>SDBV01000076.1_pt1 | contig 104713 bp, 104 predicted proteins | sample 2277081 | NCBI WGS metagenome assembly SDBV01 (sample SAMN10402039, study PRJNA504765) | marine sediment metagenome | isolation source: marine sediment core GS10_PC15, 223 cmbsf | place: Arctic Ocean: Southern Knipovich Ridge | collected 2010
CCGCTTGACGTATATTTGGCCGTGCGCGAAGTAGACAGACTCGCTGCTGGTCTTTATCACTACGATCCACTTCGAAAGGTTCTGGAGGTGATTCGGGAGGGAGATCTCACGAGTCAGCTAGGCGACGCGCTCGTCGAAACGTCTAGCGCTCCGTCAGCCGAGCGCTCCGTGATCTTCCTCATGGCGGGCGTCTTCTGGCGCACTCGCTTCAAGTACGGGTTACGTGGATATCGCTTCGTCCTGCTCGAGGCGGGCCATGTGGCCCAGAACCTGCTCCTGGTGGCCGAGGCCCTCGGTGTCAGCGCCTATCCGATCGGAGGCTTCTACGACCGCAGGCTGGACGCGGTCGTCGGTCTCGACGGGGTGAATGAATCAGTGGTCTACGGCGTTGCTTTGGGCCCTCGGGCTACTGAGGCGCGCGCCGAATGATGGAGAGTGTGCGCGCCGAGCTCGTTAGGCGTCGCTCTTGAGCTCCTTCCCGTACACGCGGTAGCGTCTGCTGAGCCCGATGCCGAAGGCTTCAACGCCGCGGGTCAATGGCTCGTTGGTTTCGAACGTCCATCCCACGTGGGCGCGGCGAAAACCGTATCGATCGGCGTTCTTGAGTTGCTCGTGAACGAAAGCCGCCGAGATTCCGAGGTGCTGGTACTCGGGTTTAACGCCCATGAACAAGCTGCGAACCTGGTTGATCTTCCGCTTGTAGTACGAGAACTTGACCCGGCCAAGCGGTGACAGCCGTCCGTTCAACCGCGCCAGGCATTGGTTGTAATCGGGCAGCGCGACGACTGCTCCTACGGTCTCGCCGTTGCTCTCCGCCAGCATCGCCCACTTCTCGTCCAGAAAATTGCTGAGGATGTCGGCCGTGTAGACGATCTCAGTCTCGGTAAGCGGCACGAAGCCCCAGTTTGGCGTCAGCGTCGCGTTCTGCACGCGCAGGTACTCCATCAGGTCGGCGCGGGCGTTGCGCTTTTGCATGCGTCTGATTGTCACGCCATGCGTATCGGTGGCCTTTGCAGCTAGCTCAGCGACTCCCTCCCTAACGGAGGCTTCGACTTCATCGAACGCTGCTTCCCACCACACCGCATCAATTTCCTTCGTCAGGCCTTGGTCTTCAAGGAGGTCTTGGTAGTAAGGGGGGTGCCACGGCTCGAAGAGAACCGGGGGTGAGCTGTGGCCCTGGATGCGAAGGCCAACGCTGTGGTTGGTTGAGAACTCCATCGGGCCGACCATTCTGTTGCAGTCGCGCTCAGCGAGCCAGCCCTCCGCGGCATCGAAGAGAGCTTCGGCTATCTGAGGATCGTTCTCTGCTTCAAAGAACCCGAACAGGCCCCATTTGTTCTTTTGGTACCGCCGCAGGTTGTGGTCTATGTGGGCAATTACTCGGCCGACAATCACGCCGTCTCGTTCCGCGACGAAGTACGCGGGCTCGGCATGCCAGAAGTAAGAGTTCGAGCGCGGGTCGAGGAAGCTTTGCGCGGCTGGCCGCAGCGGAGGCACCCACGCCGGCTCGCCGCGATGTAGGCGGTAGGGAAGCTCGACGAAAGCGCGCCAGTCGCGCTTCGACGCAAGATGTCTGACGGTTACCGACACGTTGGGATCAGCCCTGCCCGCAATCTGTCCGCGCCAAGCGCAGTGCCCGGGTTGACAAAGTTGGGCAATCGGCACCGTTCACGGACGTCAGTAAACCACCTTTGGCACGTTCGCATCGACCCACAACTCGTTCGCGGCGGCATCCGACCGCGAGTGGCAGGGCGACCTGTTCGGCGTCGTGGACGAACTGAACGGGGTCGGCTGACCGTGCTGGCGATACCCCTAGCGGCGCTCCTGCGCGTACATGCGTAACGCGAACTGGCCCGCCGGGCGCGAACGCAGCTCGAGCAGATGGGCGCGCATCGGCTCGGGGAACTCAGCCGGCGGAGGCAGCGGCACGCCGTAGCCCTCAGGCGCCAGAACCGATGCCGACAGCGCCGCAAAGGTGAGATCGGCGGCGCTGAAGCGCTCGCCGACGAGGTAGCGGCGCCCGTCAGCGAGACGCTCGTCGGTTGCGTCGAATGTCGTGTTGACACGTTCGAGGGAGAGGGCAGCGGTCTCGGCGTCGATCTCGAGGTGGCGCCGGATCATCGGCGTCGCCACCCTCCAGATGACCGGCAGCATGCGTCGCTCCCAGCCCGGAACACCGGCTGCTCCGTAATCGCGAACGAGGCCCTTCTCGCCGAAGAGGTTGTGGTACATCCAGCGCCGCCCGTGCGGACCGAGGTCCTCGTCGAAGTCGTGCTCGAGCGCGCGGACTTCGCGGGCCAGCTCAGGATCTGCTGGGTAGAGCGCCTGCGTCCCGTTTGCGGTTCGATCGACATACTCGAGGATCTCAGTCGAGTCGGCAAAGATGCCGTCGGCGCAGACGAACACCGGAACGGTCCTGCCGCCGCCCGCCCGCTTCGCGGCGGCAATGTGCAGCATCTGCAAGTGAGGACGTTCAACGTAGCCGATCTCGGCCCGATCGAGCGCCCAGCGAGCTTTCTCGCAGTAGTGGCTGATTGGGATCGTGATCAACCGAGCCGGCGCCTCGCTCGCTTTCCGCATGGGGCGCATCGTAGCCGGGCGATGCCCGCACCGACATGACGTTGCCCGTATTCGCTGATGTGCTGTAGCGTGCAGGGCACTATGGCGTCCGAGCTCTTACTACGAATCGGCGACAAGACCTGGCCTCTCACGAGGCGCTGGATGAAAGGCCACACCGCCATCTACCGTGCGACAGGTGGCCGCGTCGGCGGGCGTCTCCCAGGTGGCGCGAGCATACTTCTACTTGACAGCCGCGGCAGACGGTCGGGGAAGCTTCGCGTCAACCCGCTGCTGTATTTCGAGGACGGGGAGAACCTCGTGGTCATCGCCTCCAAGGGCGGCTTTCCACGCCACCCGGCCTGGTTTCACAACCTTCAGGCCAGCGCCGACGTGACGGTGCAGGTTGGCACCAAGCGACGGCAGGTGCGGGCCCGTGTTGCCGACCCTGTCGAGCGCCAACGCCTTTGGCCAAAGGCAGTCGAGACCTATCAGGGCTATGACGATTATCAGGAACGTGCCGGCCGTGAGATCCCGGTGGTGATCCTCGAACCGCGCTGACACCCGCTTTTCGGGCCAGCGCGAATAACTCGATCAGGCGCGGCCCCGCGCGTACTACTCAGGAATCTCGTTGCACCGCTGTTCGAGGGCCTTTCGGGCAGACTCGTCGGGGATGTTCTTCGCGCCCGCGAGGCACTGTTGCTTGGCCGACTCCCTTGCTTGCTTACCCACTTCTGAGCTTTCAGAGCCCTCGGCGGAATCCGACTCGTCTGAGCTCGAGTCGTCGGAGGTGGACCCACCCGAGTCAGAGCCCGTCGAGCCGACCGCAATGGAGTTGCACTGCTCTTCAGCGGTCTTGCGTGCTCCAGCGTCCTCGATGTTTCTGGCGCCCTCAAGGCACCTTTGCTTGGTGACCTCCCGGGCATCCTCCTGGAACTGTCCCGCGGCGGCGGCCGCGTCAGCCGCGTTCTCGCACGCCTGCTCGGCCGCCTTGCGCGCCTGGTCGTTATCGATGTTAGCGGCAAAGTCGAGGCAGTTTTGCTGTGCGTCAGAGCGCGCCTTGTCAGCTTTCGACTTGTCGTCGCTGCCGCATGCGGCGAGCGTCAGCGCTGAAACCAGCGCGGCTGCAACTAGGGCGATGAAGCGCACGATCAGTTCCTTTCGAAAGGTTTCGTCCGGCAACCGGACGTGAGCAGCTGAAGTAAATCACGTTCACGACCGGATGCCAGTGTTCGGCGATACGAGCCGAATACACTGCCACGGGTGGCCAGAGCCTGCCTGCCTGCACCCGCAAGAAAGACGATCGCTTGAAAGGCGCGAGCGGCTTGCGCGGGGCGATCGGCGTGTTCCTGCTCGGGCTCGGCACCGCGTGGAGCGCCGGCAACGTCGGACCGGTTGTCGACGAACTGGCGGACGACTTCGATCTCTCACTGGCGACGATCGGGGTGCTGTCGGGGACCCTCTTCTTCTCCGCGATGGTGATCGGGATCGTCGTCGCGCCAAGGGCTGCGGAGAGGATCGGGATCGTGCACGCGATGCGCCTGGCCTGCCTGGTGGCGGCGGTCGGGAGCGTGGTGTTTGCGTTCAGCCCCGAGTTTCCGGGCCTTGCGATCGGTAGGTTCCTGGCCGGAATCGGACTCGGCTTCGCCGGCGTACTGGGTCCCGTCTACGCGCGCGCAACCGGCGGCATCGGGCGGGTGGGCCTGTTCGGCGCGTCGTTTCAGCTTGGCATCGCCGGCGGCCTCGGAGTGGGCAGCGTGCTGGCCGATTCGGGCGTCGATTGGCGAGTCGGATTCGTCATCACGGCTGCGATCGCCCTCTCCTCGATCCCCTTCCTCCAGGCCCACACCGCTGGCATCGAACTCGAGCGCGGGCACAGCGGTTTCCTACGCGCAGCGGTCGGCAGCCCGCAGGTGCTGCGCCTGGCGCTGCTGTTCATCGCCATGTTCGGTGTGCCGCTCACTCTGGGCGCCTGGCTCGTCCACTATCTGACCGAGGACGGTGGGCTTCGCGCGGGCGTCGCGGGTGGACTGGCCTTCCTTTTGTTCGGCCTCTCGGCTCTGCTGCGTGAGGTCGGCGGCAAGCTTGCGGGCCGCGGCGTGTCACCGGTTTTGCTGGCGGGCATGATGCCGTGGCTGGCCGCCGCCGGGCTGGCGGCGATTGCCTTAGACCAATCGTTCGCAGTCGTACTGGTTGCCGTGACCGCTATGGGGCTCGGATTCGCCCTCCCCTATGCGGTGATGATCGTTGAGGCCCAGCGTTTGTACCCACCCGAGCCGGCGCAACCGACCGCGTTGTTGACGATGGTCGGCTCCGGTGTCGCAATCGCGACGATCCCGTTGGTTGGCGCCGCCCTGACCGGCGCCGGTGGAATGGCAGCCTTCCTAGCGATGGCCGCCCTGGTAGCTGCGGCCGGCATCGCCAACCTGCGCCCCGCAGGCAAGCCGGTCACCGACGAGCAAGCCTAGCGTTGCGCGACGTCTACTGGAAGGGCAACGTAAGTAGACGGGTGGCGCCCGAGAAGAACACGAACGTACCGAACCCCAGCGCGCCAGCAGCAACCTTGTCCGACGTGAACTTGGAAGCCAAGCCGCCGAAGAACAGAACGGCGGCAAAGAAGATCGTTGCCAGGATATAGTTGTCGGAAGTCTGGTTCGCCTCCCTGCCTTGTTCGAACTTCGCCGTAGCCTCCTCTTCTAGGTCGATCGATTCCTCGAGCGCCGCCACTTCGTATTCGGGGAGCACGAACGGGTTCTTGGCCGCCTTCGGATTCGTCAGCGGCTTCTGCTTGATCCAGGCGCGGAAAGCCTTGAGGAACTCCTTGCGGAAGAACCGCTCCTCGAGCAGGTCCGCGAGTAGCTTGTTGTCAGCGCTGAGTGCGACCGCGTATTCGGTGAAGAGGCTGGCGTCGATCACCGTCAGCGAAGCCGCGTCCGAGCGCGCCTTGGCGGACTCGGTGCGTGCCGTGCCAGCCTCGGTGAAGCTGGTCGCCTGCACGCCGCCCCATCTAGTGGCCTCGTAGGCACTGTACGCGGTGGCCACGGTGGCGACGGCGAGCAGAACCGCAGACCACAGCTCGAGGCGCTGCCGGCGAGCGGTGGGTTGAAAGTTCGGTATCGCGGGCTCGGCGGAGGTCAAGACCGCGGCAGCATATCTGTGAGGTCGGCGTCTCTCAGCCCAGCGTCGCAAACCACGGCCAAGGAGAGCCGAGCGGCCGCTTGATCAGTGCACGTTGCCCGTGCTCTCGACCAGCACGACGCCACCGATGATCAGCAGGATCCCGATCACGGCGATCAACGGCAGCGGGTCACCGAACACGAACCTACCGAGCACGGCGACCAGCGCGACGCCGGCGCCGGCCCAGATCGAGTAGGCGACTCCAACCGGTACTCCACGGCTCAAGACCTGTGACAGAAGCAAGAATGCCACGGAGTACCCGGCCACTACGAAGATGCTCGGCAGGAGCTTCGAAAACCCGTCGGACGCTTTCAGCGAAAGCGTGCCGCCCACCTCGGAGAGAATCGCCCCGGCCAGAAATAGCCATTTCATCTTCGCCCCTCCTTGATCCTTCGCAGCCTACGCGTGCGCGAAGGATATGGATCGCGTCAGGCGTCTCAGGAGACTAGGCTGCATCGATGGCCGCTCCCGTCGAGCCAAGCACCCAGTCGATTGCGCGCCTGACCGATGTGACCAAGGTCTACGGTTCGGGCGAGGCGACCGTTGAAGCGCTGCGCGGCGTCGACTTGGAGATACCCCGGGGCGAGTTCGTGGTGCTGCTCGGTCCGAGCGGGTCGGGCAAGACGACGTTGCTGAACTTGATCGGCGGAATTGAGGGCGCCAGCTCCGGCGAGATCGTTGTCGACGGCGAGGATGTCAGCGATCTCGACGAGGATGGTCGCACCCGCTTCAGGCGCGAGACGGTCGGATTCGTGTTCCAGTTTTTTAACCTGGTTCCAACGCTGACCACGCTGGAGAACGTCGAGTTGATCGCTGACCTCTCGTCCAACGGCGCCGAGGCACGCTCTCGCACGATGCTCGAGCGAGTCGGGTTGGGCAAACGTCTCGACCACTTCCCCTCGCAACTGTCCGGTGGCGAGCAGCAACGCGTCGCGGTCGCGCGGGCGCTAGCGCTCGATCCGCGGCTGTTGCTGTGCGACGAGCCGACTGGAGCGCTTGATCTCGAGACGGGTCGCGTGGTGTTGAGTCTCCTGCGCGAGATCAACCGCAGCCAGGGTCGCACGGTGTTGGTCATCACCCACAACGCCTCGGTCGCCGACATGGCCGATCGGGTGCTGCGGATGCGCGGGGGACGCATCGCCGACGACCAGGTCAACACCAGTCCGGTAGAGGCCGGCCAGCTCGACTGGTGAGAACACTGCGAATCAAGCTGCGCCGCGACGCCCGCCGTCAGCGCGCTCAGTTTGGAGCGGTGTTGGTAACGATCTTCCTCGGTGTCACTCTGTTCGGCGCGAGCTACGACGCCTACCGAAACCTCGACGCCTCCTACAACGAAGCGTTTGCCCGCTACCACTTCGCCAACCTGACGATCTCCGGCGCGAACGCCGGCAAGCTCAGGGCGGACGTCTCGCGCACGCCCGGCGTCGAGGCCGTGAGCGCTCGCGTGCAATACGATCTGCCACTCGAGATCGGCAGTTCGAAGCTGCTCGGGCGTGTGATCGGCATGCCGTCCGGCGACCAGCCTTCGGTCAACCAGCTCGAGGTTGAGCAGGGTAGCTACCTGCCGGCCGGCAATCCCGATGCCGTGGTGGCCGAGGAACACCTCGCCGATCACTTCAAGTTGCGACCCGGCAAGCGCGTCGCCGTGCACGGAGCGCACGGTTCGCAAACGCTGACGATTGCCGGCGTCGCCGCCTCGCCCGAGTACTACTGGCCGGCGCAGAGCCGCCAGGAACTCGCCCCCTCCCCTGCCGACTTCGGCGTGCTCTTCGTGCCCGAGCCGACCGCCGAACGGCTCGCCGGCACGTCGTCGCCAAACCAGCTTGCCGTTTACTACGCTGGGGGCCGCGAAGACTCGGCGCTCGATGGCCGGCTGACAAAGCTCGCCGAAGACTCCGGGGCCACCGTGCTTACGCGCGCCGATCAGCCTTCCAACAGCGCGCTGCAAGAGGACGTCAGCGGCTTCGCCCAGCTCTCGTTCATGTTTCCGCTGCTGTTCCTGACCGCGGCGGCGTTGGCCGCGGCGATCCTGCTGAACCGAATGGTCACCTCGCAACGCTCGATCATCGGAATGCTGCGCGCAACCGGTTACTCGCGCCGGCAGATCACCTCTCACTACATCTATTTCGGCGTAGTCGCGGGGCTCGTCGGCGCCACGGCCGGTGCAATCGTCGGTGTACTACTCGCCGGCGCGATCACGCAGCTCTACACGAACGAGCTCTCCATCCCCGTGTCGGTATCGCAGTTCACCCCGCTTACGCCGGCGCTCGGTATTGCGTTCGGGCTCGTCACCGGCTTCCTCGCCGCGGCGGCCCCCGCGCGCGCAGCGTCACGCATCCCGCCCGCGGAGGCGATGCGTCCTGCCTCGCCCACGGGCTCGCACCGGCGCAGCCTCGCCGAGCGGCTGCTGCCTCCGCTCAAGAGGCTGCCGGCACGCTGGAAGATGACCCTGCGCGGGATCGCGCGCAACCGGCGGCGCACGCTATCGACAATTTTCGGTGTCGTGCTGGCGCTCACGTTGATTCTGGTGTCGTGGGGAATGATCGACACAACCCAGATACTGACCGCTCGCCAGTTCGACCAGATCCAGCGCCAGGACGCGCAGCTCTACTTCGACGGCCCGGCGTCGCAAACTCAGCTCGAGCGGGTGCGCCGCGTTGAAGGCGTAGCGCAAGTCGAGCCAGCGCTGCAGGTGCCGATCTCGATCGGAGGACCGAAGGGCAGCTATCAGACTTCGTTGATCGGATTCGAACCCGAAACGCAGATGCACACGTTCGAGGCGCCCAGCGGCAACCGCTTGCAGCTGCCTTCGACGGGCCTGCTCGCCGGCGACGCGTTGCGCGGGAAGATCGGCGTCAGCGGCGGCAGCCGAGTCCGCCTCACGCTACCCGATCGGAGCGCTCCCCTCGCCGCGCCGATCGAGGGATTCGTTAGCGAGCCGCTCGGCACGTACGTCTACGCCTCCATCCCTGCCATAAAGACGCTCGCCGGCGCACGCAGCGCGACCCCGAACTCTGCGATGGTGCGCTACGCGGCGGGGGCAGACACGGCGCGTCTCAAGCGCGAGCTGACGGCGCTGCCAGGCGTTTCCGCGTTCGTCGACTCGAACGCGCTGCGTGACACCGTCAACAGCTACCTCGGCCTGTTCTACGCTTTCGTCGGCATCATGCTCGTGTTCGGAGCGGCAATGGCGTTTGCGCTGCTGTTCAACTCAATGTCCACGAACATCGCTGAGCGCTCGACGGAGATCGCCACTCTGCGCGCCGCGGGACTCGATCGGCGATCGCTGTCGCGAATGATCACGGCCGAGAACATCGTCGTGACGCTGCTCGGCATCGTTCCGGGGCTCGTCGTCGGCTACGAGGTCGCAAGCCTGTTCATGTCCTCGTTCTCAAGTGATCAGTTCAACTTCGATCTGCAAATGCGCACCTCGACGCTGGTGTTCTCGGCGCTGGCGATCTTGATCGTGGCGCTCCTCTCGGAGCGGCCGGGCCTGCGCGCCGTTGGGCGGATCGACATCGCAAGCGTTGTGCGCGAGCGATCGCTATGAGCGGAGTCAGTTAGCAGGATCGCCTGTAGCGACCCAGCGCTGTCCGCTTGAAGATCAGGCTGATGCGCCGACGCTTGGCTTGGCGGCATAGGCGACGTGACTTCGATCGGTACTCGGCGGCAAACACAGCTTTGCCCGAACGAACGAACGGGGCGTAGCGTCCGCACTCACGAAACTGGAAGCACTGTTCGACGACCGCAAAGTCGAAGTCGCCCACCAGCGCCGTAACCTGGTCAGCGTCGTTCTTGAGTCCGACAGCAACCCCGAGGTCGTGGGCCGCCTGCGCAACGAAGCGGTTGAACGCGAGCTGATCGGTGCCGGTCAGAGGGAAGCCCGAACGGTTGGCGTACCCGTCGACATTGTCGGGCTCGATCGCGTCGAACCCCTTGCGCGCGCAGGCCTTGAAACGGTCGCGGATGATCGGTGCCAGCAGATCGATCCGGCGAATGTCGAGCCAGCGTTCCTTGGGATGGTCCACCAGCCTGCGTCCGCGCACCGCTACCGGAAAGCGGCCTGCATCTGGACGTACCGACTCGTAAGTGCCCACCGATACGTAGCAGATGACGCGCCGCCCCTTGCGGTGCAGCGCCCGCACAAGCCGGCCACTCGCTTCGAAGCCATCGATGTCATAGACCGAGGCACGGGCCGATGCACCGACCCGGCCCGAGAGCTGCCACTGCCAGGGCGCGATTGTCGGCGCCGGCTGCCAGCGCGAGGCTGCCGGTGAGCTCGCCGGAAAGGCAGCTGCCACGATAAGCAGGCTGACGATCGTCGCTACGGTGTGCATCACACTACTAGAGGCTACGGGTCGTTCAGAGGCTACGGGTCATTCGGGACCCTGGCCGAGCGGACGCTCTCCCGTTCCGCTCGGCCGCCTTCACCGTCGTCGCCTCGCAGGGTCCAGACGTCGACCGACTCGTGGCGCCCGCGGACGCTCATCGAGTCGACGTAGACGAGGTCGCCGGGATCGCTCCGCAGCATCGACCGCGTCGCGTCACCGAAAAAGAGCTGATGAGGGGTGTCCTTGGTCATCGCCTCCAGCCGAGCGGCGGTATTGACCGTGTCACCGATCGCCGTGTATTCGAGCCGGCGCGCCGAGCCCACATTGCCGGCCATCACGGGCCCGCTGTTCAGTCCGACGCCGATTCCGAAAGCGTCGATGCCCTCGGTCGCCAGCCAGGAGTTGAATCGATCCAGTCGCTCGCCGATCATCTCGCGCGCCGCAGTCAGGGCCCGATCGGCGTGGTCGCCCTGCTCGATCGGGGCCCCGAAGACTGCGATGATGCCGTCGCCGAGGTAGCCGAGCAGCGTGCCGCCGTTGTCGAGGATCGCCTCGCTCATCTCCTCGAAGTAGTAGTTGAGGATGTCGATCACGCGCTCAGCCGGCTGCATCTCCGAGAAAGTCGTGAACCCGCGTATATCGCTGAACAGCACGGTGCACTCGACCCTCACGCCGCCAAGGCGCAGGTCGTCGTCGGTGCGGTCGACGACCTCGTCGACGACTTTCTCCGGCACGAACCGCGCGAACAGTCCCCGCAGCCGGCGGCGTTCGCGCGTTTCCACGAAGTAGTGGACCACAAGGGCCCCGACCGCAGCGAGCACGACTGCTATCAACGGGTAGAGCACCGCGACTATCCTGCCCCCGTTGAACATGAGCTGCGCGGCGACCAAGAACGCAGCCACAGACCCAAGCGCGAATAGCATCGAGCGCAGCGGCGACAGGCGCACGCTGAACGCGGGAATGACCAGCCCCATGATCGCTATCAACATCACGTTGAGCCAACCGGCGGCCGGGTGCAGCGGTAGCCCGCGCTGGACGGTCCAACTGGCGCTGGCCTGTATCTCTGCACCTGACATGACCCCGTCACCACTGGTCGAGGTCGGGTGAACGTCCTGCAGGCTCGGTGCGGTCGGGCCGACGATCACCACCTTGTTCCGGAACGTTGCCGGACCGGCTTTGCCCTCGTACACCTCCGAGAAGGGAATTTGTGTGATCGTGTCGGGAGGTCCGAGGTAGTCGATCCAGGCCGCCTCCCCACCGAATAACGACGGAGTCACGGCCTTGCCCGTGGCGACCTCGGCTGTGACCACACCGAAGGTCTTCAGCCCGTCAACCGAATGGTCGAATCGGCGAATGACGCCGCCCGGATCGTTCGGGAGCAGACTGTTGGCCGGGCGAGCGCCGGCTCGGCGCAGGTTGTCGTCGCCACCGAGAATCGCCGTGCGCCCCCGACCATCGACCTCGGTTGTCGCAAGCACAACGTTGCCGGCCCGGTCCACGGCGTCGTACAGCGCAAGATCCTCCTTCGGATCTCGCGATGGCTCGGTGAACTGCACGTCGTAGCCGATCACCCTGGCGCCGGCGCGCCGCAGCCGGTCGATCACCCGCGCATGGTAGGTGCGCGGAAACGGCCATCTGACTCTCAGATCGCTGAAGGTGACGTCGTCGATCGCGACCACCACCAAGTCAGCGGGAACCTTCTGCTTGCCTCGAATCTCGAAGCGCTGGTCGACAGTGTCCAGCTCCTGGCGGCGAAAGAGGTCCTGTTGATAGGCGAATAGCGAAAGTGCGGTGGCGCCGATTCCGACTATCGCAAGCAGGACCAGGCGCAGCCGTTTGCGGCGCTCGCGTAGCATCCGGTCAGTATCGGGCTACGTAGCGCCGACCTCTCCGAACAACCAAGGTCTTCTTTCGGCCGAAGTCGCGCACGGACACCTTGCCGCGCTTGACCTTGGTCAAGGTCCCGCTGCAACGATCCTGCGTCAGCCACTTGGTGCCGCGTACTGTCGCAGCGCTGCGACGCCCCTTCGTCCGGAAACGGCCTTTTCCGTTGCCCCACAGACGACGCTTGCGTCGCTTCCTCGCCTCGAAAGCGCGTACGCCGCGGTGACGGCGGCTGGCCCTGCGGCTGCGGCACTTACCGAGTTTGCCGCCGGTCAGCACGATGTCGGTGATCAACTTCGTCCGCTTCTTCTGCCTGACGATGAACGCACCTTGGTAGAACCGCGCTGTCTGACTGTTCCCGGCGAGGTCGGCGGCGGAGGTCAGTCTGGCGATCCCTTTCGCCGCATGCACGGTGGAGTTGACCGGAATCGACTTGAGCCCGCTGACGGGGGTCCGCTTCTTGCTGCCGGGCAGGGTCACGAAAACTTTTCCGCCGGCGTTGCCGATCAGCACACTCTCGCCGGCCACGGGAGCCAGACCCGCCTGCTGCTGGACGGGTGCTGGAGCCGGTTGCCCGGGGGCCGGCGGCGTCCTCTCCGCGAACAGCGTCTCGGGCAGGCCCGCGTTGTCTCGCTCGGCGACTTTGATCAGGCCACCGCCGGCAGGTTCAGCAAACGCATTGTGCGTCGGGCAGCAGTTGATGTCGTTGAACGTTGCTCCGGCGGGGCTGTTGTTTGCGGCATCCTGGAACCCGAGCGCGATACCGTCGGCCGTCAACGTGAACGGCGTCGTCACGTGTGCTCCGGTCACGGCGAGCGGCAGGAACGAGTAGAAGCTGTCCGGGCCCGTCGCCGCGTCACCGTCGCCGTTGTCCGACCCTGCCAGCGCGACGATGCCGCCACCGGCGTCGAAGAAGGCTTCGATAGTGCCTTTGCGCGCGTTGATCGCGTCCGAGTCGGGGGTCGAGCCGCCCGGCTGGTCGCAGCTAGGTGTCTCGTTGAGAGAGTCGGCGTTGCCCACGCCGCACGAGGAGCCGGCGATGATCGTGCTGTATTGGCCGGTCGTCAGCGGGTCTGAGGCGAAGCCGTCGTCAGCGTCATGTGGACACTTGACCACACGAGCCGCGGAGCCGATCCCGATCCGATCCAGCGCGTCTGTGAGCGTACCCTCGCAGTCGAGGGCGAGCACCGGTTTCAAGGGATCCGGAGCCCCGGCACGGGCATACGAGATCGCCACGTCGATGAAGTGACATTGCGGCCCAAAGCGCTGGTCGCAGTGATCGTCGGCATCGTGCCCGGTAGCAATCATCCGACCCGCTTGCGCGGGGGCGGGAACGACCAGCAGGCACCCAGTAGCGGCGACCACGCCTAATAAGAAATTGCGCATCGGGAGAACCCTCCGTGACAAGGTGGGGAGCCGGCCAAGAACCCTTCGCCGCCTACTATAACCGGGAGTTCAAAGCCGGTGGTCGATCGGAGCTCCGGATAGCGCGCATACGATCGACCACCTGGGTGCGGAGTGCGCGACGCGCTGGTCAGTTGCCGGCGGACTCGGCGACGTAGGCCGAGACCTCGTCGATCTCTGTGGCGGAAAGCTGGTCCTTGTAGGCCGGCATGCCGCCGCCGCCATTTTCGGTCTGACTGGCGACCTGTTGCTTGTCGGGTTTCAGGTCATCGAGGTTCGGGCCGATCGAGCCGGATGCGTCGGCGGCCGCGAGCGTGTGGCAGGTCGCGCAGTTCTCGGAGAAGATCTGCATACCGGCGGTCGAAGCCGTGTCCTTGCTGCCGTCGTCCTCGGATGTCGAAGTCTCGGTCGTGGTTGCCGGGGTCGTCGACCCGGAATCGTCTTTGGAGTCCCCGCCGCATGCTGCCATCGTTAGGGCCAGCAGCCCGAACGCCACGAGCACGACCATCAATTTGGAGATCCTCGAAAACCGTCCCCGTGAACTCATCAGCACATCTCCTTCGGCCCCGGTAGAAATGTTCGGCGCAGACTCCGGTGGACCTGCGTGGCGGACCCTACCATGTGCGGTTCGGCGCGAGCGTGGCGAACAGGAACGCCCCAACGGCAGACTGGCCGTAGAATCGCTTCAGTGATCACGGTCAGATCCTTCCGAACCGTCGCGTTGATAGAGGCCACGAGCTTCCTGGCGCTGCTGGTCGCGTCCGCGATCAAGAACACCGGCGGCAGCGAACTGGGCGTGAAGGTGCTTGGACCGATCCACGGCCTGTTGTTCATCGCCTACATCACGATGACGCTGATCCTGCGACCGACCGAGGGCTGGAGTACGAAGACCACAATGCTGATCGCCCTCGGCGCGGTCGTCCCGTTCGGCGGTTACGTCGTCGATCGTTGGCTGTCGAAGACAGCGGCAGAACGACCTGCCTAGCGGTTGGAGCCGAGAGCAACCGGGGCCCTTGCCGTTATAGTGAGCGCCCGTGACGACCGCCGCGATCACAGCGAACAACGTCTCGCTGTTTCTACATATCACCGCGGTGGTGGTCGGCTTCGGTGCTACGTTCGCAGAATCGGTGATGTTCCCGGTGGCGATGAAGCTCGATCCTCGGCACCTGCCCTACGTCCACCGCCTGCAGCTGACGATCAACAAGTACTTCGCGACGCCTGCCCTGGTCGTAATCATCCTGACCGGGATCTACCAGATGTCCGAGGGCCCTTGGAGCTACGGCGACCTGTGGGTCAGCGCGACGTTTGTGATCGTGATCGCGATCGGTGGTATCAACGGCGCCTACTTCATCCCCGCCGATCGCAAGCTCGGAGCGATGGTCGAGAGCGAGATCGCTGCCGCCGGCGACGGAGAGGTGAAGCTCTCGGACGAGTACCTACAGGCCGGCAAGACGCAGGGCGTGATCGGTGCGCTGGCCGGCGCGGCGATCATTGTTGCGATCTTCTTGATGGTCACCAAGCCGGGGATGTAGCGGCTGCCCCGGCTACCCGCGCTTCTTGCACTTCTTGCGTGTCATCGGGGCGGTCTGACCGCGACGCTCACGACGCGGGGCTTTTGCCAATCACCGATGCCGCGGCACCGGCGGTCTCGGCCTGCTCAAGCCATTCGGTGTTGTGCGGATCGATGTCGCTGGCGACGATCCGCTCGATCTTCGCTATCGCCGGGGCGCGTAGCTGCCGCTTGACGCGCTCGTAGGTCTGCGCCGGTAGGGCAGCCAGCTCGCGCGTCACCTCGAGCGCGCGCTCGACGACGTGGTCGGGCTCCGCCAACTCGTCCAAGGCACCGAGTCGCAACGCATCCGTAGGAGCCATCAGGTGCGCGCGTAGCGCCATCGCGCGCGCGCTCGCCGGCGGCAGCTCGGCTCGCACGACGGTAATCGCGCCGGCCGGATAGGGAACGCCGACACGCGTCTCGGTCAGGCCAATCTTGCCCTCGGTCGAGCCGACGCGATAGTCCCCGCAAAGCGCCAGCACCAGTCCGCCGCCGATCGCGTGGCCGTTGACCGCCATCACCACCGGGCGCGGAAACGGATACCACAGGGCCGCTAGCCGATTGATCCCATCGACCATCGCATGCTGACTGCTCTCGTCGAGGTCAGACACAAATTTCAGATCGACGCCGGCACAGAACGAGCCGGGGCGACCGGTGAACAGGACAGCGTCAGGAGGGTCGACCGCCAGCCGCTCGGTCGCGGTGAGAATCTGCTCGAGCAGGTCGAGGTCGATCGCGTTGACCGGCGGGCGGTCGACGCGCACGACGGCGATTCCGTCCAAGTCTTCTACCGAAACAAAAGGCACGCCCCCGAAGCCTACCGCCAGGTGATTCATCTAGAGTCTCAGCGACCATGAGCCTCGAGGGAATCCACCACGTAACAGCGATCACCGGCGACGCGCTCGGCAACGTCGAGTTCTACACCGGCCCGATGGGCCTGCGGCTGGTGGCCAAGACCGTCAATCAGGACGACCCTACCGTCTACCACCTGTTCTTCGCTGACGAAAAGGGCGACGCAGGCTCGGACATCACGTTTTTCGAGTATCCGGGCGCCGCGCCCGGCCGCGCCGGCGAGGGCATGGTGCACCGTGTCGTCTGGCGAGTCGCGTCGCCGCGGGCGATCGACTTCTGGGGGCAGCGACTCGCCGACCACGGGGTAGAGGCCGTACGCGTCGGCGAGCGGATCTTGTTCACCGACCCTGAGGGCCTCGGCCACGAGCTGGTCGTCTACGACGGCCCGGACGAGCCGCTGCGCGCGGAGCATTCCGAGATCCCCAGCGAGCACGCGCTGCAGGGTTTCGACTGCGTACGAATCTACGCCGGCCGACCTGACTCCAGCGTGACGCTGTTGCGCGATGTGATGAACGCAGCACCGATGGCTGACAACGAGTGGGAGCTGCGCGGTCAGCGGCGCGGCGGCACGATCGTGCTCGACGAGCCACCGGCAGAGGCCGGCGTACCAGGCGCCGGCACCGTGCACCACGTGGCCTGGGGCACGACGATCGAAGAACACCCGAAATGGCTCAAACGCCTCCAGCGGGCGGGAGTCTCCTCAACGCAGGTGATCGATCGTCACTACTTCCACTCGATCTACTTCCGCGAGCCGAGCGGCGTGCTCTACGAAATTGCCGACGACGGTCCCGGCTTCACCGTCGACGGGCCGGTCGAAGAGCTTGGCACGAAAATCATCCTGCCGCCGTTCCTGGAAGCGCGGCGGGCCGTGATCGAGCAGCGCCTAACGCCGCTGCCCGACCCGCGCGCGGGCCGCGCCTGAGGACGCCCGCGTGAGCCCGCTCAACCGAATCGCCAGCGCGGCGACTCGAGGCCTGGCCGCGCTACCGGCTGGGGCAATGATCAAGTTATCCGGCAAACCCCCGGTGCGGATCGATGGCGAGACGCTCGAACCCGAGATCCAGCTCGCGTTGTCGCTGCTCGCACGGCTGCCGCAAAAGTCGCCGGACGATCAGACACCAGAGGAATCCCGTGCGGAACTGAAGCAACGAGCGGGCTTGGTTACCGGTGCCGTCGTGCAGGTCGGCGACGTGCGGGATCTGACGATCGACGGTGCCGATCGACCGCTTGCTGTACGTCTCTACTCGCCCGGCGAACCGGGCGGGCCCCACCCGCTGCTCGTCTACTTTCACGGCGGCGGCTGGGTCGCCGGCGACCTCGACACGCACGACAACCTCTGCCGGATGCTGTGCCACCACGCCGGCCTGCACGTGCTGTCGGTCGACTACCGCCTCGCGCCCGAACATCCCTTCCCAGCCGCCAACGATGACGGTCAGGCGGCACTCGGCTGGGCGCTCGACAACGCCGCACGATTCGACGCCGATCCACGACGCGTCTGCGTCGGCGGCGACAGTGCCGGGGCGACGATCGCGACCTGCGTCAGCCTGCGCGGCGCGTGTGGCAAGGGGCCGAGGCCAGCTTTCCAGCTACTGATCTATCCTGTCACCGATTGTCACGCCGAGCACCGTTCCTACGAGACATTTGCCGAGGGTTTCTTTCTGACGCGCGCGCAGATGAAGTGGTACATCCGCCAGTACGCGAGCGAATCGCAGTATGAGGACCCCGACGCGTCGCCGCTGCTCGCGCCCGACCTGTCGGGTATGCCTCCGGCACTGGTCGTGACCGCCGGTTTCGACGTGCTGCGCGACGAGGGTGAGCAATACGCGCAGCGGATGCGTGAGGCCAGCGTGGTCGTCTCGCGCCGTCGCTTCGGAGGGCTGATCCACGGGTTCGTCAACGCATTCGGCGTCAGCCCGGCGTCGCGCGACGGTCTGATCGAGACCGCCGGTGCGACCCGCGCGATGCTGGAGACACTCGGCGGCTAGAAGGCGATCGGCTCGCTGTCGCGGAAGAAGCCGCCGCTCGGTCCGTCGTCGGGCAGCGTCGCGAGCCAGACGATGCCGCTGGCGCCGTCCTCGACCGGCTTCTTCGCGCCCATCGGGGCCCCCATGTCGGTGGCAACAAAGCCCGGGCAGGCCGAGTTGACCAGGAACCCAGCGTCGGCCAACTCGGTCGAGAGGACCCGCGTGACCGCGTTGAGCCCGGCCTTGGAGATCCGGTAGCCGGGTGACCAACCACCCATCTCCGTGATCCCGCCCATGCCGCTCGAGACGTTGACGATGCGCGGGTGCTGGCTTTCGCGCAGCAGCGGCAGCAGGGCGGCCGCAACCCGGTATGCGCCGAAGGTGTTGGTTTCGAGCGTGGTCTGGATCGCATCGAAGTCGGGGTCGACTCCCGCGACTCCGAAGTCGGGGCCGATGCCGGCGTTGTTGACAAGCACGTCGAGCCGGCCAGGGTCGGCTTTCACCAGTTCGGCCGCCTCTTCAACACTAGCCGGGTCGGATACATCGAGCGCGAGCGGTACCACCGTAGCGCCGGTCTGCGACGCGATCTCTTCGGCGGCGCCGGCCGCCTTGCCCCGGTCGCGCGCGGTTAGGACCACCGTGTAGCCCTTGGCCGCGAGCTGCTGCGCGACTTCACGGCCGATTCCTCGGCTGGCGCCCGTCACCAGGGCTACGCTTGCTCTGTCATTCACTCCGCTACCTCCCATGTCTTCGGATATGCGACGCTGGCCAGCGTCGCCGGTGCTCAGGCTGCAACTCTAGAGGGCCAGCGTCGGACCTGGACGGTCGCGATGGACAACACCCGCGACCTACCCGGCTACAAGTACTACGTCGATGCCCGCACCGGCGAGCGGCCAGAGCTACGAATCGCGTTCCTTGATCTTTCGCCGGCGGCAGATGCCTGGGTCAACGGCTGCGTGTTCCCGGTCACCGCCGACCAACTCGAGCAGTTCGACAACCGCGAGCGCAACTATCAGCGCATCGAGGTCGTCCTGTCGACCGCCGGCGGTCCGCTCGCCGCGTTTGCCTACTTCGGCCTCGACGAAGCGCGGCGACGCTTCGACGAAGGGCGCCGCGATCAGCGCGTTGCGATTGCACGCGACTACCTCGAACGTGTGCGTGAGGCGTTCGCTCGGCTTGGCGACTACGAGCTGGCGACCTTCGACGCGACCACCGACGCCGCACCGTGCCCGTTGCTCGAACTGCGCACGGTCGAGTTGACCGAGTAGCTGGCCAGGTCGAAGTCGCGCATCTGTCGCGTGAAGCGCCAGGTCGTGCGGGGCCAGAGCGTGGTGTTCTTGCCGTTCTTGTCGAGGTACCAGCTGACGCAACCGCCGCTGTTCCAGACGGTGCCCTCTAACCGCCGCTGAATCTCTTTGTTGTAGGCGGCCTGCACCTCTGGTCTCACCTCTACCGTCTCGAGGCCGTAGCGGTCCATCTTGCGCAGCGCGTCGATCACGTAGCCGATCTGGGCCTCGATCATCACAAGAACCGACGTGTGACCGAGGCCGGTGTTGGGCCCGGGCACGATGAACAGGTTGGGGAAACCCTTGACCGTCGTGCTGCGATATGCCTCGAGGCCGTCGATCCAGTGCTCCGAGAGCTTGCGTCCGTCCCTGCCAACGACACACTCGGCAAACGGGAAGTCCGTGACGTGGAAGCCGGTGCCGAGCACGATCGTGTCAACCTCGTGTTCGCTGCCGCCGGCGGTGACAATCGACGACTGGCGAATCTCAGTGATCCCGTCGGTGACCAACTCGGTGTTCGGCGTCTCGAGCGCCGGGTAGTAGTCGTTCGACTGGAGGATCCGCTTGCAGCCGATCGTGTAGTCGGGAGTCAGCTTCGCGCGCAGCTCGGGGTCGTGGACCTGGTTGGCGAGGTGCCTGCGTGCCTGCCGTTCGACCCCGCGCAGCATGCGCGGATGCGTCAGCGGGATCACGAACAGCTCGCGTGCCCAGTAGATAGCGTTGCGCATCAGCCGCTGCGCCGCCGGCACGGCGCGGTATAGGCGCCGCTCCCACTCGTTGATCGGACGGTCGCGGTGGGGCAGCACCCACGGCGCCGTGCGCTGGAAGACCTTCAAGCGACCGACCTTCGGTTGAATCTCCGGAACGATCTGAATCGTCGAGGCGCCGGTGCCGATCACCGCGACCCTCTCGCCGGTCAGATCGTGCTCGTGGTTCCAGCTAGCCGAGTGGAAGATCGTGCCCTCGAAATCGTCGATGCCCGGGATGCTCGGCAGCAACGGCTCGGTCAGCATGCCCACTCCTGAAATGACGATGTCGGCCGTCATGGTTCCCTGCGAAGTCTCTAGCGTCCAGTGCCGGCTGCGGTCGTCCCAGGCGAGGATCTCGACGCCACAGCCGAGTCGGATACGGGAGCGGATCCCGAATCGGTCCACACACCTCCTCGCGTACTCGAGAATCTCCGACTGCGGCGAGAACGTTCGGCTCCACTCGGGGTTGGGCGCGAACGAGAAGGAGTAGAGGTGCGAGGGCACGTCGCAGGCACAACCTGGATAGGTGTTGGCCCACCAGGTGCCGCCAACCTCACTGTCGCGTTCGAGCACGACGAAGTCCTCGATGCCCTCCTGCCGGAGTCGGATCGCCGTCGCGATCCCGGAGAAGCCGCTGCCGATCACCGCGACGCGTACGTGCTCTGGGAGCGCTTGGGTACTGCCGTTGCTGTCATTGACGAGACTCATATATATAAGGAGAGCCTAACCACATCCCTTACCCGGAGTAATGTGAAATTGGTCTCATCCGTGGGCTCAGCCGACAGTCAACACCTCAAACCTCAATTCACCCGAAGGTGCCTCGATCGAGACGGTCTCGCCGACCTTCGATCCCAACAGAGCCTTTCCAACGGGCGACTCGGCCGAGATCCTACCGTTCGCGGCGTCGGCCTCGGTCGAGCCGACCAGCGTGTACTCGACCTGCCTACCGTTGGCCTGGTTGGCCAATTTGACCGTCGAGCCGAAGCCAACCGTGCCCTCGTCGCCAGTTGCCTCGACCGGTACCGCGTCGCGGAGTCGCGCGTTAAGACGCTTGACTTTTGCCTCGAGCAGCCCCTGGTCGTTCTTCGCATCGTGGTACTCGGCGTTCTCCTTCAGGTCGCCCCACTCGCGCGCGACCTTGATCCGCTCGACGATCTTCGGTCGCTCGACCTTCTCCAACTGCTCGATCTCCTCGCGTAGCGCTTCCAGGCCTTCAGGTGTGATCGCGTTGTCGCTCATGCCCGTAAGTCCTCTCCTATCCGCCCTGCGATGAAGCTCGTATCCGCCGTGACGTCTTCAGGCGAGCGGTCTGTTCCAACTCCACCTTGCGCAGACGCACCGAATCGGGCGTTGCCTCCACGTACTCGTCCTCCTTCAAGAACTCGAGCGCCTGATCAAGCGCCAGCCGTCGAGGCGGCACCAGTCGTATCAATTCGTCAGCTGTCGACTTGCGCATGTTAGTCAAGTGCTTTTCCTTGCAGGCGTTGACATCGAGATCGTCCGCTCGGGAGTTCTCGCCGACGATCATTCCTTCGTAGACCTCGTCGCCCGGCCCGACGAACAACGTGCCGCGCTCCTGCAGGTTAAACAGCGCGAAGCCAGCAACCGCGCCGCGGCGATCGGAGACGAGGCTGCCGGTCGGCCTGGTTCGCAGATCGCCGAACCAGGGCTCGTAGTCTTCGAAGACGTGATGCATCAAGCCGCTGCCTCGGGTCTCCGTCATGAACTCGGAGCGAAACCCAATCAGGCCACGCGCGGGGACTATGTATTCCATCCGCACCCAGCCGGTGCCGTGGTTGATCATCTGCTCGAGCCGTGCCTTACGCAGCGCGAGCATTTGGGTGACGACACCGACGAAATCCTCAGGCACGTCGACCGCGAGCCGCTCAACCGGCTCGTGTTGCTTGCCGTCGATCTCACGGGTGATCACTTGCGGCTGACCAACCGTCAGCTCGTAGCCCTCGCGCCGCATCATCTCGACCAGCACCGCGAGCTGTAGCTCGCCGCGACCGTGCACCTCCCAGGCGTCGGGCCGCTCGATCGGCAGTACACGCAGTGAGACGTTGCCGATCAGCTCCTGATCGAGCCGGTCCTTGACCTCGCGCGCGGTCAGCTTGCTTCCTTCCTTGCCTGTCAGCGGCGACGTGTTGATCCCGATCGTCATCGACACCGAGGGTTCATCGACGCGGATCACGGGCAGCGGCCGTGGATCGTCGGGGTCAGCGAGCGTCTCACCGATCGTCACGTCAGGGATGCCGGCGACCGCAATGATCTCGCCCGGACCCGCCTCCTCCGCGTCGACCCGGTCGAGCGCGTCGGTCACATAGAGCTCAGTCACTGTCACGCGATCGACGGTCCTGCCATCGGCGCGGCACCAGGCGATCTGCTGGCCCTTGCGAATCGTCCCGTTGCGCACGCGGCAGATCGCAAGTCGGCCGACGTAGGGCGAGGCATCGAGGTTGGTGACCAGTGCCTGCAGCGGGTGATCAACCTCGAAGCTCGGTGCCGGGATGTGCTCGATCAGCAGATCGAGCAGAGGGCCCAGGTCGACACCTTCGGCGTTCTGCTCGAGCGACGCCGAGCCTGCGCGCGCGTTCGTGTAGACGATTGGGAAGTCGATCTGCGATTCGTCTGCATCGAGGTCTAGAAACAGTTCGTAGACCTCGTCGATGACCTCCGCGATGCGAGCGTCGGACCGATCGACCTTGTTGACCACAAGGATCACAGGCAGCCCTGCTTCGAGCGCCTTGCGAAGCACGAAGCGCGTCTGCGGCAGCGGCCCCTCGGATGCGTCGACCAGCAGCAGGATGCCGTCGACCATAGTCAGCCCACGCTCGACCTCACCGCCGAAGTCTGCGTGGCCGGGCGTATCGACGATGTTGAGCTTGACGTTGCCGTGGTCGACGGCCGTGTTCTTGGCGAGGATCGTGATGCCGCGCTCGCGCTCGATGTCCATCGAGTCCATCACGCGATCCTCGACCTCGGCCCCCTCACGGAATGCTCCCGCCTGGCGCAGCATCGCGTCGACGAGCGTCGTCTTGCCGTGATCGACGTGCGAGACGATCGCGACGTTGCGTAGGTCCTCTCGTTTGTCGATCGCCGCCATCAAGGCGCAGGAGGTTAGCGGCCTAACGTTCCACAGGTGTTAGGCGGCGCGCTCCTTGGTGATGCGCAAGCGGCTGGCCTTCTTCGCGCCGCCGCGCAGCAGGTCTCGCAGGCGGTCGCGCTCGAGCCGCGCCGGTCGCGTCTGCTCGATCAGATTCGAAACAGCGCCGGCGAAGCGCTCCGGATCGCTCAGGTGCGGGAAGTGCCCAGCGCCCTCGAAGATCTCGAGGCGGCTGCCGGGCATCGCCTCGTGGGCGGCGCGCCCGTGGTCGGCCGGGATGATCACGTCGCGATCGCCCCAGACGATCAGCGTCGGCAGGTCTGCCGCTAGGTACAGACGATCATTGGCACTGACGCGCTGGCCGCCGAAGTCGATCACCGAGCGCACAGTCTGAAGAAACGCGTAGCGGGCATGAGTGTCGTCGAGCGACTCGAAGCTGCGCACGATCTCCTCGAGGTCGGGGCCACCGCGCAGGCCGATCCTGTCAAGGGCGCCAGTCAGCAGCGCCCCGGCGCTTGGCATGCCGAGCTTGAACATCAGCGGCAACACGTACTCGGCTCCCGGCAGCGCAGCGGCGCGCAGAGCAATGTTCAGCTCGCGGCCGAGTCCGCCGCTCGAGACGAGCACAAGTCGGTCGACCGACTCGGGGAACTGGTACGCGTACTGAAGTACGACGCCGCCGCCGAGCGAGTGGCCGACAATCGTCGCGCGCTCGTGGCCGAGCGCTAACAGCAGGTCGCGAACGCCGCTCGCGTAGGCGCCAAGCGAGTAGTCGCCGCGCGGCTTGGCCGAGTGGCCGTGACCGAGCAGATCGGGAGCGATCACCACGTGATCGCGGGCTAGCAGCGGTAGCAGCGAGTCCCAGGTTTCACAGTTGCCGGCGATCCCGTGAATCAGGATGATGACCGGGCCACTGTCGCCCGCAGCGCGATACGTGACCTCGTGGCCGTGAAGCGTGAGCTTCCTGGTCTTTACGGATGGCATGCGGGTCAAGATGTTGTCACCTACCCCGGCCAGTATCGACGGTTACCAGGATCCGAGTGTGCGGTCGGTCACGAAGTGCCACAGTGTGCGGCAAATAGCCGTTCAGCCGATGATGACGGGTTGATACTCGTCGTCGTCTTGGTTCTCGCGCTCCCACATCATGAACTCGTAGTAGCCACAGTGGTTGTCGGTCGGGAACCTGCGGCAGATCTTCATGCGGGCGTCGTAGACGCCGCAGCGGCGATTCTCCTGGTCAAAGAACGTGCAGGTGCTCTCGAAGAAGTGGTCCTTCCTGTGTCGAGTAATCCGTGTTCCATCCTTGGCCTTCTTCGTGAAGCGCTTCTCGGCCGTCCCGGTCTTAATGTCGAAGTGCTTCGCAAGCCGTTCGAGGTCCTTGTCGGTCACCGGGATCTCTTCATATGCGCAGCAGTAGCCCGGGCACTGGGAGCAGTCGTAGGTCGGCTTTTCTTTCTTCTTCTTCTTGCCCATTCGCGGCAGTGTAGAGGGCGTCGCGCCAGTTCCTCCGTCACTGATAGCGTCCCCAACCGATGGCAGGGGCACTTTTAGGCAAGACGGTCGCGATCACCGGCGCCTCCTCGGGCATCGGCGAGGCCACCGCCCTGGCTTGCGTCGAGGCCGGCGCGGCGGTGGCGCTCGCCGCACGGCGTGCCGACCGGATCGAGGCGCTCGCCGGCCGCATCAACGAGTCGGGGGGCAAGGCAGTCGCGATCGCAACCGACATCGCCGACGAGGCGCAGGCGCATGCGTTTGTCGAGGGCGCCGCGCAGCAGCTCGGGAAGCTCAACGCGCTGGTCAACAACGCCGGCGTGATGCTGCTCGGCCCGATCGAAGGGGCACCCACCGAGCAGTGGCGTCGAATGATCGATGTCAACTGCCTCGGGCTGCTCTACTGCACCCATGCGGCGATGCCGTTGCTGCGCGACTCCGGCGCCGGCCACATCGTCAATGTCAGCTCGGTCGCGGGGCGCCAGGCTGCTTTTGGGGCCGGCGTGTACAACATGACCAAGTTCGGCGTCGTCGGTTTTACGGAGAGCCTGCGCCAAGAGGCCGCAAACTCGAAGATCCGCGTGACTGTTGTCGAGCCCGGCTTTGTCGAGACTGAGCTGCAGGGCCACAACGCTGACAACGACTTTGTGATGAAGGCCGTCGACGACATGCGCGAAAAGATCGGCAAGGTGCTCGAATCGAAGGACATCGCGAACGCGATCGTCTACGCGCTATCGCAGCCGGAGCACGTCGGCGTCAACGAAATACTGGTACGGCCCTCCGGGTCGCGCTAGCAGCGCAAGCGCTGACCCCTCCTACCGACTTACCCTTTCCTGTTTCTCGAAGTACTCCTCGCCCTCGATGTTGATGCGCGGCAGAATCCGGTCGAGCCACTTCGGTATCCACCAGCTCGCTTTGCCGAACAACACCATTATCGCCGGCACCAGCAGGCAGCGCACAAGCGTCGCATCGATCGCGATCGCGATCGCGAGGCCGATGCCGAACTGCTTCACGACCGGGTCGCCGTTGAGCACAAAGCTACCGAACACGAAGACCATGATCAGCGCCGCGGAGGTGATCACGCGGCCGGTGTTTGCCAGTCCCTCGATCACCGACTCAGTCGCCTTTCCGGTCTTGCGGTAGTGCTCCCGCATCTGGGTCAGCAGAAACACCTCGTAGTCCATCGAGAGGCCAAACAGAATCGCGAACATCATCAGCGGGACAAAGCTGGCGATCGGGATTGCGTGACCGAGCCCCAATAGCTCCACGCCGTGGCCCTCCTGGAACACGAACGTGACGACGCCGTACGCGGCGGCGACTGAGAGGAGATTCATAGCGGCCGCCTTGGCAGAGACCAGCAACGAGCGGAACGCGAGCATCAGAACGAAGAAGCTGAGGATCACGACGATCGCGATCATCAGCGGCAGCTTTTGCGAGATGCGGTCGGCCAGGTCGATAAAACCGGCCGTCTGGCCGCCGACGTAGGCCGTCAGGTCGGTGCCCTTGAGGGCAGCGGGGATCACCGTCGTGCGCAGGTCGGTGACCAGGTCCTCGGTCGCGTCAGCCGACGGTGCCGAGTTTGGCACCGCGGTGAGGATCGCTGCATCGCCTTTACTGTCGACGGTCGCGGGCGAAACCGACATGACGTCGTTGGCCTTGCCGACCTGCCGCTCGAGCTTGGTCAGCCGTGGGTCGCTCGCGGCCGACTCGGCCTGCTGGCGTTCGAGATCGAGCTGGCGTTGTTGGGTGGCGGTCTCCTGTTCGGCCCGCCGCTGGGCCTGGTCGGGCGTCAGGCCGGTCGCCTGGCCCTCCTGGACGAGCTGTTGTTGTTGTTGCTGGAGTTGCTGCTGTTGCGCGGTGACCTCGTCGATCGCGGTCGGGTCGGGCTTTGCCGGACTCCCCAGCTCGACCGCGAGCAGCAGTGGCGCGTTGGAACCGGCGCCGAATCCTTCGGCGATCAGGTCGTACGACTGGCGTGCCGTCGTGTCCTTTGGCAGCGTGCTGTCGTCGACTTGACCGAGCTGGAGATTGAGCGCCGGGGCAGCGAGAACCAACAGCGCGACAACCGCGGCGACCATCGAGCGCCAGGGGCGCTTCGCAACGCCGCCGGACCACTGGCGCCAGCCGTGCGGCTGCTTGTCGTCGGGATGGGTCCGCACCAGCTTGACGCGCCACTTGTTGATTCGCCCTCCGAGCGCGCCAAGCAGCGCCGGCAACAGCGTGGTTGCGGCGGCAACCGCGACCAACACCGCGATCGCGGCCGTGTAGCCCATCGCGCTGACGATCGGGATACCCGCCGCCGCCAGCGACACCAGCGCGATGATCACAGTGGCCCCTGCGAACACAACGGCGGCGCCGGCCGTCGCGGTAGCGCGCGCGATCGACTCGCGCATCTCAATCCCCTGCTTCAACTGAAGCTTGTGCCGCGTGACGATGAACAGCGCGTAGTCGATACCGACGCCCAGGCCGATCATCGCCGCGAGCGTCGGGGCAACGCTCGGCACATCGATCACCTGTCCCGCCAAGCCAATCAACGACAGACCGGCGCCAAGCCCGAAAATCGCCGTGATGATCGGCAGACCCATCGCTGTAACGGTGCCGAACGCGAACAGCAGGATGATCATCGCGGCAAGGATTCCGATCGCCTCGCTGCTGGCGGTGCTGGCCTTCGACAGCTCGTCGCCGACATAGCCGCTGACCGCCACCTCCATGCCGGCGTCGAAGGCTGGGTCGCCAGCGTCGAGCACCGCCTGGGCTTGGGCCTCGGTCAGCACGGCGGGCTCAATGTCGAGCGTCACCGGGATGTAGGCGGTCTCTTCGTTCTTGCTGAGGAACGAGGCGCCGTCGGGACCGAGCGGATCGGTTGCGTCGATGACGCCGTCGACCTTCTTGACGGCGGCGAGCGTGTCCTCGACCGCCTGCTTGTTCTTTCCGTCGGTCAGCTTGCCGTCGGCCGACTTCATCACGAGCGGATTGGTGCCGTTGGCGAACTGTGGCAGCTTGTCGTCGAGCAATTCGGCAGCCTTGGTCGAACCGGTTCCCGGCAGCGTCAAATTGTTGCTGGACTTCTCACCGACGAGCGCAAAGGCAGCACCTAGCGCGATCGTCCCCACCAGCCACGCTCCGATCACCAGCCAGTGTCGGCGCGCGCAGAAGCGGCCGAGCCTGTAGAGGACCCCGGTCAAGGGCTTTCGGGCCCGCGCTCAGTCACGTGCGATGACGCGGTCCATTTCGACCTCGCCACCCTCGCGCGTGTCGGCAAAGACGACGTAGATCTTCGGCGGCCCGCCGAAGAAGGTCGCGCTGTCGGCCTCGCCGATAAAGATCGCCGGGCGCTGCCCGTCCGGGAACTCGACCCAGATCTTTTGCCCTTCGTGGAAGTCGGCCATGCCGGCATGCTACCCCGGCCATCAGCGGCGATACTGAACGGATGGACCTGCCACTGCTGAAAGAGACGCTTGCTGCGAACGGCGAGCCGCGCTACCGTGCCGACCAGGTCTGGCGCTGGGCGGCAACGGGTGCGTCCGACTACGCCGCAATGACCAACCTGCCGTCGAGTCTTCGCTCGCATCTCGACGAGGCAGTCCCCTTCTCGTCCCTGACGCTCGAACACGAGGCGCGGTCTTCGGACGCCACGATCAAGGCGCTGTTCACGACCGCCGACGGACTGCCGGTCGAGGCGGTGCTGATGACTTACAAGGATGGCCGGCGTTCGATCTGCGTCAGCGCGCAATCGGGCTGCCCCCTGACCTGCACGTTCTGTGCGACCGGCGCGATGCGCTTCGGCCGAAACTTGACCGCCTCGGAGATCCTCGATCAGGCGCTGCACTTCCGGCGGATCGGCGACATCAACCACTGCGTGTTCATGGGCATGGGAGAGCCCTTGATGAACCTCGACGCGGTGCTCGAGGCCTGCGTTCGGTTGCCCGATGCTGGTGTCACCCACCGCCGCACCGGCGTATCGACGGTCGGCTGGATCCCCGGCATCGAACGGCTCACCGAGCAACCTTTGCCGCTGCGCCTGGCCCTTTCGCTGCACGCTGCAAACGAAGAGCTGCGCAGCGAGCTGATGCCGGTCAACGACCGCTACCCGCTGGCCGACGTGCTCACGGCCTGCCGTGACTTTTACGAGCGCAAGCGGCGCCGCGTGTTCGTCGAGTACGTGATGCTCAGCGGTGTCAACGACTCGACCGAGCAGGCGCGCGAGCTGGCCGACGTGCTCGACCGCCGCACGTTCAAGGTCAACCTGATCCCGTTCAACCCGAGCGGGTCGGACTTCGAGGGATCGCCGCGCGGCGCGATCGAGCGCTTCCGGCGCGAGCTGGCGGAGCGCGGGATCGAGACGACCGTGCGGCTCACGCGAGGGCGCGACATCGACGCGGCCTGCGGGCAGCTGGCGGCGCGCAAGACCGCGGCTCGCTAGCGTGCCGCGGATGATCAACCTGACGCTTGACCACACCGCCGTCGCTGTACGCTCGATCAAGGCGGCATTGCCGCTCTACCGAGACGCGCTCGGTGGCGAGTACCTGATGGGCGGCGACATCGACGGAGCCTGGCGCTGGGTGCAGTTTCGCTTTCCCGGCGGCGGCAAGGTCGAGTTGCTTGAGCCGCTGGGCGAGGGCTTCCTGTCGAAGTTCCTCGACCGCTACGGCGAGGGCCTGCACCACATGACGTTCAAGACCGACGAGATCGAGGCGGCGATCACGCAAGTGAGTGAGCAAGGCTACGAGCTGGTCGACATCAACACGACCTCAGAGCACTGGAAGGAAGCGTTCCTGCGCCCCAAGGGGGCGCACGGCACGCTGATCCAGATCGCCCAGTCGTCGCGCAGCGACGACGACGCCAAGCAGTACCTGGAGCCGTCGAACCTCGACGAGCTGCTCAGTTAGGTTGGCGGCCGCCGTTAGGCGGACGCTCCAGCATGAGCGGGGGTCGAGGGGGCGGAGCCCCCCGTTGTTAGGTTGGCGGCCGCCGTTAGGCGGACGCTCCAGCATGAGCGGGGGTCGAGGGGGCGGAGCCCCCCGTTGTTAGGTTGGCGGCCGCCAACCTAAGTTATCGCCTTGCCCTTGGGGTTGACCACGAGCCAGGTGCCACCAAACCCGACCACGTCCTGGCAGCCGATCCTGCCCGGGGCGTCGTCCTGGTAGTAGTAGAGCGGATGGCCGTTATAGGTGACCTGACGCTTGCCGTCACGCCGTTTGGTGGTCCCCAGCTTTGACTTGGTCACGCCGCGGCGGGCGCGCGGCTTGCCCCTGGTCAGCATGGGTGGCCAGGCCTTGGCGCAAGCGCCGTAGCACTTGCTCTTCTTGCCCTTCTCACGAGTGAACAGATAGAGGGCCTCGCCCGACGCGTCGGCAACGACCCTGCCGAAACGGCTGCGGACGATCTTGAGGCTCTTGCCCCTTGCGGCCGATTCGGCCGTGGCCGTTGTCGTCTCAGCCGTCGTTGCCTGCGAGACCGGTTGGCTGGCCGTGGCCTCATTCGGGGTGGAATCGTCGCCGCAACCGGCGATCGTCAGCCCCGCCACGAGAGCGGCCGGTAAGAGCAATTTCCGCATGGCAGGGACTATAAGTTCTACCGCTTACGATTTGGTTACGAGCCGACTTTCTCTTGCCAGTGCTGCTCAATCTGCTCCAGCGATTGGCCCCGGGTCTCGGGCACGAAACGCAGCACGAACAGGATCGTGAGAACCCCGACTCCCGCGTATATCCAGAAGGTTCCGCTCGCGCCAACCGCCGCGATCAGTGACAGGAACGTCAGCGAGACGATGAAGTTGGCCATCCAGTTGGCCATCGTGCCGATCCCCGCGGCCCGCCCGCGGACGCGCAGTGGATAAAGCTCGGCATTCAGTAGCCAGAAGATCGGCCCGAGCGAGATCGCGAACGCCGCCACGTAGGCCATCAGGCTGCCGACCGCCAACGGTGCGACCACGCCCGAATCTTCGGGCAGGGCAAAAGCGATACCGAGCACGGTCAACGAAAGGGCCATGAAGAAGACACCGCCGATCAGCAGCGGTCTTCGACCGACGTGATTGATCACGCGTACCGCAATGATCGTGACGATCACGTTGACTATCCCCACACCAACCGCTGCGAGAATCGCCGAAGAGCCGGTACCTATGCCGGCCATCTCGACGATCGTCGGCGCGTAGTAGATGACGGTGTTGATGCCCGTAACCTGCTGCAGGATCGCGAGGCCGGCGCCGACGAACAACGCGGCACGCGCGACCGGCTTGAACAGCTCGCGCCAGGACACCTTGTCTTCCTGCAAGCTCGCGTGGATGTCCTCGAGCTCTTGTTCAAGCGCTTTGTCGTCACGCGGCCGGATCTTGCTCAGCACGCTGCGCGCTCCGAAGTCGTCGCCGATCATCACCAGCCAGCGCGGACTCTGCGGCATGCGCAGGATGCCGATCCCTAGCAGCAGCGCCGGCAGCGCGCCGATCCCGAGCATCAGGCGCCAGTCACCGCCCGAGGACAGCGACAGGCCGACCAGGTATGCAACCAGGATGCCAACTGTCACCGCAAGCTGGAACAGGCTGACCATGCTGCCGCGACGATCGGGCGGTGCGACCTCCGAGATGTAGACCGGACAGGTCGCCGACGCGAGCCCGATCGCGACACCGAGCGCGACGCGTGAAATCACCAGGATCGTCGTGTCCGGCGCCACCGCGCTGACCACCGAGCCGATGAAGAACACGAACGCGGACGCGAACACCATCTTGCGCCGGCCATACTTGTCTGCGAGCGTTCCGGCGAGAGCGGCGCCAAAGACCGCGCCGATCGGCACGGCGGCCGTGACGACGCCCTGCATGAAGTCGTTGAGGTCGAAATCGCTGCGCAGGTACAGCAGCGCGCTCGCAATGATGCCGGTGTCGTAGCCGAACAGCAGGCCGCCGAGAGCAGCGACGGCGGCGGTCATGGCGACATTGCGGCGCGCTGCGGCGTCTGAATCGCCAGTGATGCCTATCCCGGGTTCGGTCACGAGTAGCGAAGCTATCGGCGCCATCGGACCGCGACTGGAGGGTATGCTTGCGCCGCCCACGATCTTGCGATGACCCCCACGATCTTGTGATGACCATTTCAACGACCGCATATCGGACCTGTCCGCTCTGCGAGGCCACCTGCGGGCTGGAGATCGAGGTCGCGGACGGCAAGGTCGAGAGCATCCGGGGTGACGAGGCCGATGTCTTCAGCAAGGGCTTCATCTGTCCCAAGAGCACGGCCCTCAAGTCGCTGCACGAGGACCCGGACCGCGTGCGCACACCGCTGATCCGCACCGAGTCCGGGTTCCGCGAGGCAAGCTGGGAAGAGGCCTTCGCCGAGATCGACCGCCGCCTCGGTCCGATCCTCGAAGCGGGCGGGCGTAACGCCGCGGCCGTCTACGTTGGCAACCCGAACGCTCACAACCTCGACGCGCTGATCTACGGTCGCGTATTCAACAAGGCGCTCGGTACGCGCAACGTGTTCACAGCGAGCACCGTCGACCAGATGCCCAAGCACGTTTCGGCCGGCCTGATGTTCGGCGGGATGCTGAGTATCCCGATCCCGGACATCGACCGCACCGACTACCTGCTGATGCTCGGCGCCAATCCGCTCGCCTCGAACGGCAGCCTGCTGACCGCACCCGACATGCGCGGCAAGCTGCGCGGCGTGCGTGAGCGCGGCGGCAAGGTGGTCGTTATCGACCCCCGCCGCAGCCGCACCGCCAGCGAAGCCGACGAGCATCACTTCATCGTTCCCGGCACCGACGCACAACTGTTGATGGCGATCGTCGCAACGATCCTCGAGGAAGATCTCGCGGCGCCCGACGAACTCGAGTCGCTTTGCGAGGGCCTCAACCGGCTGCCCGAATTAACGGTCGGCTTCGGCCCTGAAGACGTAGCCGCGATCTGCGGCATTGAGCCGGGCTCGATCCGCCAGATCGCGCGTGAGGTGGCCGGCGCCGAACGCGCCGCAGTCTACGGCAGGATCGGAACCTGCACCCAGGAGTTCGGCACGATCGCGAGCTGGCTCGTCGATGTTCTCAACGTGATCACCGGCAACCTCGACCATCCCGGCGGCGCGATGTTCACGAAGCCGGCGGCCGGGGCGGCCAACACCAAGGGCAAACCCGGCAGCGGTCGTGGCGTGGCGCTCGGTCGCTGGCAGAGCCGCGTACGCAAGCTCGGCGAGACCTTTGGCGAGTTGCCGGCGGCATGCATGGCGGAGGAGATCGAGACCCCTGGCGACGGGCAGGTACGCGCCCTGTTCACGATCGCCGGCAATCCCGCGCTGAGCACGCCGAACTCCAGCCGCCTGCGTCGGGCACTCGAAGGACTTGAACTGATGGTCAGCGTCGACATCTATGTCAACGAGACGACCCGCCACGCCGATGTGATCCTGCCCGCCCCGTCGGCACTACAGAGGTCGCACTACGACCTTGCCCTCTACCAACTCGCGACGCGAACGGTCGCCAACTTCTCGCCGCCGGTGCTGGATCCCGACCCGGCAATGCAACCCGAGTGGCGCACGCTGCTACGGCTGGCGGCGATCGCCGCCGGCCAGGGAGCCGACTCCGACCTCGACGGCTTCGACGATTTCGTAGCGACAGCGGTGATCCAGCGCGAGGTGGGCGATTCGGAGTCGCCGCTCGCCGGGCGTGCGCCGGAGCAGCTGCTCGCCGAACTCGAGCCGCGCCGGGGACCTGAGCGGGTGCTCGACTTCATGCTGCGCGCAGGTCCCTACGGCGATCACTTCGGTCTGGAGCCCGGCGGCCTGACGCTCGCCAAGCTGGAGAGCTCGCCGCACGGGATCGACCTCGGGCCGCTGGAGCCGCGGCTGCCGGAGGTTCTGCGCACCGCGAGCGGCAAGGTGGAGCTTGCGCCAGAGCCGATCGTGGCCGACGTGGAGCGCTTGCGCGACTCGCTCGACCGCTCCCGCAACGGCGCGATGGTGTTGATCGGTCGGCGCCAGCTTCGTTCCAACAACTCCTGGATGCACAACGTCGGCCAGCTCGTCCGCGGACGCGACCGCTGCACTGCGCAGATCCATCCCGACGACGCCGCGCGACTCGGGTTGACCGACGCGCAGCGAGCGCGGGTGCGCTCCCGAAGCGGTGAGGTCGTGGTGCCGGTCGAGGTAACCGACGCGATCATGCCAGGCGTCGTCAGCATCCCGCACGGCTGGGGGCACGACGATCCCGAGGCACAGTTGAGCGTCGCCGCCGAACACGCCGGCGCCAACAGCAACCTGCTCGCCGACGAGTCACTGATCGACCCTCTGTCGGGCAACGCCATACTGAACGGCATCCCGGTTGAGCTGGCGCCGGCCGAGTAGCGGGCCGCGCTCAGCGCTGCGCTGAGCGTGTCCGCAAATTTCCTACGAATAGCGACACGACGAGGATCAGGTAGAGCTGCCCGAACAGCGCTTCGACGATCGCCAGCGTACGCCCGAGCTGGTGAGCGGCAGTCAGATCGCCGAAACCGACGGTCGTGACGGTTACGAAGCTGAAGTAGACGAAGTTCTGGATCGTCTCACTTGCGCCCGAAGTGAAGAACGGATCGTCGGCTATGGCACCGATCACAGCGTAGGCGTAAGCGAAAAGGATGCCGAGCATGAGATAGATCGCGACAACGCCGAAGATCGCCTGCAACGTTACGCGACGCTGATCGAGGACGCTGTGAAAGACCGAACGAGCAATCGTGAACGGAGTGACGGCGACAAGCAAAGCCGACACGCCGCGTACGAACGCCTTCGACACCTGCGCGTCGACGCCGACCACAGACACGATCGACGCGACCAGGCCGACGGCCACCACCACCCGCGCGGCGCGCTGGTAGCGCGCCCTGTTCCCGGCGGCCCGCATCGCCATGAGTAGCGTTGCGCCCAAGAGTCCGATCGTGATGATCGACGTCCACTCCTTCTCGGGTGCGGCCTCGATGAACACGAAGGTGGCAAACACCAGCAGCAGGACGACCCCGAACGGCTCGCTCGTCCAGACCTCGCGCCACGCTTGGCGCGGGGTCGGCAAGTTGGAAGCAGCCGTTTGCTCGGGGCGCTCACTCATCGCCTGCGAGCGTAGCCACAGCGGCGGCGGTAGCGGGCCTCGCAGCTACCGAGCATGGCATGTAAGGTCCCGAACCCATGGCGCGCGACTTGAAACTCGGGCTCAACACCGGTTACTGGACCTCCGCACCGCCGCCTGGTGCCCAGCAGGCGATCGCCGCGGCCGAGGAGTTGGGTTTCGATTCGATCTGGACCGCCGAGGCATACGGGTCCGACGTGCTGACACCGCTCGCGTGGTGGGGTGCAAACACCAAGAAGCTGAAGCTCGGCACCGCGATCATGCAGATGTCTGCACGCCAGCCGGCCGCCGCCGCGATGGCCGCGATGACGATGGACCACCTCTCCGCCGGCCGCTTCATTCTCGGGCTCGGCGTGTCCGGCCCGCAGGTCGTCGAAGGCTGGTACGGAATGCCCTTTGCAAAACCGCTCGCACGGACACGCGAGTATGTCGAGATCGTTCGCGAGATCGTCGCGCGCAAGGACCGCGTGACGTTTGATGGCCAGCACTACAAGCTGCCGTACCCCAACGGCACCGGATTGGGCAAGCCACTGAAGTCGACCCTGCACCCCGTGCGCGAAGCGATCCCGATCTACCTGGCGGCCGAGGGGCCGAAGAACGTCGCGCTGTCGGCGGAGATCTGCGACGGCTGGCTGGCACTGTTCTTCTCGCCCGGCAACCAGAACCACTACCGCGACGCGCTACAGGAGGGGTTCGACCGCGAGGGCGCTCGGCGCTCGTGGGACGACTTCGAGGTGGCCGCGACCGCGCCGGTGATCATCCACGACGACGTCGAGCAGGCGGCCGACATGATCCGCCCCTACTACGCGCTCTACTTCGGCGGAATGGGCGCGAAGGGCGCCAACTTCCACTTCGACTGCGCCGTGCGGCTCGGCTACGAGGCCGAGGCAACCAAATGCCAGGAGTTGTACCTCGAAGGCAAGAAGGACGAGGCCGCCGCAGCCCTGCCGACCAAGCTGATCGAGGAACTATCGCTGATCGGGCCGGAGGCCAAGATCCGCGACGACCTCGAAATGTGGCGCGAATCGATCTGCACGACGCTGCTGGTCTCAGGGGACGCGGCGACCGTCCGCAAGATCGCGGACCTCGTTCTCGGCTAACGCTCCGATTACCGGACCGGCGCCGGCCCGGCCAGGTCGTGGGCTGGGTCTATCCCATAGCGCTCGGCAATCGCGCCCAGGTCTTCGTTGAGCGGCCAATTGTCGGGGCGCGGCGGTCCGTCGTAGTCCGGTGACGCGCCCTTGAGGCTCATGCAGCCGGTGTTGTCGCCGATCGCTCGCAGTTCGGCCACCTCCTGTTCGCTTAGTACGACCCGCTCCGGCACCGCAGCAAGCTCGACGCGCTTTTCCTCGACGGGGCGCGCCCGCGCTCCCACCTCCTGGATCAGCGTCGGGACGACGCACTCAACCTGATCGTGGGCGAGGTTCCACTGGCATGCAAGCCCGATCGTCGAGAGCCCGTGACGCTCTGCGATCGGACGCATGCGATCGATCTTTTCGCGACCGGCTTCGACCCAGCCCGCCGGTCGGAACGTGCGGTGGTCGCCCTCTCCGAATGCGTGCCCGGGCAGCACGTCGCCCCAGAACATGCCGCCGAAGTCGACGACGCGCGTGATCAGCGCGACGTCGTACTTTCGCGCGGCTTCGATGCACAGCTCGCCCGGCCACGGCTCGAGCGGGTTGAGGATGATCATCGCCCAATCGATCGATGCGCCGAAGCGCTCGAGGCAGTCGATCAGATCGAGCGTGAAGCCGTTGGCCGGCCCGGGCGCGACCCCCAATCGATCGGTGAGACCGGCCTCGCGCAGCGCCTCCATCCCGTCCCACACCGCCTCGTTCGAGTAGCCGATGCGGTCGGGGTTGTGCAACAAGAGCAGATCGAAGCGATCGACGCCGCAACGCTCGAGGCTACGCTCGGTGGCCATGCGCAGGTAGCCGGCGTAGTCGCGCTCGGAGCGCAGACGCGGGTCGGTAAAGCGCGGAAATCCCTTGGGGCCGTCGCGCTCACCCTCGTAGAAATCGTGTCCGACCGCACCGACCAGGCAGTAGCTGTCGCGATCGAGCCCCGACAGCGCACCACCGACGATCCGGTCGGCCTCACCGGCGCCGTAGACGTCGGCGGTTTGCACCGTCGCGATCGATTCATCCGGCCTCAGTACTGCCAGCAGCCGCTCGTCGTCGAGCGGTTCACCGAAGTGCATGAAGCGGCCGCCGCTCCAGGAGCCGATCGCGATGTGCGTGAGGTTCATGGCTACTTCCTAAACACTAGATGGTTGATTCCACGGCCGTCGGGTAGGATCTCCTCCATGGCGCACCCCTTCCGATTGGCGGTCGAGGCAAAAGACTTCGACGGGATGATCGCGGCACTTGCCCCCGACGTCCGGTTCCGTAGCCCCGTAGTGTTCAAGCCCTACGAGGGTCGCGAGACGGTTGCGCACTTGCTTTCGCTCGTCATGCAGATATTTGAGGACTTCGAGTACGTCGACGAGCTGGGCGGCGAGGTTGACGGCCGCCAGACGCTCGGTCTCGTGTTCCACGCGCGCGCCGGCGACAAGCAGGTCGAGGGCTGGGACTACCTGACGCTCAACGACGATGGCTCGATCGCCGAGTTCGCGGTGATGTTGCGGCCGCTGTCTGCCACGATCGCGCTCACCGAGCAGATGGGCGCGAAGCTCGCAGACTCGCCGGTTCCCGCCTAATACGATCACCGGCATGGCCGGGTCAGCCCCTCTTCTGGTCGTCGACGCACCGTCGGTGCTGTTTCGCGCCTACTACGCGCTGCCGGACTCGATCACGGGCGCCGACGGAATGCCAGTCAACGCGCTGCTTGGCAGCACCAACATGATGGTCGCCGCGATCTCCGAGTATTCGCCGCGTGCCGTCGTTATTTGCTTCGGCCAAGACTCGGCCGACTACCGCACAGAGCTGTTCGAGGAATACCACGCCGACCGCGAGCCGCTCGACGATGAGCTCGCCGACCAATTCGACCACGCGTGGGATTTCTTCGAGGCGTTCGGCTGGTACTGCGACGTCGAGCAGGGGTTCGAAGCCGACGACCTGCTCGGCTCGTATGCGAAGGTCGAGGCCGCGGCCGGAGGGCAGACCTTGGTCATGACCGGCGACCGCGATCTCTATCAGTGCGTCGGAGCGCGCTGCCGGGTGCTGTATCTGAAGACCGGAACCAAGGGAACCGAGTTGGTCGATGCGGCCGAGGTCGAAAGTCGGTACGGGATTCCACCCAAGCGTGTGCCCGACTTCATCGCGCTTCGCGGCGACCCTGCGGATGGGATTCCGGGGGCTCCCGGCGTCGGTAAGAAGACCGCCGCAGACCTGCTCCAGCGACACGGGCCGCTCGAGCGAGTAATCGCCGCCGCCGGCCACGAGCGACCGCGAGTTGCCGCGTCGTTGACCAACAACGCCGACGCGCTGCGCGCCTACAAGGAGGTCGCGACACTGCGATCGATCGACGTGCGCCGGCCGCGAAGTCGTCGTAGCGACTACCGCTGTGGGGCCAGCGCCGCCCGCGGACTTGGGATGGGTCGCCTAGCCGAGCGCCTCACCGGGCTGGCACCGGGCTAACATCCTCCGATCGTGAAGCAACTCCTGGGAAAATCACCCCGCGCGCGGCGCGGAACTCTGGCGTTGATCGCCCTGGCGATCGCGTGGGCGACGATCGTGCAGTCATTAGGTTGGGCGCAAACCGCGAACTTCACGCTCGTGCGCGCGCTGTCGAGTGGCACTGCCCAGATCGACGACCACCACTGGGAGACGCGCGACAAGTCGTACTACAAGGGGCATTTCTACTCGGTCAAGGCTCCCGGCATGGCGTTCTTGTCGCTGCCCGCATACATGCTGCTCGACGCCGCCGGCGCTGACGACCTGGCGCGTAATCGCGTTGAGAGCGCACGCGCGGGCGGCGCCTTTCGCTGGTACAAGGCCGGCGTGCTCAGCGACCAGTACGGTCCCAACATCGAAACGGGCCGGATCGTTCGCGCCGAGATCGAGAACTACACACCGATCGTCTGGACGCTCGGACTGCTCGTGGTCGTGCTTCCGGCTTTGATCCTGATGCTGCTGGTGCGCGCCTGCGCCGAGCGGCTGGTGCCCGGCACCGGGACCGCGGCGGCGATCGCGCTGGGAGCCGGTACGTTGATCATGCCCTTCGCGACTCTCTACTTCTCGCACGTGCTGTCGGCGGCGCTCGCGTTCGGGTGTTTCGTTGTGTTGTGGCGCGAGCGCGAGGGCCCGCCGCGGCTCGCGCTTCTGGCGGCCGCCGGTGCGCTGAGCGGCTTTGCAGTCACGTCCGAGTACCCGCTCGCGATCGCGGCCCTGATCCTCGGCCTCTACGCGATCTCGCGCGGCAACATCGTACGGCGCGGGCTCGCCTATTCGGGCGGCGTGTTAGCCGGCATCGCACCGCTGCTGATCTACAACCTGTCGGTGTTCGGATCGGTCACCCATTTCTCCTATGCGAACGCGGTCGCCGAACAGGGCGCCAGCGGACGCGACGTAATCGGCCTCAACGACGGCGGCCTGTTCGGAATCGGCGCACCTAGCATCAGCGACGGGTTCGACCTGCTGTTCGCGTCCAAGGGCCTGTTCGTGATCTCGCCGGTTCTGATGATGAGTGTGGTCGGTACCTACCTGATGTACAGGCGCGGCCGTCGCGCCGAAGCGCTGGTGGTCGGATCGATCTTCGCCGCCTTCCTCGTCTACAACTCCGGCTACTGGCTACCGTTCGGGGGCGGATCGCCGGGGCCGCGCTTCCTGATCCCGGTGCTGCCGTTCCTCGCCTTCCCGCTGGCACTGGCGCTGCGTCGTTTCCCGTCCACCACGCTCGCGCTCGCGATTCCGTCGATCCTGACGATGACGATCGCGACGATGACGCTGCCGATGATCGGCAACGGAGACACGGGGTTTTGGGCCCACCTGGTCGGGATCGGGAACTTCGAGCACACTGTCGCCTCGGCGTTCGGCTTCAACAACGGTTGGACCTCCCAGGTGCCCTTCCTCGCGGCGATGGTCGCGATGCTGGCGCTCGCGGTATCGGCGACGCCGTTGCTCGACTACTCGCGCGATGCCCTGGTCGCCGTCGCCGCCGTCATCGGTTGGGGACTGGCTTCGGCCCTGACGCGACAGGGCCCGCCGATCGGAACCGGCGGCGGGCACGACCTGCTGCCGTTCGTCTTCCTGGCCACGGCCGTGTCGCTGCTGGCGGTGACCGCGGCGGTGGCAGCGTCAAGGCGACAGCCGGTAGACGATCAGGTCGTCGCGAAGCTCGCTGCTGACCCCGAGGCCGGCTAGCGACTTCAGTTCGGCCCGCTGCCACGGGGTGCCGGTAGCAAGGCTCGTGTGCAGCACCACCGACCGCACTCCAATCGAGCGCAGCAACGCGATCGAGCGGCGGTCGGGGAACGCGCGCACGCGTCGCGTCAGGTCCTCGAAGTAAGTTGGGTCGAAGCTGCCGCGACCGTTGACGATCTCCGGGAAGCCGTCGCTCGACCATAGTACGTAGCGACGATTGCCGGGGATCGTGATCGGCAAGTGCAGTTGTGGGGCGACGACCGAGCGCTCGCCGGCCGGCGGCAGCGGGACCTCGGCGCGGGTCGGTCCTGCGCCCTCAAAACAGATCAGCGCGACCAGCGCTGCCGCGACACCGGCTGCCAGATGCCGGCGGTGCAACTTCGTCAAAAGGAAATGCGCCCCGCCCGCTGCTAGTAACGCAAGCCCCAGGGAGGTGAGCGTGTTGATGCGGCCTGGTACGCGTATCCCGCTCCAGCCGGGCGCCAACTCGTACAGCAGGCGGTAGGGATAGAACCGGCCGGGACCAGCCGTGTGGAAACCGAGCGACAGCGCCCCACAAACAAGCACGCCTACTCCAAGTCCGATCCGCCAGCGCTTCGGCAGGGTCGGCGCCAGCAGACCGGCGATTGCGAGGGCCAGGATCACAAGACCGGGGAACAGGGTCTGCTCGGACACCGACGTCAGCCCGTCGCGCACACCGCTGGTGGCGCCAGCCCAGACGATGTTGTGTTCGGGCGCGGCCGCGAACTGCGAGATCGGTCCGGACAGGCCGGAGACCTGCTCGGAGGTGCGGTGTGCCTCCGGATGATCGTCGAGCACTCGCTGGTACGGGCGCGCCAGCGTAGCGGCGGTGATCGCAAGCACCGCGACGCCGGTGAGACTTGCCAGCACGACCTTGCGCAGCGGCGGCGGCCTGCCCTCCCGCCACCAGTGGACGGCCGCGATCGCGGCGAGCACTGCGAGCAGGTAGCCGAGCTGCAGCCCGAGCGTGAAGCCGAGGCTGAACTGCCACGTCACGACCAGCCAGCCGGCGAGCACCGTCGCCGGTCGCTGCCGCCGGTAGCCGCGCAGCAGCAGGAACAGTGCAAGTGGCACGCCGCCGCTCGAGATCACGTGCAAGTGGCCGTCCTGTTCGAGCCGCCAGGGCGCGTAGGCGAACGCCGCCCCCGCCACAACAGCCGCGGCTGGGCGCAATCCCAACTCGCGAGCGAGCAGGTAGGCGCCGATGAACGCAAGCGCGTAGGCGAACTCGAACAGCAGGTTGTAGCGGACGATCGCGGCCGTCACGCCCTCGCCGAACAGCCCGCTCGGTGCGTAGCCGGTCAGCGCGTCCGAGAACGCGAGGCTGTTTTGCAGCGGGTAGAACGTGTTGGCCTGGAAGTAGTCGAGCGGCTGGCTCGTGAGCGCGTGGCCTCCCCACGCGACCTGCCAGGCCTGCACCAGCGGGTCGCCGATGTCGCGCGCAACGTGAGTACCAAGATGCAGCGGCAGCGGCCAGTGCACCGCTATCGCCAGAACGCACCCCGCAAGCGTGGCGAGCGCCAGCTCGCGTCGACTTAAGCGAGCGTCGCGTGAATCCACGGCTGGAGCTGCCGAAGAAAGCCCGGGTCGACCATGTGCGCCAGCGGGTATTCCGCGTAGGTGACGTCGAGGCTGGCCTGTGTCAAGCGATCACGCGCGATCCGCGATTGCTCGACCGGGATCACAGGGTCGCCCGTGCCGTGGCCGATCGCAACCGGCAGCCGCTCACGCGACCCGAGGTCCAGCTCGAAGTCCTCGACCTCGGGCAGGAAGCCGCTGAGGCAGATCAGCGCGGCCGGTGAGAGCCGCCCGGCACCCAGACCGAGCGCGTAGGCCATCACGGCACCCTGCGAGAAGCCGCCGATCACGGTCTGGTCGATCGTGAGCCCGAGGAACTGCTCGACCGAGTCGAACCATCTCGACACCAGGCCATAGGTCTCGTCGAACGTCTCCTTGTGCGGGAAGCCGATCCGCACCGACCGGTACCAGTGCTGGCCGCCGGGTGGCAGTGTGTGCGGCGCCCGCATCGTCGCGCATACGAGTCGCCGGTGCGGGTCGAGCAGATCGAACAGCGGCACCAGGTCGAACTCGTCGGTACCGCGACCGTGCAGCAAGACCAGCGCTCCCTCTGGCTCGCCGCTGGCCGGCCGCAGCTCGAATATCGGTTCCTCGCTTCCGCTCATCGATCGATCGGAGTAGGTTACGTGGATGGCAAAGGGACCGCAGGTCGGTGATCGGGCTCCGGATTTCGAGCTCCCCGGGACCGAAGGGCCGTTCAAGCTGGCCGACCATCGCGGTGAAACGGTCGTGCTGCTTTTCTACCCGGGCGACAACACTACTGTCTGCACGAAGCAGTTTTGCTCCTACCGCGACCGTGGCGAGGACATGTCGAAACTCGGCGCGACGGTCGTCGGCGTCTCGGCCCAGAGCGTCGAGTCGCACAACGAGTTCGTCGCGAAGCACGGCCTCAACGTTCCGCTGCTCGGTGACAGTGGTGCCAAACTCGCCAAGCGCTATGGGGCGCATCAACCGATCGTGGGAACCAAGCGCGCAACCTTCATCATCGACGGCGAAGGCATCGTTCGCTACCGGCTGGTGCACACGCTCGGGCTCGACTACCAGACCGTCGACGACCTGCAAGAGCAGCTCGACAAGATCAAGGCACCCGCTTAGCGGCCCACTCGCGCCAGCGCTCGGAAAGCGCCGGCGCGTCGAGCATCCGCGCTGCCTGATCGCGATCGCCGAGGTAGGCCCGCGCGAACGCCTCGATCGTGACGCCGTGCTCAGGCCGCTCGACTATCTCGACCGCATCGCCGGCTCCGATCTCGCCCGCTTCGACGATCCGCAGGTAGGCGCCCGGTCGCAGCGCCTTCGCGAAGCGCTTGAGAAAACGCGGGTCGCCCATCTTCACCCCAAGCCTCCAGCACGGGAAGCGCGGCTCGCTCACCTCCAGTAGCGCCGTGCCGATGAGCCAGCGCTCGCCGACCGTGGCGTCGCCCACGTCAACGCCAAGCGTGGTCAGGTTCTCACCGAACGTTCCCGGCGGTAGCTCCCTGCCAAGCTCGCGCTGCCACCACTCGTAGTCCTCGCGTGCGTACGAGTACACGGCCTTGTCGATGCCGCCGTGGACCGACAGGTCGGCCTGTCGGTCACCCTCGATGTTTACGCCGCGCAGCTCGACTCGCCCCTCGACCGGAAACTTCCAGATGCCAGTCGGAACCAGCTCGCCGTCGCGCTCGATCTCACGCATTTCGGCGACGTTGACCGAAGTCACTGAGGCTCGCGGGGCGTCGGGCATCAGAGAGTTTCTAACAGAAACGCGGGGTGACCCACCTAGAGCTCGAATCGTGGAGAATCACGTCACGTGAAGGCTCTGCTCGCCCCATTTGCCGTTTCGCTGATCGCGCTCGTCGCCGGCTGCGGTGGCGGCTCGGATGACGCGCTCGGCTCCGAGGAACTGGTCAAGCAGGCCGACACCGTCTGCGAGCAGGTCAACAACGAAACCCAGGCCCTGCCGACGCCGACCAACCTCAAGAGCGCCGCAAGCACGATCGACAAGACGGTCGCGATCCTCGAGCCGGCTCAGGCCAAGCTCAAAGGCCTGAAGGCCCCGGACGACCTCGAGGCCGCCTACAACGCCTGGGTCGCGAAGACAGGCGAGATCGTAGACACAGCCAAACAGGCCGGGGCGGCGGCAAAGAAGGGCAACGAGAAGGCGTTGGCGCGCGCGCTGCGGAAAGGCGTCGAAATCAATAGGCAGACAAATGACCTGGCCGGCAAGGTCGGCCTCAAGGTCTGCTCGGCCGACAACCAACAGTGAAACGCGAAGCACGCCCAGCGAGACTACCGGGTGGAGCCGTGAGCAAGCAACGAAGTGAGGTGTGCGGGTGACTGAGAAGGCTACTTTCGGGGCAGGGTGTTTCTGGGGCGTCGAGGTTGAGTTCCGTAACGTCGATGGCGTCAAGAACGCGCTCGCCGGCTACGAAGGCGGTGGGCTCGAGAACCCCTCGTACGAGGACGTCTGCACGGACACGACCGGCCACGCCGAGGTCGTCGAGGTCGAGTTCGATCCCGACCAGGTCTCCTACGAACAGCTGCTGGAGGCATTCTGGGCCAACCACGACCCGACCACGCTCAACCGGCAGGGCCCCGATCGCGGCAGCCAATACCGATCGGCGATCTTCTTCCACTCAACCGAGCAGCACGAACAGGCGGACGCGTCGAAACAGCGGGCACAGGAGCGCCTGCCGCGACCGATCGTGACCGAGATAACCCCGGCCTCGACCTTCTACCCCGCCGAGGACTACCACCAGCGCTATCTCGAGAAGCGAGGCTTGGCGACCTGCAAGATCTAGCCGAACCGCCGCTCCCCAACATAGATCGTATGCGCGCATAGCGCGCATACGATCGACCACCTGGAGCGGCGGGGTGTAGGGTGCGGCGATGGCCGCAAGCGCCAATGGCCGCGGAGCAGTAGTCGTGACCGGTGCCTCGACCGGCATCGGCAATGCTGCTGCACAAAAACTCGATGCGCTCGGCTTCGAGGTTTTCGCTGGAGTGCGCAACGACGAGGACGCCGAGCGCGTTTCTTCAGAGGGGTCCGACCGCCTGCAGCCGCTAACAATCGACGTAACTGATGAGGGTTCCGTGCGCGCAGCCGCCGAGCGCGTACGCGAAAGGCTGGGCGACCGGAAGCTCGTTGGCCTCGTCAACAACGCTGGCGTAGCAGTGACCGCGCCGCTCGAGTTCATCCCGATCGAGAAGCTGCGTCATCAGCTCGAGGTCAATGTGGTCGGACAGGTGGCGGTGACCCAGGCGTTCCTGCCGATGTTGCGCAAGTCGCGCGGTAGGATCGTGAACATCAGTTCGGTCGGGGGCCGCGTGGCGCTTCCGTTCGTCGGGCCATACGCGGCCTCCAAGCACGCGCTCGAGGGCCTGTCGGACTCACTTCGGCGCGAAATCCGTAATACCGGCGTGCAAGTCTCTCTGATCGAGCCCGGCGCGGTCGCTACACCGATCTGGGACAAGGGAAGGCGAGCCGCCGACGAGTTGATGGAACAGATGCCAGCCGAGGCCGGCTTGGTCTACGGCAAGGGCCTCGACGCGATCCGCGAGGCGGCGGCCGAGCAAGCAGCGAAGGGCATCCCTCCCGAGCAGGTCGCGGACTGCGTCGCGCACGCAATGACCGCCGACAAACCGCGCACCCGCTACCCAGTCGGCAAGGGCGTGCGCGCTCGGATCACATTGGCTTTTCTGCTGCCAGACCGCGTGTTCGACCGGATGATAGCCCGCGTGTTGGGTTTCTAGGCCAGCGTTCCCGACACCTCTTCCTTCCGCGGCAGTCGACGTAATAGCGCGTCATCGGTGCCTCCTTGTATTCGGGGGCCCTTCTTCTTCCTCTCTCGCGCTCCGCAGTCAATCCCTGTAGATTGCCCTCGCATGGCTCGCGAGCACTACGACGTCCGAGGTAAGGCGGTCTTCATAACCGGGGCTGCATCAGGCATTGGTGCTGAAACCGCGAAACAACTCGCTGCCCGAGGAGCCAGGCTGACGCTCGTCGATATCGACGCCGAAGCGCTGGAGGGCAGCTCCGCCGATCTGGGTGGCGAAACTGTCTGGGTAGAGGCCGACGTCACCGACAGCTCCGCGCTCGACCGCGCTATCGGCACCGCTGTCGAGCGCTTCGATGGCATCGATGTGGTGATGGCCAACGCCGGTATCGCCCGCCCCGCGACGATCGCGACCGCGGACCCGCGCGAGTTCGAGCGCACGATAGAGGTCAACCTGCTCGGCGTGTGGCGCACGGTACGTGCGGCGCTGCCGCATGTGATCGAGCGCCAGGGCTACGTGCTCCCGGTGGCCTCGCTCGCCGCGGCGCTCTGGACACCGCTGATGGGCTCCTACAACATGGCGAAAGCCGGGGTCGACGCCTTTGCCACAACGTTGCGCCAAGAGGTCCGCAACACCGGCACCAAGGTCGGCTGCGCCTACTTCGGCGTGATCGAGACCGGCATGGTCGCGGGTGTGATGGAGCGACCGTACATTGCGGCGCTGCGCGAGCGAGCGCCGGCGATGCTTGCCAACGGGGCCCCGGTGTCGGCGGCCGGCAGCGCGGTCGTGCGGGGCATCGAGCGCCGTTCGAAGCGCGTCTACGCGCCACCCTGGGTGCTGCCATTGCTCTACGCTCGCGGCCTTCTCAACCCGCTCGTCGAGCGCATGAGCCGGCACCCGTCGATTGAGGAGGCGATCGAGCTGGCCGAGTCGACAGCCCGCAGCGCCGCCTCGGTGAACGGCTCCAAACGCTGACGTAACACCGGACCGACGAGCGAGACTTGACCGGCATGATCCGTAACGCCCAGGCGGAGGCATTCGACAGGCTCGGCGGCCGCTACGAGGCACGCGTACTCGAGCCGTCGCCGCCAGCGGATAACGATCCTTCCTACTTTGCCGACGACCCGGTCGCGCGCGGAGTGGTGCCACCCGACCGACAGCTCGTATCACCGGTTTCCACCGGAGATCTGCTTTGGCAGGAGCTGGCAAGCGATGACGACGAGCTGGCAGCGTGGTCCCGCGAGCGCTGGCTCGGTCCCTACAAGCGCCTCGAACACGTACCCGAGTCGTTCACGACCGCGCGCGAGGAACTGCATCGAATCGCCGAACACGTGATGAAACCTGCGCGTGAGAAGGCCAACGGCAAGTTCGGCCTGCGCTACACGCTCGGCGGTTTTGGTACTCCGTTCTTCGGCGAAGACGTGCAGCTGCGAGTGCAGAGAAACGAGCTGATCGAGCAACGGCGCGACCGGGAAGAGCGCTCGACGCTCGAGATCACAAGCGCCGCCGCGGCGGCGGTCGGCGATTGGTTCGGGTTCGCGTACTCGGTGCTGGAGCAACTCCGCGCCGAGGCCGCCGATGCGCTCAAGCCTTCGCGCGTGCAGATCTGGCCCGAGCACTTCGACGCGGCGGCCGAGCTGGGCGCCGAAGCGGCGGGCCAACGAGCCGCCTACGGCGCCTCGCCGGGCGACGAGGAACACCCCGAGCCCTACCTATATGTCGCTCCATGGACCGCCGAGCCGACCGGCGAGCTGTGGCAGGCCGAAGGCTTCACCGGCGCCGAGCTTCCTTATTCCGAGTTGCTCGCCACAAGCGACCAGCGTTCGCTCGCCATTTCGTTCTTCCAAGCTCGACTGCAAGAGCTGACATCGGCATGAACTGGCACAAGGTGCTCGAGAAATCGGCGCCTGGGCCGCATTGTCGTTAGGATCGGCAACCCCCGTCCAAACTAAACAAGGAGCCTTCAATTGCCGCTTGCCGATAGCACTTCATTCCTGGACGTCGTCTGGTGGATGGTCATCTTCTTCGCGTTCGTCATCTGGGTCTGGCTGGCGATCACGGTGTTCATGGACATCTTCCGACGCCACGACACATCCGGCCTCGCCAAAGCCGCGTGGGTCATCTTCATCATCATCCTGCCCTACTTCGGCGTGCTGGTCTATCTGATCGCAGAGCACAAAGGAATGGCCGAACGCAACATAGATCAGATGGCGCGGGCGCAACAGGCCTTCGGCGATCAGGTTCGCCAGGCGGCCGGCACCGACTCCGCCGGGCAGATCGAGAAGGGCCACCAATTGCTCGAGAAGGGCGCTATCTCACAACAGGAGTTCGACTCGATCAAGGCCAAGGCGCTAGCCTAGCGCGCCAACAAAAAAGGGCCGCCTCCGGGCGGCCCTTTTTTCAGTCGGCCCGGAGCCCGCTACGCCTTCGCGTAGTCGTTCACGTCACCGAAGTCGATGAAGATGCAGGTCTCGTCGCCCTCGATCCAGGCGTCGTGGCCCGGCGGAATCGTTACGAAGTCGCCCGCCTTCATATCGAACTCGGTCCCGTCGTCCATCTGGACCTTCATGTGCCCTTGCTGGCAGTAGCCAAAGTGGGCCACCTGGCAGGTTTCGGTCCCCGCGAGCGGCTTGACGTGGTCGGACCATTTCCAGCCCGGCTCGAACGTGCCGCGGATGATGTCTCTGCCCGCGATCTTCACGACCTCGGCCTTGCCCTTGTCGGTGAACGGCCGAGTCTCTTCCGGGGAATTGGCGCTCTTGACCTCTACTGCAGTAGTGACTGCCATTTAGTCTCCTTTCGATCAGGTGCGGCCACCAGCCTACCGCTGCCCGCTCGGTTTGGAAAGGGCCTGCTTCCGGCCGGAAGGCTCGAGCTTGGCCAGCTCGCGCAGGTTATTACCGGCGCGCACGATCAGGGCGATGATCATGAACGCCGCCCCCGCCATCCCGACGATGTCGAAGATCGACAGGCCGAGATCGACGAAGTTGAAGTCGAGCGGCACGCCGAGTGCCAGCAGCGCAGTGATCGCGAACAGGATGACGCGTGCTTCGGTCGGCCCGACGTAGCCGTAGCCGAGGCTGAACTTGCCAAGCGCCTGGGCTTCGAGGTAGACGTTGATCGAAAGGATCAGGTACGCGATCACGATCAGCATGCCGGTCGATAGCAGCATGAAGGGAGACAGGCCGAGTCCGATACCGATCGCGGCCACGGCGATCGCATCAACCAGATGGTCGAGGTAGTAGCCGTACTTGGGACGCTCGATCTTGCGCACGCGCGCCAGCGTTCCGTCCAGGCTGTCGCCAAACCACTGAACAACCAGGAACGCGTTTGCGATCCACAGCCACCAGGTGCCCTCGTTGGAAAGCATGTAGGCGGCGCCGATGCCGAATGCGGCCAGAACGCCGAGCGCCGTCATCCGGTCGGGAGTCACCCACGAGGGCAACCGCTTCGCGAGCCAGATCAGGGTCGGCTTCTCCCATCGTGCGAGCAGAAAGCTCGGCGTCCGCTCGGCCTCGGCGCCGGTCTTTCGCTGCTGGCTCTGCGCCTCCGCTTCGGTCACACCCGTGATTACCCCCGGCCCGGGTGGTTGTTACTCCTAGCGCGTCTCGACGCCCGGCTTCTCGATCAGCTCGATGCGGTAGCCGTCGGGATCGCGCACGAAACACAGCCGCGAGCCGCCTTCGCGCACCGAGTAGGGAGGCTTCTCCGGTTCGATGCCCTGCTCGGCGAGTTGCGCGAGCGTGCCGTCGAGGTCCTGTGAGGTGACTGCGATGTGGCCGTAGCCGGTGCCGATCTCGTACGAGTCGACGCCGAAGTTGTGGGTCAACTCGAGCCGCGGCATGTCGCCATCGCCCGGCAAATTCATGAACACGTTGATCGCCTCGTCTTTGATCGGCAGCCGTCCGGCCTCCTCGAAGCCGAGCGCGCTGTAAAAGGCAACCGAGCGATCGATGTCGCCGATCCGGTAACAGGTGTGGATCAGATTGCTCATCGGCGGCAACGTATCACGGTCTCAGCGATCGCTCGACAGCTCCGGCTGGTGACGCTCGACGTGGGCGTCGATCGTCTCCCTGATCCGGCGACGCTCATCGGCGCTGGCCATCCGGTAGCGTCCCAGCAGACCTTTTTGGTCGTCGATCGGCAGCCCCGCTATCACCCAGCGGATAGTCAGTCGCTCGAACAGGAACTCGCCGCGCCGCTGCCAGCGATCGTCGGCTGTAGCGGCGGGCCTCAGGTCGAGCTTCTCCAGCTTGCGAGCCGTGCCCGCGCTGAGCCTGTCGCGCAGCGTCAACACGTTGCCGTCGGCATCGGTGTAATCGGTCGACGCGACCGGCTCACGCTCGGCCCCACGCTTGTTCCGGCTGCGACGTCCCATCGTGCGCACCATAGCGCGGCGACCCTCTACGATCCGCCCGTGGCCGGCGACTCACAGGCAGGGCGAATCTGGCATCGCGACCCGCAACGCGCGCTCGCGCTGCTGCGCGCCCGCGCCGGCGGCGGTGGCCTGACCAACGAGGACCTCGCGCTGCTCTCGTGGCTGGTACTGATCGAGGAGCGCGACACGGCGCTCGCCGAGCGCTACGCGCGGATGGCGCTCGGCGGCGATGGTGATCTGCGGTTCGCCTCGGCAGCGCTGGCCGAGTTGCTGCGGCGCGGCGGCCACCACGAGGAGGCCGTTCACTTGCTCCAGCAGGCAAGGACGCGCTACGACAACAAGTGGTGGGACCTCACGCTCGCCGACGCACTGACCGAGGCCGGCCGCGACGAGGAGGCAAAGCACGTGCTCGAGGCGGCGCTCGATGACGACGAGCTGCGCCGCCACGCACTGAAGCGCCTCGCCCATCTGACACTCGACGCGGGAGAGCACGACGAGGCGCTCGCATGGTTCAAGAAGCTGATCGGGATCGCTCCCAACTACCTCGTCTACGCCTCCGACTACGTGACGCTGGCGACGTTGCAGCTGGAGACCGGCGAGCGTGACGGCGCGCGCGAGACGCTGCGAAAAGGCGGTGAGATCTACGAGCGCAACGAGCGGATCCGCGAGCTTCGCAGGCGCGAGTTCAAAGACGACGAGCCGCTCACCGACCCGCGCGTGGCGACGATTTCCCAAGACGAGTCGGGGGTACGCAGAATTCCCGTGCGAACCGAGTTGATCAGCGCGCGCACCGGGCTGCTGCCGGTACTCGACAAGGCGACACGCGGGCAACTCAAGCCCGGCGACGTGCTGGCGATTGCCGAAAGCCCGGCCGCCGGTGGCCAGGGCCGCCTGGTGCCGCTCGAGTTGATCGAGCCGACCCTGACCGCCAAGGTTCTGAGCCGATTTGTCGGCAAGATCGGGCCGCTGCACAGCCCGGAGGGCATGCAGGGAGCGATCCTCGAGTGCGGCAAACCGCGCGTGCTTGCCGGCGCCCTCGCTGGCGCGGTCGGAAAGCTGGTCGGGCGGCGCGGCTGGTTTTACCGGGTGACGGGCCCGCAGGCGGCGATGATCGACGACATCGCGGCCTGCATTCCGCCGTTCGACCATCACATCGTCTACGGCCCGCGCGAGCCCGACCGGCTCGCCGCCGAGCTTGCGAGCGCGCTCGGCTGCGGCGTCGCGATCGTCGACGCGAACCACCTGACCGGGGCCTGGGCCGTCGGTGCCTCGCAGGAGGTCGATCGCGACTGGGTCGAATCGGCCCTTGCCGACAACCCGGCCGGCAACGAGGATGAGCAGACCCCGATCGTGATCTTGCGCAGGGTCGAACGACAAGCGCACGACAAACCGGAGGTGGCAGCATCGAGTTCACCGGCTTGAACACGCGGGAGGCTTCTGCCTTCGCCGATCGCTGGCTGCCCGCTTGAACCGGCAACGACCCACAGATCGCTCGGCGCTGTTGACGGCGCTCGCGAAGCTCAACCGCCAAGCGCAGTCTTAGCGCCGGCCAGAACGCGACGCATCTGCCAGTCCCCGAGCGACTGGTGCACAGGCAGCGCCAGCAGCTCGCGCCGTGGCGCCTCCAACTCGGTGAAGCGCTCGCGGTCCAGTAGCGGATGCGGGACCGGCCAGATCTCGAGCGCCCGCACGCCATGTTCAAGGAGCCGGGCGATGGCTGCATCGCGGTCGGGGGCGCGAGCCGGGAAGTAAAGCGGCGCGACGCCCGGCGGCAGGTCACGAAACGGCTCCGGCGCCAACTCCGCCAACTCGCCCAGCAGCAGTTCGTAGTTGCGGCGTCGGCGTTCGCGGATCGCGTCACCGGCAGCTCGGCTGCAGATGTATTCGGTCAGCGGAGCAGGGTGCCGCGCCGCCGCCTCCATGTCGGATACATCCAAGTCCCACTCACCGATCACCGTCTCGGTCAAATTGCCCTCGCGCGCGGCGGCGTCGCCGCGGCTGGCGCTGGCAAGCGCCGCGGCGGCCGCTTGGCGCACGCCCGGAACACGAGTGGTCGCAGCGCGCACTAGCGCCAGCGAAGCGAACGACCGCAACATCTGTTTCGCTCCGGGCCGGCCCGGCGTCGCTGCGACCGCGGCACCCTCGCGCACCAGCACAGCTCCCCCGTCGGCGACCCCAAGCGACTTGCGCGGGCAGAAGACGGCAGCGTCCCCGCGCGATCCGAGCGGGCCACTCGGGCCACTCGAAAAAAGCCCGTGTGCCGCATCCTCGATCACTTTCGCCCCGCCCGGGGGTGACACGATCGGGAAGCCGTAGTCGGAGATCAGGTAGACCGCGTCACAGCCGGCGGCCGCGCGCGCGAGGTCGTCCGCGTCGACGCGCAGCTCAGCGTCGACTCGGTAGAAGTCGATCTCGACACCGGCGAGCCGCGCCGCCTCTACCTCAGAACCGCAGTGGTAGGCGGGCATCGCGAGGCGCTTTCCGGGGCCGAGGTCGAGCGCACGCAACGCCAGCCAGACGGCACCGCGGCCGAGATGCGTCCACGTCAGCCCCGGCCGGTCGAACGGAAACGACTGCTGTCGGCCGGGCGGCCGCACCAGCCCAAGCGGCGCAAGCGGCGGATAGACAGTCGCGAGCATGCCGCTCATCGCGACGGCAACGCTCGCCCGGGGATCAACCGGCGGAAAACAGCGATGTCCCTGATCCGCAAGAGCTTCGCGAGTGCAGCGAACACCGCCAACCCGACCAGGCCGCCGGCCGCCAGCTCGAGCGTCGCGCGCAGGTCGCCGTCGCTCATAGCGTCGTCGAGGCCGTCCACGACGAGCAGCATCGCGCCGCACATCAGTGCCGCCGCGACCAGAACCTTGCCGAACTCGGTGACGATCTGACGTGCCCCGAACGGACCCAGCTCGCGCCGCAGCACGACAGCAGCCAGCAGCGTGCCAACTATGTAGCCGAGCGTGTGGGCGAGCGCCAGACCCCGCACGTCCATGATCGGAAACAGTATGAAGTCGAGCACGATTGAGACGCCGTTCTCGACTACGTTGATCCAGGCCGGCAGGCGCGTGTTCTGGCGCGCGTAGAAGGCACGCGTGAACAACTGGTAGAGCGCGAACGGCACCAGCCCGATCGCGAAGTACTGGAGTGTCGAGGCGACCAGACGAGCGCTGTCGCCACCGACGATCCCGTGTTCGAGCAGCAACTGGATCAGAGGATCGGCGAGCGCTAGAAAGAGCGCGGTGGCGGGCAGCATCAGCAGGAACGTGACGCGGATTCCACCCGAAAGCGCGAGCCGGAACTGTGAATCGGAGCGATCGACGTGATGGGCCGACAGCTTCGGCATCAACGCCGTCGCGATCGGGACCGCCGCCAGGCCGATCGGCAGCTGGAAGAAAGCGAACGCAGTCACGTAGGCCGTGATACCACCCTGCTGCTGGTTGGCCAGGTAGAAGGAGACAACGAAGCCGATCACATTGCTGGCGACGTAGATCAGCGTCCACAGTGCCAGTCGTGCGAGCTTGCGCACGGCCGGATTGGAGAAGTCGACGCGGAGCCGGATCTTGCCCGGTAACTGGCGAATGAACGGTACGAACACGAGTGCCATGGCGGCAACGCCACCGGTCGTACCGAGCGCCAGCACCCACTTCTGCCAAGGATCGTCGTTGACCCCTGCGAGCTGCGGCGTGCCCGATACGATCTGCGCGATCACGATGAAGCTGCCGATCACAACGAGGTTGTTGATGATCGGCGCGAACATCGGCACGGCAAAGCGGCCATGCGAGTTGAGCAGCCCGCCTGCAATTCCGACGAACCCGTAGAGCGCGATCTGAATTGCAAAGATCCGCAGCAGGAAGGTGGCGAAGTCCTGCTGCTCGGCGCCCTGCGCGCCCTCGACGCGCGAGGTGAACAGGTCCATGATCCAGGGCGCCGTCACCACGACGACCGCGGTCAGCGCCAGTAGCACGATCATCGCCCCGGTGACCAGTGAAGAGACAGAGCGCCAGGCGTCGTCGCGATCCTTGGTGCGTAACTCCTGGACCAGCACGGGGATGAACACCGAGGAGAGCACGCCGCCGAGGATCAGCTCGTAGAGCACGTTCGGCATCGTGTTGGCGAGGTTGTACGAGTCGGCGACGCGTGACTCGGCAACGCCGAGCGCATATGCCATCGCGGCGATCCGCCCGAGCCCCGTCAACCGTGATAGCGAAGTGCCGATCGCCATCACGGCGGCCGGCCGCGCGAGGCTCTGCTGGGTGATGTCCACCCCGCCCTCGGCCACGATCGACTCGGTGGCCGGAGGGATCGTGCCGGGCTCTTCGGGCTCGGGCACGACGTCGCGCCCGCTGGGCGGTTGGTCCGCGCTCATCGCGGGCGGAGGCTATCGTGCCCGCCATGCGAACCGCCGTGGTAACCGGGGCTGGGCGCGGGATCGAGCGCAAAATCGCTCGCCTGCTGGCGGCGCGGACATGAAGCTAGTCGGCCACAAGGGCGCCGACCTGATCGAACCGGGTAACACGAAGGCCAGCTATGACGCCGCGCTGGAGCACGGCGTCGACATGATCGAGTTAGACGTGTTGCCGGAGCACGGCGGCGACCGATTGGTTCTGGCCCACGACTACGATGACGCCGTGGAGCGCACGCCGATGACCATCGACGAGGGTTTCTCGTACCTCGCGTCGGCCGAATTTGCCGACATCGGGCTGATAGTGGACCTGAAGCTCCCCGGCTACGAGCGGCGAGTCGTCGAAGCGCTGCGCGGCGCCGGGCTGACCGACCGCGCGATGCTCTCTACCACCTACAGGCAGAGCCTGCGCGAACTTCGCGATATCGACCGATCGCTCAAGCTGGGCTGGTCGGTGCCACGCGCGCGACGCGACTACACGGAGTCGCGCCTGATGCGATTGCCGGCGCTGGCCGCGCTCGGGCTGATCCGGATCGTGCTACCGGGCCGGGCGGCGCGCACGATTCGCGATCGCGGCTGCGACGCGGTGATGGCCCACTGGCGGCTGGTGACGCCGCGCCTAGTGGCGGCCGTAACCGGCGCCGGCGGCGAACTGTACGCCTGGACTGTGGACGACGGAGACCGTATTCGCAAGCTGGAACGACTCGGCGTGAATGGCGTGATCACGAACGATCCTCGCCTCTTCGATTTGCCTTGACTAATCGGTTGGTTAATAATGACGCGCACCCGCACCACGACGAGGAGGAGCAAGGCATGAAAGAGCCGGCAACCGCCGACACCCTGGCGGCAGGTGCGACCGACGCACTCCCCGAAGACAGGATCGAAAGCGATGACGAGGCTCTGCGTGTACTGCTCGACGCCGACATCGACCGCGTTATGGCCGGACTCGACCACATCGTCGACGCGGCGCCTTCATACGCGAAGCTGATCTCGCGCTGGGAGCACCAACAGTGGTCGACCGAGCAGTTCGACTTCACGATCGACAAGCAACAGTGGGAAGACGCATCGGTCATGCCCGATGAGTTGGAGCGCGAGGTCCTTCAGTGGTCGCTTTCAGCGTTCTTTCTCGGCGAGGAACGCGTCACGACAGAGTTGCTGCCGTTCGCGATCGCCGCGCCCGACTACGAGCAGCGTGTCTTCCTCGCGACACAGATCTCCGACGAGGCAAAGCACTCGGTTTTCTTCGACCGCTTCCATCGCGAGGTGTTCGGCGTCGACGGCGCAACGCTGACCGAAAACATCAAGCAGCAGCGACCGAAGATGAACGACAGCTACGTCGAGCTGTTCGACGGCATCCTGCACGACTGCGCCGAGACGCTGCGCAAGGATCCGTCCAACTTCGAGGAGCTGGTACGTGGTATCACCGTCTACATGCTCGTGATCGAGGGAACGCTGGCGCTGACCGGAGCGCGTTTCATCATCCGATCGCTCAAGGAGGAGGACCGCCTTCCCGGGTTCCGGCAGGGGTTCACGGCGGTCAACCGCGACGAGTCGCGCCACGTCGGGTTCGGCGTCAAGTTCCTCGCCGACGCCGTCAAAAAGGACCCCAAGAACCGGCAGGTGATCGCCGACACGCTCAAGGAGACACTGCCGGTCGCGACGCTCGCGCTCTCGCCGCCGATGTACGACGATCCCTACAACTGGGTATCGCCGCTCGGCTTCACCTCGCAGGACATGTTCGAGTACGCGTTCAAGTCGCTGCGCAAGAAGCTGTCAGCGATCGGCATTCAGCCCGAGAGCGTCGGGGCCGGTGCCTGAGGCTGCCGGCGCTCAGCGCTAGGCGCTAGAGAGCGTTCAGGGCACCGATATCCGCTTCGATCGCCTCGGCGATCACCTCGGGATCCGCCACCGCCGCCTCGTCGGCGCAGATTCCAAACTCGACCTCATCGACCAGCGAGATCACCGACACCCGCAGCGCGTGGCGATCGCCGATCTCGGCGAGTGTGAACATCTCCGAGACGAGGCCGCCAATCACGGCGATCGGCTGGCGCGGCCCCGGGACGTTTGAAACGTTGACCGTGAACACACGCGGGCTGCGAGACCAGCGTGCAAGGACATCGGATGCGACGCCGGAGACGCGCCGCATGTCGGCGAACACACGATCGAGCGACTGCGCGTCGCGGTCGAGCTTGCGCTCGCGCGTCTGGGTTCGAATCGCCCGCAACCGAGCGACCGGATCGGGCTCATCGGTACCGACATCGACGATCATGAACGAGTCGTGATTGCCGACCGCGTCGCCCTCGCCGTGGTGGTGCAGACTGACTGGAACCTTGACCCTGATGCCCCCGAGCGGTCCACCGTGATGTTCCAACCAGCTCCGAAGCCCGCCGGCCACGACGCAGAGCACCACGTCGTTGACAGTCGCTCCGTCGCCGGCCCGCCTGCCGATCCGCTTGAGGTCGGAAAGGCCGGCCGAGGCCACGGCCACGGTGCGCGAGTCGGTCGGGTGGCGATCGAGCGGCGTCTCCGACGCGCGGTGCGACAGCTCGCGGCGCACGGTCGCACGCAGACTGGTGTGAGTTGGTGGTGGTGTCTCACGGGAATGCGACGCGTGTGTAGTCGCGGGCGCCTCCAACCCCGGCACCACGTCCCACAGGACGCGCGAGCACATTCGTACTGCTGTCATACCATCGGCCATGCAGTGATGCAGCAGGATCACCAGTGCGTGCCGCCGGCTGGTCAGCTCCACCAGATGAATGCCCCATAACGGATGCGATCGGTCCAACCTGGTTGTCATCAGCTGCGCAACGACCTCGTGCAGCCGGTGGCGATCGGCGGGCTCGTCGAGCTCGTACCGCTTTACGTGTTTGGTGATGTCGAACTCGTCGTCATCGATCCACGAGAGATGGCCGAGGCCGAGGTGGGTCGATGACAGCTTCTGCTTCATGCGCGGCTCGCGATCGATTCGCGAGGAGATAATCGACCTGAGAGCGTCGAGCGACAGCGGCTCGCCGCGGGCTGGCGCCTCGACCGTCAGGACCTTGCAGGTGTGGCCGGCAACCTTTGGCGACTCGAGTTCGAGGATCGCGCGGTCATCAGCCGTCAACCGGTTCCGCTTTGCGGTCGTCATCCGCCCTACAATACGCGGCCATGGAGTTGATGTCGGGCGAGAAGATCGTGCTGCGTGGGCACCCGTCGTGGCGCTCGATCATGGCCTTCTACATCAAGGGCGCACTGATCGCGGCGGTGCTGGGCGTGCTCGCGTCGCTGATCGACTCAACCGGCACCGGGGTCGCTGTCGCCGTCGCGGTGTTCGCGGTGGCGGTCGTCGTGGGTTTCATCAGGCGGGTCGCAATCACCTACACGGTCACCAACCGGCGCATACACATCAAGCGCGGCATAGTCGCCCGCGCGACGCAGGAGGCGAAGCTCTCGCGCGTGCAGAACGTCAACACCCGGCAGTCGGTGATCCAGCGAATACTGCAGGTCGGAACCGTCGACTTCGACACCGCCGGCTCGGGCGAGAGCGACGCAAGCTTCGCCTTCACGGGCGTCAACGATCCGCTCAAGATGGCGCATGAGATCGAACTCGTACAGCATCAGGATCCGCGCGTAGCGGCCGACCTGCATGCCGACGAGCGAGCCCAGGGCCTCTAGCGGCGCGGCGCGCTCGTCGCGAACGCGGACAGCACCTCGGCCGCAGCCCGCTCGCCCGATTGGACCGCACCTTCCATGTAGCCGCACCAGGCCGTTGCCGTCTCGGTGCCGGCCCAATGGATCCGGCCGACCGGCTCGCGCAGGGCGGGCCCGAAGGCGGTCCAGGTGCCAGGCGACATCAGCGAGGTCGGTCCTCCCCTGCTCCACTGCTCGGCGCTCCAGTCCTGCTCGATGTAGTCGTCGGGGGTCGCCGCCTTCGGCCCGAACAGCCGCACGAAGCCGTCGACGATTGCGGCGCGGCGCTCGCCCGGCTCGAGTCGCGCGAAGGCGCGAGCGTCGGCGCCGCCGACGAAGCCGAGCATCACGCCGGGGCTGCCGTCCGACGGCGAGTTGTCGAAGGTCAGCGTCGCCGGTCCCTGATCGGTCAGGGCCTCGCCGCTGAGTCCGTCGTCACGCCAGAAGGGCCGCTCGTAGACCGCCATGCACTTGACCAGTGAACCCCCCGGCATGCGCTGCGTTAGCTGATCGCGGAATCCCGGCAGTCGCGGCGCATATGTGATTCGTGAAGCGAGCGGCGGCGGTATCGCCACGACCACGCGTCTTGCGCGTGCGGTCAGACCATCCGCGTCGACGACCACCTCGTCGCCGGCCTGTTCGATGCTGCGCACCGGAGCGCTTAGCTCCACCGGCCGCTCCAACGCCGACTCCATCCGGGTCGTGAAAAGCTGCGAGCCGCCGACGATCCGGTTTCGCTGGGCTCCTTCCTCAACGTCGATCAGCATGTCGAGCCCGCCGGCCGCCTTCGCGTAGAAGAGCACGTGCAGCAGTGACAGCTCCCCCGGTTCGGCGCCCCAGACCGTGCGCCCGACGATCGTCAGCATCGAGCGCGCAGCCTTGGTGCGCATGTTGCGCCGCATCCAGGTAGCGAAGGTCTGCGCATCGAGCTTCGCGGCGCCGCGCGTGCGCCACGGCTGTTCGGTGTTCACGCGCCGGGCGAGGCGCGCAACCTGGAGCTGAGCTAAACCGACGTCGACCAGCACCGCCGGGCCGACACGCGGGATCGCGCCCGAGTAACGGCTCCGCTTACCAGCGAGGTCGACCAGGTTGTCACCGTCGGCGAAGGTCGCAAAAGTCTCGATCTCCAGCTCCCGTGCGAGCGCGTACATCCGGTCCTGCGTCGGCCCGATCCACTCACCTCCCAGCTCGATCGCCTTGCCGCCGCCCAGCTCGCCGTTCAGGATCCGGCCACCGGAGCGCTCACGCGCTTCGACGACGATCACGCTATGGCCGGCTGCCTCGATAGCGCGCGCCGTAGCCAACCCCGCCAGGCCGGCTCCGACGACGATCACGTCGGCCTCGATCTGTCTAGCTTCTGTCACAGACATGTGAACTTCGTACCGTATGCGAACTGCGACGCCGGTGGGCAGCGAGCCGGTCCGGACAAGTCAATACGATCGCGCACCCATGTGTGGCCGCTACACGATCGCTACTGGGTCCGACGAGCTCGATTCAGAGCAGCTCGACTTCGAAGCAGCCTGAGGTCTTGACCGACGACGAGCGCGCACTGGTCGAAGCTCTGCGCGCCGGCGACGAGGACGCGTTCGCTTCGCTGATGGACACCTACAACGGGATGCTGCTGCGGCTGGCACGAATGTACGTCACGACTCCCGCCGTAGCGGAGGAGGTCGTCCAGGAGACCTGGGTCGGCGTGATCAAGGGCATCGACCGCTTCGAGGGTCGCTCCTCGTTCAAGACCTGGCTGTTTCGGATCCTCACCAACATCGCCAAGACCCGCGGCCAGCGCGAGGCGCGCAGCATCCCGTTCTCGTCGGCCGCCGGCTCCGCGACCGAGGACGACCAGGCGATCGACGCTGACCGCTTCCTGTCGCGCGATCACGATCGCTTCCCGGGGCACTGGGCGCTCGGCCCGACGCCGTGGGAGGCGCCCGAAGAGAGTCTGCTGCTGGGCGAGGCGCGCGAGCTGATCCTGGCCGAGATCGAGAACCTGCCGCCGAATCAAAGAGCGGTGATCACGCTGCGCGACATCGACGGCTGGTCGTCGGAGGAGGTCCGTAACGAGTTGGAGGTCGGCGAGACCAATCAACGAGTGCTTTTACACAGGGCCAGAGCCAGGGTCCGCCGGGCGCTCGAAGACTACTTCGGCGCGACGGAGCCGGCACTATGACCGAGTTGGACTGCAAGCAACTGGTGGACACGATCACCGACTACCTGGAGGGCACGATGCCCCCGGAGGACCGCGCGCGCTTCGAAGTGCACCTCGGCGAGTGCACGTATTGCGCCAACTACCTCGACCAGATGCGCGCCACGATCGCGACGCTCGGCAAGATTGGGGAGCAGTCGATCCCACCCGAGGGCAAGGACGAGTTGCTGCGAGTGTTCCGCGACTACCGTAGGACAGGGGAGTGACCGGGTCCAACCAACCGGATCCCCTACTTCTTTCGCCAGCCGCGCCCGAAGATGCGGCTGAGCCCGCCCCGGTTGAGGTTGGCCCGATACTCGCCGGCGCCGGGCTCGGGCGCCGGCAGCTTCGCCGCCGCCGCAGCGTCAATCGTCAGCGTGACCGCTCGCTTCGTGATCCTGCCAACCTCCGGCGCATCGACGAAGCGCTTCCCGCTTGGCGTAGCCACCACGATCCCGTCGAAGATGTTCACCTTGATGTTGTCGAGTACCTGATCGACCGTCCTGAGATGCGCGCCGTCCGAACTCAGCACCGCGGTGCCCGGCAACAGCAGCTTGTACGAAATGGCGGCCTCGTCGTCCATGCCCACCGAAAGAATACGGGGTCAGGAAGCCAATGCCGCCGTATCGGCGGTGGCGCGAGGCGCACCGACCGGCTCGCGGCGATCGAGCACGACCGTGCTTCCCTTGGCGGGCACGTAGGTAATCGCGCGACGCCTGACCCGCTCGTCGCGACGCTCTGGCGCACGAAGCTCACAGCGCTCGAGAATCCGCGCCAGCACGGTCTTCATCTCGTACATCGCAAAGGAAGCACCGAGGCAGCGCCGGATTCCACCACCGAACGCAAGCCAGCTATATGTCTCCGAAGGCTGGTCGATAAAGCGTTGCGGCCTGAAACTTTGCGGGTCCGGGTAGATGTCGGGGCGCATATGCGTGAGGTATACCGAGACTCCGATCTGCGCGCCCTGGGGGATCTCGAACTCGCCTAGGCGGTACGGCTTCTTGACACGCCGCATCGCATATCCGAGCACCGGCCGCACGCGCATCGTCTCCTTGATCACCGCTTCGAGGTAGTCCTGCTCGCCAGCGGAGATCGATGCGCGCAGCCGCTCCAGCTCGCCGGGATGACGTAGCAATCGCTCGAAGGCCCAGGCCAGCGAGGTCGCCGTCGTCTCGTGACCGGCCACCAGCATCGTCAGCAACTCGTCGCGTACTTCGGAGTCCTCCATCGGCTCACCGTCCTCGGTGCGTGCCTGCAGCATCAGCGAGAGCACGTCATCGCGCTCGGCCGTCGCGGGGTCGTCACGGCGATTGCGGATCTCGTCGTAGATCAGCTCATCGACCTGTGCTCGCAGGCGCTTGAACCGCACCCAGGGACTGCGCGAGCCTAGGTTGCGCTGGAGCGCGGTCACAAGCGTGACCTTGGTACCGACATCAAGAAACCGACGCAGCAACCACTCGAGCCGCGTGAAGCGCTCCGTGCCAGCGATGCCGAACACCGCACCGAGGATTGCCTCGAGCGTGATCTGCTGCATCGCCGGATGCAATTCGAACCGCTGCCCGATCGGCCAGCGGTCGACCTCACGATCGGTTGCCTCGAGCATCATGCGCTCGTAGACCTTCATCCGTTCGCCGTGAAAGGCGGGCAGCAGCAGCTTGCGCTCGCGCAGGTGTGGCTGCTCGTCGAGCAGCAAGACCGACATCGGACCCACAATCGGCAGCAAGACGCGGTTGCCCTCACCGGCGTGAAGCGTTTCCGGGTCACCGGTGAACACCTGCTTGATCAGGTCAGGGTCACAGACCTCGACCAGGTCCCCCACCGACGAGAGCTTGACCTTGAACACGTCGCCGTAGCGGGCGCGGCAGCGATCGAGCCAGCGCTGCTCATCGAACAGGAAGCGAGCGGTCTGCCAGAACATCGGCGAGCGCGGCCCCGGCAGCATCGTCATGGCGATCAGGCTAGCGCTCGGCCGGCGCATCCGCTGCGTCGCCGGTCACGGCTTCGCCGCGGAGCACGGTCGCAGCAGCCAACGGGAACACCAGAACCGACAGCAGCCCGGCCGCGATCATGGCGGCGGAGGCCGCCTCGTCGATCAGGCCCTGTTCGATCCCAATAGCCGTCGCGGCGACGATGAACGGCAGCGAGGTCGCCTGCAGCAGAGCCGCGGCGACGGTCTTGCGGGTTCCGATTGTACGCCTGTAGAGCAACGCCGGAAGGCCGCGCGCAGCCAGCAGTGCCAGCAGGAAGATGGGCACGAGCGCGACTGTTGACGCGCTCGCGACCAGGGCGCTGAGATCGAAGCTGACGCCACTTGCGACGAAGAAGATCGGGATGAAGATTCCGTAGCCGGCTCCCTCCAGCTTGGCATGAAGCCGAGGATGGGTCATGGATTGGTCGCGGTCGATCAGGCTCAGAATCGCGCCTGCGACGAAAGCACCGAGGATCACCTCGAGTCCCAGGTTCTCCGCCAGCGCAACGAAGGCGATCAACAGTACAAATGCGCCGCGCACTCGGATCTGCGCCGTCGTGTCCTGCAACCGCACGAGCAGCTTGGATATCCGCTTCGAGTGCTCGGCACTAAGCAACGCCAGCGCCACGACGGCAACGAGCAGGGCAAAGCCTCCCAGGAGGATCAGCTTCGTGTCGGTGCCCGTCGCCTCACGCGAGAAAAACAACGAGAGCAAGATGATCGTGCCGAAGTCCGCGATCGACGCGGCGGCTATTATCAGCTGGCCGAACCCGGAGGAGGCCTCGCCCTGATCCTTCAACGCCGGCACGATGATGCCCAGCGCGGTCGAGGCGAGAATGATCGCCACGAGCAGGGGAGTCTGGACCTGCCCCGTGGCCTCGAGCAAGAAGGCGATCGCGAGCGCGAGCGCGAGCGACGCGGCGAAGCCGAGGCCGGCGACGCGCAGTGAATGACCGCGCAATCGCTTGAGATCGATCTCGAGTCCGGCAAGAAACAACAGGAACGCGAGACCGACCAACGACATGACCTCGACCGGCTCGTCGACCTCGACCCAACCGAGTACGGAGGGTCCGATCACGATCCCGAACACGATCTCGAGCACGACCGCCGGCATCCGCAGGGATGGCGCCAGCCCAAGCAGCAACGGGGCAAGGAACGCAGCCGCAACGACGATCAGCAGGTTTGTGAACTGAATCTCTGGCATCTGGCCGAGCTCGCCACCGGGTGCCGGCGAGTGTACTTTCCCTACAAAGGGGCGATCCACCCCCGCCATTCGTGGATCGCCGGCCAGCTACCTCACGAACGGGCCGAACTGGGCGATACCTGATTGCAAGGGGACTCAGAGTCCCCCGCTCGAGCATGGACCGACGATCGATATCGAACGCCAAGATCGGGCCACTGCGTGCACTCCTGGCGACCCTCGCACTCGCCTGTGCACTGGTTCTCGCGGGAGCGCCCCAGGTGCCCGCCGCAGAAGTGGACGGCACGATCATCGAACGCCACTCGGACGACTTCGAGGGCGGCGAGTCGAACTTCCGGTACCTACTCAAACGCCCAGGCAAGAGCACCCTGCGGCTTGCGGGCGCAAAACGGTCCGAACTGATTCCCGGCAGCAAGGTCGAGGCCACCGGCGATCTCAGCGGTACGACGCTACACGTAGACGACATCAAGCCCACGGGCGGCAACTCCACGCCGAAAGCGGCGAGCAACGATCGCAAGGTTGCCGTCGTACTGCTCAACTTCAGCAACGACACGAGTGAGCCCTGGACGCCGGCCCAGATCGATAGCACCGTCTTCACCGGCTCGGGATCGGTAAGCGCCTACTTCGAAGAGGAGTCGACCGAGCAACTCAAGCTGATTGGCAATGTTGTGAGCACCGGCGACGTGTTCGGCTGGTACACGATCGACCTCGACAACTCGGGCTGCGCTTTCGGGGCATGGGAGGACGCGGCGCGAGCGAAGGCAGCGCTCGCAGGGGATGTACTCGCCGGCTACCACCACTACGTTTTCATCTGGCCCGATGCGCCATCCTGCTTTTGGGCCGGGCTCGCCTATCTGCCCGGATCGACCTCGTACATCAACGGCGTGCCCACGCTGCGGGTGATCTCGCACGAGCTCGGCCACAACCTCAGCGTGCATCACGCGTCCAGCTATCGCTGCACCGATTCGAACGGACAGCGCACGTTCCTCAGTTCCAGCTGCAGCGCAAGCGAGTACGGCGACCCGTTCACGGTGATGGGCACCAGCGCCACCTACCACTCGCATGCGCTGGCGAAGACGCAGTTGGGCTTCCTGCCGAGCACGAACACGCGGACGGTCACGGGACCGGGCAGTTACACGCTGGTCAACTCCGAGCAGAACCAGCCGGGCCAGACGCAACTACTGCGTCTGCCGCGAACCGTGAGCTCCAATGGATACGTCAGCCAGTACTACTACCTTGACCTAAGGCAGCCGTATGGGTCGCTGTTCGAGACCTTCGGTCCGACCGACCCAGTCGTCAACGGCGTCTCGATCAGACTCGCACCCGATACTGGGTCTCACGTTCAAGCGCTATTGCTCGACGCCAACCCGGGCACCTCCACCTTCACCGATTCGGCGCTGCAGCTTAGCCAGTCAGCCGTCGATCCAATCACCGGCGTCGGGTTCAAGACGACCGCGGTATCGGGCGGCAGCGCGACCGTTGAGATCTCAGGCACGCCGCAGAGCGCCCCCGTTGACCCCGCCCCGGACGACCCCGTGCCGGAAAGCGGAACGAGCCCCACGCCGCCCGCCACCGGTCCGCAGGTGACCTTCTCGGCCCGCGCCAAGCGGGTCTTGAAGAGGCGCAGGCTGACCGTCATCGCACGCTGCGACAGGCGATGCAGCCTGTCGGCGAAGGCCACCATCCGCAGCGGCCGTTTCAAGCGTAGGCTGAGGAAAGCCAGCGGGGTTTTCCGTGCCGGTCAGCGGGCACGCATGACGCTCAAGTTGTCGCGCAAAAAGGCGGCGGCTGCACGCAAAGCATTCGCCCGCGGACGGCGGATCTCGGTCTCGCTGAAGCTGAAGGCCCGCGGCACCGACGGGACGGTGACCCGGATTTCCAAGCGGATCAGGGTCGCCCGCCGCTAGCAGCCACTAGGCGACCGAGGCCGAGGGAACCGCGCGGTCGCTTTCGAGGTGAGCCTTGAAGAACTTGCGCGGCTCGAATGAGGCGAGTCCAGCGACGATCGAGTTCGGGAAGACCTGAATACGCGTATTCAGGAACTGAGCGTTGGAGTTGTAGATGCTGCGCGCAGCCGAGATCTCAGACTCGACCTCAGTTAGGTCCTGCTGCAACGCCACGAAGTTCTGCGACGCTCGCAGCTCCGGGTAGTTTTCGGCGACGGCCCGCAGTTGCCCAAGCGCGCGCGAGAGGCCGGTTTCGGCACGACCGATGCTGGCGCGATCGGTCGCCGCGGCGGCTGCGGCGCGGGCCTTGGTGGCCTCGATCAGGGTGCTGCTCTCGTGCCGAGCGTAGCCTTTGACCGCCTCGACCAGGTTCGGCACCAGGTCGCGGCGTCGCTTGAGCTGAACGTCGATACCGCTCCAGGCCTCGTCGACGCGATTGCGCGCCCGAATCAGGGTGTTGTAGGTGACGATCGACCAGAGGCCGACCAGTGTCGCCACACCGATCACCAGATAGACCGCGGTCATTCGATCCCCTGTCCTGGGGCGCTGTCCATGCAGGCAGTATCGACCTCGCGGCCGAACGACTCAAGCGGCGATAGGGTGCCAGGAGCATGAGCTGGAAGATCTACCTCGCGGGAGAGATCCACAGCGATTGGCGTGAGCGGATCGCCTCCGGGGTAGCGGCAGCCGGCCTCGCGGTCGAGCTGCTCGCGCCGGTAACCGACCACGCGGCCAGCGACGATGTCGGTGCCGAGATCCTGGGGGCGGAGGAGAGCGCCATCTGGAAGGACAACAAGGGCGCGGGCATCAACGCGATTCGTACCCGCTCGCTGGTCGAGTCGGCCGATGTCGTTGTCGTGCGCTTTGGCGACAAGTACAAACAGTGGAACGCTGCCTTCGACGCAGGATTTGCCGCGGCACTCGGAAAGCCGATCGTGACGCTGCACGACCCGGAGATTGGGCACGCTCTGAAAGAGGTCGACCGAGCGGCACTTGCGGTCGCGCAGACACCGGAGCAGGTCGTCGAGATCCTGCGTTACGTCATAGCCCAGTGACTACGATCGTCAACGAGCCCTGCAACGTCTTCGACTACGAGCAGCTCGCGCGCGAGAAGCTCGATCCGGGTGCGTTCGACTACTACGCCGGCGGGGCCAATGACGAGCGCACGCTGCGCGCGAACATCGATGCGTTGGCGCAAATCAAGCTGCGCCCGCGAGCGTTGGTCGACGTCAGCGCGGTCACGACCCGGACGACCGTGCTCGGCTCCCCGATCTCGATGCCGCTGTTGGTAGCTCCGATCGCGTTCCAGCGAGCGGTCGACCCAGACGGCGAGTGCGCCATGGCGAGAGCCGCCGCGGCTGCCGACACGATCATGGTGCTTTCGACGCTGGCGACGGCGACGCCAACCGAGATCGCCGCTGCTGCGCCCGGCGCTCCACGCTGGTTCCAGCTCTACTGCTTCAGCGATCGGGGTTTGACGCGATCTCTTGTCGAGCAGGCGAGGGAGGCAGACTTCAGCGCGATCGTGTTGACAGTCGACGCGCCGCGGCTCGGCCGCCGCGAGCGCGACATGCGTACAGGATGGTCAATACCGGCCGACATTACAGTGCCGAACTTTGCCTCGGCCGGCGGCTCGGCCGGGGGCACACCGCTCGACATGTTCTCGCTGTTCGATCCGTCGCTCGGCTGGGACGACCTGGAGCAACTTGCGTCTCAGACCGATTTGCCGGTACTAGTCAAGGGCATCGTGACGGCCGAGGACGCCGAGCTTGCCTGCGACCACGGTGCCGGCGGAGTGATCGTCTCGAACCATGGGGGGCGCCAGCTCGACGGAGCGCTCGCGACAATCGACGCGCTGCCCGAGGTTGTGGCGGCCGTCGACGGCCGCGTCGAGGTGCTGATCGACGGCGGCGTGCGGCGTGGGACGGATGTCGTCAGAGCACTCGCGCTCGGTGCGCGCGCGGTGCTGGCGGGACGAGCGCCACTCTGGGGCCTGGCCGCCCGAGGCGAGCGGGGCGCTCGCGAGGTGCTGGAGATGCTGCGCGCCGAAATCGAGCTGGCGCTGGTGCTCTGCGGCTGCGCCTCGCCCGACGCGGTCGAAAGGGCTCACGTCACCTGAGCCCATATGTAGCTTTTCGCTCAAGTTACTGCGGTTTTTGGTCGATGGCGGACCTGTACAGGGCCCTGAGGGAGGTTAGTTCCGCTTGTCAAAAATCCGAGTCCCTTCTTTCTTTCGCAGCCTCAGGGCCAGGGTCGGCCTGCTGATCTTCGCCTGCGTCGCGTTTCTGTCGCTGGTGGTCATCACGGTCTCCGATCGCCAGCTCTCGACCGCCAGCTCCGACGCCGGCAAGGCCGACCTGATCTCGATCGCGCGAACCTTCAGCTCGGGATTCAGCGCCGCGGGCTCGAGCGACCCCGCCCTGCTGCGCCAACGTGTCGAGGCGCTGCGAGCCGTCAACCCGGACATCGACGGTGTCTCCGTCTACGCCAGCAGGGCCGGGACGCTTGAGCCGATCGCCAGCACGGGCGCTTCCGTCCCCCCCCACGTGGAAGGCCCCGAAGCACAGCGGATGCGCACCGGCGACTTCGTATACAGGGTCGACGAAGGCAAGCGCCGCGCCGAACTGACCTACGTCGTCCGCAAACCGAACGGCAAGGTGACGATCGTCGGCATCGCGTACAACCTGAAGCCGTTCGACGCGGTTCTGAAGCCGGTCGACCGCTTCATCATCGCCGCGGTGATCGCCGGGACGGCTCTGTCGCTCCTAGTCTGGCTGGTGCTCGGACGCGGTGTGTTCACTCCGATCAACAAGCTCCGTGCAGCCACTAAACGAATCAGCAAAGGCGAGCTGAGCACGCGATTGCATTGGAACCGCACCGATGAGATCGGCGCGCTGGCAAGCGACTTCGATCTGATGGCGGCCGCACTCGAAGAGCACAAGCGACTCGAAGCGCTGGCGCTCGAGGACCCGCTGACCGGGCTGCTCAACCACCGCGCTTTTCAAGAGCGGGTATACGCCGAGCTGACGCGCGCGCGGCGCGAGGGATACCCGGTCGCGCTGGTCGCGCTCGACATCGACCATTTCAAGAACGTCAACGACACGGTTGGGCACGCGGTCGGCGACCGGGCGCTCCGGCTCGTGGCGGAGACAATCGTGCAGATGCTGCGCCCGAGCGACCTCAGCGGTCGCGTCGGCGGTGACGAGTTCATGCTCGCCCTTCACGGAATGGACGCCGCCGAGGCCAGACACGTCGTAGAGCGCCTGCGCGACGCAGTCGCCTCGGTCGACCTCGGCACCGGCAGCGCGATCACGGTCAGCGCCGGCATTGCCGAGTTCCCGCACCACGCGACCGAGAAGACGGAGCTGATGCGGCTCGCCGACGGTGCGATGTACTGGTCGAAGTCGCACGGCCGCGACCGCTGCTCGATCTACTCGCCCGACACAGACGAGGCGCTGTCGGTCCAAGAGGACGCCGAGCGCGTCCGTCGCGACAGCCTGGTCCGTACAGTCCACGCGCTCGCCCGCGCCGTCGACGCGAAAGACGGCTATACGCATCTACATTCGCAGAGGGTCGCCTTCTACGCGGCGACGCTGGCGGCGGGCATGGGGCTCGACTACGAGCAAGTCGAGCTGATCCGCACGGCCGGGATCCTTCATGACGTCGGCAAGATCGGCATCCCCGACGCGATTCTGCTGAAGCCGGACAAGCTGACGGACGAGGAGTTCGACGAGATGAAGCGTCACTCGGAGCTTGGGCGCGACATCATCGCCGGTGCCGGCATGCCGGAGGTGGCGAGCTGGGTGCTTCACCTACACGAGCACTACGGCGGCCGCGGCTACCCCGACGGCCTGGCTGCAAACGAGATTCCCCTTGCGAGTCGGATCCTGCATGCGGCCGACGCACTCGAAGCGATGACCTCACCGCGAGTCTACAGACCGGCGCTTGACCTGGAGACCGCACTGGCCGAACTGAAGCGCTGTCAGGGAACACAGTTCGACCCGGCGGCCGCCGCGAAACTGCTTGAGCTGGTGCGCAGCGGCGGTCTACAGCTCGGCGGTGTGGTGCCGCTGATCGACGACTTCGACCAAACACACAACGGCCCCGGGCCCAGCGACGCTTCGCTGCGAAAAGCCGCAAGCTAGTTCCGCCTAACGGCGGCCGCCCTCAACTTGGACCGGGTAGTCAAGGTTGGCCTTGCCCTTGTCGGTCGTCAGAGCAACCCGGAACGTGAGCGGGTAGCCGACTGAGCGCTCGGGCCACTTGACCGCGCTTCTGTGGATCCCCACGAACCGAGCTCGGCTACCGCGCCCGACGACCTGGCCAGCGAAAACGAACTGAATCTGCGCCGACGCCGCCAGCGGCTCGCCGTCGTTGGTCGTTACCTCGACCTTCCAGCGCCAGGGCTTGCCAACCTTGGCTAGGTGTCCGGGCGCGACCAGCGTCGCCTTGAACGGGCCATCGAATTCAGTCGAGCCAGCCTCCGCCTTGCTGACCTCTTTCGGCGGAGGTGCAAAACCGCGCTGCTCGTCCTGGCCGCCGCATCCGGCCAGCAACAGCGCCACTGCGATCGCGGTACCCGCTACCAGTCGTTTCGGGTGCATCATCGGGCTTCCTCTCACCGGGCCAGTATCGACCTGTGGCCGGCGCCCCTTAAGATGCGAGAAACTCAACCCCCGAGGAGGGCCATGCCAGCCGATCGCTTCGTGGACGCGCTCAACGACCAGGTTGCCAACGAATTCGCTGCGTCGCATCAGTACGTGGCAATCGCCGCCTTCTACGAGGCTCAAACGATGCCGCAGCTCGCGGGCTTCTTCTACCGCCAGGCGGTCGAGGAGCGTGATCACGGGATGATGATGATCAAGTTCTTGCTCGACACCGATGCTCCGGTCAAGTTGCGACAGGTCGAAGGGCCCAGGGACGGCTTCGCGAACATCATCGCCCCGATCGAGTTGGCGCTGGAGCAGGAAAGGCAGGTCAGCGGTCAGATCAGCGACCTGTTCAAGATCGCGCGCGACGCCGGCGACTACCTCAGCGAGCAATTCGTTCAGTGGTTTCTGAAGGAGCAGGTCGAGGAGGTCGCGACGATGACCGAACTGCTCGACATCGCCAACCGCACGGCCGACATCCCGATGCAGATCGAGTCCTACATCGCACGCGAGAGTCCGGGAACGGCCGGCTCCGACCCATCGGCACCGGAAGCCGCCGGCGGCTAGCGCTCCCGTCCCAGGGCGCTAGCACCACTCTTACGAATTTCATACCGATTTCATCGTGCCGCCACGCCCTGGCCGGCGATGAATCAATCGGCATGACTATTGACTCAGGACAGGATGTGCACAGCGGCGCGACTCTTACCGACACGAACGGCAGCGGGGCGGACGCCGCCGCGCGCGATCTCCTCTTCATGGAACAGCTCAAGTTCGGCCAGGCTGAACTGGCATCGGAGAGCATCTTTCTCTGTGGCCTCCTGCAGGACTCGGTAGCGTCGGCTCGCCACCAGGCGCGGGACCGTGAGGCCGAGATCCTCGTCGCCCGCTGCGACCGTGTGGTCAGCTCGAGGCGCGGCGACCGCCGTCGCCTGATCCAGGCGTTCGACCACCTGATTCGCAACGCTCTTCAATACACCGGCAACGGCGGCGCGGTCGAGGTCCGCGGCATCCTGTCGAACCGACGCTTTGTGGTCGAGATCGAGGACGCGGGGCCCGGCATTCCGAAGGACGAACGAGATCTGATCTACGACGCCTTCTTCCGCGGGAGCAACGCCACCGATTACGAAGTCGCGGGCCGCGGCATTGGACTGACGGTAGCGCGAGCGATCATCGAGGCACACGGCGGATCGCTGCGCGTGTGTGCCAACGCAGACGCAGGCACGACCGCCTACGTCGAGCTTCCCGGCTGACCTGTAGCGTTCCGTTGCGTGAACAAGAAGCCCAATCCCAGCGAAGCCATCGCCGACGTTCGCATTCGGGTGCCGACGCGTGGCAACCGGCGCCTCGGGGGGCTACTCGAAGGCGTCAACGGAGACGACCAGTTGAAGGCCTGGTGGCATGCGGCCCAAGTCAACGCTGACCGGCTGGGCATGTCCGACCACTCGTGGATCCACATCCAGATCGTGGTCAACATCGCCCTGCGCCTTTTCCGGATCCTGAACAAGCGTGGTGTCGAGCCCGACATAGTCACGCACCATGGAATGCGCCCGGCGGACGCCGAGGTCGTCATAGCAGCCGCCTGTCTTATGCACGACACCGGAATGTCGATTCACCGCGCCGACCATGAAGGGTACAGTCTGTTCCTCGCTGCCAGCAAGTTAGACCAGCTGCTCGACAGCATTTACGAAGAACCGCAGCGAGCGATCGTCATCGCGGAGGCGATGCACGCGATCATCGGCCACCGTAGCAGCGGCAGGCCATTCACGATCGAGGCCGGCATAGTGCGCGTCGCCGACGGCCTCGACATGGCCGAGGGTCGATCGCGGATGCCGTTCGAGTCGAGCAAGGCCAACATCCACTCGCTTTCGGCTGCCGCGATCGAGCGAGTCGAGATCAAGCCCGGCAAGGAGAAGGCGGTGCGGATCGAGATCGAGATGAACAACTCGGCCGGCATCTTCCAAGTCGACGAGCTGCTCGGTGAGAAGCTCCGGGGTTCGGGGCTCGAGGACCAGATCGAGGTGATCGCTCGCATCGATGCCGAGCACGAGAAGCGGCTTGTGCCCGTGTTTCGCATATAGGGTGGCGGCCACGCCCCGTTGCTACCCTTGGCCCATGCCTGATTTGGACGAGGTCAAGCGGCGGATCGAGCAGGCGCTGCCCGGCTCGATGGCTGATGTCACAGATCTGACCGGAGGCGGTGACCATCTGCGCGCCGAGGTCACCTATGCGGGTTTTGAGGGACTGTCGCGAATCGAGCAGCACAAGCTTGTCTACAACGTTTTTGGAGATGAGATCGGCGCCGCGATCCATGCTCTATCGTTGAAAACTTCAACGCCGAACGGGAGCCAGCCATGACTGAAGCAGAGATCCGCGACACGATCAAGAAAGCGATCTCCAGCGAGCACGTGATGCTGTTCATGAAGGGCGTGCCAGAGGCGCCGAGTTGTGGCTTCTCGGCGCGCACCGTCCAGATCCTCGGCTCGCTCGACGTCGAATACGCGGCGCTCGACGTACTTCCCGACCCACGTATCCGCCAGGAGCTTTCCGCAATCTCGGGGTGGCCGACGATTCCGCAGCTGTTCGTAGATGGCGAACTGGTTGGCGGCGCCGACATCGCGATCGAGATGTTCGAGACAGGCGAGCTAGCCGAGTTGGTCGACGCCGAGCGGCCCGCGGCCGCACCGCCTGAGAGCCAAGAGGCAAAGCCGGCACCGATTCAGATCGAGAACCAGAACTGAGCGACGTGGGCAAGCGAGCACAAGCACTCGTGCACGAGCGTCACTACACGCTCGCGGAGGCCAACGCCGAGCGAGCCTGGGTGGCTGAGCAGGTGGCATGCGTGCGCGAGGCGATCGAGGTGCTAGCGGACGACGAGTCGCAGGAGGCGCTCGACGCGATTGACATCGACGACGGCGGCGGCTACCCCGGCTACGAGGTAGCGGACGCGGTGATGCAGCTGCTAGGCGCCCTTTCCGTGATGGAAGCGAAGGACATCGTCCTGCGCGACGCCGAGGCGGGCCTCGTCGACTTTCCGGCAATACGTGATGGGCAGGAGGTCTATCTCTGCTGGCTCGTCGACGAAGAACAGGTCACGCACTGGCACGAGCCAGACACCGGCTTCAACGGCCGCCAGTCGATCGACTGAATGCTGAAAACGTGATGGACTACCCGCGGCCGCCGGCGGGTGAAGCCCCGACTCCGCACGACCGACACGAGCTAGGGAATCCGCACGCGGTGCTTTAGCAGCGATTCCTTCATCTGCTCGATGATCGACCGGGCCTGGTTCCATTCGCGCTGCCAGACGTTGCGGCCGAAGATCACTCCGGATCCACCAGCCTCCATGATCATGCGAACGTGCTCGAGCAGGGTGTCGTCGTCGACCTTCGACCCGCCAGACAGGACCACCAGCGCGCGGCCGGCCGACTCGACGCAGTGGCGAATAGCCTCCGACTGCGTGAACTGCGTGTCGCTGTAAGGAGCAGGCGCGTCCTTGTCGGTCTCGGGATTCAGCTTTGGCATGTTCAGCTTGACGACGTCGGCACCCATCTCCATCGCGACGCGTGCCGCGTAGTCGATCGCGTAGAACGAATCGCGGCCACCCTTCTTGTCGATCGCGCTGCCGCGCGGGTAGGACCAGATCACGAGCGGCATGCCGTAGCGATCGGCCTCCTCGCGGACGCCCCGTAACTGGATGAAGTCGTCGTCCTGACGCGGTGAGCCCAGATAGAGCGTGTAGCCGACAGCGTCGGCACCGAGCCGCACCGCGTCCTCGACGGTCGCGTTGCAGGGCGAGAAGGCCTCGTCGGCCGACGGTACCTCGGTCTTCGAATTGAGCTTCAAAATCAGCGGGACCTGGCCGGCGTAGTCCGGGTAGTACTTGCTCGCGAAGCCATAGGAACAGGCGATAGCAGAGTAGCCGGCCTCGGCTGCCAGCCGGAACTGATACTCGGGGTCCTTGGAAGCCGGGTTGGGGAAAAAGTCGCGCGGGCCGTGCTCGATCCCCTGGTCGATTGGCAAGAACAGCAGTGTGCCATCGCCCGGACCGAACTCGTAGAGCAGACGGCGCAGGCGGGTGCGCTTGCCAGGTGCCAGGTTCGCCAGTAGCGAATGAGATTCCGTTTTCAACTCGATCTTGCCAGCGCTAGAGACTTCCATTCGGTCCTTCCTCGTAGCTTCACCTGGCAGCCCAGTATATGCCGAGGGAAGCCGTCACGGGGCGGGGGTACAGTCGCCCCATGGAACATCGCTTTACCGGCCCGCTGTACACGCTCGGCGTCGAGGAGGAGCTGATGATCGTCGACGGCACCTCGATGGGACTGGTCTCGGCGGTCGAGGAAATGATCGCGACGATCCCGAGAGAGACCGAGGGTCAAGTCAAGCCCGAGTTGATGCAGTCGGTGCTAGAAATCGCGACGGACGTCTGCCGCAGCCCTGCCGAAGCGGCCGGACAGCTCGAAGACCTGCGCCGCCGCGTGTGCGAGGCGGCCGAGAGCAAGGGCCTGGCGATCGGGTCCGCGGCCACCCACCCTTTCGCCAAGTGGGAGGAGCAGCGGATCGTCGAACGCGAGCGCTACGTCGAAGTGGTCGATGCGCTGCGCTTCGTCGCCCGCCAGGAGCTGCTGTTCGGGCTGCACGTGCACGTCGGCATCGACGATCCTGAGTGCGCGATCCACGTCGCCGACGGCATGCGTGTGCATCTGCCGCTGCTACTCGCGCTCTCGACCAACTCGCCCTTCTGGAGAAGCATGCCGACCGGCTTGATGTCGACGCGTACGCCGATCTTCAAGAACCTGCCACGAGTCGGCATCCCACCGCGTTACAAGAGCTGGGAGGAGTGGCAGCGCCGCGCTGAGTTCATGGTCGAGGCCGGAGCGATCGACGACTACACCTACATGTGGTGGGACGTGCGCCCCCACCCCAATCTCGGCACGGTCGAGGTGAGAGTCTGCGACGCCCAAACGCGGCTCGGCCACACAATCGCGCTGGCGGCTTTGATCCAGGCAATGTGCAAGGAACTGGTCGAACACTTCCGCGACGGTCGCGAGCTCAGCAGCTTCCCACGCGAGGTACTGGAAGAGAACAAGTGGCTCGCGCTGCGCTACGGACTCGAAGGCGAGTTGATCGACCTGCCCAGCACCGACCGAATACCGGCCACCGAGCTTGCGCGTCGCCTGACCGATCGGCTGCGACCGCACGCGCGCGAGCTTGGCACCGAGCGCGAGCTCGGCGGGGTCGAGGACCTGATCGAGCGCGGCACCGGTGCCCGGCGCCAACTGGACCAGTGGCAGGCGACCCACGACCTGCGCCTGATCGTCGAGGAGGTCGTCGCCTCCACCGCACGCCCGTATGTGGGCAGCGCCGGTGGCGATACGAGCACAGGAACCTAGCTACCCCTCCCGAACCCTCAAGAGCTCCCGGTTTTGCCGGCTAAGGCAAAGCCGGAACATATTTGGGCCTATGCTTAGGCTTATGTCCGAAGTCGAACTACACGTCGTCTGCAAGCATTGCGGCGCCGAGGTGAGCCCCTACATCACCGAGTGCCCGTACTGCGGCAAGCGGGTGCGCAAGCGCGCGCCGAAGCTCGAGTCGCGCGGCTCCGAGCTGGCGCCGAAGGAGAGCAAGAGCCTGTTCGCGCGATTCAAGCGCAGGCCGAAGGCGACTCCTACCGAACGGCCGCTCGGTTGGCTCGCAGATGTCCGTCCCTACGGCACGATCGCGCTGCTGGCCGCGACCGCCGGCGTGTACATCGTCGATCGCACAGGCAGCCTCGGTTTCTTCGGTCTCGGCGCCGTCGTCGGCCCGGTCGACGGCGACTTCTGGCGGCTGATCGCAGCGCAGTTCAACTACTCCAACCTCGGCTACCTGTTCGCGGTCGGGATCGCGACGGCGATCTACGGAACGATCCTCGAACGCCGCTACAACGCGCTCATTCCGGTCGGCATCTTCCTGATATCGGGCGCGGCAGGTATGTACCTCGCCGCAGAGCTCGAGACGCCGGTTCCCTTCCTGCTCGACCTCCCGGACGCGATCCACGTCCCGATCGCGATCGGCGGCAACGGGTCGGCGCTCGGGCTGCTGTGTGCGTGGGCGGTGCGCGAGCGGCGCGATCGGCGGTCGGGCCACGACACCGAGAGCGACCTACTGCTCGCCGGTGTGATCGCTGTGGTCGTGGCGCTGATGCCGCTGGTCGACAGCTTCGCTAGCTGGTGGGTGGCGCTCGGCGGTGCGGCCACTGGCGCACTGATCGGCCTGCTGCTGCCAGCGCGCCGTTGAGCGAGCCCGGCTACAGCGACGAGCAACTCCAGGCGGCGATCGAGGCGTTGCTCCAGCCCGAGCGCTTCCGTGAGGCCGAGCGCCGCGTCGCCGATTCCACACCGCAGCTCCAGCAGGTGCTCGCAAACGCGCTTGTCGACGGAGGCTGGTTCGACGAGACCCACCAGCAACAGCTGGCCAAGATTGCCTCGATCGCAGAGTCCGAAGAGCGTCTGACCGCCTTCCGCACGCTGCTCGCCGAAGAGGCCCAGATCGGCATGATGGTCGGCGTCGCGGTCGGCTGGGAGCTGGCCCGTGAGTTGGAGTAGGCTGCGATCAGGTTTCGAGTCCGATTAACAGGGAGGATCGAGCGATGGACATCAACTTCATTGGACACTCGACGTTCGAGCTGCACGAGGGCCTCACACGAGTCTTGATCGACCCGTTTCTGGCGCCCAATAACCCAGCCGCGAAGGTCAGCGCCGAGGACATCGATCCGACTCACGTTCTCGTGACCCACGCCCACCAGGATCATCTGGCCGACGCCGTTGCGGTCGCGAACCACAGCGACGCCCACTTCGTTGCGCTGGTCGAGACGGCTGGCTGGCTTTCCGGCCAGGGAGTGACCAGCGTTTCCGACCCCAACCTCGGCGGGACCGTGTCTCTACCGGACGGCTGGGTCAAGTTGGTCCAGGCCTTCCACAGCTCGACCACCCCCGATGGCGCGGTCACGCTCGCAAGCGGACTGATCGTCAATCTCAGCGGCACGACCGTCTACCACCTCGGCGACACCTGTCTGTTCGGCGATCTCGAGTTGATCGGCAGGCTGCACGAGATCGACGTAGCGATAATCCCGATCGGCGGCCACTACACGATGGATCGTCACGACGCGGTGCTCGCAGCCGAGATGGTCGGCGCCAAGACGGTGATCCCGTGCCACTACAACACGTTCCCTCCGATCGAGACCGACGCCGACGCGTTCAAGGCGGATGTCGAGGCCAAGACCGATTCGAAGGTGGTCGTGCTGGAGCCCGGTCAGAGTCACACGGTCGGAGCGAAAGCCCCGGCCTAGGGGGCGAATTCGCGTTAGTTGAAGACTTTGGGTGTCTATAGGACCCCAAAGTCTTCAGTCGAGGCGGGCCTGGCAGCTCGCGGCCGCACAGCACGGGATCGTCACGCGCGGCCAACTGATCGCGATCGGCTTCAAGCCGACGGCGATAAAGCACCGGATTGCTCGGCGCCGGCTCCACCCTGTGTCGCGCGGTATCTACGCGGTCGGCAGACCGCAGTTGACGCGCGAGGGACACTGGATGGCAGCAGTGCTGAGCTGCGGGGAGCAGGCGGTGTTGAGTCATTCAAGTGCGGCGGCTCTTTGGAATATCAGCGCTGAGCAGGAACCGGGAACAACTGAGGTGTCGGTCCCGGTAGAGGTCGCTCGAAAACGACCCGGGATCGTCGTCCACCGACGTGCCGCACTTCTCGCCGAAGACGTTACGCACCGGGATCGAGTACCAGTAACGACTCCGCTTAGGACGATCGTCGACCTCGCGGCCTGCCTCAAACGCGAGCGGCTCGAACGAGCGGTCAACGAGGCCGACAAGCGTGACCTGATCGATGTCCGAGCGCTGCCCGGGGCCGTCGGCTCGCGACCACAAGCACCTGGGATTGCGGTGCTGCGCGAACTGCTGGACAGGCACACCTTCACCCTCACCGACTCAGAGCTGGAGCAGCGCTTCCTACCGCTAGTTCGCGGCGCCGGGCTACCGATGCCGCAGACCGGACCCACCGTGAACGGATTCAAGGTCGACTTCTACTGGCCGGAGCTAGGACTGGTCGTCGAGACCGACGGTCTGCGCTACCACCGCACACCTGCTCAACAGTCCGCCGATCGGCGACGCGATCAGGCGCATGCTGCGAACGGCTTGGCAACGCTGCGCTTCACCTACGCCCAGGTGCGGTTCGAGCCAGACGACGTGGTCACGACGCTATCCGCCGTAGCAGAGCGCTTACGTGCCGGGAAGTGAGGCGGCAAAGTGGCCGATCCGCTCCCCTTGGTTGAGCCGGCGCGTAACCGGGTGCGCCGGTCTCGGTCGCAATCGCGTGCATCGCCCCCGCGTGGTCCTGGTGCGTGTGGGTGATGAAGATAGCTTCGAGCATGCCGGGCAGTTGCCCAGCCTATCCGCTCAACGCCCGCGCGTGCGCGAACACCTCGTCACTCATCGCCTCGGTCAACCTACCCGTGAAAGTGTTCAGCTGACTCGGGTGGAAACTGCCGAGCAGCGCGTATGGCCCGACCTGTGTCTCGGCGCCGTGGCCGAAACGCGGCTTCGGGCTTGGCGTTTCGATGCCGTTCGAGCGCAGCGCGCGAAGAATCCCGTCCCATGCAAAACCGCCTAGCGCGACCAGCACGCGTGCCTTGCCCAGCAGACGCAGTTCGCGTTCGAGGTACGCAAGACACATGTCGCGCTCGCTCGTCGTCGGCCTGTTGGCCGGCGGCGCGCAGCGCACTACCGCCGTCACCCAAGCGTCGGTCAGCTCGAGGCCGTCGTCTCGGCCGACCGACTCGGGTTGGTTCGCGTAGCCCGTGCGATGCAGCGAGGCGAACAGCCAGTCGCCGGAGCGATCGCCGGTGAAGATGCGCCCGGTGCGATTACCACCGTGAGCCGCGGGCGCCAGGCCGACGATCACGAGTCGAGCGGCGGGATCGCCGAAGCTCGGCGCCGGGCGCGCCCAGTAGGCCTGGCCGGCGAAGCGCTTGGGCGGATCGGCCGCGACCTGCTCGCGCCACTCGACCAAGCGCGGGCAGCGTCGGCAGGAACCGACCTCGGCGACGAGCTTGGACAGGGAGTCGGCGGCCACGGTCGGCTTTCTAGTTTCCATCCTCGGCGTGATACGCCGCCAGCAGTTCTCGCTCCCGGTCACGCTTCGGGAACATGAAGAAAACCAGTGCCGCGCCGAGCAGAGCGGCAACCACCCCGGCAGCGTAGGCCCACTCGTCGCCCTGCAGGAACGAGGTCCTCGCCGCGGCGGTGATCTGGTCCGCGTACCGCGGGTACTGCTCGGCGACGTTCTCCGCGCTGGAGAAGGACTTCGTCAACTGGCTCTGGACGCTGTCGGTGATCGATTTCGGGGCGGCACCGATCGCCGCCGACACAGCGGACGCATAGCCCGCGGTCAGCAGTACCCCGAGTATCGACTGCATGATCGCTCCGCCCAAGTCGCGCTGAAGGTCGGCGGTCCCGGATGCCATGCCGGCGCGCTTGACGGGAACCGAGCCGGTCAACGAGCGCGACGCGGGCGTGCCCGCAAATCCGACGCCGCTGCCCATCAGTCCGTAGGCAAGTCCGACCTTCCAGTAGGCGATGCCCTGTTTCCACAGCAGCAGCATCACGAGGAAGCCGAGCAGGCAGAACGTGTAGCCGATCAACAACGTCAGGCGTGCTCCGTGGACCTCGACCAGCTTGGCCGAACGCGGCGCGACCAGAACCATCAGAAGAGCCGCCGGCAGAAGTGCCAGGCCCGAATCGAGCGTCGAGTAGCCGAGCACGTTCTGGAGGAACTGCTGACCGACGAACATCGCCGCCATCAGCGAGCCGAAGACGATGATCCCGGCGCAGGCAGCGACCCAGAAGATGCGGCGCCTGGCGACGCCCAGGTCGAAGAGCGGATTCGCCGCCCGGCGCTGGCGAATGACGAAGACCGCACCGGCCGCGAGCGCGATCGCCGCCAAGCCGAGTGCAACCGTACCCTTTTCCGGCACCGGTGCGAAGTTGATCGACAAGACAAGCGCAGCGACGAGCACGACCGAGAGAATCCCGCCGAGGTTGTCGACCGGGCTGGTCTCCTCGTTGACGTGGCTCGGCACAAGCCTGATCGCCACCAACAGCGCAACCACTGCCAGCGGCAACGTCACCAGGAACACCGAGCCCCAGTCGAAATGTTGCAAGAGAAATCCGGACGTCAACGGTCCGAGAGCCAAGATCGCCCCGCCGATCGCGGACCAGAGCGCGATCGAACGCGTGCGCGCTGAACCCGACCATAGTGTGGTAATGAGAGCCAGCGTCGTCGGATAGGCCATGCCGGCCGCGACGCCACCGATCACCCGGGCGATGAACAGCACGCCGTCGGTCGGAGCGAACGCGGCAAGCAGCGACGCCGGGATCGAGAGCGCCATCCCCGCGACGAGCATCATCTTGCGCCCGTAGCGATCGCCGAGCGCGCCGAGGTAGAGCACCGAGCCGGCAAGCCCGAGCGAGTAGCCGACGGCGATCAGGTTGAGCGTCGTCTGCGAAGAGTCGAACGCCTTGCCGATGTCGGGCAGCGCGACGTTGGCGACAGCCAGGTTGAGGTTCGCGACCCCTGCGACCAGGATCAGCGCGGCGAGCACACGCCCCGCGTTCTTTGGCGCCGCCGCTCCGGTCACGGTCGCAGCCTAAGCGATGCGCCCGGTGCTCCACGCGCTCGACCGCGGCAACGCTGGTCGGAGCGGCGATGCTCTCGACGCTGATCTACCCGTTCGTCGGCTTGGCGCTGCGGCGGCGCGACCGAGTGAACGCGCCGGCCGCCACAGCTACCTAACCCAGATCAGCCGGCCGCCGCGGGACCCTTTCGCCCGCCGTAGACGACCAGCGCGTAGATGATCAGGACGTCGATCGCGAAGATCGCCAAGGACCAGAACGGGAAGCTGTTTTCCATGCTCGCCAACTGTCCGAGGCCGTTCAGACCGGCGACGATGATTCCGATCCAGCGACCAAACTCGTGGCCGTTCCAGATCGAGAACGCCGCTATCAACTGAATTCCGCCGATGATCAGGGTCCACCAGCCCCAGGCGTTTTGGTTGTCGACCACGTAGTGATCGCCGTTGATGATGAAGTGGGAGTCTGAGATCGCCGAGAGCCCCCACAGGATGTTGAGGATCGCGACGAACGCGATCATCACGCCGGCAAAGGCTACCCAGCCCGCACCGCGGTCCGCGTCGTTGCCCACGTCTTTGCTCCTTTCGCAGGGATCGGAAGTGGCGATCCTATCCGCACCGCCGGTGGTGAACCCGCCGAGCGGAGCCGCGGCCGCGATCCCTATAGCCTGCGGCGACGTGGCCGACTCTCCTCTACTTCACGACGGGGGCTGATCGATGGCAGACAAGCAACTCGAGAAGATTCCACAGGGCTTGATCGATCTGAGCTTCCTGACCAAGGACGCTCCCGACGGGAAGCTGCCCGCGGTCGGCCAGTCGGCCGAGGCGAGCTACACCCTCGTGCAGACGGAGATGGGCTTGGACGGCGACCCACAGCGCAACCTGGCGACCTTCGTGACGACCTGGATGCACCCGATGGCCCAGCAGCTGATCGGCGAGAACCTGCGCCGCAACTACATCGACCACGCCGAGTATCCACAGACGGCAGAGATCGAGCAGCGCTGCATTCGCATGATCGCCGACCTGTTCAACGCTCCGGGCGAGACGACCGGCACCCGCACGCAGGGGTCGTCGGAGGCGATCATGCTCGGCGCGCTCGCGCTCAAGTGGAAGTGGCGCGCACGGCGCGAGGCAGCCGGCAAGCCGACCGACAGGCCGAACCTCGTCTTCGGCGGCGACGTGCACGTCGTCTGGGACAAGTTCTGCCGCTACTTCGACGTCGAGCCCCGAATAATTCCTCTGCAGAAGCACAAGTACACGATCGGCCCCGAGGACGTCGAGCCGCACCTCGACGAGAACACGATCGGCGTCGCGGCCGTGGTTGGAACGACCTTCACCGGGCATGCCGACGACGTCGTCGGCATCAACCAGCTGCTGCTAGACACCAAGGGCGACGGGGGGCTCGACATCCCAATGCACATCGACGGTGCGAGTGGCGGCTTCGTATGGCCGTTCCTCTACCCCGACTCGAAGTGGGACTTCAGGCTCGAGCAGGTGCGCTCGATCAATGTGTCGGGTCACAAGTTCGGGCTCGTCTACCCGGGCATCGGCTGGCTCGTGTTCCGCGAGAACTCCGATCTACCCGACGACCTCGTCTTCTACGAGAACTACCTCGGCAAGCGCGACGCCACCTTCACGCTCAATTTCTCAACCGGCTCGGCGATGGTGCTTGCGCAGTACTTCAACTTCGTTCACCTCGGGTTCGCCGGCTACAAGTACCTCATGGAAGTGATGCAGAGCAACGCCGACGAGCTGGCGAAGCGGCTCTTGGCGATCGGTGACTTCGAGCTGTTCGGCGACCCCGACGAAGAGCAGCTTCCGCTGGTTGCTTGGCAACTCAAAGGCGAGCACAACTACGACGAGTTCGACCTAGCGTCACAACTCTCCGCCGAACGCGGCTGGATGGTGCCCGCCTACACGCTGCCGCCTGACGCCGACCACGTCAAGATCATGCGCGCACTGGTCAAGGAAACGCTTCCGCGCGCGCTGGTCGACACGCTCGCCGACGACATCAGCGAGGCCTGCAAGGTACTGGCGGACAGGGGCAGCAAGCACGAGCACGATCGGGCGCGTGTGCGAGGGGCTGTGGGGCATTAGGGGATTGGGTCGTCTGTCCTCGGTTTCACTTGCACCCTCCCTACCGCAACTCTAAACGCAGCCGTAAAGCTCGCCCCCGGCTCGACCGCGACCAGCTGCTCACTACGCACCAGCGCATTGGCCGGCGCGGTCATGGGTTCGAAGCAAACGAACTGTGCACCGGGCGGTGAGTAGACCTGGGCGAACGGGTAGCCCTCCAGGAACTCCACCGATAGCTGGCGACCGGCCGCGGCCGCTACGAACGGGCGATCCGGGACGAGGTCGCCGAAGCCGTCGTCGAAGGTGCGATCGGCGAGCGGGGCGCGCTGATACGTCACCGGCTCGGTCTCGCCGGTCGGGATCATGCGCTCGTCGAGCAGCAGGTGGCTGCGAACCGGTAGCTCGATCTCCCACTGCTCACGAGGCGCCCCCGGCACACGCAGGTACGGATGGAAGCCGAAGCAGATCGGCACGGCGACATCGCCGCTCGGCGTGACGGTCGTGCGCAACGTCAGCGCGTCGCCCTCGACTCGCACGTCAATTCGCACGACGTGCGGAAAGGGGAAGCAGGCAAGCAGGTCGTCGTGCGCGCCGAAGTCCAGCTCGGCGCGCAGCGATGCGCCGCGATCGTCGCAAGCCGCCTCACTCAGCTGCCAATACGGCGAGGCCGCCAGCAGGCCGTGGATCGGCAGGCCGTTGTCGTCCAGTCGCACGAGCGGCGAGCCGGGGTCGAGCGTGACGGTTCGTCCCCCGACCGAGTAGGTGAAGCCGGCAAGGCGGTTGGCCCACGGGTACAAGAACGGAATGCCGGCGGCCGAGCCGGTGTGCGCATAATGCTCCAGCCCGCCGGGCATCACGAGCAGTTGCTCGCCGCCGTGCACGAGCGAGCAGCCGACCATCCCGACCGGCGGCGCGAACGTCGCTTGCAAATTGCCCGAGCGCAGCGTGACCGTTGCGTAACCGTCGGTCTCGCCATGGCTCACCGCGTTGTCGGGACGACCGGCCAAGTCGCAGCGTCGTGTTACTTCGTGCCCAAGAGGTCGAGCAGCCGGTCGGCCTGCTCGGCGCCTGCGACGGGAAGGTCCGCGGGGTCGAGCAGGCCGAGCTGGGCCAATACGGTCGCCTGATCCCAATAGATGTGCTCGTGCGTGATCTTGTCTCCGTCGAAGCCCATCACGACAACCGTCGGGACCCGCGCCTTGCGTCCCGTCGGTGCGACGCCGGGCAGCATGAACGGGATCTCAGCGTCGTGCGTGAACTCCAAAACGAACTCGTCGATCACCCGATCGGCCGTAACCGTCCGCGAAATCGGACGCAGCACCGCATCGTCCGGCGTGTGGCCGATGAACTTGGTGATGTAGAACTGCCGCACCTGCTCACCGCCGGCCGCCCCGGCGAGGGTCGGCACATGCCAAACGTATGGCTCCTCGACCATCGTGCGCATCGTCGCGTCGATGTCCTTGGACTCGAACTCGCTCGCGACGTGCTCGTCAAAGATCGCTCCTAGGTCTGGCTCAGCGCTCATCTGACACCTCCGATTCGCAGGATCCTGGCACGGGCGGAGACTACTCCGACACTGCACGGCTCGCGCTTCACGCGAGCAGCGGGCCAACGTGTGAGAATGCCCAACCGCATGCGGGTTGCCGTCGTCGGACATGTGGAGTGGGCCGAGTTTGCGTGCGTCGACCACGTGCCGGCGCCGGGCGAGATCGTGCACGCGCTCGAAGCGTGGCAGCAGCCCGCCGGCGGCGGAGCGGTCGCCGCGGTCGCGCTCGCGCGGCTGGCTGGCGAGTGCCTGTTCCTGACCGCGCTCGGCGACGACGACCTCGGACACCGCGCGAAGCGCGAGCTTGAGGCGTTCGGCGTGCGCGTCGAGGCGGCGTGGCGCCCAGAACCGCAACGACGCGCGTTCGTCTACCTAGACACCAACGCGGAGCGCACGATCACGGTGATCGGTGAGCGGATCGGGCCGATCGCAGCCGACCCGCTGCCCTGGGCGGAGCTGGGCGGTACCGACGCCGTCTACTTCACGGCCGGCGACGCGGGTGCGGTCCGCGCGGCGCGATCGGCGCGCAAGCTGGTCGCAACCGTACGCGCCATCGAGCCACTGGCCGAGGCCGGCGTAGCGCTGGACATGCTGGTGTCGAGCGCCGATGACGCAGGCGAGCGCTACACGCCGGGCGAGATCGAGCCGCCGCCTTCGTTCGTCGCGCAGACCGAAGGCGCCGCGGGCGGGCAACTCGTCGCTACCGACGGCGCCGTCAGCCGCTGGGCGGCCGCACCGCTGCCGGGCGCGCCGGTCGATGCCTACGGCGCGGGCGACTGCTTCGCCGCCGGCCTGACCTACGGGCTGGCCGAGGGCCGCACGCCGCAGCAGGCGGCGGCGCTCGGGGCGCGTTACGGCGCGGCCTGCGCGGCCGGGCGCGGTCCCTACGGCGGCCAGCTCGACGACGCGGGCTGACGACACACGGCCATCGCCGAGCGGCAGCGCTTGGATCGTCCGATCCACTGAACTAGTGTTCGCGCTCGCGACCGGAAAGGAAGGCAACTATGCCGAGCAAGACGGAGACGCAGCCCGCCGACGTACTGGTCGTCTTCGGCATCACCGGGGACCTCGCCAAGGTGATGACGTTCCACTCGCTCTATCGGCTGGAGCGGCGCGGCCTGCTCGACTGCCCGATCGTCGGCGTGGCGGTCGACGACTGGACGATCGACCACCTGCGCGATCATGCCCGTAAGTCAATCGAGGACACCGGCGAGCAGATTGACGACGAGGTCTTCGCCCGCTTGTCGGCGCGCCTCTCCTACATCCAGGGTGACTTCGCCGACGCCGATACGTTCAAGCAGGTGGCCAAGGCGATCGACGGCAAACATACGCCCGTCTTCTACCTCGAGATCCCACCCTTCCTGTTCGGCACCGTGGTCAAGGGGCTGGCCGAGGTGGGCGTGACCAAGACTGCCCGTGTGGTCGTCGAGAAGCCGTTCGGCCATGACCAGCAGTCGGCTCGCGCGCTCGCCGAGGAGCTGCACCAGTACGTAGACGAGTCGCAGCTCTACCGCATCGACCACTTCCTCGGCAAGATGGGGTTGATCGAGATCTGCTACCTGCGCTTCGCCAATACGATGTTCGAGCCGGTGTGGAACCGCCACCACGTCGCGTCGGTCGAGATCACGATGGCGGAGAGCTTCGGCGTAGAGGACCGCGGCCACTTTTACGACCCGGTCGGCGCCGTGCGCGACGTGGTCGTCAACCACCTGATGCAGGTGGTCGCCACGGCCGCGATGGAGCCGCCCGCCGGCGGTGACCCGTCGAGCCTCAAGAACTCGATGTTCGCGGTTTTCAGCGCGATGCCCGAGGCCGATCCGGCGCACTACGTGCGCGGTCAGTACGACGGATACTTGGCGACCGAGGGAGTCGCCAAGGACTCGACAACCGAGACCTATGCGGCGCTGGAACTCGAGGTCGACAACTGGCGCTGGTCGGGCGTGCCGTTCTTCATCCGCACCGGCAAACACCTGCCGGTCACCCAGACGGAGCTGCGCCTGGTATTCGAGCACTCGCCACGGCTTGGCTTTCGTCCACAACGGTCGCGGCGGCCGGAGCCAGACCAGCTCGTGATCAAGCTCGATCCCTCGACCGGCATCAGGATGCTGGTCGAGGCGCAACGCAGCGATGTCGTCGAGCCGGAGCAGATCAACCTCGACATGGAGTTCGCGCAGGAGGGCGGCGAGGGGCCGACCCCCTACGAGGTGCTGCTGCACGCAGCGATGAACGGCGACAGCTCGTACTTCACCCGTCAGGACAACATCGAAGAGACCTGGCGCATCCTGGCGCCGCTGCTCGACTCGCCGCCGCCCGTTCACCCCTACGAGCAGGAAACGTGGGGGCCGGCGGAGGCCGACAAGCTGGTCGAGCGCCACGGCGGCTGGCGCGGTCCCTGGATCGCGCAGTGAGCGCGGCGAAGCCGAAGAAGCCGCCGGCAACGGGATGAACTCCTACGACGTGATCGTGATCGGCAGCGGTGCCGGTGGCGGCACGCTCGTGCGGCATCTGGCCCCCTCTGGCAAGCGCATCCTCTTGCTCGAGCGCGGTGACTGGCTCCCACGCGAGCCCCAAAACTGGCAATGCGCAGAGGTATTCATCGAGAACCGCTACATCTCGCCCGACACCTGGTACGACGCGAACGGCAAGCCGTTCCAGCCGCAGGTGCACTACTTCGTCGGCGGCGCCACGAAGATGTACGGAGCAGCTCTGTACCGGTTGCGCGAGCAGGACTTCAGCGAAATGCGCCACCACGACGGGATCTCACCCGCGTGGCCGATCGGCTACGACGAGCTGGAGCCCTACTACATGAAGGCCGAGCAGCTCTACCAGGTGCACGGCGCGCGCGGCGAGGACCCGACCGAGCCCCCGTCGAGCGCCCCCTACCCGTTCCCCGCGGTCTCGCACGAGCCGCGCATCGCGCAGCTCGCCGACGATCTCGCAGCCGAAGGGCTGCAGCCCTTCCACGCTCCCTGCGGCGTGATGCTGAACGAGGCGAACATGCCCTACAGCGCCTGCGTGCGCTGCCCCGACTGCGACGGCTTCCCATGCCTCGTGCACGCCAAGTCGGATGCCGAGGTGCATGGTGTGCGGCCCGCGCTCGAGCACGACAACGTGACGCTGCTGACCAAGGCCAGGGCGCTCGAGCTGCATACCGACTCCGCGGGCAACACGGTGACGGAGGTCTTGGTGGACCACGACGGCGAGCGCAAAACGTTCTCGGCCGACATCGTCGTCGCCTCGTGCGGCGCGACCAACACGGCCAAGCTGCTGCTCGCGTCGGCAAACGACAAGCACACCAACGGCCTGGCCAATGGCTCCGACCAGGTCGGGCGCAACTACGTGTTCCACAACAGCCAGGCCGTGCTGGCGCTATCGAAAGAGGAGAACCCGACCGTCTTTCAAAAGACGCTCGGCGTCAACGACTACTACTTCGGCGATGACGAGTTCGAGTTCCCGATGGGCAACATCCAGATGGTCGGCAAGTCGCAGGCCGACATGTACCGCGGCGAAAAGCCGATCGAGACGAAGCTGGCGCCGCGTTGGTCGCTCGACGACATCGCCCTGCATGCGGTCGACTTCTGGCTGTCGACCGAGGACCTACCGACGGCCGACAATAGGGTCACGCTCGACGCCGACGGCAACGTCAAGCTGAGCTACACCTTCAACAACCAGCAGTCCAAGCAGCAGCTCTATAACCGTCTCAAATCGATGCTCGGCAGGCTCGGCATGCACGAAGAGCACCTGATACCGCGCTTCGCCTACCTGAAGAACGAGATTCCCGTTGCGGGGGTCGCCCACCAGGCCGGGACTTGCCGCTTCGGAAGTGACCCCGCCAGCTCGGTGCTCAACACCGACTGCCGCGCGCACGAACTGGACAACCTCTACGTCGTCGATACGAGCTTCTTTCCCAGCATCGGTGCGGTCAACCCGGGGTTGACGGCGATCGCCAACGCGTTGCGGGTCGGTGACCACCTGCTCGACCGAATGGGGTCCTAATTGGCGACCGACGAGTGTTCGCGCGTTGTAATCGTGGGCGGCGGCTTCGGCGGGCTGTCGGCCGCGCGAGCCCTCAGGAAGGCCGACGTCTACGTGACCCTTGTGGATCGGGTCAACCACCATCTGTTTCAGCCACTGCTCTACCAGATTGCCTGCGGTCGCTTGCCCGCCGGTGAGTGCTCGCCGCCGATCCGCTCGCTGCTAAAGCGCTCGCGCAACACGAGCGTGGTGATGGCCGAGGTCACCGAAATCGACGTCGAGCAACAACAGGTCGTTCTCGATCGAGGCGAGCGCCTCGACTACGACCGCCTGATCTTCGCCGCGGGGGCGGAGACGTCCTATTTCGGTCACGACGAGCTTGCGGAGAACTCGTTCGGCCTGAAAACGCTCGAGGACACGCAACGGCTGCGCGAGCGGATCTTCTCCGCGTTCGAACAGGCCGCGCGCGCCGGCGATGCGGCGCAACGGCAGCAGTGGATGACGTTTGCCGTCGTCGGCAGTGGAGCAACCGGCGTCGAGGTTGCCGGCGCGCTCGCGATCCTGGCCAAGCACGACCTGAAGCGCGAGTTCACCAACATCGATCCGCGCGATACGCGCGTGATTCTGATCGACGCGGGTGATCGGGCGGTGCCGGCGTTCAGCGAGTCGCTCTCGGACAAGGTTGGCGGATACCTGGACGAGCTTGGCGTGACCGTCCGCCACGCCGCGCGGGTGACCGAGGTCGACGAGCAGGGCGCGACCGTCAAGCTAGGTGACGATTCTGAGCGGATTGCCGCGAAGACCGTCATCTGGGCGGCCGGAGTCCAGGCGGCCGGCCTGGCCGCGAAGCTCGCCGCCGCCGCAGGTGTCGACACCGATCGGGGCGGGCGGCTGGTCGTGAAGGCGGACCTGACGCTGCCCAAGCATCCAGAGATCTTCGTGATCGGCGACGCGTCCCATCTGGAGGGCGCCGACGGCAAGCCCGTGCCCGGCCTGGCGACCGCGGCGATACAGCAGGGGCGCCACGCGGCGCGGGCGATACGCAAGAAGTCCGACCCCGGCCCGTTCCGCTATTTCGACAAGGGAGCGCTGGCTGTGGTCGGGCGCGGCAAGGCCGTGTGCGAAATCGGGCCTCGCAAGCTGTCCGGCCGGGTTGCTTTCTTCATATACCTGTTCGTGCACCTCTACTACGTGGGCAACGGATCGATCGGCCGGGTGTCGATGTTGATGCAATGGGTTTCGGCTCGCTTTGGACACCTCCAGGGCCGTGTCGTCGTGCGGCCGCTGCCCGAGAACGAGCTCGCTGAGAGAGCCGAGTCGCACCGATGATCGATCTTCCCCTTGCAGCATCATCGATCGACCTGCTGTTCGCGCGCGAGCAGATGGCGTTCACACTCGGCACACACATCGTGCTTGCCTGCCTCGGCGTCGCGTTCCCCGCGATCACGCTGGTCGCCAACTACCGCGGCCTGAAGAAAAACGATGCCGACGCGATCAAGCTCGCGCAGCGCTGGTCGAAGGTGATGGCGGTGACCTTCGCCGTCGGCGCGGTGACCGGAACCGTCCTCTCGTTCGAGATCGGGCTGCTGTGGCCGGGGCTGATCAGCCGCTACGGCGACGTGTTCGGCGTGCCCTTCGCAATCGAGGGCATCTTCTTTTTCATCGAGGCGATCTTCATCGCGATCTACTTGTTCGGTTGGAAGCGGCTGTCGGGCTGGGCTCACTTCTGGACCGGCGTACCGATTGCGGTGACCGGTCTCGGCGGGGCGTTCGCGGTGGTGGCGGCCAACTCGTGGATGAACCAGCCGACCGGATTCGAGCTCGACTCGGCCGGCAAGGTGACGAGTGTCGACCCGCTCGCGGCGATCTTCAACGACGCGACTCCGTACGAGGTGCCGCACATGATCCTGGCCGCCTACATGGTCACCGGCTTCCTGGTCGCATCCGTCTACGCGATCGGCATGCTGCGTGGCCGCCGCGATCGCTACCACCGAATCGGCTTTCTGATTCCGTTCACCGTCGCCGCGATCGCGACGCCGATCCAGCTTGGGGTCGGCGACACGGCGGCGCGAGCGATCGCCAAGGATCAGCCGATCAAGTTCGCCGCGATGGAGTGCGTGCAGGAGACCTCGACCAACGTAACCGAGTACATCGGCGGCATATGCACGAGCGACGGAGTCAAGTACGCGATCGGGATTCCGGGGCTGGACTCGCTCCTGGTCGGCTTCAGCACCGACACCGAGGTGATCGGGCTGAACACGGTCCCACCCGAGGATCGCCCGCCGGCCAACACACTGCTGCACCTCGCGTTCGACGCGATGGTCGGAATCGGCACGGGGCTGTTGTTGCTCGCGGCGTGGCTCGCCGTCTCCTGGTGGCGACGGCGCGACCTGCCCAAGTCGAAGTGGTTCCTACGCTTCTCGGCGGTGGCCGGGGTCGCCGCGATCGTGGCGCTCGAGAGCGGCTGGATCGTCACCGAGGTCGGCCGTCAGCCCTGGGTCGTCTACGAACATCTACGCACGGAGGACGCCGTCACCGACGCCAGTGGCATCCCGATTCTCTTCGGGGCCACGGTCGTGCTCTACACAATCGTCGGTATCGCGACGGTGCTTGTGCTGCGAGCGATGGCCCGCCGCTGGCACGAGGACGATCAGTGAGCACCGCCGACGCAGTCGCCGCGGTGCTGTGGTTTGGCGTGACGCTCTACGCAGTCTTCGGCGGAGCCGACTTCGGGGCCGGATTCTGGGACCTGGTCGCCGGCGGCGACCGCCGTGGCGAGCGTCCGCGGGCGCTGATCGCCCGCTCGATCGGCCCGGTCTGGGAGGCCAACCACGTCTGGCTGATCTTCGTACTGGTGGTCGCCTGGACCGCGTTCGGGGTTGCGTTCGCGTCGGTGATGTCGACGCTCTATATCCCCCTGTCGTTGGCGGCACTCGGGATCGTGTTGCGTGGATCAGGCTTCGCGTTCCGCAGCGTCGCAACGGCGTTGCCGGCTCGCCGCGCGGCCGGCGCGACCTTCGCGATCTCCTCAGTGCTGACGCCGTTCTTTCTCGGCGCGGCGATCGGCGCGATCGCAGCGGGGCGGATCCCGGTAGGGAACGCGGCCGGCGATCCGATCACGAGTTGGCTCAACATCACCGGCGTGACGATCGGCGTGCTGCTGGTCGTAAGCTGCGCCTACCTCGCAGCCGTTTTCCTCACGATCGACGCGCGGCGGCTCGGCGACACCGAGATGGAGCGCTACTTCCGCGTGCGCGCGATCGGCGCCGCGATCGTCGCCGGGCTGGTCGCCCTCGGCGGGCTGTTCGTGCTACGCGAGAATGCCCGCTTCCTCTACGACGGGCTGGTCGGCGACGCGCTGCCGCTCGTGATCGCGTCGGGGGTGCTGGGGGCAGCCGCTCTCGCCGGGCTGGTACGCGGCGCCGCCCGCGGCACGCGCGTGCTGGCGGCCGGCGCCGTGACGACGGTCATCTGGGGCTGGGCTGTGGCACAGAGCCCGTACCTACTGCCTGAGTCGCTGACGATCGACCAAGCGGCCGGAGCACACGGAGCCCTGGTCACGGTTCTGGTCGTGTTCGCCATAGCCCTGGTGGTGGTGGTGCCTTCGCTCGGGCTGCTGTACGTGCTCGATCAACGCGACCTCCTCGACGAGGACGGCGAGCCGCCGGGCCCGTAAGGGCACGGACGCTCGCTCTCGCCGCTACTACCGGTTCGCAGGCGGCGGAGACTCCGGTGGCGGACTTGTTGCCGGGGGAGCCGCGCCAGCAACGCTTTGGTGGGCTATCAGTGTGATGCGATACGTAAGCCAGTCGATCAGCGCGCGCACGGCGATGGCGACGATGCCGTAAACGATCATCGCGAACAGAATCGAGGTGTTGAGCGTCGATTGGCCGTTGAGATCCACGGGCTCGAAGATTCCGCGGAACGGCGCCATCACACGTTTCGCGGCGCGGTAGACCCATTCGGTGAATGAGGCGTCCGGGTTTGCGCCGAACAGCTGCAGGAAGAAGGCAAACGTCAGTATTACGAGCGTGACAACCAAGAAGAAATAGACGAAGTAAACGAGCGCTCGTCCGAACTTCTCAATACCGATCTTGGTCGAATCCTGCAAAACGTGGCCCTTTCGCTCGAGTTGATCCCGGCCGCGCCGACGACGCGGAAAGACTAGCCTAGTCAGCCGGCGTTGAGTCGTCTCGGTAGGCGTCGTGGCCAAGGCTGACGAGCCAGCGGCGGAACTGCTGGTGAACCGCCTCGGCGCCGACCAGCTCCTGATCGGGCGCTTCGAAGTCGCCTGGGAACGCGAGAAACGGATGCGACTGGGCGCCGCCCATGCCACCGTGCGAGCCGACCAGCTCCTCGAACGCCGCGACCTCGTCGGTGTCCTCCCAATAGTTGCTGTTGAGGACGATGTCGGGACAGTGCTCGAACAAGTCGGTGCGCTTGACGTGGTGCTCCGCGTTCGGGCCGAACGGCGCGAGTGGGTCCTCACCCTCGACCGTGCCGTCGAGGTAGTTGATGCCCGTGCGGCCGATCGCGATCGCGCCGTCACGCTCGGAGCGGACCAGCAGGAACGCAATGCCCCGATGCTCGCGCAGAGCCGGGATCAGCTTCGGGTATCGATCGTCGATCTGCTCAAGCGTCAGTCGCCCGGGAACGCGCGGGAACGAGATCAACCCGAGATTTCCCGACGCCATCACCGACAGCTCCGGTATCGCATCAGAGTCCTTGTTCTCTACCTTCTTCGCCCGTCCGCCGACTTGAACCGCGCCGCCGACAGTGCGCCGCTTTGTCGCGGTCCGCACTGCGCGAGCGCCGATCGAATCTCCCTCACCCGCCTCGGTCAGCGAGGCGCCGAGGTATGCAAGCGCCTCACTGCCCTGCTCCTGAGAGTCGATGCTGCTTGAGGCGCACGCGTCTTGGACCAACTGCTCGAGCGAGATCCCGTAGCGATCAAGGAACGTAGCTCCCTGCGACTGACCGTGATCGGCGAGGATGACGAACCGGTAGGGGCGCGGCGCGTGGTCGAAGGCCCTGACCATCCGGCCGATCTGGCGGTCGACCTTGCGCAGCGTCGCCAGAGCGTCGGCACGTTCGACGCCGGAGTGGTGCGCGACCTCATCGTAGGCGAGGAACGTCGTGTAGCAGACGGGGCGACCGGCGTAGATATCGGCAATCACCGCCTGCGACTGCAGATCGGTCTGAATGACGACCGCCCAAGCGCGAGCGAACGCGTACGCGAAAGACCGCTTGATCCGCGGCCGCACATCGAGTCGCACCTGTTGCCTCGCTGCCTGGCGCTCCCGCACAACTTCGGCGATCGATGCAATCAGCGTGCGAGTCACGTTGTAGGGGTTGGCGAAGTAGGCGAAATAGTCTTGGCCGAGCCGGCCCTTGCGGTCGGTGTCGAGTACGGTGCTCATCGTCAGCAGGCTGTGCGCCGCGTCCCCGGAGAGAATGTTGGCGCGGCTGGCGCCATCCTCGAACAGCAACCCCCTGCCGTTCGAGTGCCTGCGCTCGATCTCGGCGGCGTCCTTTGGGTGGTTGGTGACGATCGCGGCCCCACGATCCTTCTCCCACCACCGAAAGGCGGGCATGTCGTCGTTGCTGCCATGAAGCAGGCCGGCCTGGCATGCGCCGGTCTGCGAGGACCAATCGGTCTCCCATCGGGCCAGCCTGAGCGAACCCTCGCGCAGCCAGCGCGCCACGTTCGGCATGTTGCCGTCGCGTACGGCCCGCACGACGACATCGTGTGCCAGCCCGTCGATCTCGAAGAACAAGAGCCCAGGAACGTCGGTCTGCTCAACGTCACCGGCACGCTCCGCCTGCCGCTTGACGACGTTGCGGTAGTAGAAATCGTCGTCGTCGATCGCAAGCAGCGAGGTCACGACCGTGTTGATGAGCGTGATGCCGATCGCCACACCGATCGCGGGTCCCAGACCGTCGACTCTGAACCCGATGTCGAGTGAGGACACCACCAGTACTACCGCGCCGTTGAGCACCAGCACTCCCAACCCTAGCGTCAGCACCGTGAACGGCAGCGCGACACGAATCAGGAGCGGCCATACGAGCGCGTTGATCAGCCCGATCAGCGCCGCGGCGACGAGCGCGGCGGCGGCATCGTCAACGCTGACATCACCGAAGATCAGGCTGAACAGGTACAGTGAAGCGGCCGTCATAAGCCAAACGAAGACGACACGCACGATCGCCCGGCGCCCGCTGAAGCGGCTCAACTCAGACTCCTGACTCCGCCTTGATGCGCCCGTCGGCGATAGCTTCGACGACCGCGGCGTGATCAGACTCGACCTGGTCCGAATAGCGTGAAGCGAATTCGTAGAGCGCGCGATCGAGTACGTCACCTCCACCGCAGTACCCGGCAATCGCGGCCGCGTCGCCGGTGCGGGCGTGGCACTTCGCGAGGATGCCGCCGCAGAGCCGCGCATACATGGCAAAGTTGCCGACGGGCATCGTCTCGATGTCCGCCGATCCCTTCATGTCGCGTAGCTGACGCACGTAGTAGCTGCGTTTGCCGAACTTGGTCCAGCCGAGAAACGGATCGCTGACGCTCTGGAGCCTGCGCTGCCCACCGACCACGCGCTCAGCGCCCTTCAGTGCCGGCGCTTTCTTCAGGTGGGGCGTCAGCGCCGAATCGCCTGCCTCCTTTATCTGAAGGAACAGCGCATCATCCGCGTCATTGCCGATCAGCATCGCGACGTAGGCTCGCGTGCCGACGCTACCTACCCCAACGACCTTGAAGACAACGTCGCTGACGACGTACGATCGCAGCATCGCGACCCGATCGGGCGGCAGGGTCTCGGCCGCGTACTGCTCGAGTGCAGAGGTCAAGCCGGCGGCGGTCTCGCGATCGACGCGCTCGAGCAGCGGCGGCTTGTGCAGGAACTCCCAGTCCCCGTCCGGACCGGCCTTGGCAAACTTCCTAAGCGCCTGGTCGTTGGTCCGTTGCTCGGCCTTCCCGAGCGTCTTCCGCGCTCGTCGCCTCTCGGCCTTGGATGCGTCTGCCCACAGGCGAGTCTTTTGAAGCCGCTCTTCGTCCAGTCGCAACGAATACAACTCGAGCAACGGCAGCTTCGCCAGCCGCGCGATCAGCTCCCGATAGCTCGACACCGCGATCGTCACCGCCCTGCGCCGATGCTTGCGGCCGAAGCCGCGATCGCGTCCCGCGATCTCGATGCTCGCGGCGAGTCGCTTCAGGTCCCACTCCCAGGGTCCGACGGTCGACTCGTCGAAATCGTTGATGTCGATCACGAGCTTCCGCTCCGGCGAGGCGTAGATGCCGAAGTTCGACAGGTGCGCGTCGCCGCAAAGCCAGGCCTCGAGCCCGGTCGTCGGCGTTCGAGCGAGGTCGGCAGCCATCTGTGCCGCGGAGCCGCGCAACAGCGCAAAGGGCGACGCCGCCATGCGACCGTGGCGGATCGGCAAGAGTTGTTTGACCCGTCCGCGATCGGTCTCGAGCAGCAGCTCGACCGGGTCGGGCCGGCGGGGCGCGGGAGACCACTCGGCGTGGCTCGAGCGCGGCGTCTTCTTGCGCAACGCGCGTCCCGCAGCAATCCGGTCGGAAAGCGACGGCAGGCCCTTTCTCAATGAACTGCGACTGGTCTTGAACCGGCGCAGCACGGCCGCCTTCGAGACCGGCTTTGGGCTGTGGTTGGTCTGCATCGCTACACAATCTACCGAGGATCGCCTGGTCGGACGGTCTAGAATGGTTGGTCCCTTGGACCAAGAGATCGACCAGGCGACGAACGGATCGACCCTCACGGAGGGTGTCTCGACTGGCCCGGCCGCGCCGTCTGCAAAGGCGGAACCGCTCGTCCGATCGCGCGATCGTTTCATCAACCGCGAGTTGTCGTGGCTCGACTTCAACGAGCGCGTGCTCGTGCTCGCCGAGGATCCCGGCCTGCCGCTGTTGGAGCGCGCCAAGTTCCTGGCGATCTTCGCGAGCAATCTCGACGAGTTCTACATGGTGCGCGTCGCGGGGCTCAAGCGACAGGTCGATGCCGGTATCGCGACTCGCTCGCCGTGCGGCATGTCTCCCCGCGAGCAACTCAGGAAGATCGCCCAGAAGGCGCTGCCGATGGTCGAGCGCCACGCGGTGGCGTTCACAGAGGTCGTGATGCCGTCGCTCGCGAAGCAGGGGGTGCAGGTGCTGCGCCGTGAAGACCTGACCGGCAAGCAGCGCACCAAGCTTGACGAGATGTTCACGGAGTCGATTTTCCCCGTGCTGACGCCGCTCGCGGTCGACCCGGGAAGACCTTTTCCCTACATCTCAAACCTCTCGCTCAACCTCGCGGTCACGATCAGGGATCCGCGAGTCGGCGAGGCGCACTTCGCGCGGGTCAAAGTACCGCCACTGTTGCCGCGATTCATCCATGTCGACGACAACGGGCTGTTCGTTCCGCTCGAGGACGTGATCGCATCCAACCTCGGCCAGCTGTTCCCTGGCATGGAGATCGTCGAGAATTACGTGTTCCGTGTCACCCGCAACGCCGACCTCGAGGTCGATGACGGCGCCGACGACCTTCTGGAGGCGCTCGAAGAGGAGCTTCGCAAGCGCAGGTTCAGCCCGGCGGTGAGGCTCGAGATCGAGCAATCGATGCCATCGAAGATGCTCGACCTGCTGATGACCGAGCTCGAGGTCGATGGCAGCGACGTGCACCCGCTACCCGGCCCGCTCGACCTGACCGGCCTCTGGAACCTGCACGAGATCGATCGCCCCGACCTCAAGGACGAACCGTTCCAGTCGGTGCCCGTGCCGGCGCTGGCGTCAAGCGATGAGGATCTCGACATGTTTGAGGTGATCCGCAAGCAGGACGTGCTGATCCATCACCCCTACCAGAGCTTCACGACATCGGTCCAGCGCTTCATTGAACAAGCCGCCGACGACCCCGATGTCTTGGCGATCAAACAGACGCTCTATCGCACACAGGGTAGCCCGATCGTCGAGGCGCTGATCGAGGCGGCCGAAGCCGGCAAGCAGGTCGTCGTGATCGTCGAGATCAAGGCGCGCTTTGACGAACACGCGAACATCCGCTGGGTGCGAGCGCTCGAGCAGGCGGGCTGCCACGTCGTGTACGGACTGGTCGGCCTCAAGACCCACTGCAAGCTTTCTTTGATCGTCCGTCGCGAGGGCGACAAGTTGCGACGCTATGTACACGCCGGCACGGGCAACTACAACCCGACCACGGCGCGCATCTACGAAGACGTCGGCCTGCTCACTTCCGACAAGAAACTCGGCGCCGAGGTCAACGACCTGTTCAACTACCTGACCGGCTTCTCCCGCAACAAGCGCTACCGCTCGATGATGGTCGCACCGCACGGGATGCGGCAACGGATCCTCAGGCTGATCGAGCGCGAGACCAAGCACTCAACGCAGGAATCGCCCGGCCTGATAGCAATGAAACTCAACAGCCTGGTCGACCCACAGATAATCGACGCGCTCTACCGTGCGTCGCAGCAGGGCGTCAAGATCGACTTGGTGGTGCGCGGCGCTTGCTCTCTGCGCCCAGGCGTGCCCGGACTCAGCGAGAACATCCGCGTTCACAGCATCCTCGGTCGCTTCCTCGAGCACTCGCGCATCTACTACTTCGAGAAGAACGGTAGCGAGGAAACCTACATCGGTAGCGCTGACATGATGCAGCGCAACCTCAACGGTCGAGTCGAAACGCTGGTCAAGGTCAAGTCACCCGAGCTGAAGAAGGAGCTGAAGGGCTTGATCGACCTAGCACTCGACGACAATGTCTCTGCCTGGGAGCTGCTACCCGACGGTGACTGGGTACATCGGCGGCCGGAGCCCGACGCCGAGCCGATCGAGTACCAGAAGATACTGATGCGCCGGGCCGCGGGCGAGTAGAGTCTCCGCCGATGCGCGAGCTCGAAGTAAAGCTCTCTGTGGATGATCCGTTCGTTACGCCGTCGCTGACCGCGACGGCGGCCGGGATCGCCGGCATGAGCGAGTTGCCGACGGTCGACCTGCGAGCCACCTACTACGACACGGCCGATCTGCGGCTGGCCCGTTGCGGCGTCACGTTGCGCTTTCGCAGCGGCGAGGCGCATCAGTCGCAGTGGACCTTGAAGTTGCCAACTACGGCCGAGTCGAGCGCGATCGCCCGTGACGAGTTGAACTTCGAGGGAACCGCGCGGCGCGTCCCCGAAGCGGCTCGCGAGCTGGTCACCGCGTTCGTCCGGTCGGGCGAGTTGCAACCGGTCACCCGACTGCGCACGCGCCGCAGGCGCTGGTCGCTCCAGAGCAGCGACGGCGACGAACTGGCGGAGCTGGTCGATGATCGCGTCGCGGTGCTGCAGCGCAACCGGATCGTGGCACGCTTCAGGGAGCTGGAGATAGAGGCGCGCCGGCTCGACGGGCCCGAGCTCGAAGAGATTGCGAGCGTGCTGCGCCGCGCCGGCGCCGCGCCGACCGCGACTCCGAAGGCTCTGCGCGCGCTCGGCACCCGGGCGCTGGCGCCACCTGACATCGTCGTACCCGAGAACATCTCGCCGAGCGACCCCGCGGCCTTCGCCGTCCAGGCGGCGATCGCTCGGTCTCTCATCCGGATTACCTTTAACGACCCCGGCACGCGGCTCGGAGATCCGGAGGCGCTGCATCAGATGCGCGTCGGAACGCGCCGCATGCGCAGCGACTTGCATACGTTCGGGAGTCTCGTCGACCCCGAATGGTCGCGCTCGCTCGCCGGCGAGTTGCGCCGACTGGGTGGCGTGCTGGGCGAGGTACGCGACCTCGACGTGCTGAGCAAGCGCCTCAATCGCTCCGCAAGGGACCTCGAGCCATCGCTCGACGAGTTGTTCGGACAGCTCAACGAGCGGCGCAACGGGGCTCGCGAGCAGCTGATCGGCGCGCTGCGCGCCGCCGACTATGTCGAACTGCTCGACCGACTGGTAGATGCCGCGCGCGATCCTGCGCTCGCCGCCGATGCCTGGCGCCCCTGCGGCGAGGTGCTACCGCCGCTCGCCGCCAGCGCGGCGCGCAAGCTCGTGCGAGCCGGGCAGCGACTTGCACCTGACAGCCCCGACGGCGACTACCCCCGCGTGCGCAAGCTGGCGAAGCGATCGCGCTATGCCGCCGAAGCGATCGCGCCGGCGGTCGGCAGTCGTGGCGCAGAGGCCGAGCGCTACGCGCGCAGGGCCAGACGTGTCCAGGAGGTGCTTGGCGACCTGCAGGACACCACGGTCGCGTGCGAGCTAATCGAAGCGTTCGCAAGCGGTCGCGGCGCCGATGGACGGGCCTCCTTCGCAGCGGGCAGACTGCTCGAACGCCAGCACCAGGACGCGCGGCGCGCGCGCCAACGCTTCCCGAAGACGTGGAAGCGGCTCAAGCGCGACCGCCCAGCGAGCTGGATCGACGGCGAATAGCGAGTGGAAAAAGGCAAGTCGAAGATCCGGGCCGCGGGCGGTGTCGTGTGGCGCAGTTCGAATGGAAGTAGCGACCCAGCCGACATCGAGGTCGCTGTGATTCACCGGCCTCGCTACGACGACTGGAGCATCCCCAAGGGCAAGCTGGCGCCGGGTGAGTCGGCACTCGAAGGCGCACTACGCGAGGTATACGAGGAGACCGGCTACAGAGCATGGCCTTCTCGAGCGCTCGGCGATGTTCACTACCTGAAGGTCACCGACGGGATCGCGCGCGAGAAGGTCGTCACCTACTGGGCGATGCGCGCGAGCGGTGGCATGTTCACTCCCAACCGCGAGGTCGACGAGCTGCGCTGGATGAGGCCCGATGCGGCGCGTTCGGTGTTGACCCGATCGAGCGATCAAGACATTCTGGACCGTTTCGTTGACGGGCCGGTGCTGACGCGGACGGTGTTGCTGGTGCGACACGCCAGTGCCGGCAATCCGGCCAAATGGCGTGGCGAGGATCGGCTCAGGCCGCTCGATGAGAGAGGTCATGACCAGGCAGAAGAGCTGGTCCGACTGCTGTCGCGCTTCGACGTGCGTGGCATTTTCTCGGCCGACAACCTGCGCTGCGCACAGACCGTGCAGCCCCTGAGCGACTCGATCGGGCTTCCAATCTCGGAGCAGAAGCAGATCTCGGCGAGCGGTTTCGTCGGGCACGAGCGCGAGGCGCTGGAGCTGGTGCGCGACCTCGGCGAGGACGGCGAGGCGATCGTCATATGCAGCCAGCGCGAGGTGATACCGGAGCTGCTGAAGCGCCTGACGGGCGGCGACGGCGTCGCGCTTGACGGCGAACCGAAGGTCAAGAAGGCGAGTGTCTGGAGCCTCAGCTTCCACGGGCCGAAACTGGTCGGCCTGGAGCTCTTCGGGCCGCCGAAGGCCTGAGCACCACCAGTCTGCAAAGCGCGTGATTGGTGTTGCCGCCTGGCCACAAGCGACTATCGTTGTAAGGGTGTCCGGTCGCGTGGATCAAATAGTTGGCCGAAATCGCGAGCTGGAGTCGTTCGAGCGCGAGTTCGATCGGCTGGCGCGAGGCGAGGGCGGCGTTTTAGCGCTGGTCGGCGAGCCCGGCATCGGCAAGACTCGCCTGCTCTCAGAAGCGATCGAGCGTTCCCGGTCGCTCGAATACCTAGCGCTTGTCGGCCGTGGCGACGAGCTGCAGCGCAACTCGCCGTTCGGCCTGTTCGTGGACGCGCTCGACGATCACCTGGCATCGCTCGGAAGCCAGTTGGAACAGTGGCTTGCCCCGGCGCACCTGCTCCAGCTCGGACTGATCTTTCCCTCGCTCTCGTCGGCGGTTACGGGCGATGTCGCTCGACTTCCGAGCGACCGCCACCGCGCCTACCGCGCGGTGCGCGTATTGATGGAGCGACTGGCCGACCAGTGCCCCGTGGTGCTGACACTCGACGATCTGCAGTGGGCGGACGCAGGTTCGCAGGAGCTGTTCGCCTACCTCGTTCGCAATCAACCGCGACGAGGCGGCGTCTTGATCATCGCAGCCCAGCGCTCTCAGCCGCTCACACTCCAGCCATGGCAGCGAGAGGGCCCCACTGACGGGTCGTTCGAGTACTTGGAGCTCGAGCCGCTCGACCACGATGTCGCGAGCCAGCTGTTCCCCGAGGATGTCGATCGCTCGACGCGCGACCAACTGCTCGAGTTGAGCGGCGGCAACCCCTTCTACCTGGAGCAGCTCGCGCGGTCCGCCCTGCGCGGCGGAGAGCAAACCGAGGACGCCGACGCCACCCACGTCCCAGACGTGCCGCGGGCGGTTGCAATCGCGATCGGCAGCGAGATCTCGGCGCTGTCGGAATCGACCCTGGCCGTGCTCCAGGCGGCCGCTGTGGTCGGTGACCCGTTCGATCCCGAGTTGGTCGCGGAGACGGCGGGGGTTTCGACAGGCGTCGCGCTCCCAGTGCTCGACGAGCTTGGCGACCTCGACCTGATCCGCGCGTCGGATGCGCCGCGCGGATTCCGCTTTCGCCACCCGATCGTCAGGAGGGCGGTCTACGACTCAGCCAAGCCAGGCTGGCGACTCGGAGCGCACGCACGCGCAGCGGCCGCGCTCGAAGCCCGCGGCGAGCCGCCGGAGGGGCGCGCCCACCATATCGAGCACTCGGCACGAGTCGGTGACGAGCTTGCAATCGCTCTACTCAAGAAGGCGGCGGAGGCGAGCGCCTGGCGTGCACCGGCGACCGCGGCGGGCTGGTTCGGGGCCGCACTGTCGCTACTACCGGACGGCGAGCAGAGTAGGCAGCGGCGGCTCGACCTAACGCTACAGCGCGCGACGGCGCTGGGCGCCGCCGGACAGCTCGAACTCGCCCGCGACACGTTGCGCGAAATGATTCGCGACCTGCCGCGCGAACTGACAGCGCTGCGCGGCCAGGCGGTCACCGTGATCGCGATGGTCGATCAGGTACTTACAAACTACGACGACGCCGAGCGTCTGCTGCTGCGCACCCTGCACGAGCTTGCAGAGCAGGACCTCGAGGAGCGCACGATGCTGCGCAACGGGATTGCGGTCGGCAAGATGTTCCAAGGCGACTACCAGAGCGCGCGCGAATGGTCGATGCAGGCGGTCGGCTCGGCGCGCAAGATCGACCCGGCCTTGAACGCATCCTCGGCCGGGATAGTCGCGATGGCCGAGATGAACCTCGGCGACGTCGCCAGCTCGCGGCGCTACATGAAAGAGGCCGGCACGCTGATCGACACGATGCCCGACAGCGACCTGGCGGTGCGCCTGTACGGCCTTCCTTGGCTCGCCTGGACCGAGCACTGGCATGACAAACTGGCCCAGGCAGAACAGCACTTCGATCGCGGCATCGCGATCGCCGCAGCGGCCGGTCAAACGGCCTTGCAGGTGCCGCTGATGGCAGGTCAGGTGGCAAATCTCGCCCGGCTCGGGCGACTGGGCGAGGGCTCGGAGATGTCGCAGGAGACGATCGAGCTGGCCCACGTATGCGGAAGCGATCAGTACCTCGGCTGGGCGCACGCGCTGAGCTCCATGATCGATACGCAGCGCGGCGAGCTGACCTCCTCGCTCGCGGCTGGCGAGCGCGCGGTGGCAGCCGTCGCCGAACTGCCTGGAAGTCCGCTATCGGCGCTGGCGAACTGTGCGCTGGCAGAAGCCAAGCTCGAATCCGGCCTGCCCGACCAGTGCATCGAGACAGTTCTCGGAGCCGTCGCATCGCCTGGGCTCGAGCCACTTCAGCGAGGCTTGACGCCGCGCTGGTACGAGGTGCTGACCCAGGCGGAGCTCGCACTTGGCAACCTCGACGCCGCCGACGGTTGGGCGACGCGCGCCGAGGGCGACACGCTCGCGCTGAAGGGGAGGGTCGCCTATGCGCGCAGGGCGCGCGCGGCCGTGCAGCTTGCCGGCGGCGACCCCAAAGCGGCTGCCGAGACCGCTCTCGAGTCGGTCGCGGCAGCCGATGCATCGGGCGCGCCGATCGAGGCCGCGCGAGGCCGTCTGCTGGCCGGCGTCGCGTTCTCGCAGGACGGTCAACGCGACGACGCCCTGATCCAGTTGGAGAATGCGCGCTCTGCGCTGGAGGAGCTTGGCGCCAACCGCTACGCGGACCAGGCCGCGTATGAACTGCGCAGGCTTGGCAAGCACGCGCAGCGCAGGGGCCGACGGGTCAGGGAGAGCGAAGGCATCGGCGCTTTGACCGATCGCGAAACAGAGCTGTCACAGCTGGTCGCGACCGGCAAGACCAACCGCCAGATCGCTACCGAGCTGTTTATCAGCGAGAAGACGGTCCAGAACCACCTATCGAGCATCTTCACGAAGCTGGGCGTATCCTCGCGCGCCGCGGTCGCGGGCATGATCGAACGCGGCAACTGACCGTCGGTGCGAAACGGCGAAACGGGCCCTTTTTCCGGGGGGATGCTGGGCGCGCGTTGAAAAATGGGCCAAATCACCCATATACGACCGGCCGTTTATCGTCTTTACTTTTTGTACATATCGCTGCCCTGAGCAGCCCTCGGGACAACACCCCGAGGAGAACCCCCAGTAGTGGGGGGTGGCGCATCTAAGAAACTTGGAAACGCCGCCCCCCTCCCCTCTTTTTGGCCGCCCGCAGCGGCCTTTTTCGTTGCCTTGGCGCCCAGGGTCACGATCGGCACCGAACTGCTTACTCGTACGTTCGTCCAGACCGAACTACCCACTCATACGTTCGTCGAGCGAGCGTAGTCCGACAAGCGCAAAAGGATCGGTCGAACTACATTGGATTCGATGTCAGATCAGAGATCAATCTTTCGCAGGAGCCGCAACCTGCTTCTGGTGTTCCTCGGAGTACTGGCTTTGGCTGTCGCAATGCCGGCGGTCGCCGACAACGCCGGCGGCGGCAACGCCCAAGACGACTCGCTGATCGCCGCCGACTTCGCTGCGGGCGCGGTTGGTGCGACCGGTGACGGCGGGCCTGGGCCTACCGGGCCTGCAGGCCCTGCCGGGCCGCAGGGGCCGACGGGAGCCACCGGAGCAACGGGCGCCGCTGGAGAGAACGGAACAGACGGTGCGACCGGACTAACGGGCAAGACCGGACCAACGGGCAAAGCAGTGGATCGGTCAACGGAGGGTGCGACCGGTGATGCCGGGCCAGCCGGGCCAGCCGGGCCGCGGGGTGCGACTGGCGCCACCGGAGCAACGGGGGCAGCAGGGACCAACGGCACAGACGGGACCGACGGCACAGACGGTGCCGACGGTGCAACCGGGCCGGCCGGGTCGCAGGGCCCGCCGGGCGCCGCCGGAGCCACGGGGCCTGCCGGGTCAAGCGGAACCTTCACGGTACGAACCACGACATTCGATAAAGCCAAGACCGTGACCGCGAGTTGCAACGCAGGCGAGGTCGCGATCGCGGGCGGGATATCACAGAGCACCAACCACCAAATCAGGGAGTCGATTCCCTACAAGGGTGGCTCGCCCGCCACCGCCGGCGAGACAGCTGCAGATGCCTGGTACGTCAGGTTGAACAAAAACGCGGACGGCACCAGTTACGTGATCTGCCAGTCGTAGTCGCCAAGCGCGTAGAGGCTAGGCTGCCGTTCGCGGCATGCCGAAGCAAGCTAGAGACAAACAGCCAAAGATCAAAGCACCGAAGCGCCCGCGCCGGGACCTGTGGGTCGGCTTCAAGCCCTACGGCATCGGTGAGACCCGGCCGAACGCCTACGGCGAGATTCTCGGCACGATCTGGGAGAACCGCCGCTCACCGTTGCGCGCTTGGCGGATCCTGACCAAGGGCGTCTGCGACGGCTGCGCGCTGGGCGTCGCCGGCCTGCACGACTGGACGATCGAGGGGACCCACCTCTGCGCCACGCGACTCAACCTGCTGAAGCTCAACACGATGGGTCCGCTCGATCCCCGCCTGCTAGAGGATGTCGAGCAGCTACGTGGGCACAGCGGCGCAGAGTTGCGCGACCTCGGCCGGCTGCCATACCCGATGCTGCGCCGCGCCGGCGAGCGCGGCTTCGAACGCATCGGCTGGGACGCAGCGCTGGACCTCGCCGCGAAGCGAATTCGGGGGGCGCCGCCGAAGCGAATCGCCTTCTACCTGACCGCCCGC
>SDBV01000077.1_pt1 | contig 104583 bp, 167 predicted proteins | sample 2277081 | NCBI WGS metagenome assembly SDBV01 (sample SAMN10402039, study PRJNA504765) | marine sediment metagenome | isolation source: marine sediment core GS10_PC15, 223 cmbsf | place: Arctic Ocean: Southern Knipovich Ridge | collected 2010
TACCAAAACGATGGGTCACTGTCCACCTCCTCATCCCCTTCGGACGGGCTTTCATCACTGCTTTGGCGCTCGTCAAAGTCTCTGAGCGCTTCTGCAACTAGAGAGCCTAAGGTAGTCATTGCCTCGCCCGCAGCCGCGTATGACACCCGCATCTGCTCAAGTTCCATTGGGTCCAGACTGAGCCGGCGGGCTACCTCATCAGCGATCGCCTTCCCATACGGGAGAAGGATAGGGTCGTCGTTTGTTCCCGCCATCAGCAAGGCCATGACATCCTCACTCTTAATGTCTATTATTACTTTCATTGTCTCTCTCTTTCACGTGGTGCGTGCATGCGCACCGTAGTCCGTCGTACCAGTATCCGGGACATTTATCGTGCCGCCCCTTGACGCAAAATCGGACCCTGGTGGCCCCGCCGCGTCTCGCCTCTGTCTCCAACTGTCGCATCACCCACGCCCATATATGCGGTGCAACTTGGCTCTCCAAAAACTCCAGCCTACTGGTAGCGTCGTCACGAAGGGCTCCACGAACCTCGTGAAGTAATCGCTGAATAGCCTCGTTGAATATCTGATCCTTGTGAGCAAATTGCTCGTGATCGTCAACCAACTGCTTAACTATACTGGTGAATTCCACTCCCTTATTGCAGTAGTCACAAGCCCATACTACCTTCTTGGCCATCTTATGTTCGACCCGCTTTGGTCGCCTCATCTTGTGATAAGTAATGCGAGGATTTGCAGATACACGAGGACGGTTGCCATCTCCATCCCCACTCCACGAATCCTGCTGTCACTGGGCGATTAGTCCTGCCATGAAGCTTGTCCCACGCCCCCCGTCCAAGAAACCCCTTGAGCACTTGAGCCCGCCGTGCTTGGTGGCGCTTCTTGCTCTTACTCATGTTTATTATACCCAAGGTGAACCCGTAGCGCGGCCCTCGCCGCTCTCAAGGTCCGGCCTTCGATATAAGTCCCACAGGTGCATTTCATGTTGTATATCAGTGTTAGGTGCATGATTTATCACCAATCACTCGTTGAGGTGCAGGATACCCCTGAGAATGACAGCTTTTACCCTTCATTCAGCCATTCCGAGGGTTCGTGCGACCAACTTGACCGCTTTGTCCATGTCCGTGATCCCATCTACTCGAGATATGATCGCTCCAAGCACCGTGCGATCTTCCGCACTGAGGATGTCTACTATAAGCGTTGGATTGATCATCGCGCGGTTGCCCCCTACCTTGACAAGAGCCCTGTGAATGGCCACGCGTTGCTGATTCTGTAGGCCTCGCATTACTCGCGGTCCAAAGAGGCGGCAGCTGATTGACCCTTACGCTCACAGTCAGCACAAAGGCTATCGATGTCGAATGCTATCTTTATGTTCTCAGCTCCCTTCTCAGGTTTGATATTCCGCTCTCCAAATGCCTCATCTAGGCATCTGGTCAATAGGTCCCAAGCCAGTAATTGTTTGCGGGGGAAACCCTCGATGGTTATGTCTCGCAGGACTTGTCCGCTCTTGCCTCTGAAGACCGCGCGGTATCCGCCGGCTGTCCCTCTCTTGTCGGTCTCCTGGAGGGATATGGTTGCCATCCCAAGCGCCGCATCTCTCTCTTCGCTTGTGGCGGAGTCCAGCTCCACCGTTATCTTAATCATACGAATCACGTTGTCGATCGGCTTCGATATACTCGTTGGCCACCGCCTCTTCCAACCACAGCTCCGCCTCCGCATCACACGATGCGCACCGGTCGAAGTACTCGACATATGGATGTCTCCAGCAGGTGTCAGGTACGGTGCGTCTGGTCTCGTGGCGGAATTCGATCCCACTGAGCCTGTCGACTATCCTTAGTATCCAAGCGTACATTGCTTATCTCCTTTGCCCACGCGGCTGATGCGCGAGACAGAACCAGATGAAGGTATTGCCGTCCTCGTTGCGTTCGAGCCGACAGCCACATCGTGATTCTCCTTCGATAAAGCTAAGATCAGCCGCTATTCCATTGAGGAACATCTGCTCTACCTTTTTAGGCGGCCGCAGGTGACACGAGCAGTGACATAGGTCGGTTTGATCGGCGGCCCTGGTATATGGACGTATTCCCTTGCGATCCGCCCTGCTCTGGCAATCGTGGTGCCGATCCAGGGAGCAGAAGGAAGATTGTGAGATCCTGTCACGGTAACTCATGCTACTTTCTTCCTATCGTTCACATGCTGTTCATCCCATTGATCTTCGTCGTCAAAAGGGTCAAGGACCCACGCGTTGTCTTCCGCCCAATCATCCCAAGGTCCAGTACGGCGGCCAATAGATTCAACCATTGCGCCTGTGGCTACTTTTCGAGCGCAAGGCGTACCATTACGAATCCACCCAACAATAATCCCAATGGAGAGATATGAACCTAATTGAGGATGGACCTCTTCTACCGGTACCTGACTGCCCACCCGTAAACGTCCGAACTGTTTGTGCCATTGATTCATAACCCGGCTCCTACAACGTGGTGGGCTTCCCAAGCCTTTGATAGGTTAACCATTAGGCTCCCTCCTTAGCAGCACGTTTCTGCTTGCGTTCGGCACTGGCCTCTTCACGTTTGACCTGCCGTCCGGCCTGCTCGTTCTCGAGGGAGGTGGAGCCACCACGCGTACAGCTTGCGCACACGGTTCCCAACTTGATAACCGGGATGGGGGCGCTGATGATCTTCCTTTCGGCCCTGCGTGACCTGGTGTTGTGCTCCTCTACGTCCTCGACGGACCAGCCCTCCGGCGGGTCAGCGTGCCCCGTGACGCCCTTGGAGGCGTCCTCTAGTGTCGGCATGATGAGGCAGTGCAGGGAGTCCGGGCAGCGTTCGTCGAAATCGACCTCGATAAGCCGACACAGGGCGGTGAGCCGAGTCTTGATGGGGCAGCGGTCCTTGAAGTAGCCCAGGGGGATGTCGGCGTAGTGGGCGCGCAGTCGCTCTTCGATGGTCTTCTCTTTGGTGGCCGGTTCTGCCGGGGCGGTCACTGATTCGTCGAAGGTAGCCTCGAGAGTGGCGATTTTCTGATCTCTGTCTAAGGTGTCTTTACTCATCGTTAGGTATCCTATCTACCTTTTCGGTTGATTCATATTGATTATACCCCGCTTTCGAGGTAATTATATAATGACTCCTCTTGACCCTCCGTAAGTTCAAATTGTCGAAGTACCCAGCGGCGCGACTGTTCGGCCCTTCACGCTTGTAGCCGATCGCGCCTACGGCAGCACTATCCAAGCTATAAAAGCTGTGACAGGTGTCACGACCGTCGATAAAGACGTGGAATTGTACCGCGTTCTTTCCTGTCATAAGCTTGCGGCTACCATCCTCGTTCTTCTCATTCAGCTCATACCGTTGAAATTCGAGGATGTCGATGTTGCCGAGCTGGTGCCAGACGGTGGGAATGCCCCACGTGAACTTGCCTACGCTCTTGATGAATTCAACATCCGTAAGCGGAACCACCTGACGAAGCGCGAGCATCGCGGCGAATTCTTCGTTCAGCTCCCGATGGGCCGTCTCATCAAGGCATCCAAAGCCGCGAGATCCACCACCAGCCTTGTAGTAGAGCATGTTTTCACCATGCTCAACAATTCCAGTCTCTCCAGGCTTCATGAACTCCGTGAGAATGGATATCGCTCTGCCCTCACGTCCAGAAAGTTTGTCGTGTCGGTCTCTACCCTTAGGTGTAATCATGTATGCTGTCATCGTTATTCGGCCTCCGTTTTATTCATAGTCGTGATCCAGGTATGGACATGTCGGTCAGATCTCTATTAGTTGTGCACGTCCGTGGCTATGAGAGCTTTGGCTTGGCGCTCATTTACTCCGTACTGAGATATATACCACTCAATGAGCGCCATTAATACTAGATCTGGACGATCAAAGTTTTCCTCTAGTACGGGAACCATTCGTCTAGCTGCTAACGCGTTTACTGCTTTCTTCATTTTAGTTTCTTTTAGTTTCTTTTAGTCAACCCTGATAAGTCTACTGTATACCTCTAAACCACTAATGTAAATAGCCAATTCTAGATTCGCTGCTATCAGGCACCGCCAGTCACCTGATAGGCGACCCGTTGAGGGACCTTTGTTTCGACCGTCGAACTTTTCATAGCGTCTCCTTAGAAATAAAGTTTAGTACTCGCTCGTGCGTCTCTTCAAACTGAGTAGCGAGCTCGTGCTCCCAGATCACAATACAGTCATAGCCAGCGGCTTTGAACAGATTGATGCGGTCTTGTGGATCTTGGCCGGCGTGCCAATAATCACCATAAAGTTCGATCAGCTTCGTCCCACCATCCCAGAAGTCCGGACACTTGCCAGCAATGATAAGTTGGCCGTCACCAACGAATTGAAAGCCTAATGGGCTCAGCCAGTCGGCAGCTGCAAGCTCCATCAGATTGGGACCAGCTTCTCTTCTTCCTCGGACTTCCATTTGCTTCTGAACATACTCAGGCTTCTGCCAGAGCGCGGCCACGGTTTGCCGTATCCTTTGACGGGTTTCTATGCTGTGCTGCTGCCCGTAAAACGGATTGTCGATGCCCGTATACAGGCGCTTACCATTTTCGCGCCGTCTTTCACGATCTATTTCACGCTGCTCATCGGATAGTGTAGCCCAATAATCTAGCGAGCCGCTCCTAGATAGCTCACGAACTCTGTCCGAGTGACGCTCGCATACGCACCCTTTCGGACACTTTTGTGATATGTGCTTTCCGCACACACAATTTTCTAGGCATTTTGCGTTCGCTACCATCTCCTTCTATGAGGCTCCTAGCTGTGCAGCCATCCGTGCCTCGTCTTGTAGCTGCCCAAACATCTCTGCTTGGGTTTGAACGTCACCTAGGCTCGGCGCCTGGAAGTTACGTGAAACCTGAAGCACACAGGTAAACTCTGGCTCCGTGTACACCATCGAAGTTACCAGATAATCAGCGTCTATAAATTGTGGGTCTTCGGCCTTGACTCGAACCAGGTCCCCGACCTTTACGTAGTTTCGTCGCTCAATACGGTACTGATCGCTGACATCCCAATCATCATCCGTTCCACCTGACAACGTCCCATCAACTGTATCGTTCTCGTTGGTCGTCGTAGACACACCGGTTATCACAGCGGAAGACCCATCGGTGATGTTGGTGACCAAATCGCCGACCTCGATGTCCCACTTGTCAAAGTTAATCCCCGTGTCTTGCAACGCCGCCGCACTGGCTCCCGTTGAGTGCACGTATGCCCCATACACCGCACCGTCGAGCTCTGAACTTGTGAATACACTCGCTAACACCCAGCTAGGGCGGCGCGCCACTCGCTGATGAAACGGAAGCTGAAACGCGACGATGGTTCCGCGCCTAGCCGGGTATCCCAGACGAGCTAGCTCGGCGTTTCCGCGATCTATCAGCTCAGTAGAGGTATGAAGCGAGTAGTCGGTAATGGTCTTAACCACGACCTGTCTCTGATCGCGCTGAGCCTCTAAGTCATTGACAACCTCGGTAATAGACGCTGGTGTGGTACTTCTCCCGATCACGCGTATTCGATTGACCCCAGACCGATACGACTTGGAAAACTTCGGGGTACGCAAGGTCCATACCTGGTCCGACGCTGGCCCACCTTGACGGAACGTCAACCCTTCCAGCGCTGGTCCACCCAACGGACGTGATCCGTTTCTAAAGTACGAAAGAAGATGACGCGACCGAGTGATACGGAAGACGTCCCCGTCATCCCAGTCGTCGTCAGTCCCTCCCGCTAATACCATCTCTAGCGTGTCATTCGGAATCGTCGTCGCTCCGGTACTGGTCGAGATGGCCGTTACTACCCCAGAGGAGCCGTCTGTCGTGTTAAACACCGTGTCCCCAACCAGTATGCCGTGATCATTAACATAGTCAACCCCGACGTCGATCAAGTTAGCCGAGCCGTCTCCTCCGTCGTGCGTTCCGGTCGCTAGGATAGTGTCGGCGTGAGTGTTAGGGTCAACTGATACGGTGTATCCGTGCCCAGGAATAGGTGTCACCAGCTCTATCTCTGCCCGTGTCGTGGCGGGAAATACCGAAGACTGTATCGTGACCCAAAATCCAGACATGTCTCCCACATCCGTAAAACCGGGAGACGAGGCCTCTGGGAATCCCGCCTCTAAAACGTCGGGAAGCCAGTCACTTTCGATCTCCCACTCTAATCGAACGGTAACCGGTGCTCCGCCGGTACCAACTTGAAACGTGGTCGATGTGTTCTTGAGCGTGAGGGTTCGCCACCGACTCAGTATTTGATAGGTATCAGATACGTCCCATCCCATCCCGGTAGCCGTGGTGATGGCGGTTGCCGTGTACACCGTAATCACCCCAACGGTATTATCGGTAGTGTTAACTATTATGTCCCCTTCTCGAACACCCTCGACGACGAATGACCCCCCAGAGTCGGTCATCACGGTAGCACTTCCGGAGGTTGCCGCCCCGCTGTCTACCAGTTCTAGGTTAACTACCTCGTACAGGTCACCGATATCAAAGTCATCGTCTACCCCACCGATCAGATCTTGAACCGTTAAGGTTGTCGCGGCAATGACAGTTATCACCCCGTAGCTACCGTCGGTGATGTTGTGTAAGATGTTTCCTACCACTACCGACGTTCGACGAAAGTCCTTATCAGTGTCAGTCAGTACCGTAGTGCTGGTAGCCGCGGTATGACGCCCGGCTATCTTGGCTCTGGTGCTACCGAGATATTTAGCGGTAATGGTACCGTATTCCGCAGAAGCGGCCACCTCAATCTGAAGGTCGAACCCGCGTATCGGACCCGCGGTTCTAACATACAGTCTATCTCCCACAGCCCCGCCGCCGGCTATAAGGTCTAAGAATCGAACCAACGAGGCGTCGTTAGTCAGCACTCGAGCGGTTTGATTCTCCCACGTGTCGCCACTGTGGTCGTAGTACCACCAAGCATCCGCGTGCTCGAGGACAGAAAAATCGAAGTCGACCCCCGCCACCGCCGCCCATACCCCAGAGGAGTATTTTGCTTGTGTGCCTGTCGCAAGCCCACCAGCTGAATTATCATACCACGTAATTCTGGCACTCGACGTAACCCACCCGGTCACGTTGTCTTCCTGATACGAGAGTACGATCCAGTAGGTTGATCCCGCGCTAAGGGCTACCGGTTGGGTGAAGGTAAAGGCCAGATCGGTCTCACTGCCGGAAGCCACGTTCGACATGTTGACCAACTGTGACTCGGCCCATGGTGTCACCAGCTCCCCGCTGGGGATGTCTAGAAGAGCCACGTCACCGGCCACTGAGTTAGCTTCGATTCGAACGTAGAGGTTCCCCGTGATCGACCCAACGCGGTTGAGGTTGAGTTCCACCTTGCTGAGCAGTATGTGACTCGCGGGAGAGAAGCCTTGAGCCAGATTCCCTTGCGCCGACGGGAAGGTTAGCTCTTCTTCTCCGTTCTGCGTTCCTTGAGTGATAACCGGAACGCTAGGGACACGCATTACGGAGGGCGTCCACTGATCTTCCTTCGCCATGTCAAGATACTCGGATAACTGACTGCGCACAGCTTGGTTGGTATCTGGGGACACGGTCTGAAGGTTCATCGAGTGCTCTATCCCCTTCCGTCCCTCGAAGAATGAAATGTGCGGAAACACGAACATACCCGTGCCCTCACCACTTCCGCCCGACAGATCAGACCCGTCGTGTTGTTCGGTCGGCCCTAGGCGCACTACCTCAGATCGAGCTAGCGTGCTGCCTGAGTAGTCATGGAATGACTGCCCCTCGCGAAGCTCGGAGTCAAACCCTGCCACCACCACCTGTAGCTCCTCCCCGAAGTCCATCTCACTGACAGCCTCCATCACGCGTCCCCTAAAGTAAACCTTGTTTAGGTCTCGCCCGGTCACGCGTATATCGGTCCGCTTGGGAATAAAGATATCGAGACGATTTCTTTTCTGAATTACATATGCATCTGAGGTATCAAAATCATCATCTACCCCGCCGCTGATAAACAACCTAACTGTCAGAGCGGTAGCGCTATCGACGGTTACCACCTCCCACTGAGCGTCTCCATCGGTAGAGTTGATAACGAGGTCACCGGGGGTTACATTAGCATTTATAAAGTCGGCAGCCGAGTCCGTTAACACGGTAGTACTGGTGCTCGCCGTGTGAGTTCCACTCCGTAGCTGAGGATTGCCTCGCTGCCCGTTGGCAATGACGAGATACATGGTAGGAATAGCGCCGCCGAGGCTGGCACGATACTCTACCGAGAGTAGTGACTCCTCCTCTATAAACCCCAACCCGTTATCCCATTCGATCTTACTGTACTCGGTCATTACGACCACTCCCGAATGCCGGGATACGTCGTGGTCTCGAAGAGCACCCCAAACGTTATCTCAAACAACGACTCGGTATGACCAGCCATACGGACCAGCGTCGCCTTGAGTATCAACCCTTGATAGATCCGCCACGAGGTTCCGTTAAAGTCTGTCTCTAGATGAACCAGCTTATTAGGGCCCGCTATCGGTCCACCAGGAGCCGCTCCATTCCAGCCGATAACCGCCTCTTCTAGATCTATCATGTCCGGATCGTGCTCGGTGGCGGCAGTTACAGGGTGATCCGTGTGCCCGCCATCATAGGCGGAACCGGTAACGGTGATCTCGTATTTAACGGTGTTGAGAGGGACGACCACGCCGCCTCTCCATCGCGGGTTAGGAAACGCGATAACCGAATCTGAGACCCTCCGCCTGATCTTATCACATCGCAAGACAAATATCAGGTCTTTGCTCGCGTCTCCAGCACCGGTGTGTGGAAGAGAGGTAAATGAAGGTATTCTTAGACGTACATCTCGTAGTTGTGCTGACACATCGTCTCCTTACGGCATCTCTGCGATAAGATGTGCAGCTTGAGCAACCCTAACATCGTATGCCTCATTCATCTCTTTCTTCCGACGCTTGGTTATTTCTTCAAAACTTCCTGCGTCGACGGTTAGATTAACCTCGACCGGCGGCCACATCTGTGTGGGGCTTAACGACCCACCAATACGTCCTTCACGAATAGATTGAAGCATTTGACGATTGGATTGTGGGCTCCCTTGCTGATAGGCTTGCGACCCAAGGAACGCGCCGCGCTGAGAATGCGTAAGGTCGGTCTGTTCAAAAGTCTGTGGACCGCCACCAAATGCATCTCGCCAGAATGATCCGAGTCCCTTCTTCCCGTGAAGGCCTACCCCGGCGAACTGCCCGAGAGCGTCTGCTACGGCCACTAGTACTGTCCCAGCTGCACTGGCCTGTTCCGAGTTGGTCGGATTTCCAAAGCCCATCGCGGTTCCGGTGGTCTTGATGGCCTCAAGGGTCCTTTCTCCCGCGGACACAGATGCGGGTATACCCTTCTCGGCCAACCACGATATCCCCTCGGCTATCTTCGGCATAAAGGGTGCAAGGAATGAGTCAACCATAGCTCCCATAATACTTTGAAGTGCACCGAGCGTTCCCGCCGCTAGCTTGCTCATCTTAAGGAGAGCTGCCAGTCCGAGAGGTATTCCAACCAGAACAGCTAAGTGCTTGAGGTGCTTGACAAATCCAGCACCCGGCTGCACCGGCACGCCTTTCCCTCCAGACTCTCCAGATGTAGGCTTCAGTTCTTCCTGAAATTGTCCCAGCTCTGTTTGCTCAGCTTTTGCCCGCTTTACGTCCCGAAACTCTGTAAGTTGACGCTTCTCCTCTGGACTCAAAAATGACAATCGCTGCTTTCCACCACCAGCTGAAGCCTGAGCCGGAGTCTTGAGCTCGCTTTGACCGAACACGTCTTTAAGTTGACGCTCTAAACTGGCTTTATCAACCGATAGAACCAGCTCGATATTTTCACTTTCTGTCGCGCTACTGCTAACCATGCTATCCTTGATCTACTTGAATTAGCTGTCGACCACCCGCCTTTCGCTCTGCTTCGTCCTCGAACTCTTGCTCTTCAGCTCGATTCTGTAGATGAGCAGCGTACCACAAAACCTCGTTAAACAAACGGTTGTCCAGCTCATCTAACGTGAACCCATGCTGCCGAAGGAAAAGGTTAAAAATCCATCTGTCTTCAGGACGTGTGTGCCCTCCCTTGCCTTCGGCTACTCTTTTTTTACTCGCTCGACCTCTCTATCGAGGTTTGGAGAGGGAACTATTCCAGTCAACTTAGCGAAGACCGAAGGGTCTAATTCGATCAGAAATTCTCGAGTAAGAGGCTCGGCTTCTGGCACAGCTATTCGAGCCACAAGAAGCATGTTTAGGAAGTACATCTTAGTATCAAATTGGGTGTCATCACCGGCCGCGTTGACTACCCAAGCTTGTTCGATACCCTCCCAATGTTGCTCCCAGGTGATGGGCTGATACTCAAACATCCACGTGAAATCAGCGTATTCAAACTTCAGCTTACGAGTTCCGGGCCTGCTCTGAAGCAGTTCCAGATCCACCCCTGGCGGGGCCAATGCTACCTTTTTGACTTTAGCCACGTTATTGCTCCTTTCTCGACGCTTAAGCGTCGTCGTATCTAATCACGATGCTTGGCAAATTAAAACGGAATCTTATCGGTATCAAAGACTCTGTCTCTGCCGGAATTGAGTGAGGGGCGGCTTCAATCAATGCCCCTACGTTGGTAGCACTAGCCAGGGCGGTTGACCCATCTACTCCCGTCACCAGTACCGGATCGCCCGCGGCCGGAGACTGTATCCACATTCGCTCGGTAGCTGACGCGTCATTTCGGAATTGAAGCTGAATATCAAAACCCGTCTTAGCGGACAGTGCGTCGTTCTTCCCCTGCCGCATCAGGTGCTCCCAATACTGGCGATTATCAAGCAGCGCCTCTACCTCTAAGGTGATAACTCGTATCCCCTCGGTGATCTCAAACGGGACTTGAGAAATAACCGTGCTCCCTCCTACGGTAACCGTAGAGACGTACTGTTGATCAGTCAACTGATGGTCAATAGTCAATGAAAACGAAACTATCCTAGCAAAAGTCGTAGACAACTCAAAAAGGCTGATGGTTCCTTGCGAGAACACCAACGGTTCTTCCGTAGGATGAGAGGGAGTCGGAACCTTGGTATTGGTCGCCCCACCACCGATAGCACCATACTTCGCTACACTGGTACTGGGGAGGGCCACATCGTGAAGCAAGTCACGAAAGATAACATCATCCAGTGATAGCTGCAGCTTTTGCCCGGCCCGCGCGGATAAGGTAGCTCGGTTGACCTTCCCACCCAGGTAGTTAATTACCATGTTGGACTCTCCGTTTGAGCCCCTAATTTGTGCGCCCCAAGACATGGTGTGTAAGTTCTGCTGTTGAACGATAAATTTATCGCCCGTAGAGGTACCGATACTCTCGGTTACACGGATTTCATAACCATCACCGCTCAACCCACCAACGGGTATAGGTCCGTTCCAACCGGCCGTTCCTGACCGAGCCGGAGTAGGGTAAACCGTAACCTCGGTAACACCACCGCCCACGTCCGTGCCTATATACCCGATCGAGTTACCAGCGAACACAGCGTGAGTGCCATCCTTGACGTCGGTCCCGGCGGTAAAGTCCTCACCCGTGTTTACCATGGTAGTTGCTGTATAGCTCGTATCCGAGGCAGCGGCGGAAGTCTCTATCGTATCCCCGGAGTGCGCCCCCAAGATCATCTCAAGGATGCTTCGACTTTCATTAAACTGAACCAGCACTATCGGAACCGATCCGTGAAAGCTCTGCGGTCCTTCGTGAGCGTCTAACCGCCCGCGTCCGCCTCTCCCGACACCAAAAAAGTAATCCCACGCGTAGTCAACGTCCGGAAGTACCACCCCGCCCTTTATCAGCCCCATGTTGGTGGCGATGGTAGCGGGGGCTTCCCCTTCGGTAGCCTCGCGAGCAAAGGCAAACTTGACATGCTCAACCCTGTAGTTAGTCATGGTCTAATTGTATCTCTCTAGGCATCCGAAGTAAACCTACCGCCCGCTTCCGCCGGCTTCAAATATGACAAAGTTATCGAACCGACTGTTTTGATCTGAATTCGAATACAATCCGTGATCAGTCTCGCTCTCAAGGTAAGAGTCCTCGCGTCGAAGAATGGCACATCCCTTAACAGAGATGGTCATCAACGTGTTTTGCAAGTCCACTGACAGCTCCACCTGATCACCGGCGGTCCAGTCTAACGAGGTAGAAGAAGTCCGAAACTCCTCCATCAACGTAAAGGTCGTGGCCACTACCTGGAACAGTCGTACGTACTGCACGCTACTAGCCTCTACCAAACGTGCGACCCAGTAGTTACTACTGTCCTGCCACCTGAATACCAGGCCCGCGTCCATATCAGTCGCCGTGATAATCTGAACCTCGAGACGAAGGTTAGACTTCAAGGTCGACCCCGTATACCGCGCGTGAGCGTTAGCCGTTGCACTCTGAAGATCGGCCTGGTTGGTGTCTATACCCCACGTCCCAGCGACCGCCGTCCAGTTGCCACCGAGCGAGGCCCCGTTGGCGCTATTAAAATCGTCGGACACGATCTCTTCGGTAGGTACTGGTACCCCATCATCTTCGAGCTCTAACGTTATCTGTCCGTGAAAACGAAGCGCATTGCTGTCCTCGTGAACCTCCTTAAACCCCTTGTAGCGTATGAACTCCCAGTTGATCAATGAGTGCTTGTTGGCAAAAATTATCCGACGCAGTTCCTGCTTAACGTCGTACATGAACTGACGACCGGTAGCTCCAGCCGATGCTGTCACCCGATATGTCCAAAAGTCTAACACTATCGGTAGCCGTCGCTTGGTATGCTGAGCCGGATACCCAACCTGATCCTCTATCAGCACTTCTTGCATAATGTTGACCTTAGCAGGTGTCACGGTGCTTGGGTCAAATCGTGAGATGTCAGTCTGCGCGAAAGTTGGCAATGGAATCTCGCCTCCGGACCGAGTGTCCCAATTATCACTGAGCAAGGTCTCGAAATCATCTATGTCAACCGGTTCGGCCACGTACGCGTGGGTCATTAGGCCATCACCAACTTCGTGTACCGATCAAGGAAGTCGGTCACATCTGTCTGCCAGTTGTCAATCTTCTGCTGTAGGTTCACGGTATCCAGTCCCAGCGGAATTAATGGTGCGAAGTCCATGTTGGTCACTATGTCGATACACGCTTGCTTAGCCGCTATCTGCCGTACGGTGTGACCCAGTGGATCTCGGCGAATATCTCGACCGTACATGTAGTTAAGTCGGACCGCTCGCTTGAACGCCCCTTGACCACGTCGAACAGAATAACTCCGTCTCATTTGTGGCGGCATTGCATCAAGAAATATGGTAGCAATGTAGATCATCCCAGTTGTCGGCTCGAAAAGCCAATCGTTCTCACGCCCCACGACCTTGACGTCGAACTGCCCACCATCCCATACTGCCAATTCGTAGATGATGACGATGTCTTCGTACCGCATTTTCATGCCGAACGGCTTGAAGTCCAACTGCTCATCAACCACAAATTCTGGACGCCAGCTCCGCTGCATCTGATACACCATATTGTCCTCAGCGGCCCGTATAAGATCCTCTACCTGAAACAAGCTAGGGACTGTCGAAGCACTAAACGCAGTTCGCAGTTGCAGCTGACTCGCTACATCCGCCGCCGTCGCGTAGGTCACATACGGACGTGATACCGCCGAGGCGCAGGTCGCGATGCTCGCAACGCTGGCCGCACTAACTCGAATCCAGAACCGCGAGACAGTTTCGTCCGGTGGAGTGAAGGCGTGCGGGGCCGCATCAGTGAAGGCAAAGGCAGCCCACGCGGTCTCTTCTGCGGCTGTTCTCGGGTCCCACAGCATGTACCCCGTGGACTTGTCTAGGTTGAACGCCTGTGTCGGAGCGAACCGTATCCATGAGCTAACAGACGCCCCGTACGCCCAAGTCAGCGCACCGTAGCTGCCGGCGTTTAACGTGAACAACAGTGCATCGACCCTGCGACTAAAACCGAAATAGTGGAAATCAGACGTGTCACCGAGTAGCTCGAACGCGGTTCCATCGTCTAACGCCGCCTCGAAGGTATTGTCTACGTATGCGTTGGCAGAGTCGTCGAACTGCCACACCGCGGTTAAAGGTATTCCATTTGGCATGTCAATCCTCCTACAGTAGTGTCAGGACGGCGTAGAATGCACCTATTACGACATTCGTGGCGATACCTGCCCAGAACATCTTCTTTCCGTTAATTCTGATCAGAGACCCTCGTGACTCGTTAACCTCTGCCAAATATCCGATGGCTGCTAGCAGGACGTCCTTGGTTGTTACCACGTCACTTTCATAACCATGACGTGCCACCTTTTTATCAGCGTCTTCCATAGCCAGCTTCATCTGCTTTCCATTAGCCATACTACGTCTCCATGATCTGACGGAGGACTTCGTAGGTAATCTCACTGGCCTCAACCAACGATGACGCAACATCGGACAGGACTACGATGGACAGTTGAATGAGATCGCCCCCCCATAGAAATGATATTCCGCAGCTTACCCCGTTACCAAATGCAGCGTTGTCGGGAAAATCAGCGAGACTGAGCCCCGGTAATGAAGGACTAAATCGGATACTTCCCGAGGGAAGTAGGGTCTCATCCACTACACGTTCAATATAGTCGTCTGATGTAAGGAATCCCATACCAGGATTTGCTGTGTCTAGAGCCACCATACGCCTATCGATTAAGGGATTCAGCGTATTCTCAATCGTGAGCTGATAGACTCCCTCCTTCCGGTATTGAATAGACTTGTCATGCTCAGTGAGACCAATAGCGGCTTCTACCATGCTCTGACATATTCCCGCATGGTTCTTGACAGTCATCTTCTGACGACCTAAGCTGTCCAGCACGGGTTGTCCTAACTCATCTAGTACGGGGTTTACCGGGCTTTTGAAAATGTAGATCATAGTTAACTCGTCGCGTAGGAGTACGCGTGTCCTTCATCCATCCCTAGGGTTATCGAGGCGTTATCCGACTGGCCGGAGAACACTATAACTGTTATCTCAACTAACGGCGCATCGGCAGCAACCAGACCCACTAACTGATTATTACCGGAGGCCCCTACCCCGGCAGTTAGCGTTTGGAGACCGCATTTCTCGTAGGCAGTGAGCCTAGCAGGAACGACAATCATCTGCATCCCTTCGTCAGCAGCGTCCGATGTACTACCGAAGTTCTGAGGGGACAGTACATTCGTGGTGTTCAATTTGATGCCCATCCGCACATCATCAGCGGCACCGGAGGATTTTCTCCATACAGCAATGGCCATGAGAGGTTGGAGAGCCCCGATAGTCAGCGAGGTGATGCTGAGTAAGTCCACCGAAGTTCCACTTGTGGTAGTGGCCTCGGTAGTATTGCTACCTTCATGAGCTAGCGCACCGCCTCCTGCCGCTGGCATAGCGTGTTTATGCAAGGCATCCGAAGCATTGCCGTCAACGCCCACGACAGCCGCGTCTCCATGAGCCTGTGTAGTAGGTGTGGTCGCGGAAATATCAACGCCGCCACTGTTCAAACTTCCCATTATTCCACCATTTCCGGATTACGTAACATCGCAATCTCTGCATCCTTCTCGACTAGTAACCGTTTCTGGATGATGTTTACTAGGAGGAGTTGTAAGCCGGGGGTGGCTTTAATTAATTCCTCAAAGTCCGCAGACGTGGCTGTAATGCCCACCTCAACTGGTACTGCCTCTAGATTCACTTTGCTGTTTTGAGTCATTAGAATCCCTCTTTATTTACACCGCTGCTTGCAAACCAAGAGCAGCCAGTTGCGCCAATATTGAATTTATCGTGGCATCCACATCGCCGTTACCAGAAACATCGGCAATATGTGATTGTTGCACTACTGGCGCGGCTCCGTAGAAGCCTAGTTTCTGCGTTGCCCCCGTACCTAGTTTCGTGCCGGTAGTCGTATTGAGGATGATGTTCTTGGCATCTGTGATTGTCATATCGTCAGTTAGGGCCAAGGTTGTCATTGTGGCCGCTGCCGCTACTGCCGCTCCGATAACAGCTCCGTCAATACTCCCGCCGTTGATGTCGATGGTGGTGACGATGCCCAAATCACTCCAAGTGCCAGTGAGCGAGCCTCCCGTGCCGCAGACGAGCAGCCCGGTGGGAGTAAGGGTTAAATCACCTATAGTGCTAATGATGGTAGCTTGGCTGAAGACCATATTGCCGTCCCTATTGATTCTGACCCGCTCTATAGCGCTTGTTACACCATTTGGTGTCGTATGGAAGGCAAGTTCTGTAGGAGATGAAGTATCTGTCCAAGCATCAAATGGCACAGCTCGGATTTGCGCTACTATTTCCTCAGAGCCGTCTTCACCCCCTTTGAATTGAATCGTTCCAACATCTTGGCTAAAATTCATGAACGCATCGACTCGTTCAAGTATAATATTCGCAGGAGCATCGGACTTGCTAACAATCAATCCGGTTGCTATTATTGCTCCTACTACTTCCAGTTTACCGCTTGGAGTCGCCGTCCCAATTCCTACATCTCCATTGTCTATAATAGCAAGTAATACCGAAGAATCGTCTGATAGGAATCTATACCCTGTTGCTCCTGCCTGAGCACCTTGAAAGAATAAATGTCCACCACCCCCATCTCTGGTGATTGTGTAGTCTAGCGTGCCATCTGAGCCGACTCCAAGAGTGATCCCTGGATCTCCAGTACTTGCCACTGACACATGTAGTTTGCTTGTTGGACTCGCTATTCCAATGCCGACGTTGCCGCCTGGGCTTAGGATTATATCCCCTATTCCGCTATTGCTTAAAATAAGGTCAGTATTGACTGGTGTGCTGATGGTGGTGGCTTCTTGGAAGGCGAAGGCATTAACGGAATATAGTAATCTCTGAGAGTTTTCTATCCCAAACCTAAGAGTATTGGCTGGTGTATCTGAACTTCCAAAATAAGTCAAATACCCTTGTGTATTAGAAGCGGGTTCGCCAAACAGGATTCCCTTTTGTGCTGTGTTTGGGCCAAGAATGGATATAAATACGGTACCAGCATTACTGCCCTCAACAACTAATTTACTAGTATTATTAGCGGTAACAACTCCTGCAGTACCACTCCATATATGCACAGCGTTAGTGTCAGGACTTGGAAAGCCCGCAGCCAAGGCAATCATCCAATCGCCAGATCCCGCGTGTCGCACGTCGGTGATCAGATCAGCACCGTCATTGTAGACGGTAGCACCGATAGAAGAATCACCGAACAATGTCTTGATGTTATCAGGCACCGAAAGATCGGCGCTCAGGACCGGAGACGCGTCGCCTGCGAGGTCTATCGATCCAGCGTTCAGTCGTGGCACTACTCAATGACCTCGATGATAGTATTAAACGGAATACTCCGAGCCGCTCCCTCGTCCACCCCCTCCTGGTACGTCAACCTCCAGTCCTGGTTGGTCGTAAACTGCGCATCGAACGCCTGCTCAGCGCCGGCGGCAGTAAACGCCGTCTCTGTGTATATCCGATAGGTGGTCCCATCCACCTTCCGGTAGACCCGTATGGTCCCGTCCTGGGTCATGGCGTCCAGGTCTATTTCCACCGTCACCCTGCGTCGGACGCTTGAAATCTCCTCAACCACGTCTTGCTCCCCACCCGCATCCAGGTAGGAGAATGGACCGACAGTCTCAGCAGAATCTACCAAACCGTTGATCGTTGTTAGGACAGCATCACGCGCAATTCCCTCAGTTATAGTTTGCTTGAGATAGGCCATAAGGGACTCAACCGCGCTAACAGCCCCAGTGGCAGCAGCATCAGTCTTTCGCCCCACCACATCGCGCATCTGATTGTCGTCAGAGCTATCCGCTGTGGGAACATCATGAAACGCATCGATAACCACCAATGCGGCCTCGATATCCTCCTCTTGTGTAACCCGGAAGCTGCGTCGCATGACTGGGAACGTGGTAGTGACACCAGAGCCTGTTGGGGTAGCGGTAATCCCAGTGAACTCGATGTATCCAAGGTCTCCGTCCGCCCAGTTGGCGTCGGTGAAATCGATAACCGCAGAAATCACCCCGGTAGACTCTGTGGCTGCGCTCGAAGCAACAATCTCTGTATCAGATCCGGCGCGCACTCGGTGAACGACGAACGTTCCTGGGGTAGTTTCTGAGTCGCCTAAAGCGTCTCCTGCCAGGTTAATTAGATAAATAGCGTATCGTACCGCTGAATCAACTCCATCAGCTACAGACTGGTTCCCGAACGGTCCGAGGGGAATCACCACGTCATCAATGCCCGCAGCCCCTAGTGTCCCGATGATACCCTTAAGATAGGCGATAACAGAGCTAACAGAATCGGCCGTAGAAACAGCCACGTCAGCCTTGTTGCCAAGCACCTGCTTAGCGAGGGCGTTGGTACTTACGTCCGCTCCTGGGACTCGCTCGTCACCTGGTAGTATTCCACCTACTCCTGTCATCTAGTTCCTCTTAGTGCGATTAGATACCGAATACATACCAACGGAGCGTCGGCCTCTCAGATCCCGTCACGTTGATAAAGCTGATTCGACTCACTATCCTGATGTGATCCTCGCTAAGAGACTCGCCCGCGTTGAGTCGAACGATATGACTCGCTGAGTCGGCCTCTCCATCGAACTCAATATAGCAATCTAGGTCGGTAGTGATACGAATCTTCCGGATAGTTGCGGCTTTTGAATTTTGATGAGACAGTGTCTTGGAGACGTCGTACACGTCGTCCTGCTCGAAGTCATCACCTGTTCCACCGGCCAAAGCGGTTACCGTGATGGTGGTTGCGGTTAGGGCGATGATCACGCCGCTCGATCCGTCCGTGGTGTTGTTGATGGTGTCCCCGACCTCAACACCCCAGTTGAGAAAGTCTCCGGTGCTGTCCGTTAAGACCGTAGCACTGGTACCCGCCGGGGTGTGAGTGCCCTCAGCGACGAACAGTCGGGTCTCAAACCGTCGAAGCGTGCTCACCAGCACCAGGTCATCGGGTACGGCGGTCACAGCTAACTGCGATTCACCACCTGCAAAAAACGGCAATATTGATTGAGAGTCGATTACCCGGGTTGGAAAGTCCTGCTCGTCCGGTTCGCTTACTCCTGGTAAAGCCATGTTATTCCTCGTCTACCGACCGACGGTCGGCGCGGTCCTGGTCTCATTTAGAGCAGGGCTTTGGAAGCGGCGTAGCTAACTGAGCCAAGCTCTTAATCATCTGCTTTTCTTCCTGCTCTAGGTACTGTGAATCCTTGTCGCCGGCTCGCTTATCACTCTTCATTATGGAGCCGCCACGTCGTCGTACTCGATTTCTACGGTGCCGTCTGCTAACCGATTAATTGACCGCACCGGATGGTCCCCGCTCCCAGGCTCCGAACGAACAAATCCAGAATCGGTTTCTGCCTGCACGAACAGCTCGACCTCTCCGGTCACGGCATTGATAATTGCCACCCTGCCTACCACCTGTCGAGAAAACGACGGAGCTACCAGGGTAAACCCACCAGCTACCGAGTCACTCAGGTAGACCGGATCGCCCACTGCCGCCGATGACGTGTCCTGGTCAGTGAGTCGATGAGACTTATGGGCTTGACCGTCGGTACCGTCAGCTATGGCACTGCGCAGCACGAACTGCGCCAGATTAGCCCCGATAGCTAAGGCCTGTGCGGCGTCTATTAGCCACCGTGAAGTCACCTCGTCCCATCCGGAAACGTACACTAGATCGCCGATGGCTAATCCACCGCCTGTCTCGTTGCGCACGTTAATGAATTGGTCCTCCAGACCTTGGGCTCCCGGATCTAACACCAGTGTTTGTATTGCCATATTACCTTCGTCGTACTCCACAATTACTTGTCCGTCTAGCACGTGCATATTGATTATTCGCTTTCCACCGATTGGTGGTATCGACTTAATCCCCCCAGCCGGTGTGATACCGCTCATTGTATTTATCCCTTAGAGCATAAAAGGGAGCAACCAGTTAAGGCAGCTCCCGAACGCACAGGCAAAATTTCGTATGTCTTGCCGTTTCAGTAGCGCTCGGGGTCTCGTTCATTCTGGTCCCGTCGCTGGATTATTCGGTTGTTACTCGTCCTCTCCGGGGTTTCGGTCCTTCCAGTTAAGGATGGTTTCGTCCTTCAGAATTACCGCCTCGGCCCTCGTGACCTTAATCTGCGAGGTGAGTGCTGAGTTGATGAAGAAGAAGCTACGTTCGTCCTCGACAAAGAACTCCATCCTGTAGATCGCGATCTTCCCGTCAGGCCCCTTCTTGTGGCTGTTAAGGGAGTCCTCAAACTCGAAGACCAGTCGGTACCGCATCTGGGTCTCTCCACCCATGTTTCCGCTCGAATCCCGTTCTCTGTCGTCCATGTTCGGACTCCTTTCTAATAGGTCTTGGACATTCCCGCGTCGGACTGATCAAAGACGTCCGGCATCCAACCGAGGAAGACGCCCCAGTCAGCCAGGTCGGTAGACGAGGCGTCGCGTACCACGATCATGTAGACGCTGTCGTCCGCGCGCAAATGGTTTCGCGCTACAGCTATGGCTATCTCGTCGGAGATCTCCGTGACCTGTGCACCGGCGTCGTCGAACGCTATTGTGGGAGTGAGGGCGGTGATCGTACCGGCTCGGTTTCGATAGACGACCAAGGTAGCGCTGTCGTCTGGGATGTTTACCGAAATGGTGCGAATAAACCGAATGAGCATGTCAACTTCGCAGTAGAGAAGGTGAGTGATCACCGACGCGTTACCGGCCAGGTTATTCTCAGAAGCTACCGCTTGCCGCAGCACCTCACCACCTTTTCCGTGCTCGTCGGAGATGGTCTGTGCATCGATGTATCGAGTCCGTGCTGTAACCGCCATGGCTGTTCACTCCGGGACCTTTTAAGCCCCTACCCTTCGTGAGCAGCTAGCTTGCTGGGTAGCTTTGTTTAGCTAGCTGCGTTGCCTAGTGTTATGGGCCAGTGCCCACGTCGATGACCGCCTTGGTGGCAGGTCGGACAGAGCGTTACCAGGTGCGCTCGGTCTCGACAACTGCGGTCGTAGCAGAGGTGATGTACCTCTAATCGTCCACCGCGGTGATTGCAGTTCTTACAGGTATTGTTGTCGCGAGTCCTGATCTCTAGCCGAACCTGGGGCCAGTCGCCACCATAGGGGTCGTCTCCCCAATCGTACAGCGAGGTGTCGCTGCGTCTGTTTGTCGTCTTCGCCTGACAGCTAGTGCTGCAGAACCGTATTCGAGTCAGCGAGGGCGGCGTACTGATGATCTCTGCGCATCCTTGAGCCATGCACTCTCGAACTATCGGTTCCTTACGGTTATGGGCCGGTCTTCCGGCGTTCCAATGGCTCTCGCCGCTGTACTTATTAGTTTCATAACCGCGCTTCTTCTGACCGGGCCTTGCCCTTATGGACTTTGCTTGCTCAGCCGCCCATTCGGGGTCTGCCCAATGCTTAGAAGTAGATTCAACAATTCGCTGTCGCCCGTCATCAGTCAGTTGATCGCCTGTTTTAATTCCTTTGTTCCAAGGAATCTTTCCTCTTCTGCTCATATCGTTCTCTCCTTTGAAGAGAAGAGGGCCAGACCAGATTAAGGTCCGGCCCCTTAGGTTGCTATTTACCCTTTAGGTATATTATACCCGCAGGAACTAGCCTTTGATTCCGCTGCCTAGCTAGGAGTTAACCCTACGAAAGGTTCACACCATCTGAAAGATCGGTAACTTTTCCCTGAGCCTTGAAGTTGAGACAGCGAAGGTTCATAGCCGTGAGGAATATCGCTTTGATCCCAAGCATATTGTTGTGGATATAGTCCCTCGACTCCATGTACTGGGTGGTGAACAGCACCGGCAGTTCCAGGTACCGGGTGTCCAAGACCAGAACGTCTGTTCCACGCTTGCCGTCATCACCGGCCGCCAGGGTCCAAACCGGAGGAGCATCCGCGTCGGTAAAGAGGGGGATTTTCTTGTAGGTGGAGACCTCGAACCCGGTCTCGTAACCGGGCAGGGTAGCCTCACCACCCTGCTTCACCTGGAAGTTTCCTTCGTTCATGAAGTGCTGGTTGGCCTGCAAGATGGTACCGAGCCTTACCTCTTGTTCCACGCCGGAGATCAACAGGTCGGGCTGGAAACCATTTTGACGAATGTTTTGAATCACACGGTCCAGGTTGGAGGTGCTCAGGTGACGGAGGGTTCCGCTGTTGTTGTTGATGTTACCGGCGGCGTTCCAACCAGCGGCGGTCCGGTCGGCGTAGGTCAGGCTGCCGTACATGGCTCCGTTGGTGATCGCGGACGAACCGTCAAAGGTTCGAGCGTCTTCTTCGATGACGTCGGACAGGCTCCAGATACCACCACGAGTCCGGGTGTAAAGGAAGGCGTCGGCGTCTGGGTCACCGCTGGAGGTTACCGACTGAGTGATGTTATCACCTGAAATAGCGGTTATCTCGGTAAAAATGCCTGATCCTTCGTTGGACCCGGCGTTAGCCGTGGAGTGAAAGGTGTCCCCGATACCGAGATAGCTTCCCGCACCGGTGGGAACCACAAACGCGGTCGCGCTGGTGTCGGTGATCACACGCATGTGAGACGGATACAGTAGCTGTTGGTTCAAGTTCTTAAGGTGATCAACCTCGGCAGCCTCTTGTGCGACGGCCAGGGCATCTCCCAAACCACCCTCGATGGTAGCCAGGAACTGTGCCAAGGCGCTCACGCCTAGGGAGGTTACGACGAAAGCCGGCTGGACCTGCACGCTCTGCAAGTCAGGGGTGTCGATGGTCGGCAGTGCCGCTGTTTCGCCCACGCCTCGAGTGCTGGTGTTACGACCGGACCGAATCCTCCAACCGGTGGTGTTGCCCCAGGCAACCTTCCGGATCAGGTTAAAGGTCCGTCCCTGAGAGTTCAAGGAGTCCCAAACCTTAGCTCCGAAGGTGTTGGTGAAAAAGTCGGTGCTGATGGTGGTATCGCCGGCGGTGGTGATGTCCTTCCGCAACATGGACCCCGGACCGAAATATCCGTACTGAGCGGTCCGTTGACCTCCCTGGGTCGTGGCGAGCCAATCAGACAAGGTCTTCGGCTGAAAGCTGATAGCCTTGTTGATGTTACCAATTGGAGGGGTCCCGTTGTAAAGACTGTCGTTCTGATTCATGGTCATGGTGGTTTCGTCTACCTCACCTAATAATAGTCTGCGTTTCCTTCTCGCCTACCTAGGTTATTAACCCAGGAAGCCGTGGCGAGGCAGGTCTCCAAGGTTTTCTCGGAGACGATTTAGTTCCTGGTAGGTCCGGCCCTTGGCCTGCTCCTGCATCTCGCGAGTTACAACCATGCCGTCTCCACCTTCACGCCCGTCGTGACGCTCTCCGCCACCCGGAACCATGGACTTGACGATTGTCTGCGCGCCGCTGCCGGACATCTTCTCGACCATGGCGGAGAGATCAGCGATCTGCTTCACCATCTTACCGAGCGTCTCGTCTTCGCGACCCGCGTCGTCGAACGTTTTAACCTTCGGGTCCATCGGCTCGTTGCCGTCAACGTCGGAATCCGGGGCGTCCCCGAACTTGTTGTCCTCTTCGTCCTTGGCGTCTTCAGCCGAGTCCGCGAAGCCCTTGCTGCGCTTGCTCTTTTTGGCCTTCATGTCGTCGTCCATGTAGTCATCGTCGTCATGGTCGCCCATTTTGCTGCGCTTTTTGGTCTTCATTTCCTCGTGGCTATCCATGTAGTCGTCGTCATCCCCGTCATGGGTCTTCGACATCTTGCTCTTTTTCTCGTCGTCGTCATCTTCCATGTACGGCATCTGGTCGTCGTCTTTCGCGTAAACGCGCTTGGCAAGAGTCAGCACGTGGGTGGCCAGATTCTGAACCGCCTTGGAAACTTCCTGGATTTCAGCGGTACTGTTAGTCGTCATGTTCGCTTGTCCTCACTGGCACGTTGGCCGTGCTGATATGATTCCACAGACTATGTCTGCAACGGTGGAATATGTATATTATATTCTTAAGTCTTTCAGTGTGTAAACCATCTGAACCCAATTTCGCTACCTCTTTAACCGCTTTTGATCTTGTCTTTAATCATTACGATACTTATCACCGCAATCCCCACAGACCTTCACACCTGGCTGGGTCTCGCTGTCGCGGTAGCAGTGACCGTGCTCTTCGCAAGATGTCCGATCACTGTAATTGTATGATCCTTCATCCGCGTCCGCCGTGTCCGCCAAATCCTCTCCTTGTGCTCTAGTATCTCGCCCTTCTTCTCTGCTTTCTGGCAAAACCCATCTTCCAGGACGCTCAGGATCACCAGACTGCGGCACAAGTCCTTCTCGAGGTGGGCCCGCCTTAACAATCTCGTTGACACCAATCAGCACTGAAAGTTCGTCCATTGATTTTTTGGTTGACTTCGCTCCCGGCTTTTTGAACTCTACACCTTTATCAACCATTATCGGCTTTATGACGTTTATACGCGCACGGAGGCGTGCTTCTATCTGACGCAGGTCGTTTATCTCCGCAGTTTCCCAGCGAGCCACTTTACGCTCTGGATGAACGCGAATTCCTTGCTCTACCATCCCACGTCTATCAGCAGCCTCTCGAATAGCTTTAATTGTAGGGGTGTACAGTCCTTTAAGCTGATCAGTGGTCATGTTGGAGTAGTCCGGGGTGACTGTCATGCGACCACTAGTCGCTCCATCTACCTTAAAGCCAGCGTCTTGTAGCGCGGTCTTAACCTTTTCCATTTGCTCGGTAGCCGCATGCTTTGACGAGTCAGTAGGGCTGTTACTGGTATGATCCCAGTTCACAGTTAGCTCATCGGAATTCGTGTTGCTACTGATCGTTACGCCGCTGGTAGAAGTGCTGGAGTATCCGCGCACCATCTGAGAAGAGGTCCGCTTCGATAGCGGAACACCCAACTTCTGAAGTACGCTGCTAACCACCTTCGATGTCTTGAAGTCGGTCGGATGAGCCTTCAAAGCAGCGGTAGTCAGCGCGTTAGCTTTCGGTGCTGTCTCCGCTTTTGGTTCATCCTTCGGCTGATCAGCGTCTTGCGGTTTCACCCAATGTTTTGGATGCTCAGGATCTCCAGACTGTGGCACGAGCCCCTCGCGGGGAGGGCCGGCCTTCACGATCTCGTTGACACCGACTATTACTGAGAGCTCGTTCATGGTCTTGCTTAGGTTAGTCATCTCTTAACACCATCGGTAACGGGAGTTGAAATTCCTTTGGCCGTCGTGGGGCCTTTCCGCCAAAGGTATCCGTCTGCGTGTGACACAAACGACACAAGGTGCGCCCATTCGACACTACGTATACTAATCGTAAGTCCCCCCACTTGGGAATTATGTGATCTGCGTTTAGCTCTACGCCTCCTCTCACACCGCACTCTTGACAAGTCCAATTATTTCGCTCAAATACCTGTTGTCGCCATTCTTGAAAGCACGGCCCACTAAGCAGAGCAGCCGATCTTGTTGACCCGCCTCTATAACTCCAATGCTGCTCGCCTCGCGGTGATCTCCAACTAGAAGCAGCTTTAGCCGATTTAAGATTAGCTAAATGCTCTTCTGTCCATGGTTGATGTTGACGCCCTTTAAGTGCAGCGCTTTGCTTTGCCTTAGTCGCATCAGTATGCCTTTGACTGGTAAATCCTATGCTGCCTCGTCCTTCCGCATTGCGCCGTAGCTGACCTTCAGTCAGCCGTTGACTGGTCTCTGCGGACACACCTTTCTTTCCTTTGTTCCATGCTGTCATCCCAGCAGTTCCAATTGGATGTTTATTCCCACTACGTGTGTGTCTCCCACATTGGCACCCCATAGGGCACTTAATCCCTGACATCTACCAACTCTATCGTGTCGTCTACTTCCAAGATCTCTCCCGTGGAGCGATCATAAAGAACTACCGAATAAATGCCTGTATCATGGTGCATCTGAAAAAGAGTAGAAAATGCTCCGAAGTACCGCAACAGCTCTGCCGCCGGCATGGCGGGAGCATCAGCGTTCTTCGTCATCGCCTTGCTGATGATGTCGAACTTGGCCTCTTGGTTAACTCCCTCCTCGCAGAGGGTAATCTCGTACAATTCCAGCTCGTTGATGTCGTAGAAGCACCGGTCACCGTCGCAGGTGAAGGTCGGGTTGTCAGCGTTTCCGCTGATGGAGAAGCTGCGAAGTTTACCGGACTCCACGTCGTCGATAACCTGCTTAACGATGCCGGGAGCTGCCGGGTCAGTACGAATCTCTGCTACCACGAATAGACCTTGATCATTGACCTCGGTCTTCCACACCTTCCCACTCTTGTCCGTGAACGAAGGAATTATGCGTCCTACCGTAACATTGGAGTGCATGACGTTAACGTTGGCATACTTGCCGCCATCCGCCATGAACCGCGGAAGATCTTTGGCCAACGCTTCATGAGTTATGCGGTGCCCTTCTTGATCAACCAAGACCGGAGACGCGTAGCCCGCCACTATAACCCGTCCATCGGGCATCGCTTTGTTGAGCACGACCATGTCATATCGAGCTAGGTCGCCGTGTACCGCCGCTTGGGTCTTGATTAGCCGAAGAGAACTACTCGGTTCAAAAGCCTTGTTGATTGTTGTCTTGATCAACTTCATCTTGTGAGCGCGTCGCCGACGACCGCCACCACCTACAGGAGTGTGTACCTCCTCCCCTACCATAGTATCGCCCGCACCGCTGATGTCCTTACCCATGGCACCTGACCCGACTCCACGGCGACCTCCGACACTCGGTTCGGTTTCGTACGTATCTCCCTTTGGACCGTCGAACCGCTGCTGTGCGTCGTCCTCTTGTGCAACATCAGCTTCGGTTTGCAGTACATCGTCATCAACGGGAGGGCGCAAGATTTTCTCTACTTTCTTCAGGGACTCTCGCAACCGCGGGTTTACCACCCCGGACTGCTCCCCTACCTTACCAACCTTTTGATCTCGAGGTGCAAGCGGTGTAGCCTTATCCATCACCGGCCCATCCGGACCTGTATCTCCCATGTAATACTGATACACGCGTCCGTCCGCGGTCACATAGAACTCGTCACCCTCGGGCTGATGCGCTATCACGTCTCCATCGTCTCGTTGATCTGTGATCTTCAATCCCAACTTAGTCAACGCCTCTTCTTGTGAATCAAACTGGCCTTTGACAATAGACCGGGTAAACAACTGCCCGTCACCACCCCGCTCGCTCGCTGGCATCTCGGTACCGGATGAGGTATACTCTGACCGCTCTTGAGCCGTTGGAATTAGTACGGCCTTGAAGACACCAAGGTTGATCCCACCCAAGGCGTCGTCATCCGCCCACTGGTGTCCAATATGCTCCTCTGAGCAGGTAACGTGTCCACTCGCGGTGGCATTGAAGAATACGACCGGCTTGGTCTCCTCACCAAGGGTCATAATCTTAACCAATGTCTGCTCAGCGTCCTCGATGTCCAAACTGGTTTCCTCTTTAACCTCACGTCTAAGCGCCTGCTCCAAGTTTTCGCCATCCTGTACGTGCCCGCCCGGGAGATCCCAGTAGCCCTGATGATTCTGCTGACAGTCTTTACATCCGCTTGTCATTATTTTCTCGCGTTCCAGTTTGGTACTGCGTCTCGCCATTGCTGTTCAAGCTCTAGATAGTGCGGTTTATCTATGATGGCAAGGTTAATACCGTACTCAAATCCAAATCTTTCAGCCGTTGGATCAGTTTCTTTTGTTCGTCCCTTCATATACGGAGTATTTCCAACCTTAAAATGAGTTTTGACGTTTAGTTTCGCAGCATCTGAGTGTCGTCTGCGCGCTTCTTCTGTGTGTGGGCCGAGAGGGACACCTTTACGTGTCTCACTCTGATGTCGATTCTGCTCATCAGAATGAACTTTTCCTCTGTTTCCATCCCCTATTCGCTGTCTGTGCTCTTCTGTAAACACGCGGCCCTTTCCGACACGACTAAGTTTTTCTCTTGTTTCTAATGAATGGCGTCCACACTTACAGTTTACAGGACATCTACTCATCATGGCATCCGCATTCGCAGCCCACCCCAGACGAACGCGCGTCGCGCAACACCAGGGTTCGACCGCTGTCATCTTTGATAATAGCTTTAACCGACAAAGGAATGTCTAGATCAAGCTCGCCCTTCGCTATGGACTTGGTGATGTGTTGAACCGCCACCCGCAGACGCTCCTGATGATCGTCGTCGAGAGCTGATATCAGTTGAGGGTCGTCTATCAACTGCTGAAGGATGTCAGTGGCGTCATCTATAGCGTCGTACGCTCTGGCCTGTTCTCGACCCGCGTCTCCATCGCCGCCACCAAGCGCATCAACATCCTCAGACGGTACCTCAGGAAAGTCGTTTACGTGACTACGAGGAGTAGGACTTCGGCCCTGTTCGGCCTCGGCATCGTCGCCTCCTTCAAGCTGTAGTCGTCCAAGAAGTTCAACTGCCGCATCGGCTAACTGTAAAACGTTAGTCATTCATCACCTTGTTCAAGCTGTCCATCGACTTCTCGGTAGACTTCTTGTTTGCAGCAGCATCCAGCTCCGCGATGTGAGCTTTCAGACTCTTGGCTTCGTCAGCCGTCTCTCTGGACTCCTTCCACCTGCCGGCGTTACTGTGATTCTTCGACGCTCGTTCAACTTGCTGAAGACGAGAGAACGCCTCTCGCCGCGTGCTAACTATCTGATCCAGTGACGCACTTGACGGCTTGATCCAACGACCGGGCTTATCGGGGTTTCCTGACTGGGGAACAAGTCCTGGTCGTGGAGGACCGGCCTTTAATAGGGAGGCTATAACACCCAATGTCTTGTCTATCCGCTCACCAAATCCGCGTCCATCCTCATCATCTGGTCGGTCACCAGGTGTGCCACTGGGAACCATACCCGGCGTGTCATCTTGTTCCGCTTCTTCGTGCTCGGTGGTAACGCGGTTAAAGGGCTCTTTCTCGAGGTCAACTGCGTCATATTCCTTGGCGATCTCGGCCTGCATACCGACTCGACTAATCTGATAGCCTTCGTCATGAGTGCCGTATTCGGCAAAAAGAAAATTGCCCGCCTTGTCCACGAAGAATAGACGCCGGTTGTCCACATCCAGGGCGATGGTCCGCATCACCGGATGGCCCGCCCGCGCTATGTCTCCCTTTAATTGCTCGAGTGGCACAGCATCAACCGCCCCACCGCTCCCCTCATCGGCCAACGCTACAAGACCCTTGGACAGCGTTGCAAATTCTAGGCTCTTGGTTAGTGTTTCTAAGCCTTTTATGATTTCTACCATTGATAACACCTCGTCAAATAACAAACGACCCGGAGATGATATAATCATACCACCGAGTCGCTAAGCATGTAAACCTAAATAGGCGTGCCTTGACTACATTTCGTCCAGCTCTACCTCGTCCGGTCTTAACTGCCGTATCCGAATTCGAGCGCCTATAAATCCAGCCACGACGTACCGCTTTTTAATGTCCAAATCGCATACACGTTTGTCGTCGTCCAGTATGCCGTTCTGTAGGGCGTCGAGTGTCGCACGAACCAACTTATCAATGTCCGGATAGACCTCGGGGAACTCGCGCTCCACAGTCTTTGGGCGGGGGAGGAAGAAGTGGATTTTGACCTCTACGGGACCGAGAATGTAGGTGTCATCGGGCAGCCGGTCCCGTACCAGTGTCTCCCAATGCTTAGATCCTTTGGAGTGAACGACAACAGTGCCGATCTTTCCACTCTTTCGTTGAATAGGAAAGGCCGACACTGATCCCTTGGGCTTTGGGACGCCGTGCACCGTGATGTAAAGCTCAGCTATGTTCATGCCGAACCGCCAAGAAAAAGATCTGTCTCTTAGCCCAATCCTCCAAGCTAGGCGATCGCCACCCGGCCCGATAAACTACTACCGGGCCGAACACAACCACGTTTCCTAGCCAATGAGGGAGATGCTCAACCAGAATCTCTATTCTCCTGCTCACCGTACGTCAGAGGCGAGCATCAAGCGACCTTCCATTGTCCCGGACTGAGTCTGCGCTTCAAGAGCTATCTCTGCCACTGTTTGCAAGTCGGGTATTACCACCGGAGTGTTAAGCACCACCCCGTCAGAAACGATCCGCAAGACAAAGAAAACCAAAGTCACAGGACCCTCTCGAGTAAACCCTATGATGTTGGCGGCCGTGTCACTGGGATAGCGCCGTTTCATAGTCTTAACTAGGTCGTAAAATCCTCGACAATTCGAATCATGCGCGAGCCGAAGGATTAAGTTCTCGTTGTTAAGGTCATCGAACCGCGAGATGTAGAGCGTGTCTATCACCTCTCCAATCGCCATCACTGGATCGTCCTCAGATGCTCCGATCTGCACGTCGCCCTTGAAGTTCAACCACTTAGGTCCATGTCGAACGGTTAAGTTCAATCCGTCCCTAAAGATCAACTCCTCAAAAAGCAACCATGGATACGCTTCTGTGGGCTCAGGTAGATAGCTTTCGACCCCTGCGACACCGTGCTGCCCACCGTCGTAGCTGTCTTCTCGGTGGTCGTGAGCATCTCCCTCGTCGTAGATCTCCGGATCGGCATCCCCTAGATCGGCCGAGTTGATGACATCGGGATCTTCGTGATCGTCGCTCGATAGGCTAAGCGCCGCCTGAGCCTTGTCAAGTGCCGTCTGTTTCTTTTTCATAGCCATGGCCGTTATCCTCCGTCACCTTTCAAAAGTCTTTCGTCTCGCTCTCGTCGAAGACGGGTGTGCAAAAAGACACTGCGTCCGTCTACTTTCATCTTACGTTCGTTGGCCTTACGCCGAGCTCGCTTTCCGGCGTTCTCGGCCTCGTCATCGTAGTCCTCGACTTGGGTTAACCGTCCCTTAAACATCTTCCACTCCTTGAGGCAGTCCTGACACGACACAAGACCCGCATCGTCTTCCTGTAATAGGCCTTTACAAAACGGGCAGGTCAGCGCTCCCACATTGAGATAGCTGGGGTCGTCAGGCATGGCCGCAGGCTGAACACTCTCTAGATTCCGGTACTGTCGCAAGACACGCGCTGCACTTCATTTTATTGGTCATAATCATCACTCCTACATAAATATTATACCCGTACTGCGTATTGTATACCACTGGCAGACGATTGTCCACCATTAAGGTCATTCTAAGCCTCAAACGATAGACAATCGTTGATCGCTGTACGATTATACAGGCAGTAGGCTGAAGGGGTAGAAGTGGTGATCTCAGCCCCCTCAGGTTAGTTACTGCTTATGCCAGTTGAAGGACTTTGTCCCATGCCCGCTGGCGGACGCCCTGGCCGCTTCCAAACCAGGATGAGTTGAGGCGACGATCTGTTACCGCTAACGCATTGGATTCCTTGTTTTTGGACCCGTTAACCGCCCATTCGTGATCGACGAATTCGGTCACAGCATTGAAGGCTCCCCAACCGGTACCACTGGCCGTAAGAAGGTTAGATCCTTGGCCGGTGTAGAAGAGTTCGGATATCCGATCCACTACGGCGACCTTTGCTTTTGATTGATCATTAGAGTCCAGGTCCAGCTCTATGGCGGCGGCTGCCACTTCCCGGACATCTCCTTCGGTGAACTGAAGGTCTACCATGCGGTTGACCTGCTGCATGAACAGCTCAAAGTGTGCGTCCACCAAGCCGAGGAACTCACGGGTGTTGTTCATCTTGTTAAGGATGTTGGCCGTATGACGGAATTTCACCTGCCGGCCTCCCTGATGGGTAAGACTTAGCTCCAAGGTGTTGTTACAAACCACCCGGATGGGCGTGATCTTCATGGTCATCGGCATGCTGCGATCGTGTGAGTTAGCGAGGAGAATGTACTTCTGAAGAAGGTCACCGTCTCCAATGTTTAAGTCACCTGGCAGCTTGGCCAAGATCCAAACCTTTCGGCCTCCCCGTAATGAACCAGCGGTCTCATAAACGGCCTCTCCTGCTCCGACGACCCCGTCGAAGAAGGTGAAGGCTTCGTGATTCTGCACGGGCTTATAACGGGTGGATGAGATATCGAAGACTTCTAGGTTGTCCATCCGCTGGATAGCTTGCTTGCCAGGTATCCGTGTTTGCTTGCCCTTGTTGATTACGTATGCCGGGCGGGCGGCGACTTCCCAGTCCAAGCCTGCCAACTCGATGGCTTCGGCTGAGGTCATTGGGTGGTCTACCTCGACCCCTAGGCCGTGCCAAGGTTTCTTGCTGGTGTATGCCATTTCTACGGTTCCGTCTGCTCTGGTTGTTAGATCTGTGGGCATTTCAGTTCTCCTAATCGTTATTTTCTTGACCCTTAGCCGGACTTGCCACCAGCCCGTGGGTTACGGCCCCGAAGGGCCTGGCTCACCTATGCCTTGAAAGCGAAGCCATTGCTATTCGCAAATCAATTTCATGCGTTAGAAGGCGTAGACTTCTACTCAAATCTCCGCCAACAATGTTAATTTCTTTCGCCGCTTCTAGTTGAGCTTCTTCATAAAGCGAGATGGCCTGCTTGATACTTTGCGCCAAGGCCCTTGTGCTAGGAACCGGAATGTGGCGTACCTCGTTATATTCGGTTCGCATTCGGGCAAGGTTTGTGGCCCGCTGACCCAGTTCAGTAAACACTCTAATTAGAGCATCTCTGTTTTTCGGCGGACGTTTGGTTGATATTTCGGTTAATTGCTGTTGAATGGCCTCGCGTTTGGCACTAATCTCATTGTATAACCGGTAGGGCGCACCTAACAGGTTCCATAGCAATAACAAAATGGCTGCCATACCTACTGGTGCAAGACCAAATGCAGCAAACACCGCTAATTCGTCCATCACAGCTTGGCCTCCCTGCCATCGCCAATACAACAGCAGGCCCGTGCCGAACAGACCAGGGAAAGTGAGACTTTTTTTATTCCATCCCAAAACCGCGATGGTATCGGTCCAAGATCTACGGAGTACCCGTATCCAATACTGTGCCATGTCCCAATTCTATCACGGCCTAGCATGAAGTATATAATCCCGCATCGTTGATGCTCCTTTAACTTAGCTTGTAGGTATACTATATCACCTACAATCGCTAATGTACACCCCTTTTCACTCCAATTTGAGAAATGCTAGTCTTCGTTGGAAAACATGCTAGCAAAATACGGGTTGTCAGTGGCGAACTGCCCCCCGCGTAGGGCTAGGCGGCCGTGCCCAATGTCGTGACCCAAGGTATGAAGATCTCGAATGTGCTCTACAGGCACTCCCTCGCGGTTGAATACCTGGCGATCAATGCTGTGCAAAACCTCTTGAAATCCAGCAAGCTTCGACCGTTGATCGGGCTCGATGCTGTCGCTGAGAAACAGTAGGTATTTAACCATCCGAACCACGGTCTGCTCCACTATGTGCTGAGGGTCTTCACCCTCCCGCCTGCACTTGCTGTCCATGTTTGAGAAGTATGCGCTCATCCTAAATCCTCCGTATGCTCTTCAAATGTTTGAATCATCATATCCGCGAAGCCGACCTCGGGCTCCGCGCCCCCGCCCACCAGGTTACCTATGTGATCCATAACTTCTTGAATTTGCTCATCTGATAGCCCCACAGCCATCAGCGCTTGGACAACAACAGCGCGAGCGAGATCAGTTAACGGATCAACGTAGTTTGGGCAATCAGGTCCACAAGTGCACGGTGGTTCCATAATACTTCCTCCTTGAGTTCGTGCTTTCAAGTTAGTGTGCGTCCGTATTCGTTTTATCGAGAAGGTAAGTATCGTTCAAATGCTTCAAAACTTTCCTCCCCATGTAGCACTGCGTCTCTACCGCGGGCTTGATGACTATTCCTTCTCGTACGTCCTGTACCGGTTCATTGTTGAATATGTTTAGGATGGCACTGGGGCCGGAGCGCAATTCGTCGAGATCGCAGCTCTGCATAGGGCCGGTATAGATAAGGGGCACACGCTTGATTCCGTGCTTTCCAACCCAGCGGATGAAGGCAGGCATATCCAGGTACCGCCCGTCGACCTTGACGTCGTAGGCATAGAAGTCCCATTCGCCCTCGCTGCATCCGTAGGTATATCCCTTCTGGATACCGGACCCAACGATCTCACCATAGAGAGCCTCCCCTGGCAGAAGGATATCCTCAATCCCAAGACGCTTGGCGATCTCGGCGTATACGTCATTCTCATAGAAGAGCTTACCCTTGTCGAACTGCAACTGAACATTTCGTGACCCGTAGCAGAACTCGTATTGAGGGAGCAGGCGCAGTAGCTTCTTCGCTCGTTTCCACAGTGAGTTGACCGCCATCGGAAGCATCGCGTACCGGACGCTGGTCCCATGGATTTTCTCCGTGATGTAGACGTCCTCGTCGTCCTCGAATATTCGCGGATAGTATTTGTAGTTCTCAATGTCCGTATATTTGAGGAAGTCTGGGTTGCCCTTCCGCTTCTGCCGATGCTTCTGACTCTGCCCCTGGAAGGCGGAGGTCGGCGGCTCGTGCTTGGTGATCCCTAGAATATCGGCTACATCGACTCCGATCACGTAGTCGCACAGCCCAGGATACAACGATTCCAGGTCCCGTGGATTGATCACCATCCCCTGCGACATGGCTCCACGAATCTTGATAGACCGCACCCGGTGCTTATCCAGGGTGATCTTGCTGTCGGGCGGGAACAAATGTGTCTCCAGGTCTTCCGGCAGAAGGCTGTCAATCGGAATATAGATGCAGGTATCGCCCTTCTCGAAGTTCCCCTTGCCAATTACTACCTGCCAGTCGGTATCCCCGACCAGAGCGATGTCCAGCCGATCGGCGTTCGGATGATCGTTGATGACCTTGAGAGTCGTTATCTCTACCCTGTGTGCACTCATAGTTTTCCGTCCTTAACTGTTTGGATCGTCGCCGGGCATAGGGTGCCCTAAATGATAGCTGTAGCAGTACGTGCACATGTATGCCCGCAGTGTATTGGCCATGCCCATGTTAGCCGCTTGAAGCTTAGCTACGGTTCTGCTAGGGAAGCGTCTCTTTCTTTGACAGGTCAGCGCCGTCCCTCGTGACTTAGCGCTCATCAGGCTGTCCGCCTTTTTGTCGGTTGGAACTGACTCACAAAGTCGATTGTTTCTAAGCTGATCGATTCGTTCTGCTTCTCCGCCACTAGGCCTGCTAGCTTCAGCAGCTGCTTGATGTCACGTCCCGTCAGCTCATCGTGCTTCTCAACAATCTCCAGGATGACGTCGTCTGATAATCCGGCCTTGTTGACCTCGTTTAGCACCTGCCAGATTTCCATCTGCTGCTCAGGGCTGGGTACCTCGTAATCGATGCGGGCGATGCACCGCGAGGCTATGGCGTCGTCCACCGACTCGGCAAGGTTGGTCGTCATGAACAGTACGGACGACTGGTACTCGAGTACCCGAAGGAATGCGGCCACGGTGGCGTTGTGCTCCATGTCCGTGTCTCGAGCACGTATATACACGTCGGCTTCATCAATGAGAACCACGGCATCCCAGCGGCTACCTCGCGCCAGGAACCGCATCAGGTTCTCCTCTATGGTGTCGGCTTTTATTCCTAACTGCGCGGCTTGGATCGAGTACAGCGGCTTTCGAGACGCCTCCGCGAAAACCTCCGCTGTCAATGTCTTGCCAACACCGGGAACACCTGTTAGCAGCACACAGACCCCGCCAGCCTTCCCGGCTATGATGTCCGAGAAGTTAACCTTCCCCTGAGAAATAAGAGTAGCTACAAGGGCCTTAGTGACAGTGGGTAAGATCAACGCGTCGGACAAGGCTTCGTTGTACTGATATTCCGTCAAGTAGTTAATGTGGACCCGTAGTCGCAGATGGCGACGCAAATCGAATGTCGCACAGAATGGATGGATAGGAACCTCAATGGTGTCGTCCCCCATCATCACATCGTCCTCATCGGTCGCTGCGTCAAGATCCGCGTCATCACCGGCGGTCTCAGTGGCCGGCCGTTTCTTTTCCCAGAATCGCTGATCAAGATATCCGCTTTTACGATCCCGACGCTCCTTCTCTGACTCATGAAATACGTCGATCACCACTTTCGCCGGAAGACCGTCACGCTCCATGGGGTACGCATTTCGTCCGTACCCTGACCAGCGGTGCTCGGACTCGGGATTACCATCTAAGTCATCGGATCCTGTGCCGACCGCTAAGAACTGCTGACCCACGTTGTCCGCTACCGCCGTGAAACGCACGGTCTCCTCCAGGTAGGCTGCACGGAGTTGCGAGGTCTCCGGAAAGTACCCCATCAAAGCCATTGCCTCTCCGGGAGTCTTCTGGTTCGCGTTCTCCGCGAGGAAGTCGATGATCTGGACTTGACGTCCACCTAGTTCGATATGAAAGATCTCAACCTCGACGTGAGCCGGATGATTGTAGTCACGTGAGCGCTGTGCTGCGTGAAAGGTCACCTTGTTTACGTAGTACGCAACATGTGCGACCCCTTCAAGATCTAGCCGCTTGTAGACCCGATGCCCGGGCACCTTTCGCAGGTACTGAGTCAGGATGTCCGCAAAGTGGCTCAACGTACGGGCCTTTGCCTTGCCCGAGGACTTAAGCACGGTGTTCCATGTGTCGATGTCATGTATCAGCGTCTTCGGCCCTCTGACTCCAAGGGTCACCAGGTCCTCAAACCACTCACGTAAGTCGGTCAGTTGCTTAGCCGTCAGCTCCGCAAGGTTTACCTCAAAGTGATCGCGGAAAGAGCGACTATCTAACTCGTGCCCCACCGTCCGCATCTTGTCCTTGCCCAATGACTCGGCAACCGCCCTGTTTACTTTGATCTTCATCGCTTCTCCTAGGCCATCCTAAAGCTGAACGGTACCGGCACCAGCTCGACTGTTGGATGGTTGCACAGTTCACACCGATCGTACCACCGATTGAAGCCGTTGGCCTTTAAGACGTCCAGCTCCTTCATCGTCATGGTGGCGTCGGTTTCCTTCTTGCAGTACCCGCAACGGAACCTGTAGTTTGGCATTATACCACACCTACTACCAGCTCAAGCCACGCATATCCCCACATCACGAGCTGCCACCGGAACAGCGCCTGGAAGAAACCTCTTGCAAAGTTAAGCACTTTCTTTCCTCTCGTGTACGGTCTGCAAAAAGACGGTGACCCATAGCAGCCCGCCTAGAATGTTTGATCCGCCGCCTAAGAATAGACCGGAGCTTAGTAGTGCCAGGCCTACAGCGGTTACGCAGATTGCGAAGCCCAAACTCGTCGCCACCGGCGGTTTCTGACTGGACCTCAACGTTGGTATCAGAAAGAAGTTCAACCCCATGGAAGCGACTAAAATCACCAAGTCAGGTATCATCGTTTCTCCTCGTTGTATCGCGTGCGTGCGTGCCTCATCCCGCCTTTTGTTCTCGTTGCGAGCGAAGCGAGCAACATCATGACCCATGAATTTTTCTTACATGCCCCCGTGCCGCTCTGCGGCCCGTTAAAAACCTATTACCCGTCCAAGGCCGGGGCTAAGCCTCTAGTCATGCTAACCCATACCTTGGTCAATAACAATAGCTCAAACGTCCGTACCGTCCATTCGTACATCGTGCTGTTCCTCCGGCCATTCGTCAGGTTTGTGCGTTCGGTGCCCACCCAGGTCCTCGTCGTCGATGACGATATCTCCCTCGCTAATGAGTTCGTACGCCATCTTGTCCTTAAGCATGCCGATAGACAGGTGGTTCAGATCCAATCGGCGAGCCCACATCTCCGCATACTCCTTCCCGCCTCCCGACCAAATGACGATCAGCATCCGCGGATTAGCTTCGTGAAAGGCCTTGACGCCGACGATCAATCGCTCGTTGGCCGCCCACGGCGTCTCCATATAGAATCCGTCAGGTTGTGGCGCGTTGATCGCCTTTTGCCAAATAACTAGCGTATCGTCAACGTCTACAAATAGTATCATGCTGCTCTGCTCAAAAGTTGCCATCTTGAACTTGGAGGCAGGTCAGGCCCAACCGCCGCCACATATCTACGACACGATTGCGGTCGTCCAAAACACAGATCACATTGTACTTGCCTCTGATATGCTCGTCGAATAGCTCACGCTTGATGATCGAATCCTCTCGATTATCATCCCTCTTCCGCATGAACAGATGCCTGAATGGAACGTTGTTGTCGTGCAACCACTCGTTGGTGTCCGCATAACACACGGCGTTGCGCCCGGACATCAAGAGGATGATATGGTCGTCGTCTTGCATCGCCTGGACCATGGAACGGACGGACGAAACAACAACATCCGTGCTGACCTTGCTGTAGTCGTACGGTCCACGGTCCACCATCCGAGCCAGCGTGCCGTCGATATCACAGATGATCGCCTTCGGCAAGGACTCGTCTTGCTCTCCTAACACTAGCTCGAGCTTAGCTATGTGCTGCGCATGGAAGTTCTGAATGACCCGAGCGCCTACGCCATTAGCCCGCGCGCAGTCGCGCTCAATGCACTCACCAAGCGGTGTGTCAAAGACATTGATTTCAATCGCTGCCCGGCCCTCAAACTTTGCGATCAACGCGTCGAGACTCTTTGAGGGGAAGTTGGTATCATCAACGATCATCCTCTCCACCCGTGGGTCATTAAACGCTGCGTCAATGATGGTGTCTCGGACGAACAGAATGACCTTCTCGTTTGAACGCGAGAACTCACCGGCGTCTATCATTTCTCTGATGCTGTCTTTGTTGACCCTCTTAACCTTCCCGTGGCCGTCTTTGACTTGCTGTCTGGCATAGGTCGATTTACCACTGGCGGGGAGCCCTTGGAGGATCTCTAATATTGGTGTGTTTGTCATCTCAATCTTATTATACCTGTGACAGAGAGTCCAAGATCTTAAAGAACAGGTACCCCTGCTCGATCGCGTCCTCTACCGCTACGTGGCTGTGTTTGATCTGGGAGTTTTTCCACTCTTTTGGCATATTGTGCTTGACCGCGCCTCTAAAGGACGACCTCAGAGAGGCCATAGCCAGCGTCTTCATGTCGAGCGCCGCAAATCCAAATGGATCGTCTCCGAGGCAGTGGTGAAAATACCAATGGACAAACAGGAAGTCAAAAGAGGCAGGATATCCAACAAAGACTGGAGACTGCCATTGGTGCAACCAGCGCTCGAATTTCACCATGGCTGCATCTGGATGATGCTGGTCAACTTGGGTTGCAGCCCACGCCGCCGGATTCCTCTCCCAGAACTCCATGGTCTTCGGGTGCTGCCGTGCGCCGTCCAACGGCTCGATGTTTACCGAGAAGTCACTTAATTTATGTCCACCTGCCGAGAATGCTGCGGCTCCAATGGAGATCATACTGTAGTCACCCGGTATAGGACCGTCAGCCTCAATGTCTACTGAGACGTATATCTCTTCTACTTTACTCATCGTTATCTCCTTTTAACAGTTAATTCCTTTTTAATAGACGACACACCCGTCGAGTACCGCGGCTGCCTAGACTACTAGATCAATTCATATCTAATGTCGTCCAAGACCACTATGTTTCGCAAAACTTGAATCTTGTGACCCGCTAGCTCGTGGTCTCGTGCCTCTCGATGAGTCATAGTCGAGCGACCATCCCAACACTTACGCCGTTCAGCTCCAGTCTTACGGGCTTCGATCATTGTCACATCCCGCTCTTTTTCACTCATTTGAAGCCACTCACGTCCGCTGTAATCGCCCTCAAATGCAACAAACTCAGTCACGTCTCGAAAACTCTTAGTCATGACTTGTCACGTATCGCAATAGCTGATTACTGTTAAAGGTCGCCGCGCGTACCCATCCTAGAGAGCAACCCTCCCGCTTATTGGTTCGCGCTGATTTCAGCTGTCTTGAAATAAGTCGACCAATTATGGATATTGCAGCCTTTCTAGAATAGTCCATCTCGTTAATCCTTGCCCGTAGCCGATCTAACAGGTACATCTTATACCCTTTTACCCTCAATGTACACCCCCAATTCTATGGGGCTGTCGCCCATCCGCGCCACGCAGGTTTACTGACGTTCCACAGTGCTTGAAACAGCAAAGAAAATTGAGGAACCGGCACACCCCCCTCCTCTACCAAGTCGATGCTCTTAACAACCCCAGTATACACACGATCCCCAGCCGGCAGCGACAAAGTAAGGGTAGCCTTGTTCTCTAAGCCCTTTCGGTTTACCAGTATCGCCCACTCTTCCAGGTCTTGAAGATCCGGATTGTGCTTAGTCGCTTCAGGATGAGCTACGTGGGAGCCGTAAATTATACCGTCAAGTTGAATTATCACCCCAATAGAGCTAATAGTGACCGCAGTCCCTGTGATGCCCGCAGTCGCCAGCACGTTCGCCCCAGTATCTATTATCTCCTTCCACGTCTCTACCTTAAGACAGAGCTCTAACGGAACAGCTGTCCCACCAAAAAATGGTTCGTAGTCAAATTCTAATCCAAGGCACACCGACAGCACAGGCTTTGGCACAATTGTAAAAGTATTGGCTAAAAACTGATGCTGTAGACTGTCTGCGCCCGGAGCAGGCTTATCAAATAGTGGATGAATACGTCCATTGCCGACGATTTGTGGGGCAGCCCAGACGCTACGATAGTCGGTATCATCGTCACTCATCTGGGTTGGGCTTTCCCATGTCGTACCTCCGTCAACCGATTTTACCATGGTTATTACGGTAGACCCTAAAGTACCCTCTCCGTACGCTGCATAGATGGTGTTGTTATTGTTGTCTATAGTAATGGCTACTTCCGGGCCATAGGTCTGAGCCGTAAAGATTGCCGCTTTCTCTGTTACGGTAAGAGTTGTCCCATCCCAATGAACTGTAAAAAAGCGTAAATCGTGAGAGCCATGATTGACATCTTCGTGTACAGCAACCAAAGTGGTCTTATCCGACTGTCTAAATGCACTCGACCAAATATTTCCAGGACCTTGATTAGTACGGACGAAATCGCCAGTGGTTCCTAGTTCTGCTTGAGTAAAAGAACCTGCACTATCGTCCCAAGCATAAGCTACAACACTGTCGTCGCCAGCTACATCCCATATAATTACAAGAACGTCGTTATCGTCGGCAGAGTCGGTCGGGTAAATAACATATCGTGCCAATTGTATGTTATCAACGGAGGCGATTTCTGTCCAATCAACACCACTATTAGTTGAACGCCAAAGTTCATGTCTATATATACCGCCGACATCCCAAGGTACGAAAACATGTAATGTGCCATCTTCCATCTTGCAAATTGATGCAGAACGACCATTACATAATCCAGTAGCTGAACTGGAACGAATGTTATTTTCTATTTGAGTTAGAGTGTCATCTACTGTGTCTAGAGTATAATAGTGACCAAATCGAGAAGTAGTGCTAGCATCGTTTGTAAAAAGAAGAATATGAATAATTCCGCCAGTATCGCCCGGCGTCCATTTATCCCACCAGACATCTATCGCTTCGGTGTCTCCAATTCCAAGAGAAGGCCTGAATATGTCAACTGCGCTTGACCAGTTCTGACCGCCGTCCGTGGTCTTATTGTAGTACGCCCCGTCGGCAAAATCCGCTGTTGCGTCGACCCTTAAATGGAAGTAGTATCCTATACTCTCATCAAGCCACACATAATTACTCCGGTCACGAAACTTATTCCAGCTATCACTTTCTTCGCCCCAAGCTGCTACATCTGCCATCTATCCACTCCACCGTGAGTACCATTTCCGTCGAGGTTTAGTCCTTTCAATCTTCCCTAACTCTCGACAAATCAGCAAAGCTTCGTCTCTCTCAACGCCAGAGGGTGCGTGCACCTGCCGTGCGTAATTAGGATCGGCCGCGCTGTGCCCTCGAATCATGAAGAAAAAACTTCCAAACCCACAATACTCAATAACCACAAATAGCCCGCGACTGCGTCGTGAGCTTCTTTGACTCCGCGACTCCGTAGGTTCGTGCCGCTTCTCTTGAACTGTGGGGCCGTAATCAGCGCGATCCGTCATATCATGTGACCAGGGTCGTCCTCCACTGTGTGCAACTTCCCGCCCGGACAGGTCATCCTAAACACATATAAGATGCCATTGAGGTGATCAACCTCGTGCTCTATCACCTGAGCCAGCAGACCCATCGCCGTCATCTTGAACTCGTTGCCGTCCACGCCTATTGCGTTGAGCCACACCCGGTTAGACCGGGCAGTGTGACCCCAGAATCCAGGAAGACTAAGACATCCCTCCTTTAGGTTTCGTTCACCGGCGGTCTGGGTAATTACCGGGTTGATCAGTACCAGTGGGTACTTCATCTTACCGGTTTGGATCACCGCTATGCGCTCCTGTAATCCCACCTGCGGGGCGGCTAGTCCGACACCCCTATTAACACGCATTGTCTCTATCATGTGACGCGCTAGGTCCTGATGGGTGCTTCTCACCTCTTTGATATCCGGACATCGTTGATTGAGGGCTGGGTGAACAGCGGTTACCAAATTCAGAATCAAGTCGTTTCCACGGTTACCGTCACCATCTGAAGTACGTGATCGTAGTCTCCACTCATGGCCTCGGTGCGAAAAGCATCGATGTCGTCCTTGCTTACTCCACCTCGGCGCATGGCTTTGGCCGTCCGTCCAATTATCGAAAAGGCATTCCCATCCTGCTCCGATAGTTCAACTGTTATATGTGGAAACTTGATATCCATGTCTTACTCCCTTAATCATTGGTCAGCGAGTCAGGATTCGAACCTAAGCCTGGCGGGCCACATCCGCCCGTGCTACCATTACCACCACACGCTGCCTTAAGCCGGCCAGCCATTACTTCGTTTGCCTGCGTATCGCAGATCTCCAGCTCGCTCCGCTACCATCATAGCCACCGCAGCCACGTCCTCCGCTTCAGCAGAGACCCACTGTCGTCGACTCACCATCCGTTGACTAAAGCTCATCATCTCTTCACCAGGAGCGATGCCCACAAAGTGCACCGCGCGATCCAGCTCACGGACTTCTTCAAACAGCTTTGTCATCATAACGTACGAGCTGCACTCTTCCCATCCGCCCTTGTGGTCATTCATAGCAAGCCGGGCCTCGACCATCACGGAAAACTCCGCTAGGGTGGGTCGTAAGTCCGACTGAAGAGTGGCCAACCGCTTAGCCGTTCTATTTAGCTCCTTAGCGGCATCGGTCCCAGACGTTATTCCGCCTGGCCAGAGTTCTTCGATCAGTATCTTGTAGATCGCTTCTTCATTTGGTGTCATGATACGCATTCTCCAGTACTATTATATCCTGTGAGCTCAAATCGGTACTCGCCGGTCTCTATCATCATTCGAATTTTGTCGGTTATGTCGGTGAAAAAATTGATTGCTCCTGCCTGCATAATAGTTCCTAGCTCGGCTTCCTCCAACATCGGCCAGACGTTCCACAGCCCTCCGACCTTTGTCGCTAACCAACAAATCTTCACCGCCAGCTCTTCTGGAAGGCGCTCCATCATACACTTGATCCAATCTTCCCCGGTATATGAAGCATTGGCTGCAAAGCCCTCGAACGTGTCGAGCGGATCACCTTCGCCGGCCGATTTGAGTATGGCGTTCTTTGCCCACAAGGAGCAAGCCATCCGTTCATCGACGTCCATTCCGGTCTCCTATGATTGGTCTGGGGAGAATTTTCATCTTCCCAACCTCTACTTTCATATGGCATCCATGATGCAGCGCCACCAAATTATTCGGGTCACTGCTTCCTCCATCTCGTCTTGGTATCACATGATGCACATCTAACTGCCGTTCCAAGCTGGGTGGAAGTTCACAAGCTCGACATACTTTATCCCGCTCTCGTACTCCCCTGCTTACTACACTCCACCCAACTCCATTAGAGTTTACCGGGCCGCCTCGCCAATTTGCATTGCTCTTGCCTACTTGATTTGACCCGATGTGCCATCCACAAGCACAGCCAGAGCGATGTGCATTTGGTCCAAGAGGATTGCCTCTTGGATTGTTGTTTTGACCCATTCGTGAAGCAGATATCTTTGCCCTGCGCCGCGCTTCAACTTCTAGATCCTTTGTCGAGTCATATCTGTCTTCGCTTCTCATAAATGGTCTGGGTGGGAAGATTTGAACTTCCGCTCTCTCGGGTCCAGGCCGAGTATGTTGACCAAGCTACACTACACCCAGCCTACTATCTAATTATACCTCATCATTGGTGCAGTGAGAGGGAGTTGAACCCCCAACACCCTTGCGGGTACCTGATCTACAGTCAGGCAGCTTACCGTTCGCACCATCACTGCCCTAATCGTGGTGGAGGCGCCGGGGGTTGAACCCGGGCCTGACTCTTTGCAGGAGAGCCGCTCTCCCATTAAGCTACACCCCCACTGGTATTCATCATTGGTCCGGGCGGTCGGATTTGAACCGACGGCTTACCGGTTAAGAGCCGGCTACTCTTCCGCTGAGTTACACCCGGTCTATCACTGGAGCCGACGGGAGGAATCGATCCCCCGACCTACCGTTTACGAAACGGGGGCTCTTCCAACTGAGCTACGTCGGCTCTATTCACTTTTGTCCGCAAGCACAAAGACTCCGGCCATTGCCTGTGGATTGGTACTGCGTGTGCCATCGGGGCCTTCTAAGGTATGCGACAGCCCCCACTTCCGCCGCCAGTACAACCACTTGTCTTTCTTTTTGTAGTAGTCCCGGATGGATACATCATACCACTTCCCGACACGGCTGACTTCGTTCTCACGTCTAATCTGATCCATCAATCGACGAGCCTCTGCCGCTCGAGACTTCATCACTTGCCCAACGACTATTCGAGCCTCCTGTAATCCGCCGCTGATCTCGTTGACAATCTCATCCGGTGACCTATTTTGGTGCAGCGCGTTCACTATGAGTTCTTGAGCCGTGGCTGTCGAAGTCATGTTACTTCTCCTGTGCAGTGTACAATCCGAGCTGTTCCAAATCACCCGCAGAGGGAAGGCTGGTCAGAACTATCGCTCCGAAAAACGTTGCAGCTGCCGCTATGATCATCAGACCACCTATAGCTTTAATCAATAACATCGTCGTTTTTCTCCTTTTGGCCGGACTTACCACCGGCCCGTGGGTTACGGCCCCGAAGGGCCTGGCTCACCTAGGCTTGCTGTATTGCCAACTCTTGAAGAGTCCAAGTCGCAGTTGCCTCTCCATACAATTCCTTTAAGGCACTGTATCGGGACATAATGTACGGGCGGCCATCCTCACCCGTACGTAGATTCTGTTCGCGGTATTTGTCTAGCTGCTTGAGAGTTATTTTTGCGTTCGGCATCTACACTCTCCTTTAACTTAGCTTGTAGGTATACTATATCACCTACAATCGCTAATGTACACCCCCTTTTTGATCAATTTTGGGGCAATTTCACGCCTTTCGCTCCCATACACAGGTAGCCAGGTTGTTAAGGGCCGCCGCTATCTGATTTCCTTCGGCGTAATCCAAGCCCATACGCTCACAGATGTACTCAAGACTTTGAGCTATGGTCTGCAAGCTCCTTGCCTTGGAGAAATCGAGGAGAATTTCAGTCATCCTGGCAGTCCGTGAGTCCCTGCTGCCCTCGTCTGCTCCCATCTCCTCGGCTCGCTCCAGATACGTTGGTGTCGTGGGCACGATAGGCATGGTCATCAGATGACCGTGTCCATGTGATCGACAGACGCAGCGAGATGCTCCCGGGCTCCCTTAAGCTGATAAATCAGATACCGGAGTTGCTCGACGTAGCCCGGTTCAGATATAACCTCGCCTCTTTCCCACTTATTGGTCTCTTTGCTCTCCATAGCAGGCGCGGTCAGAAGGGCCTCAACGTGTCCAGCTACACGTATCTGCATCGACCGGGCGACCTGCCCAGAACCCCTTCCAAGGCGCGAATCTCTTGCCGCAGGTTACTGATCTCAATGACCATAATCCGCTCTGCCACCTGTTCATAGTTCTGCCCCGGCGTAGCTGCGCAGGGGCTGTGGCCTGTGCACGTGTCACACATGATGTTCTCCTTATCGTACCTGTCGTTAGACGGAAAACGGGCAGGCGAAGCCATTTCACCTCGTCTGCCCGCAGTTTGGGTTGCTAAGTTGGCCTGGGCGCCGGGTTGTTACGATATGTTACTAATTAATGTACTAAGCTGCGGGACATGCCCGCTCGGACAATCGCCACCAGCAAGGGCCCCCTGGTGAGAACCGTGGTTGCTTGGTGAAAAGCCGCGGGTGATCTTCCCGTAGTTACTTGTCCAAAACCCCAATGCCTGTCGTATAGCGTTCTGCGGGTAAAGGGACTTGTAGCTCCACAAGCGGCCGGTAACCGTCAGTACCAGTATACCTACTGCCGCAATCTCGAGGATCGGAACGTGCGGGGCAGTTACGCGGGCGATGATTGGGGCGATCACCATGTCGGCCGCGCCGCTAATGGCTGTCACTCCTCCGCCGGCGACCACATCCGCTGCCGGTCCGAACGTTGATACCGCGAACAACATGGAGAATACCATGAGCACGGCGAGCAGGGGTGTCATGAGTCTGTTGCCTAGAATCTTGGTGTTCACAGGGTAAACCTCCGTTTTGTCATGAGCTGTGCTTGTCCTCCGTTTAATATGTGTGGTCACGGCTTACTCAGCTCAGCCGCGCTAGAGGATTTAGACGCTTTACCCACAAAAAGCAACGAACTTCCGTTGAGTATGGGGTCTCGTACCTCTCCCTTGAGTGTTCCCTTCGCGTATCTATTATACCATCATTACCTCCTTGTTGTCCACTAAATCGCTGTACAGGAACCAGAGCCTTTCCGACCCGTTTGTGTAAGTCGGTAGCCCAACCTCCAACCATGTTGCTCCCCTGGCCCTTGTCCTAACTGGCTATCAGTAGCACCAATCCCATAAAAACGTCAGCGTGCTCCGCTATGACATCACCTTCGGGTATCAGCTCTGGCGGTTCTTGATGGCCGCCTTCTAGACGGACTAGCCCCCAGTGGGTGCCCTCATCGTCGAGGCCGAAAGCCTCAGCCGCTCGCTTCGCCGCGTACAGGACACTGGTCACTCCCGGCATCTCCACATCCTTTTGCCCTAGTTCGCAATGGACAGTTATTGATACATTCAACTGTAAACCGGCCCACTACCATAAACAGCTCGCTCAGGATGCACCTTGCAAGGGTGAAAGTGCTCCCCCGGCCGTAACGATATATATAGCGGTTGGTGGCACACGCATCCCGGGTCACGAGGCTTGAGGAGTGGCTGCAGGTTCTTTTGTGGGTTGTGATGTGCCTGTGTCATACGCCGTCAACCCTCCCGTCCTCATCCTTGCGCCAAGGAGAGAACATTCCCTGATCGACTCCCGGGATTTCATCAAACTCCGGCTCGTCTTCCCTGAAGGACGTGAGCAAGGCGGTGGCAACATCCACAGGACTCGGATGCATCCCGAACTCAGACTGTCGCTGGTATTCCTTGGCGATGATGGCTGTCAAGTCCTCGGTGGCCGTCTCATTGTCACTCCAGCCAATTAAGAACTCTGGCATGTCCTCGTCTTTAGTGTCTGAGAATTCCTCTCCGCTGGACTCCTCTAAGCACCCGTCTGCGCAGGCCGATCCGCAATCTCCACATGGCCCGCAAAGCATCAGGCCCAGCTTCTTCACTATCCCATCGACCACCTCCATACGCCGTACTCCACCGCGTGAAACGGTTGGCCAGTTGCTAAAGTGATCAAGAACGTACCGCTCCATGCGCGCCTCTGCTCCCGGGTCTCCCACTGAGAAGCCCACGTCTCTCGTCCAGAAGTGTATCAGCGCTCTAAGTAGTTCGTACTCATTGCTGGCAGAGGCGGAGGGAGTTGAACCCCCTGGCATGGGTTTTGGAGACTCATCCGCGCCCGGCGCTCGCCTCTCCTGTATACCAGGATATCCACCACAGTTGCACGGCCCGTTCGGATAAGCCGACTCGTTGTGCGTCCCGCAGTCCGACCAATGGCCGTCCCAAACGCCTGTTGACTTAACCTCTTCAGCTGGTGGCCGACCGAAGGGGCTACCCTTCAGTTCGTCTTCAAATTTACGTGTAGATTCCCGAGCCTTCATCTCATTCCGCACTGCCAACCACTTGAAGTAATGCTTGGCACCGCGGTTCGGACGAGCTGTCCTCATCCGCTCTTTCAAGTACAGGGCGATGTTCTTCAAGTGCTCCGTGGTGATGTCCTTAACGGTCGCGTAGGTGCGATCGTAGTTGTCCTTCCAGAAAGGCTCCTCTGCTGTCTCTCGATGACCGTGATCCCATACCTCTTTTGGCCGCATGCCCCGCTTGAATAGTCTTAGCTCAATTCTCGGTCCCATAAGTTCATCGTTGGCAGCGCCGGCGGGACTTGAACCCGTGACCTCTCGCGTGACAGGCGAGTGCTCTTCGTCTGAGCTACGGCGCTCCTTTTCTGAGTTACGGTGCTTCTGGGCGAGTTCGTTCATAATTCTAAGCTGCTTCAACACGCTACTTCGTCCATGATTCCGCGGCTTTATTATCACCGCCTCTCCGTTTAATGCCTGCCCCATCAATAGACCTAGCCGTGCCTTGGGGTCAATATCAATATGGCAGCCGTTGCACCGACAGCGCTCGCTGGCACACTCTATGCGGCCAATCATACGCGGATGAGCGCATACCCAGCACATATCATAGTCCTCGTAGAAGCTCCTAAAAGCGTCTTCTTGAACACGAGAACCGTAGCTGTAATAGTCGGTCGCGGGGGCCGGATTTGAACCGGCGACCTCCAGCTTACGAGGCTGGCGAGCTGCCACTGCTCTACCCCGCTTCTGATGTCTTCGCTTGCGACGCTCCATTATGCGCTTTGCAGCCTCGTAGGCCGACACATGCCGGCGTGTTAGTGCCCACGTAATATCGCTAAACTGATGAACCGGCCGTAAAGCCGAGGTCCCTCTGCCTACCAACCACCGGTCCTCCTTGCAGGCCATGCACATGGTATCACCGTACGACTCTCCGCCGCACTCTTTGCAAATAATTATAAGCATTAGTTTCTCCTTAAATCGTCCATGTTGTCGTTGTGCTGCCCGCGAAGGACGCAGTGTCCGCACCGTTTGCAGACCGGATGAAACCCATTAAACTCTGGATGACGGTCTTTACAAAGCGATGTCTCGTCTTCGGTGCAACGTGGACATCCGTCGCAATACCGCCCGTCGGCGACGTACCCTTGACTAACATCAGTATCAGGCCAGGCAGTTACCATCAGATCTATTATACCTCACCCGCGTCCACGATAGCCAGCGCTTTGTTCAACGAAGCTCGATGTAGCTCACGTAGTGCGCGACGCTTACGATCAGTTTTGATATCAAGATCACTCAAGTCCTTCTGGTAATTAGCATGAATTTGAACCTTTGCCGCGTCATGCTGCCTGGTGATCTCTGCGCGTTCGTGTCGTCTCTCTGCTAGTTTACCCATGACGTCCTTTGTTTAGCTGTGTTGTTCTTATCAGCCCTTCGATAAATCATCGAAGAGGTACGTGGCATCTAACGGTGCCGGATCTCCCTCTTTCCAGGGAGGTGGAACACCCTCAAAGAACGTCCGCTCCACCTCCATCCCAATTGAGTAACCCTTGCCCGAGTCTACCACGAGGGTCATCCTTCCGTCCGCTATCATACAACCGGTGCAGGTTGTCGAGTCTCCGTGATCGCGCTCGACTATCTTCATTCCAGCTATTATTTTCGCCCACTGAGGATAGTCTTCTTCATCATAAGCGCACCAGCAGTGGACCTCACAGTTCTTCCAGTATACCAAAAATCCTTCAACCATCAACTAAACCTCGGTGGCTGTTCTTCGTACAGGCCATTATTTACCGCTTGACGGTGAGCTCGCTTCTCGGCTATCCTAACGCGCCGTTGCGCTCGCCAAGCCTCGGACTCCTCCCACCAAAGAGCACCAAACACTGCTATAGCAAATCCGACGTTCGCTACCACTATCACTATAATAATTAGACTGACTAGCATACCAGCTCAAAGATCAGCTCGAATATATCAGCCGGTACCGGATGTGTCATCCCACTGCCGGTCTTGATGATGTATTGCCCGACCTTGACCAGCTGCCGGTTATACCCATGAATCAAGATAAGGTTCGGGCTGCCTTGGCCGACGTACTCCCAGTCGACCTCATAACTTTCACCGACGAAGGAGTTTGCGGTCTCCGCAAGACCGTCCCACTTAACCGCGTCTACCTGGTCGACCATACGTCTGTATTTCACAATGTCGGCTCCTCGTATCCGCAGGCGTTGCACCTAAGCACCCAGTATCCAGATAGGGTGTCCCTCGTGGTGGTGTACCTGTACGTCCGAGTCAGGGGGGCGAGGCACACCATGAACGGTCTTGAGACGTCCTGGCTCTGGTTTGGATGACCGGCTGTTCCCATGGTCATAATGAAGTTATCTTCCCGGGTTAATGGGGAGGATGTCCGGGTCTAGGTCTGGTATGAAGATACCAACGAACGGGTTCTTCTCCCAGTACCGACGAGTCTGAAGGTGCTTGTTGTACCACACCAACTCGTCCCTGCCATCGGTCACCGCGTCACCAAACGACTCGATCTGCTTGAGGTTGGCCGCGTCAAAGAAACCCACGGTCGTATCAGGAATTCCCTCTCGTATCTCGTCCACCGCCTTGGTGTATGCGTACCTGTTGGTCTCGTTGTAGGCGATGAGCTTGTTTCCTGAGCTCGCGTTTGATAGGAATACGGCCCCACCAACCACCATGAAGACCGCCAGTAGAACTACAGCCCACAGCGACCAGATGAACCCTGACTCAAAGCGCTTCCTTCCTTCCTCGTTCTCCACCACTCCACCGATGAATAAGACCGCCGCGAATGCGACGATCACTATTAGAAAGAACACGATTCTCCTTCTTCTGCCTCTTGACGACGGTACTCGTTTATGAGCTGTCGCTCTTCGGGCTCTAGTATCGTTCTCTCGGTGCTACTCAGCCACTCCCTGAACTCCCGTACTTGGTCCTCATCGGGGATGATGAACTGGGCGTCACGCTCGTTGGACCACTCTCGATAGTAGTCCAGTATCTGTTCCTCTGTAAGGCGATCCGTCACCAGTACGCCGCCGGGTTACCCCAGTCTGGGTAGTTGTCATCCATCCATTGCCTGGCAGCAGCTCGCGCCTCGTCTTCCTGCTCATACCGTTCAGGGCTCCACTTCTCTGCCAGGGTGACGGAACCCATCGTGTGAATGACACCGGTATAGTCGGTGACGGTAAACACTGCCGTGTCGTCTTTGTCGGCGACATTGTAGTCCTGCTCTATTTGGTACCGGCGCAACACGGAAATGTCGGCCTTACGGTCGTAGGACGCGGCCTTGTAGAAGATGGACGCCCGCTTGCGTCCTTGGTCGTCGTACAGGTATGAGCCTCTTGGGTCGTCCCCATCGTCCCCACGCCGCTTCTCCCAACCGTCGGGGAGCTCAGCGTAGATGAATAGTGGATCTCCGGGAACGTCCTCACCTAACTTGATCCCGATGGATTCCATAGCAGCTCGGTCGCGCTGGTCACCTTTAGGCAAGACATCTGACTTAACCAGCTGAGCTGACCCTCGCTCTTCTTGCGCCTGGATTGCTTGTGGAGCTCCGTGTACCACAGCTTCAAGAAATAGATCGTGTGGGTTGATCTTAGATGTGTTTTCTGGTACGCTCATTAGCCCCTCTCTTCGGCGAATAGGTGCCAGACCAGCATCCCATCAAACTGCTGGAACGACCTCACGTGAACGTATTCATCGGGCACCGGATGACCGGTTCCAACTAGGGCATATTGAAAGGGCCGTTTCGGGGCGTCCGAGTCAAGTAGAACCCAGACCATCGGCTCGTCGCATTGGGCCTCGACGTGAACTATCTGATGGTCCTCTGGGAGGGAAATCACCAGTCTGCTCTCTAGGGTAAGCGGATACTTGTAAACGGTTTTCATCGTGTCAGATTCCTCGCTTTCCTGATGTTGGTTAGGTTCTGCGGAGTCGAACCGCTCTGCCGGTTAATCCGGAGTGCTACCGTTACACTAAAGACCCTGTGAGATTCTATTGTACCAGCTGTTCTACCTGTTGTCCAGTGTTTAACACCCGCCTACTAAGATTCGTGTGACCTCGTGATTGAGGGCCTTGTGCCCATTCCCTCTGGAAAGTTCGGTTCGATAGTCTTTGCCGCATTGCACACAGTCTTCTCGATCACAGAGGTCATCGCCGCACGACTCACAAAAATCACAAAACCACCACGCGTCTCCGGTAATAATGTAATACGTATCTGCCTCTAGATCGACAAAAACGGTGTTCAGCGCGTCCGTGCGGTGCCCATCCTCACAGAATAATGGAGTTACCACCCGAAAGGCCGTCTCCCCAGGTAATGCAAACGTCGCCTCTTCTATGCGCACCATCTACCGCTCCTCGATTGATCCCCGCTTAAACTCTCCGGGAGCCCAACCTTCCTCTACCAGCTCATATGGTGCTTTCAACATCGCGACGTGACACTCCGGATGCATCCAATCGTTGGCAAACTCGCCGTCGAAGGTGTACACACGATACCTGGCCGTCTCCCCTACCCCTATCAGTTCGCCGCACCACATGCATCGGTGTGCCTTGCGAACCGTTACGTCCTTGCTTCTGAGCTCTACGTAGTAACTCATAGGGTTCCCAGTAGAGCCGCGCAGGTGGCACTGAGGTGATCACTGCCGGCCCCTAGTAGAGGTGGTAGTGTATACTCCTCCCTCCCGTCGTTGCTGAGAACAATGGACCCGTCTGCCAGCTGTTCGAACATCAGGCTGGCGTACCCCATCTCGTGCAAGATAACCAACACCGGGTCTGCCGAGTAGACCGCCGGAAACCTTCGTAAACCACCACACCGTTTACAGCCATCACCTTGACACTCTGTCCACGCTCCTGGTCGCCAGTAGTGAGAGCACGCGCATGATAAGGCCGGCCACTTAAGTCCTGTCGCATACGCGGTGTCGCCCGGCACGGTGGTGCAGGTTAGGCACCCGTACATTGGTGTGCCGCCCTGTGTCCCGACCAGTTCCATGCTGGACATCGGTTCGTTGCCATGGCACTCGGTGCACAGCGTCGTAGCGGCGGTTTTCACGGAGTCGATCGGATCTCCCTCTTCGTCTATCAGTGCTAGATAGCTCATCCCCTGCTTAGCTCCTATCCACCTTTTTGGTATTCATATTTATTATACCCCTAGAATTTTACAGTGGTAAGGGTGGCTTCAATGATAGTTGGCGAGACCCCAGCGGCTTCTAGCATCTGTACTAGCACCTTCACTTGGGCCTCGGCCTTCGTTGCTCGGTCCGTCAGGTCAGAGATCATTGGTTCCCAGATTTCAAGCTGCTCGAGAGCGGTATCACGCTCCTGTTTCATGGTGAGCTGACCCAGCTCGCCCTCGTAGAAGTCCGACGTGATCTGCTCGTAGATGCTTCTGGCCCGGTCGGCTCGCGCCTCTTGGAATGATCCTACGAACCGCTCAGGCAGTCCCTCCCAAGAAGTACGGTTGTAGTCCTCGATGTCTCGAAGATGTCTAACCGCGCTATCGAGCTTCTGTATGAGCCAGTATGCGCCGTCGTCATCAGGCCCAGGTACATTGCCTACTCGTCCGGCTGGTCGGAGAATACGTTGAGTGGTTCCACTATGATAGTTGATGAAGCAGGGCGTGAGCCAGTGATAGTGCAGCACCCACTCGTTGTTAGGGCACCTATCTTCTCCGGTTTCCACAAACTCCAAGTTACCGAATACGTGGCGCCTGCCTTCCAGTGGTTGATCATTCATGGTTGTTCAGTCCTGTCGTCTACTTTGTAGAACCGTATCTGCTGGTCTTCTCGCTCGCCGTCGAGTACATCTATCTTGGCGCGAATGGCTCGTTTAACCATGTCGGATGTGCCTTTGCTAACGGACAGATCATGGGTGAAGTAGACCACCAGGTCCGGTTTGCCCTGGTCAAGCATCTGCTGATTGCGGATAAATCCGGCGCCACGTCCCAGTGCCTCCCACTCCGGCAGGTAGACCTCTACCTTCATCACTCGCCGCTCCGCTATCTCTCCGGCTATCGAGTCTGCCCCTATCGCGCCCCCGTGGATCACCGTTACACCAGCTCCAAGCGAGTTAACGTACCGTGCTATTACTTCGGTGTTTGTGTAGTTACGGCTGCCACAGATCAGCACTCGCTTGTAGTCTGGCCGCTCAGAGTCCGGTACGAACTCACTCATCGTTCCACACCTCGCCTATGAAGGTCTGTGTGATGATACGGCGCTCGGTGCTCCACTATTCTCCAAGCCGTTGTGTCCACCACGCCCCTGCGGATCCCTCAGGGCACGGCTCCCACTCACCCCACTCTTGTGGCTCGGCGTCCTCGTCAAACGCGTCCTTTACTGGCTCTTGAGAGAAGGCAGCCTGTGCGTCCTCAAGCGAGGCGAACACGCCGTTGATGTACATCTGATAGTCGTCGTGCTCTCCGGATTCTAGTGTGCCCACGTAGACTGTCACTTGCTCCGTCATCAGGCCCGTATGATTTCCGCAAACAATACTGTTTCTGAGTGGCCTTGCTCGTGCAATACGAGCTCATTCGTGATGAGGTTGATGACGATTGATGGCTCGCCGTCATTGTACTCGTCCTCAGCATACGGGGCTAACATCAGCCCATAGTCAGTCTCTCGGTCGCGTCCAGGTTTCATTAGCTGATCCACGAGAATGTGCATCACGTAGGAGTCATCACCCAGTCGAGGAGCTGCTGCCTTAACAGCGTCTTGAGCCCGCTTCGCAAACTCATGGCCGCCCGAGTGGGTGTAGACGTATAGGGACCCATCACGTGTCTTGATCTCTGCCATTCTTCTGTTGCCCATTGTCGTTCTCCTTATCGTCGGTAGATCTGCGGGCCAGGCTTGATTCTGGCTCTGGTAGTTTTGGCGAGTCCAGGTGCTCTTTTCTTACTAGTTGGCCGCTGGAGCAGTCCACTTTCCAGTCCCGCTGCTCGTCCTCTTCGGATGCGTGTCCATCCACACCGCCGCAGATCTTCTACTTAATGAACTTCCTCGAATTCCGCGATCAGTTCATCCAGGCGTACAATCGTTCGCAATGCTGGAAGAGTTGCGTGGTTCAGCGTCGCCGTCGCTCCCGGAACGCTGGGCTCTCCCATTCTAATGATAGTAAACTCATCACCCGGTCCACCACGGCGACGGATATGAATCCCCCGCTCTCTGATCAGCTTGAGGTCTTGCTTGCAAAGCTGAACCCAAGCGCCGGGTGCGTCGAGACGGCCGGACTCAATCTCGTCTAGCATCATCCGAAACGCTTGAACCTTTCCTTCGGCAACCCCGCCATCAAAATCGCTCGTGCAATCAGGGGCAAACGCTTGAACTTCCTCTGACTTACTCGTGCAGGCTGCTATCAATTTCTCTGTATCTATCATCGTTGATCTCCTTGGATTTGATCTAGCCTTATCTTATCATGCCGAATCGCTATTGTCCAGTGTCGCTCAACTTTCACTACTACTTCATCGGGCAGATGCGGTCTAAACACCGTGGGCAGATTCCCTCTCGCAGGAGTCCAGGTACGGCCGGAATGCACAGCGCGCATAGGTTAAGAAGCTGCCAGCCTGCTTTGGGGAGAACTATCTGAGTGCAGTTCATTGTTGGTACCTCATTCCTATACTCGATATGCCTATCGTATGCCCCTCGAGTCACTATTGTCCAGTGTCAATCCTTAGCGCCTTTGTCGAAAGCGTGAACTTCCTCTTCAGTCGGACCTTGATCCTCGTCCACGTCATCATAAGAGTCGCCGCAATCTCTACACCAATAGTGGTTAAAGCGCTCTTCGTCCTGCTCGTACCGGTGACCATACATCTGGCAGGAAGTCCACTCGTTGTATCTCTCGTCACTCATCGTTGGTACCTCTTTGTTACCTGATATGTCTATCGTATCACCCTCTGTCACTATTGTCCAGTGTTTTTCTCATCAGTTTTGATCACAGGCTCGTTGGCGTGAACCTCCCACCACCAAGGGGTCTCCTTTACGATAGTGAATCCGTTGTGCACGCACGCTGTCATGGTGTTCCAAGATACTATTGCAATGCCGTGCCCGTCGAGTCCCAACCCTGGGTCCACCTCCACCTTAGCGCCCGTGGTTTCCCATCGAAATACATCAGCCCCTCGCCAGTATCCAGTCACGCCGACGATTCCCTCGTCTGTCAAGACAACCCCATACTCACGAAGCATGTCACACAGCCGTTCACGTATCGTCAGCTTTAGCTTCTTAGCCACTGTTAGCTCTCGCTCTATGCCGGGCAGCCAATTCGGAATCCGATACGTACGTCTCTGGATGATCGTCAATCCATTTGTGCACTTCAATGACAGTCATTGGTATGTTGGCAGTGTTAGCAGCTGCGCACTGCAAATACAGTGCATCACCACCGAACCCTAGGTTGAGTATTGAACCATGCTTTCCGCATCCTAGACAGTCCACCTTCAGCCAGGACTCGTCGTACTCGTGCCACTTAGATGCGGACTGATGCAGGAGCGACATCATAGCCGCTCTGACCGCCGTCTTCATGTTCTCGCGTATCTGCGGGTCGTTCATCGCTTCAATGTCGTCCACGTTATAACCTCTCGATTATCCAGGTGGCTTCTTCAATCGCGTCCTTGCGGGTGTTCCAGATGCCGGCGAACCGGACGAGGTTGCCGTCAGTAGTGCGGATGTCGGCGTACCACTTGCTGGATTGTTCGCCACTGTACTTGCTGCCCCTACGAATGTTTGAGAAATGTGTGTCTGAGATCAGGCGATAATGGTTATCAACATGCTTGATCAGTTTCAGTTCCTTAGTTGCTGGAGTGAAATCGTATGTCATCGTTGGCGCCTCGTTGTTTACCTGATAGATCCATCGTATACCCTCCAGCCACTAATGTACACCCCCAATCTTGATGGTGCCTGAGACCCCCGTAGGCTCAGCCCTCGCCGTTAGCAACGTGATTACCTCTGGATTCCGCTGTAAGGCTGTTCTGCGGTGGCTCGGTGCCCGAGGAAGGTCTCTATCTCATCCCATCCGAAGCCATATCGTTCGGCCAGCCTCTCCAACGATTGATCTCTGGCGCTGCCGGGGTAGAGTCTAGTGTACTCGACGTATGCCTCTTCGGCCTCTTCCCAGGTCACATAGCCCGCTGACCTGTACTCACGACCCTCTCGCTTGCGTAGGATCTTGTCGTGGTCTCCCTGGATGGGAAAGAGCTTCTCTCCATCGGTGTTATGAAAAGCGAGGTAAGTCATGCTACACTAGCCAGCAACGCGGCACAGGCGGCTAGTTCAGGTGTGTCTCCGAAGAAGGGATTATATGGGTCGTTTTCATGGGTCGCCACAAAAGTCGGAGATTCAAATGTATCATCGTCATACCATACAATATTTACCCCAAAGCGCATGACCTTTTCCAGCGTCACATCGGACACGTGGCCTGAGCAACCATTTCCAAACTCACCGCAAGCAATAGTGGTGATGGTTGAACTGCCATTTGGATATGATTGATAGTTATAATGCTGTTCGGTACATTTCCGCGACAGTACCGGCCAGCGCAATCTCGTGCCAGCACACGTCTGACAATCGACCTCTCAAGGGTTAAGAGTTAAACCAGGGGTAAAAGTACCTTCTTGTCCAATCATATTGCCGGTTCCGCCGCAAGTAGGGCACGGCATTTCCGCAAGCTGCTTCTCTAGGGCACTCATCATTGAGCCCGCGGATGCGTTTCCGTCTCGTCCTTTAGGTACCTTCGTCCAGGCAATGGCCGGCCGACTAGGGCTTCAAGCTCATCCCACTGCGCACGCAGACTGGTGCGATTCTCTACGATCCGCTGCCACATGAACTCCAGCTTTTGCTGTCGCCTGAGGTTACCACAGAGCAGGATCAAGCCTATTATCAACGCTATCCAGGCGATCATTCAGCTGCCTCCATGAAGATGTACGTCTTGCTGCCACAGGTAGGGCAGTCTTTGTCCCAGTCTTCTGGGTAGCCTTTATCGCCTCCAGGCCTGCATCCCTTCTGCCGCTGTGACTCTGGACACGGAATTGGCATTCCACCCTTGCGTCCAGCATAGCCGGGGCACTTGACCTTTAAGAGGCCGGCCACCGTTTCGATGTTTTTTAACTCTAGAGAAGGAGGCCCGTTTAACACCTCTCGAAGTATATCCCAAGCCTCTTGTATTCTTGCTATCCACAATATTGGATCGTCCGCTAGATTTAGAAGGGTAGTATCTCCACGAAGATCAGCCACCTCCAGCAGCTCGGTACAGGCCTCTATCAGCCTTGCCAGCAAATCATCAGGTTGTTCCGTTCCCCCGCCAATTATCCAGACACCACGTGGGGCAGCAACCTTCTGAGTGGCCTGAAAGATCTCGAGTATCATTAATGACATCAAGCCAGTTGGAAACTCTTTGATAGTCGCATCTTTCATTCGCATGGTCATGCGCAATGTTATATATTTATCTGACATCACTCTTACTCCAATATGTTGGATATGTCACTGAGCGCACCGGTCGACCGGCCCATCGTCTCGCGGTACCAGTGCTCCTTGAGGCCGTCACAGAACTCTCTGATGATAACATTCTTGGTGGCCGTCACCTCAGGCTCTCTGCCCTGCCGGCTCTCACGCTTGTGTTGCAGCCGTTGAAGTTGGGAGTCCTCTATCGCTGAAAGACCTCTGTTGGCCTCCGCCGTCTTGACCCCCCCTATTTGCTTGTCGTATGGTGTAGTCATCAGTTCTCGCTTATCTTCAGGATCTCTATCGCTTGGTTCTCATCGTAGGGAATGGTATCCTCAAGCTTGCTGGCCCTTACCAACTCTACCCACTCTCGCGACCAGGTCTCCAACTCCCCATCGTGCTCAATGGTAACGGTGTCCTCTGTCAAGATCATAAAGGCTACGGCTCGGGCGTCGTCCACGCTCTTTGCCACAAAGTACTGACTCGCCTTTCTGAACCCTATCCCGACCTCGTCTCTGGATGGGTACGGCTGTTGGTAGTCTAATCGATATGATAACTGATCCTTACTCATCGCTCTTGTCCTCATTATACCTGCTGGCCGCTATAACGAGCGCACCACTGTTCTCAAGCCACCGGGTTAGGATAGCTACTTCAAGCCTCTGTACTCCCAGCGACAGCCAGGGCAACGGCACACACGCCAGTTGTCAAACACCAGATGCTGACGCTTGGAATGTAAGCCTAGCCAGCACAATATCGGTTCAATCATGAACATCGTAGTTCACATGATCCTCAACAACCTCTATGGGTGGCAGCTTCCCGTCCTCACCGACCCCCTCTGTGTTGGGTCTGTACAGCAGTGGTTGAACTCGCTCGGTGATGTCGGCCTCGGCCTCTGACCCCTTCACCTTGACATACTCTTGTTCCAGCTTAGTCTGCCTCAGGTAGGCCATGCTGCCATAGAGATCGCCGTGGGCTAGGGCGTCTCTGATGCCGTCAGCGTCCTCTGGATCAATGGCGTCTGCTGGGTCGGCTATATCACCGAGTTCCACCCGTGCGCGGTTCAGTTCCTGGAATGATAGACCGCTGGGGTATGTCGCCGTGGCAGCCTCGCCTCGCATCTTGAACTCGTCTTCGGTGGGCCGCTGGACCTCTTTGGGTAGGCCTCGCCCATTCACCTCTATGGCGGGGGCCTCTTGGTCCGCCAGGTATTCCTTCAGCCAATGGTCCTTAGACCGGAACAGTCGCTTTATGAACTGTATCATCTCTTTCTCTCCTCGTTTGCCATGGGTGGTGGATTGTGCGCGAGGGCCCACACCACCCCTCCAACCCACAAGATTACCACCGCGCTTATCACTAACGACTCTATCATATTATACCGCCTTGTTTGCTACGCTACTCCTGCGTCATCACTTCACTCTGATGGTGGGCCGAGTATGTCCACCGATTACTACGTTGTACCACTCTCCATTCGGCGCTAATCGCTGCATTTTGCCGTTATCGAGTTGTCTGTAAACCCAAACATCCCCACCATGCATCGTGACTGTTATCATGCGGTCTTTTCCCTAAGCTCGTCGCGTACCTGCATTAGCAATCGCCCGAGGTGGTTCTCTCCCATGCCGTTGTAGACTCCCCAGAACCTGTCGCCCCAGGTGTTGCCCTCTATCAGCTGTTCGTCTTCAGTGGCGAGTAGCGCGGCGCCGAGGCTACCGGAGAATTTGTCTCTCAGCAGATCCAGCATGATCCGTAGTTTCACGTCCTCCCAATCCGGTCGTAAGCCCGCTGCTCTTCCGGCCTTCTTAGCCATGCCAGGGGTAGGGGCTGCGCAGATCTTCTCTCGCACCACCGGGTCTATTGACTTCGATGCCTGGTAAGCGTGCTCCACCGTCGGATACACGTTGTGATCGCGGTAGTCGGTGCTGGTAACCGTGGAGGGAAAGAAGTTGGAGAGGAACTTGTAGCGTTCCTCGTGGAAATCAGCGATTGTCATGACGACCTCCCCATGCCAGGAAGCACCGACGCACGACGTGCGTGCTTCAACGCCACTCCGGTTCGCTTCATCTCGTACACCTCGGCTAACGTATATCGTCGGTCCATCTGAAAGACACCGTCCAGTCCGGGTCCGACCAACTCCTTAGCCTGCTCTGGCGACAGGTCGCTTACCGCTATCTGCCCTAAGCACCTCCCTGGTCGGGTAAGCGCCGGGTTGATCTTTGACATGTCGTGGTTGAATGATACGATAAAGATGGTGTTCATCAGCAGTGACAGTAGCCCGTCTGTCAGGTTCAAGAAGTTTGATGTCTCGTCCAGATGACGCGACACGTTGTCTTGAGCCAGCAGATCTCCGATATCCTCTAGGACCACCAGTGATGGCTTATTCGACTCCTTGGTCGCCTCTACCAATAGATCTACATTGGTTAGGAAGGTTGCCGGCGGCGTACAGATAACGGCGTGCCTCTCCTGTAATTCTGTCAATATGGACCGTATCAGGTAGCTCTTTCCGGTTCCTGGATCCCCATTCAATATGACTATACCGCTGTCGGCTAGTCGAACGGTCGCTAGCATCTCCTCGGTAGCCGTCACGACCTCCGTTGTGTAATTGGTAGCGACAGACGCTAGCTTCAGTCCAACGAAGTCTCGATCGGTGAGTACCACTCCGTTCGTACCCGGCGTCGCGAAGGTTACTGGCACTATTCCCTTGACCGCGCTCTTGGACCCAAGCGTGTATCCACACGCTATGAAGACCGCTAGTACGGCCTCAATACCATCGTCCGTTCGACTTGCGATAAATAGCTCCTCAAGCCCGCTGGCATTGAAAGCCTTTGTCAGGTGGCACACTACCTCGGCTCCCGCGAATAACTCCAATCGCCGCTCCTTGAAGTCCGACGCCTTGGTCGACGTAACTCCGATAAGCGCAGACAGCGAATCGAGTAGAGTCTCGATAGACTTAGCGTCTGGCGTGGGAAAGAATTTGGAGCTCATGGTACTGACAGCCCCGTGATACTCTCGCATTAGGCGCTCGTACGCTAGACTAGCTTGCAAGTGCTCTAAACCCATGTGGTCATACGCCTTGACAGTAGATAATAGGCTCCCGTCGGTGTACTTGATGGTCATGATGGTTCTCCAAAGAATGGCCAGACCTCGCAGGCCAGCTCGTGGGAGCTGCCACAGCAGGTGCAATATATGCTCTCTGCCTCTAGGGCTGCGGCCAGGTCATCGACTAGCTCTAGGCTAATATACCCTTTAGTCCGTGGTCTGTCCATACCCACCGCGTAATCCATTACGCTGACGGTGTGCTTTGACAGCAGGGCTGCTAGTGTTCTACTGTCCATTATACGTCCACCCGCGCTATGGCATCATCGAGCACGCGCATCGCTGACTTGAGTACCTCCAGATGATTCTTGTGCGTCAGGTCTATCATGACCGAAGCGAAGTGTCCGTTCTTAACGAGCACGGTGTGGAATCCTTCCTGAATCACCATCCCACTTAAGGCCCGTCCACTGATGGCGACCTCGCGTAGGATCTGCAGTCCTTCCTCGAAGAAATCCATGTCAGGGGTGCCGTCAGCATCGACGGGTTGCCCATTCAGCGTCTCTCCGGCGTAGAAGCCCTCGCACGCTCTAACGACAAGGTCAGCGAGGGTGTTGAAATCCTGCTCGTATGGCTCCATCTCAGGCTCGGGCAGCGGCCTGTCCGTGTAGCCTGGAGGCTGTGGGCCTATTCCCATCCATCCTGGATCCCCCATTAGTAGCTGATCAACTTGAGGATGACGACCGGTGAGGCTAGGGTGAAGGCTTCCTTGCGGCATACCACCATCCCCGACTCGCATCCGTATGACAGGTAAGGCTCGCCGGCTTCTACCGCGCATCGCCGCTCTCCAGTCTCCTCGTAGGTCTGTTCGCCAAAGACATGCTGCTTATGGATGCGCCGGAGCCATGTATTAGCGTGCTTGTTGTGGGACTGGTTCTCGTGGATACTAGAACCCCATATCCCGTGTGTTGCAAAAATGTGGCGACCATTGACTATCATGCTGCCATCCAGCACCTCGAACTCTTGCATTTCACCATCTGGGTACTTGATATAAATGTTCATCGTCCTTCTCCTTCGAATGTAATGGTGATGAAGGTTATCAATCCTCGATTCATCCCTGCTACCGCGTTTACCAAACGCCACCACCGTTATGTGTTATCAAAGAGTCTCGTTCCTCAGGTTTATGAGGCCTGCGTGCGCTAACACCGCATCGCGTAGCAAGCTGTCCGAGACTCTTCTTCAGCGGCCTGCTACCGACCACTGTCATGCAGGCCCTATTCCTATTATACCTCGTTCTCCTCTACGGTATGAACGTGGTCCACATGGCAGGCGGGGTAGTAGACATAGCTGCGGTCCTTGCCGCGCTCTCCCATCTCGATCCCGAGTACCTGCCCATTCTCCTGCCACCAGACATGCCGTACATGCTCGTACACGACGTTGGTGACAGAGTCGCTCTTGGCTACGCGTACGGTGTAAAGCTGTGTGGCCATTATCTGTACGGCTCCTGGTTGTCGCGTTGAATCCTGGCTGAGCGTAGGGCTTCCAGCTGTTCCCGCTGATGCGCCACCACGTTCTCGCTGTGCTCGAGCTTGTTCACGGCGATCTTGTGAGCGTCCATGAGGTTTTGAATGCTGTTTTCCAACTCAATGTTTAGCCGCTTTAAGTTCCTGTTCTCGAGTACGGTGTCGACGACAAACGTGCCCTGCTGCTCTACTGACATCGATTGGGGCTTCACCGGGCTGTAAGCAATCTCTCCAGCGGCCTGCCGGGCTTCGAACAGCTCTTTGGTGCGGTGGGTAAGCTGACGGAACTCTACTTCGTACAGACATTCGTGATCTTGCGCTTCCACCACCTCCGTAAACACTCTGTCACAAGCAAGACACCTGTACTTGTAAAAAGCAGTGGAGCTTAGGCTGAGGATCATCCCGAACAACAAGGAACGAGTCAACACTCTCATGGAGGCTGTCTCACCTGTATCCAGACCGCGCCACTTAACCTTACGGTCTATGGTCGCTTCAATTTGCTCTATCATCTATTCTCCTCGTATCGTGTTGCCTAGTGGGTCTATCTTATCAGAGGTCTGAGCTATTGTACAGGGGCCTAGTTGGATTGATTCCAGTCGATGACTTCGTGGTCCTCATCCGTCAGCGTCGCCCTGTCGCGGAGTTCATCTGGGGTCATAGGAGACCCTCCTTCCTCGCACAAAATGGACTTATATTTGTCGGCCAAGCGGCAAACTCGTAATCCGTAGCTCCGTACATGTTACCGCAACATTTGCACCACCGAGCGTATACTCGTGTATTGTTCAGCTTCGGCTGCTTCTGGGCCGGCATTTTAGGTATTTCCCACTCATCTAGTTTCATCAGCCCTGCTCCCCGGCGCCGTGCTGGGTGATGGCGGCATGAAATGCTCTCATAGCTCGTTCAATCCGTGCTTTAACCGGGTCACCGATAGGAGGTTCTGGCACTAGAATAGCCAATGCTTCTTGTAACTCAGGATAAAGCCTTTGCAGCGCCTGCACTTGCTCCTCAGCCTTAGTTGTCCGGTTGGTTAGGTCAGAGACCGTCACTTCCCAAATATCAACCTGCTCCAAGGCAGCGTCCCGTTCCTGCTCCATCTTCTCTAGCTTAAAGTGCCATTCCATGCTAACGTCTGACCCATGCTGATTGAGTGCCTCCAACGGCTTCTGGAGAATGGCCACAGTCTCATCGTTTGTCTCCATGCCTTCAACTAAGCCCTGCTCCCAATATTGCTGGCCCTCGATCTTCCTCTGCTCCTGAAGCTGGGCCATCTCACTGTCACGTAGCTGGCGCACAGCTTTATCATGCTTACCACAAAAAGGGCCGGCAACCCACCAAACCTCTTCCGGACAGTCCCGAATTGAGCACGGATCACTATCATCGTCTTCGGTCAGATAAGCCGCGTCAGGCACCTGGTCGGCAGGTATGTCATCTAGATAGTCCCACTCCCGTTGGTCCGGATCCTCGCCGCAATGTGGACAGACGCCGGTCAGCCAGTTCTCTACCGTCGTGTGATAACAGTTAGGGCGTCGGCTACCTTCCTTGCCGGATACCTCTTTGGGTCCGTTGCTGAGGTCGGGCTCTCGCTGTGGCCAGTCCCAACCCATCGCGCTATGCGCTGCCGCGCGGCGTTCACTGGTCTTAGGTACGTAACCGAGGCGCTCACAGATCTCTGCGTCGGTCTCCTCCGGAGGTAGAGCGACCGGACCGGCGCACACGTGCCACGTTTCCTTCGGTGTCCCGTTCAACTCTGACATCGGTCGAACATACTTCCCGCAGGTCTTGTGCTTACCCATGGAGTCCATCGATAGATACGTGGGCCTCGTTCGCAGATCTAGATAGCTCTGCTGTGTGGCCTCGTCTAGCTTCCTAAGCTCCTGACTTGTGGATGCTCCAAGCTTCTGCTCTCCCTCGTCGTCTCCCTCGAAGTCTGCACCCCATACGGCGTAGAAGCCATTATCTCTCCTCTCATAGTGGGTGGTCCGTGACTGGCTAGTCATCGTTTGTCTCTCCTTTGCTGTCTCTACGGTACAATTTACGAGTAGAAGTTCCTACCCTCTGATACAGGTCTTGTTGCTCAGGTACAAGCTCGACGAGTCTAAATACTCTATTGTGGTAGTGGTCCTCTGGGCGTGTAGAACGTGAGGTACATTTACATGTGCACCAACATCCACCGCAGGTACAATTTAAATCGCGCCCTAGACAATTACAGGCCATCTCGTCTACCTCTCCGATACCATTACAGGTACCGCAATCAGTTTCTCACGGTTCTCTTAGGCCTGGTATCCAATAGCCCTCTTGTCCAATAGCTACCCCGGTGCCGCCGCAATCCTTACAGATCGACATGCTGTCCACAGTCCCTACAGTTATGAAAGACCAGCGGGCCGTACCGTAGGAAGACCGTAACGGTAAAACCTTGACACTCTCGGCACCAGTTAAAGAAGCTCATCGCGCTATCCCTAGCAAGTCGGCCAGCTTGTGATATCCTTCGGCTCTGCGCTTGCATTCCGCTACCTCTGCGTGCAAAGCCTCGGTGACCTCGTCATCTCGACCGTCCTTAACCCTAGCTAAGATAACATCAAGCGTATGTGCCGCCGCCTCGAGCAGCCCGTTGGCCTTTCCCAGTAGCAGAATGCGTCGCTCTTCAACGTCTGTGCGCTTAATCGTGGTCATCGTTCTCCCCATCCTTCGAGCCACTTAGCCCATGCAGGCTTCCACCAACTATAGGGGTTGGCGGTTATGGGCTGCCCCTCTCTTCGAGCCTGCCTTCCTTCTTTAACCACTGCATACATCGGTCTCATGTCTATGGTTTCATCCTTTGTGCTTTACCTACACACTGCCATACCCTCGTACCAACGGTGCAGGCATAGATGATAGTTGCACCACCACATTACAGTTTCATCCTTCTGATGGCAGCTGCACCACCTACAGTTAACAGTGCCGGCTGCCACCAGATTAGAGTCTCCATTACTTTCCAAACACCGTCACGGTTCGTCCGTCTCCGGGGCGACCGCTCTTTGAGGTCTGAGGAGACATACCGTCCACCGGTTTGAACGGAATATAGTGAGGATCGTTTAGTAAACGAGCTCGAATGGCCTCATTGCTGTGTCCGATCTTGATGTCGTGCGCTATATGAACAGTTGCCGCCTCTTCCCGATCGTAGGCGTCCATGAGCAACGGGCCGTAGTTGTTGAGATCGCGAGCCTCGTCGATCATCAACTCGATCCATTCCCGTACGGTGTGACGGCCATCCACGTATTTGACAACACCCTTGAGCATGCTGTGGACACTATCACCCACCCCTTTGGACACGAGGGCCAGTACCTCTTCAGCCCTGAAGATCTCATCAGAACTGATGATAATATCCTCGATACCAGGGATCTCGATGGTTACCTTTACCGGCAGTTGCTTGATCTGCTCGTACCGCTCTTCCCAGCCTTCCTTGAGTTCGACGGTCATAATACCCCTTCATCCTTTATCCAGTATTCATCCCACTTCGGCCCCCTAGGCCACTCGTGCAGGTCCCCTTTGTCCACCTGGTATATGATAAATCCAAGCTTACGCAACGTGAGCTCTTTAAAATCTATCCACGTGCCATCCGCTAGCCCGTAATCCACGGCTTCGACAGCGTAAGGAGATGGACCCAGCTGCTCTTGATTGTCGGTCCTTAGCTTGCATCCACACGCTCGCTCGTTAACAGGCGCCGTCGCCGGCACCAGCTTTATGCAACCATCCTCGGCCTTTGCGCCCTTGAGAGCATGGTCGTCGACAGCGTGCCCACACTCGGTGCAAATCATGAAGCATTCCACGCCTGGATGTGCTCACACATTTTCTCGTAGTCCACCCCGCGGAACGTGCCTTCCTGGTCAGTCAAAGTCTCAACCCGTGTTCCGATGCTGTGAGCCCATCGCCGCAGGTTCTGCTCGCCGAATTTCTCGTCGTGTTCATCACAGAACAGCCCTTCTTGAATGCTCCCATTCTTCAGCTCTCGCCGCATGAAATAGAGACCGTCCTCGGAGCAACCCCTATACCTGCACTTCGAATCATAAACGGTACCCGCAATCTCGTTGCTGGTGCTCAGAGTACCGTGTAGCGCGGCCACTTGATCCGGCCGTAAGGCTGGATAACTTACCATAGCTCTCTTCGTACCTCCAGTAGAAAGTTGTTCAGCGGCGTTTTGTTGGTCTCGTGATCCTTGAATGGGCCAGTGAGCGCCAGGTCGTCAAGTTCAATCCTTAGTGACTCAGCGATATCGATAATCGTTCCCTTGGAATACGTGCCGATCTTAACCTCTCGAAGATAATCACTCCACGAGTCCATTCCCATACGAAGCTTAGCAATGTTGGGGACTGCGGCGTACTGGTGCTTAATCTCTACACTAAAGTCCCCGATGGACAACAGCTCTATCCCTTGGAGTAGCACCCTGATGTAGGCCACCGCAAATTTCCATTGTCGGCCGAGGTGATTCTCCAGGAATTTCTTTTGCTGATTGTGAGAGTACCCACCGAAGGCATCAGCCACATGCTGTGCTGTCCACGTGTATTGAAAGAGGTTCTGTAGGGTCTGCCCGTTTTTAATCGTAAACGCCAGCCCCGGCTCCTGTAGAGGCGCCCTGAAGACCTCAAGAATTGATGGATTGGATTTTGAGGCCAACTCCAAAAAGTGACCAATTTCATACCCAGAAGAATCCTCATCTTCAGACTCTGTCCACCCCTTAAACGTTCGAGGAGCAAACATCTTGAGAACGTCAGAAGTGGGGACAGCAAACACACTGCGATAATCGGTGTCACTCTCGGGAGTATCTAACCCATGAGCTTTGCTCCCCACCAGCACCTTCAAGATTTCGTGATGCGGAACGTCAGCATTATTGGCTTGCCATTCTTTGATCTGGGCTTCTGCCCTCGCTTTAACCATTGCTCTCCTATACTTTTTACCCCTTCATGTGATCGTGTAGCAAGTCTATTTTATCACACATGAAGGGGCTTTGTCCACCCTTTTTAGGGGCAATTTGGGAGCAATTTGAACGTATTTTGTATTTAGTGACGCACCGTGATTAGCTCGTGCTCCTCTGTTTGTTTATAGCCTTTCTTAGGAATTTCTGCTACCTTAGTGGCGCACTGCTCCGTGCAACTTCGGACGAGTGGCGTTGTATGCCATTTTAGCCTTTACTGCTGCCTCCAAATCAAATCCGTAGTACCCGGCCAGGGATCCGCACCATATCAGAATGTCAGCGAACTCGCTTGGAATTCCTTGTGGTTTTCCGTCCTGATCTGGCATCCATTCGTCGATCGGTTTCCCCGCTCGCCAGTCCTCCATGATCTCCGCCAACTCTGTGGTGACGTACATGAGATATTTGGGAAGTTCGGCCGGGTTAGGTACGTCACCGTACCATCCCTTGGCGACACCGTTGGCATACGCGTCGTGCTGCAGCTTCTTGATATCCATCAGCGGTGACAAACTGCGCACAGGTGGGAATGGGTATCCTCGTCGGTGAATGCAGCGACTGCCCGCTGGGTCTTGAGTATCCGCTTCGGCTCCTGTATCACGTGGGAGCTGGCCCATGATACGAGATTAAGAACGTCGTAGCTGTTCTCTGGCGGCTCTTCAACCATCCGAGCGTGGATAGCCTCTTGAGCTACAGCACCCGGCTGTGCCTTGTTGAGTAGGCCGGCCAGCAAGCGGGCCCGGTCTTTCGGTTCGAGCTTTTCGCCGATCAGATGGCGGTACTTTCCAATCACGTCACTTAGGGAGTTGTAGGCCTCGGTGACGCCACCCTCGAACCACTGCCAGAGATCGTCGTCGTCACCTGACCCAAGGATGAAGTTCTTGAGCACGCTGGTCGACGTCATCCCGTTGGTGCAGACCAGACGCTGGACGAAGGTCTGTATCTCGGGGTCCATGATCCCGACGGGAGAGAATCGTATGGCCACCCCAGCTTTGATGATATCACCGGCGGCTACTGCCTCGGTCTCTGCTCCGATCACCTCAAGCTGTACACAGCGGTTGGGCATGAGTACTGGGCGAACGTATTCGGTTTCCGGGATGATCCTCTCTAGGGTGTCTAGCACCTTCTCCACCGGCATCTGCCGAGACTCCCGATGAGACAGGACCTCGACGATCCCTTCGTCCTTATGGATAAGCAAACCAGTCGCCCCTTTTCGTGCCAGGAGCTCGTTGACCAGCGAGGTACCCGTGCCGCCAGAGATTCGCGGGATCATGCGCTCCGGTATCTTCGCATAACCCAGCAAGCTTCGTACACCGTCGTCAGATAGTGAGAGCTCGTCGGGTCCGTCACTTAAAGTCATACCCACGCCGGGTGTTACCTCAACCCGCGTTAACAAGTTCCCCAGCTGCCGATACTCTACTTCGAGAATCGACTCCATATCGGCCAATAATTCAGTGCGATGCACGTTCTGCGCTCCTTGTTAATAACTTCATGTTTATTATACCTGTGGTAGCTGGTTCACACGCGTGGCGATCTACGAAGCTGCCCTCCGTATGAAAATGATCACCGTGCTCCCCGAAGACGTGATCGTCAGGAACTACCGCAGTGTCGATTATTTGTCCGGCTCTAACAACCGTGCAGAGTTTCACTCGGTGTCTAGCGCAATCAATTCATCGACGGTGTAGACCACTGGGATGCCGAGCACAAAGGCTAGTTGTTCCTCAGCGTCCGCTCCAGGGGACGGCGCGAATTTAAGCAGCACATCACACTTTCGAAGAATGGCGTTGTCCCATTCGTAATACAGCTTGCCGTAGTCTGCCTTGGCTTGGATGTGGAAGAAGTGGGTAAGATGTGGAATGAATGGGAAAAACCCAGCTAATAAGACCTCTTCGGCAACCTCCATCGCACGATTGACATTCTGCGCCTGTACCCTAACCGCGTTGTGATGATTCTCTCCGTACGCAGAGACAGGGCCGGCGACATACACTAGTTTCCTAGTCATAGCTCGCTCCTTTACGACAGTACTTCGTATACATGGACCTTGCCGCTCAGCACTGCCAACACCCATATACCATAGGGCACCGTTTTTAGGTAGCTCTTTCGGTGCTCTGGATTGACCAGTGAGGCGACCTTGTCAAGTGCGAGTATCCAAGGTTCGGCGAGACCCTCAGGCCAGTCGTGTCCCTGCTCGCTCAGATCCTCTGTGCCTTCTTTGTCCAGCGACTTGACGTCTATCACCGTGCCAGCGAAGTACCCCGGCATCAGTGGGAGCTGATCTCCATCCGGGCTCTCTACCAAGACTGCGGTGAAGCCTTGTAGTCCGAGCATCGCATGCAGGATGGCCCCGTGGACTCTGAGCATTTCGTGGAGTTTCTCCCACTCTAACTCCAGTGGTACGTCGGCACTGGAGACGATCAACTCGTCTTCGTACCTCAGCACTGTCACCCACTCTCCTATCGGACGGGCAAGCCAAAGGCACTGCCCAAGCGGGTTGACCAGCGGGCTCATCTGCCGCCAAGACTGGACCGGCGGAGCTACAATCTTCTCGATCAATGCAGCCCGAGCCGGATCTAGTTGAGCGATCTCGTTGGTTGTTAAACCTCGGAAGGCCACTGTGAGTCCTCTTCGATAACATCCACCAATCCGAGTTCCAGCGCTTCTTCTGCCAAAAAATACACTGGGGTATTGTCGTCCTTGATCTTGTTCCAGTAGTCCATGGAAGCAGCTGGGCTATCGGGCTTAGTTGAAGCAACCCGCGCTTGTGCGCGGCCTGCCATGTAATTTTTCCAGCAACCCAAGATTTTCATCTCAGCTTCAATGCTCCGGATGTCACCCATCATGCCCGTGGTTAGTCCGTGAGCCATCAAGAGGTCTGCCGGCCCCATGGCTCGGTAGTCGCACTCCTGCAAGATATGAAATGCCATTGACATCGCCTGGCCTCTCACAATCCCGTTGATCTTGATGCCTGCTTTGCGACAGTCATTGATCGCTCTGATTACCTCGATGCCGGCGGACATTTCACCGCCTTGAGACGAGATAATAAGGTGGATCTCTTTTGTTCCCATGTCTCTCATCAAGTCAAGTTGGGTCGGAATATTGGTGTGCGCTCCGATAACCCCGGTAAGCTCAGTGCGTCCGTTGGCTACAGCCATCAGTTGAAAGCCGCTGAATGAGACAGACGCGGAGGCCTCAGTCAGTACCCGTTCCCAAAACTTCTCGTTTTCCATTATTCACTCCCTTGTAGTATTGTGACCTCTAGATTTGCTGTTACCTGTGCGTCGTATAAGGCGTCGTGAGCCAGCGTTGAATCGTAGTCCACGCCGAAGTACTCACAGGACTTACCCAAGCTTAAGTACTCTGTCATCCGCCGTCTCATTCTCTCGTAGTGCACTGCGCTGCGTATGTCGAACGACTGATACGGATACGGGCAAACTCTGCGTGTCTTGTTATGAGCTACCTCCAAGAATTTAAGTTCGAAGTCAGTGCCCCACGATGCTAAGACCGTTTGACTCCAATCTACCCCACGCATCAGATCTCCCAAGGCTTGGCCCAGCATGAACCCTTCCGTATCGAGAACTCTCTTGGAAATCTTGTTAACGTCCATGGCCTCTTTGGACCGCGTTTCCCAGAATATGGGCTTGACGTACCGCGATAGGGTCAGCTCCGGAAGAATCCGCCGGTCCAGTGTGTCCACCACGACTCGAGCCATCTGAATGATCTCATGCCGAGTTGGGTTGAGACCGGTTGTCTCAAGATCGATGATTGCGTGAAAGCGTGCGTTAGGCATTGTACTCGAACTCCTCTATCTCGTCGTCCCAAACTATAATGCAATTATAACCCTCAACCTTGAATAGATCTATTCGTTCCTGTGGATCGTCGTTCTGATGCCAGTGCCGTCCGTATAGCTCAACAAGGTTTGAACCGCCATCCCAGAAGTCAGGAGACTTACCACCTATTCGCAGCTCTCCGTTCCCGACAAACGTAAATCCAAAAGGCTTTAATTTCTCTAATAATTGAAGCTCAGCCCGATTTGGGACAGCGCACGAAGCTACACGTAGTCCATTTTGATATGCGTACTTTAAAGACTTAGATGTCTTAGCCTTTGACTCATTAGAACGCTGATGCCCAGTAAAGTTGGGACGAGGGCCGGTTCTTTTTCTATCGTGTCGCCCACACTTGCATGCCTCTCGACACTTACGTCCTCCGTTACCGAGATGGCGACCGCATTCACAGCCTTCCAGGCGCTTACGCCTAGCCTCTACCATAAGTGTTTGCGTCCTTCTCGGTGTACTCTTCGATCGCTTTACCCTCAGCGTCACTGAGGCTGCCGTCCTCGGGGTTTCTGTCAGGCTGGCTGGTATCCTCCAAGAGAACCGGGAGCCGTTCCACTAACAGATCTCGGATGTCCAGCAACAGCTCGGCCTGAACTAGAGCTATCCCGTTGGCGTTGTGCTCCGGATCGCGTAGGTCGTCGAAAAACTTGCGTAATGTTTTGCTATTTTGCACGGCGCACACACTCCATTCCCGAATCACTCTTAGCAGTGACCACGAACTTAAGCGCCTCAATCCCTTCTTCTAACGTTCGGAACACCGCGTCGGCGGCCTGCTCTGGGAAGTCGTAGCTCCTGATGTCGTTACACATGTTGACCAGAAGAGTCACCTTCCCAAGACCGTCAGCGTAGCCAGCCTCCCAGGTGGTCCCGATGTTTCGAGCGATGTCTTCCAAGAAGACGAAGACCACGTCGGCTTGCTGAATCGACAGTTTGTCACGTGGGACGTACAGCGCTGAATGTGCCTTCGACTCGATATCCCACGGCCCGCTGATAGGGATCAGCCAATGTACCCCTTCGTCCTTGAGGGCGTCGTAGACCTTGACGCGCCAATCGTGCTCTTTGTAGTGCATGTGACCGCTTAGGTACACACTAACTGACGGAACCATTAATTCAACCATACGTCACTCCTAAAAATCTGGCTTTTGAACCCAGGGGCCACCCTTATACTTGATACCAGGAGACTTATCAGAATCCGTGCCCTCGAAATAAGCGTTCTCATGACCCGGGTTAGTGAACTCGATCATGGCAAAATTTGCAAGGTCCATCAAGTTTTCGGTGTTGCCGGTTTCTTCGTACATCTGAAGACGCTTCTTTATGGAAGCCACGTGATCAAAGACTTGACCGGGTTTTGCCTTCATATCACCGTACTTAAAATACGATACTGACATTCGATCCGCCATCCCTTGAAGAAAGGTGGAGTTTAACTGCGACTCAGGAACCCCACTAGAAACTGTTATTTCAACCATAGTCTTGTACCTTTACCCACTTTTCAAACGTTTACTGACATACCATGCCAGCCTGGGTCTAACCTCATCCCACGCCCTACCTAGATAGCGTCGCCCCTCCAGTCCTTTTGCGTAGGTCTTGGTAAATGGCCCTCGAGTATGACCGACTACCTTATGTCCCGGAACGACTATGCGTCGACCACCACGCGTAATCGTATGGCGCTTCCGCTTATGAGCTTTTACGGGATGTGCAGGAACATCCTCCGTCGCACCCGCTGGAAGTCCGAACTCTTGCTTGGCCGCGTAGCTCGTCCGATAGAAGACGATAATGCCGGTCGAAGTCTTCTCCGTCCCGCCTGATTTCTTCAACGTCCCCTTGTCTACCGGAACGTATCCGTCCTGTTGGGATATCTTGAACGTCTCTTCGCCGGCGTCCTGCATTCCCCTCACTAGATCTTCGAATAGCTGAGGATTCCATTTGATCTTCCACTTCATCTACTCTCCGGCAGCCCATACCCCAGGCAGCTCGTGCCCTGCAAACGGCAGGAACTCAGCGTCCTTTTCGGTCTGGCCCTCAAGCTTAATGAGTTCTTTCCCGATGACCCCGTATCGACTATGGACGAAGAACAGTGTCTGCATCGGAGGTATGATGGTGTGAAGCGCGCCCAGTGCAAATTCATCACCGCCCTTCCAACATCCGTTGATCAACCACGGCCCGGTGGGTGTCTCTACCTCCATCGGAACGTGGAAGTGACCCATTGCCACGACGTCGAAGGTCTGCTTGTCCATCGCCAAGGCCTCGCGTAGTGACTTAACCGCCCGGGAAACCCCGTACCACGGAAATCCACCCCAGCCTCTGATACCGTGACCGTGCATGTGTAAGATTTTCAAGTTTTCAGCGTCGGTTATCTGGAACATGGCTTTGGATATCTCGAACTTGATATGCTCGTGCGCGACTAATCTGCCGGCCATGTGCTGGTAGCAAATGTAGTCCCAGTTGACGTGCGGCTCCTTGAACTCGAATTTCTTCTGGTTACGTCCATGGTTGCCGACCGTGCAACTTACCATAACCTCTTCGAAGTACTTGGAGATTTCGGCGATCGCGTAGGCTATCATCTCCGCCGTGTAAATAGTCTGATGAACGATGTCGGTTTGATTGGTGCGAATGAGTTCGTCGTGAATTTGCCCGCTGACCAAGTCACCATCTACCAAGAGCACCAAACGTGGAATCTCTAACCGGCTGCGCCGCAGGTCGATCAGGTACAGAACCTTTTGAACCCACAGTCCTACGCGCTGTCTGAAGATATCGAGATTGAACTCGGATAGTCCACCCATCGCATCTTTGCTCACCACTTCACCAACGTGCAAGTCTGATAATTGAAGCACGGCCGTATGCGTTCCCGAAGCTTTACCGGACGGAACGTGAACGGACTCTTGCTTGCGCACCTCCAGGACAGAGACAGCATCCTTCATCGTCGAGACCAATACTTCCTGCGTAGATGACGATTTCTTTGCTGCGTCGTACAGACGGTGATAGTATCGAGCTTCGGTGGTCAGCTTCTCGATCTGCCGATCGGACCGTACTTGCTGTGCGATTTCCGAGTCTGAGAGGTCGAATGGTTGTACGGAGCCCGTCCGCGTGATCCCTTTCTGAGGGAGAACCGATGCCAACGTACTAGGATTTAGATCGTACTTATTGGCGGTCTCCAATGAAGTCATGCCCCCGCGATAATCCCGGGCTAGATTTTCCCACTCTATGTCTGTCAGGTCCGATGGGATACGAGTCAAGTGCGTTACCTCTTTTTGTTCCTGCAAGTCTATTATACCGCTGGCGGGCGGTTATGAGTCCCAGAATCTCTCCTGCTCCTCTTTGGAAATACGTCCTTCAGACACGAGCTGCTCCCGGGCCTTGAGGGTGCGAGCAATGGTGCACCGTTGGTTAAACCGGTCGTCCTGCGTTTCGGTTTTTCCGGTCTTGCGGTTGCGGATGGTGGCCACCGGATTCTCCCAAAGCTGCTTGATCTTATCAAAGGTATACGGGCCGCCTTCGCCGAACAATTTGGAGACATCTTTATGCCGACCATCGAGAGTAGGTATCCAGTGATACAGGTACATATCTCGGTCGGGATCTTCAGCCCAAGCGGACAAGCGGCCCATCCCGGCGATCTTGGATGTTTCGGTCCGGACTATGAGCTCTAGTTGCCCGGTGCCCTTGTCTACCCTCTCTTGAATCTTGCCAACCATGGCGTCCAAGTCCATAAGCTGTGGACCTTCCTTAAAACCATCTCGTACGACCTTCTCGACAACACGGCGCTCCCCTTCAACGAAGTTCTTTAACGCTGGAACCATACCGGCCGGTTCGTTGGCCAGGAACTTGGCGGCGTTGGCGTCTGCGCGATCAGGAGCGAAGGAGAATCCGATCTCGGCTGCCCCAGCGCTAAGTCCGGTCATATAAAGCTCAGCAACCTCAGGGAGTCCACGCTCGATAACCACCTTACCCCAATCAATGAAGTGGTTCTCAACCAGCTTTAGAGTACTGGCGAGGCTCACCCCTATGCTAAGTGCGCGAAGGGCTGCAATGAATTCGGCCGTCCCCTCTTTGTGGAGCAGTGCCAACTTCTTCATCATGGCCCGCTGGGCTGCGGCTGTTCCCTTGATGTAGCCGGGCTTCTTTGACCCGGTTACCTTAACACGCTTGAACTTCTTGGGGGTAGGTTGATTGTCATTCGGATTGTCGGTAATAGCTTTAGCAACGATACTTTTCGCTACCTGCCCCTCATCAAGCGACATTACGCTCCCGTCCTTTATAGCGATGATAAAATCATTATCGAGTCCGTAAGGATTGTGAACAACGATGCCATCGTATCCCATGTCTAAAAGACGCTTTTGAGCACGAACCGGAACGTTTGTCTCAATAAGATCAGGATTTATTCCCTCCGTAAACTCTTCGATCATTTTCTTATTTTCTTCATCCCGTAATTTATCCCATACATTTGTCACCTCCTCTTCGGATCCTTCAAGAGGGTTAGTTATTCGAACTACAAAAGAAACAGTGGTATCTCCGACAGCTTCAATTGGTTTAGTACTCATGTAGAAACCTAAACCAAAAACAATAAGACTACCTCGATGTTGATAGTCTATTTCACCGGCGCGCAAAGCTTTAGCACTAGCGGCGGAGGTTTGATGAAACACCGGAGTCTTAATAACCGAAGATTCTACGAACTTGGCGACTCTATCATTGACATCTGTGTCATTGGGTCGTACCCACCGTACTGGATGCTCGGGATCGCCGCTCTGCGGCACAAGCCCCTCACGAGGAGGACCAGCTAGATTAACGAGGCTGATCAACATCTTTGATAGCAGAGCTTTTTGAATACCGCTCTCTACGACGGCTGAATCCCATACCACCAACGATGGGTAATCATCGCCTGCCGCGCCGGGTTCTGTGTAGAAAATGGCATCAAATCCGGCGGCAGTCAACGCCTCTCTAATTTCCTTAAATCGAACGGGATCTGCGGGAGCTGATACTTCGTCTTGACCCCACTCATTCATCACTTCTTCGTGCGCGTCAAATCCCGTGTCCCTTTTTACCTGCTCGACAATATCACGAACATCTCCAATAGTCGCCGGTTTTTGCGGGTTGACTCGAGCCTCATATTTAACTTTCGTACCGTATTGATCCCCGAACTCTGGATCAGTGGTAAGCCACATCGGGCGATCGTCCTCTACCCCTTTTACTTTGTTCTCTCCAAAGTGCAACCACGTCTTGTCAGCGATATCAATCGGAATCGATGGATAGCTATCTCCAAACCGCTCGTCTTCAATCTCCTCACTGCCCGTCATCTGCGGATCTTGTCGGCTTGACGTGTCTTCTACGCCTGTTGAAGAGTCATCGCCCATTCGACGCTTAGAAAGCTCGGCACCCGATGCAATCCACACCGCCGTACTGTCTTTCTCTTCCCATCCCTCGGGTGTATTCCTTAACATATATTCCCGTAAAGACTCTAAATCTTTGGTAGACATCTTCGGAATATCTTTAATAACTTGCTTTACAGGGAATTTCCCGACGTCTGCTACAGATATCTTTTCGTCAGCTGTCTGTGCACCCTCAGAATCCGCAATGGTGCCTTCACGAACCCACCGTACTGGATGCTCGGGATCGCCGCTCTGCGGCACAAGCCCCTCACGAGGAGGACCGGCCAGTTTTATCAAGCCTGCTAATACCATCTCTCGCTCTCTCACGACTATACCTCGGCTTGTCCGCCTACAGAGCGAGTGGGAGACCCACCCGTCGATGGCAGTCCAGTATCAGGAACTCCGGTGTCTCCAGACGAAGGTTCAGGCTCATCCGGCGTAGGGGAAAGAGGGTCTTGATCGTCCCCACCAAATCCGCCTCCGCCGAAGCCTCCAAACATACCGCCTTGCTCTTGTTCGGACTTAGGGGCAATCTTGCCGGTGATCTCATAGCGGTCTTCGTCTTGGAAGTACTCTACTCCGAAGCCCATGTTCGCGTGGGTAGCTGCCCACTGGGCTTTCCGCTGGCGGATTTCCCATTCCAACTGCTCACTTCGTTCTTCAGCCGGGGTTAGTGTGAGCTCCCAGTCGGTGATCCCGAAGGCCTTGAGTAGCTGTGGGAATACCTCGGTGTTGTACACGTCCTGCGACAGTTGAGCGCCGCGAGACATCCGTGTTAGTTGCTGACTCTCGTTATTCAGCCCACCACCGCCTCCGGTGTCGAATCCCATGAACAGGCCTGGCACACCGTATATCCCGGCGACCGCCTGCGCGATCCGCTGTTGAACCGGCAAGAATTGTAGCTCGTCTAGAGAATATGCAAATCGTACAAACTCGGTCTTTCCTTGTCCAGACCGGCTGCTTACCGCCAGCCACGGAATGTAGTGTGGGTTGGCCAGCACTTCGGCCAGCATCTGTTCCTTACGGGTCTCCAGGTCCTGTGGGTTGTCGGTGACCGTGGTGATCACGCCCTGTGGCACCTGGCGCTCGAAGAAATAGTCGTAGAGGTAACGGTCCATCCCGATCAGAGACAAGACCTTTTCGTATATGGCCAGCACGGCCGAGTAGCCATATAGCTCAGACGGGGAGAACTTGGAGGAGTGAACGACCTCGCCTTGTACCAAATACAATGCGGCACGCTCTGGACCAGGTCCGCCGGGGTGCGCTCCAAATACCCCCCTATACGGGGAGTACCGGAACATTACCGGCAGCGTGGTGTGCTTGTCTATCGGACACCGTCCCTTCCAGTCGTGCTCCCACCCTGAATCTCTCGGGATAGTCAGCAAGTTCTCACGATGAGCGAGACAGATGTGATGAGCGAATCCTGGTCGGTTCTCATCGTCAGTGTCGAACTCTACGAACACCGGGTCCAATCGGAATATCTGCTTGACCTCACGGGTGATAATCTCCTCACCACCCTTCCAGTCGAGGTTGTACTCAGAGGATAGGAATAGGAATAGATCATCGGCAATATTGAGATCGTCCTCTGTTGACTGAAGTACTCGAGTTAAGGACTGACCATAGACGTTGGCCTTCTGAATAATCTGCTCGAACCGAACACGCTGTGCAGGATTGGGGGCCCTCAATCGAGGCGGCTTTGGAGCCTTATCACTGTCTTCGTCGAACGGATCACGGTTTAGAGAGTCGCCGGTCTCATCGGTTACGGGGTCGCAGTGAGTGCAGTGGAAGTGCGCGCCCTCTGCTTCTTTCTTAGGGTAGTCAACTCCACAGCTTTCACAGCGAAATTCGAAGGCCGGCTCCCATCGCATACCGCGGCGGAATACCTCTTGCTTCAAGTTGGAGATGGCGGTCTTCAGGTCGCTGTTGTTATGGGCAATGGCGTACAGGTCAACCAGGTTAAACCGCTGGAAGAGTTGCTGACGGGCTCCCTTGAACCCTATATCGGGAATCCCTACGGTGGTAGCGGTGGCGGTTAATGACTTTTCCAAAATCTTCCGCACCATTGTCGTAGCGTCCGACACTCCAGCCGTCCGCTCAACTTTTCCCAAGTCTATCCACGCCTGCTTTGCACGCGGATCTTCGGAAGCATAACTGCCGATTGGTGGTCCGATTATCGGATCGTCAGCTCCTTTCTTTCCGAACGTGATGTTCGGCTTGATTTTATCCATCCAGCCCATATCTTTACTCCGCGAGCGTCAACCGGGGGGAATGATTCCCCCACATCTCCTCTTGGTCTGTCAGTAAATCTGGCGCGTAGGTTTCGAGAACGTCAGTGATCTGATGTGTTATCCTGTACGCAACAGAGATCGCGTACTCGTACATTTCAATTTGCCGCTTAAATTCATTACGAGCCTCATCCGACATATCTGTCGCGCACACCCTAACAGTGAGTCGCTCGCTGTAGACCTGTGCGTCAGCTAACTCCTCTCGCATGTCCTCTGGAAGATTACGAAACCAGAATAATTCTATGGTTGGATCGTCTCCCCATGGTCCGTGGCCGGGACTATCGATCCGGTACTTTTGGCTTCCGAAGTCCGAACGCGCCTTCGCAAACTCCAATAGATCCTTCATGTCTAGCTCCTTAAACTGTGACTTTTGCCAGTATGTCCTCGGATTGAGTCAGCAACACTGGCTCACCGCGAAGTGCCCAACGGCCGCCTGCCCACTCGCGTAGGATCACTCGATCGCCGGTTTGAAATCCACATTCTTTCGCGGTATTATCGTGGATGGCCAGCACATCGGCTACCACCGTATTAACTGTTCCAGGCTGCTCTATTAGATCCAGCAATCCGGCCTTTCGCTTGACGAATACCTCTTTTAACAAGACCAAGCCCTCAAGAGGATGGATGTCTTCGATTGCCGCATCCACATGCCTGGGAGCCCAAGCGGGTCGCTCTCCGGGCCTACGCTTCTTCCGTCTCATTTTCGTCATCCTTATCTTCGATCTCGTCGACGTTGCCCTTATTTTTCCGTCGGCGGTTAGCATCAACGTAACGCTGCAACCCTTCGTCCGTCACCTCACGGTTCTTCTTATCAGCGTATCGTCGCTTAACGGCCTCTTGCCGCTGCTCTCGCTCAAGTTTCATTTCCCGGAAGATTAATAGCTCCTGATTGATAAGTTTTTCGGAAGCGCGATCCTCTCGCATCTTGTCCACAAACTCTTCTTCCGTCAACTTCATCAGTGCTCCGATACCAGGTGACGGCGCGTGCTTCTGAAAGCGATGTTGCAAGGATGACATGCCTCGCCCGCCTACTCCTCCCTGAGATCCAAGGACCATTATAGCATCCGCTCCAAGACAGTTCCCTTCACCCAGAAGTCTTCTATCTTCTGAGCCATGGCTGCCATATCACTCCGCTCACTACTATATATCACTAAGCAATCATACCCATTTCGCGCAAACAGATCTATTCGATCCTGCGGGTCATCGTTCTGATGCCAATAGTCTCCAAACCACTCGATAACCTTCGTCCCCCCATCCCAGAAATCCGGCCGCTTGCTCTCTACTAGTAAGCTCCCTCCACCACCGGAGTAGTCGAATCCTAGATGGCTAACTAAATTTAGTAACCACGATTCTTCGCCGTTAGGACTAGGGTACTTGACAAGCTTCTCTACTTCTGTTGGATCGTTCCATCGTCGGCTCATTGCCGCGCTATGGTGCTGTCTCGCTTCATCAGTTTGATGAGCGCTTTTAAGCCGCTCAGTCATCCACGCTCGCCAAACAGGATCAGCCCAACGCTCTCTATTGGCAGCCGCAATCTTATCCCTTCGGCTTTCAGATTGCATTGCCTTCTGATACGTCTCGCTCTTGCGCAATCGCTGACCAAAAGCCTTAGCCTCAGGACTGCCCTTCTTAAATCCTCTCACTTCATTGATTCCACAAGATCTTCGTAAAAAGTGATGAATTCCAAAACTTCCTTCTCGGCCATCATACACTCGGCCTTTGAAAAGCCCTTCGACTCCATTGTACCGTTGCGGATCATCTTGAGTGTTTTGTTGTGCTTATCCAGTCGTGCTTCCACTCCTCTCCGAGAACGGATGGTGCTTCCAACACTATTTTCAGTTCCAATGCTAAAAGGTGAATCTGCCATTATCTTCCTGCCCCTCCAAGCTGACCAATCCATGTCTGACCTGGTTGAGTGATGGCCGGACGGAGACTTGGGCTTCCTATCTCCACGATTCCTGGCCCATCTTCGCACGCCAATACCGCTAGCGCTGTCGACCAGAAGCTATCTCCATGGCCTTCGGCGGTGGTGACCGCCTGCAATCTCTTATCCACCGTAGCGATCTGCCGCAACATTCGCTGATTGTCCAAGAGAACGATTCCTGGCTCATCAGGCTGGGCGAATACCCGCTTCTCGAGCAGAACCGCCATGTTACCTTTGAGCTTCTTGTTAAAGACCTTACCGGTCCAACGGCGACTCAGGCCGCGGTCTTCAAGTACATTAAACGTAGCGTCATAATAGCCCCGAGTGAGCTTGAACACGTCGCTTATCTTGTTCAGCGCCTTGACTTGGTCAGGATACTTGTGCCCGTCCATGAACGTATGATAGAGCTGGAGCATAGTGCCATCTGGCATCTCCAGAAATATTGTTACGTGTGATGGGTGAACTTGCTTGCCGACGTCCATTCCACCGTATGTCCCTAGTGCCTGTGAGTTGGGGAACTCGTCCTCAAGATCCCAGGCTACCAAGGTCAGATCAACCGTGCCTCCTAGCTCTTCCATCGTGAAAAACTGATCGGCTATCCGAACAGGAGCCAACTGGTACTCAATCTCAAACGGCGTTCTCGAGATTCGGCGACGAATGCGCATCAATCGCTCGTACCCGTACTTTTCTGGCCACTGAACCTCTTTCTTCTTGTAGTCCTTAATAGCCGGATATATTAACCACACCCAATCCTGATCCCGCCCTATACTGTATAGCACGTCATCATACGACTGAGGTGTACCTACCACTATGAGTGGGTCCGTAGGATTCGACGGCAAAGACATGATTGCCTGCCGGAACACCCTCTCGATCTGCCTCATCTCTGAGCTGCCTATCGGGTTAGTAAAGTCAGACAAAATATCATCACATATCACTACGGCTGGGTGACGACCGCGAGTGGCTGACAGCACTCCTTCGCCCTTCATCGTTGCTTGCGCTATTGGCCCATTTCCGAAGTCTATCAAGTAATCAATAATCGTCTCTGCCGACGATTTGCGATCATGCCAAAAACGACAATACGGATTCTGCTTGACCAGGCGACGTAGCTCGGCGACCTTCTCATTAGCCAAATCCTTCTTATACGAAAAGTACAAGATATCTAGCATCTCACTGTCAGCCTTGAACATCTGCCACATGGAAAATCCCAGGGCCAACACCGTCGTCTTAAGGTGCCCTCGGGGAGCCATCACGCATATCCACGGACTATACTGAGCTTGAATTGCCCAGTCTCGATGGAGCTTCCCAAACTTAAAGGGCTTCCGTGTCCTATCGTTTGAGACGTAAGTCCGTCCGTCAAACGACCGAATGAACACATTGTCCAAAAAGAACCAAAAGTATAGCTTGGCCGTTTCTATTATATCGAGCTCCTCCTGAGTAAACGGTTGCGGTTTAGTATCTACAGTGCCCCAGCTTGAGGTCACTAGTGCGTGTCTCCACTCGTGTCTTCGTCGTCCCCGTATTCGTCATTTTCAATTATACGAGGACGGAAGTGTCCGATTCCCTCTTCCCGATGGCGTTCATGAAGATCTTCGAGAAGCGCTTTGGTCGTCTCTGCGGCCGTTTCAGCAAGTGCGTTACCCACCTTTTCAGCCCCTACTATAGCACCGGCAGCGGCCGCAGTTGCCCCCAGTCCAAAGGCTTGCTGTAGCAACCCGGTCGATTCGTCAGCGTTCTTCATCATGGTAATTCCGGTGAAGAAAAATGAGGTGATATCGTGACGCAAGCTGTCCATACGTAGAATCTCTTCCGGCTTCAGCCGAATCACTGTCTTTGTATCGTCCTCACTCACGTCCTCTTCGGCGATAGCCATTGAGCGAAGATGCCGGGAGTACAAGATGTTCCACTCTTCATACGTGCCCCACAGCACTCGCATGGCCAGTGTCACAGCGTTGGCATCTTCGAATGCCTGTCGAATAGCGGCCTCGGTGATTTTACTGACGCGAGCGGGAAGAAGCTCTCCGCCCATACTATCGATCACATATCCCTTTAAGGTCCGCCAGTCCGCGGTGTCCCCTGTCAGCTCCTCGTATCGCGCAGGCAGATCCTTCCAACTCATCTGCTCGATCTGCTTGGCGTCCAGAAGCTGCTTTAAGACGTCCTCGGATATTGTCTTGGTATTCGGCACTAATCGATTACTCCCTTGCTAGCCCGATCCAACCAGGTCTCCTTAACAAATCGCCAAACCGTCGGAGCCCAGCGACCGCGGCCTATCCTACTCTTGTCGACTCCCCTCACATGACCCATGGCCCACCACATACCGACGTTGTACGCCAGTAATTCTTGACGATTCATCGGTTCGCCGTTTTCGAGAACGGCCTCTAAGCAGTTCACATAGTCCTCTACGAATCGCTCATCCAAAGCCGGGTACATTTTAAGCTCGTCAACACGGTCCATCACCTGGTGAAGTAGCACCCCGAATGAATCCACGTCTTCCGACCGTAGCAAGACAGCTAGTGCTGCGGCTCCGCGAGCAAACTGTTCCAGCCCCATGCCCTCTCCCCGATTGGAGTAAGACGACTCATACACCTCGATGGCCTGATTCGATATGTACGACAAGTCCTCAGGCTGCAATGGCAAACCCGACACTGCCTCGAACAACCCTAGCTGCTCGTCGAACTCGCGAACTGAAGGAATGTACATCTTCAGCCAGAATGCCTCTTCGGCCTCGACGTACGGGCTGATTAGACCAATCGCCCGCTGAACTTGCTCGTTCAGTACTGCTTCCATGATGTCCCTCTCTTTAGAAACCAAACCCTGGCGGGCCGATGACGTTAGCTGTCGCTTCTTTATCCGCGTTGGCGAACCCAACCTTCATTGCCCGATCCAGCCCGCTGACTACCGTGCTCTGCTCCAACGCCGGGATGGGCTCAGCGCTCTTTGCAGGTCCCATTGACTCCTTTCTAATCTGATCAGTTTGCTGGTTAGCAACCTTCTCTGAGACAGGCGCGAGAATCTCGATTTCAAAGTCATCATCCTCTTCTGGCTCGGGCGCGCGTTCAGGCTCTGGGGCGGTCAACTCAGGCGTTATCGACTGGACGACAGCCGGAGCGCCAGAAACCATGTTCCCCTGATCGAACTCGTCAAGCGCGATGGCGTACCCCGCCTCCTTGAGCTGGGCCCGCAGAATGTTAATGACTTCCACTTCTTCTTGAACTATCTTGCGAGCGTCCTTCCACCCTTCCACGTGAGCAATCAAGTCAACCATCGCCGTTGGTACGTCGAACGCTTTCTCTGCTTCTGGCTCTTGCTTGACTTCTTCGTCGTTATTCATCAACGCTCTCCATCCAATTAAATATCCGCTCTCGAACCGCATCGCGGTCTCTTAACTCATGCTCCCAGATCACCAGGCAGTCGTAACCCTCTGCCTTGAATAAGTTGATACGGTTCTGTGCTCTTCTGTCTGTCGATAACCCTTTTTGGGCATTGACTAAAAACCTTCAAGGTTATTATACTCTATTTCTGGGAGGTAGTAAATCTAAATTGCCACTCTACGATCGATCTATGGTGGCCAGCAGATCATCCTCTTCCAGAATAAGGTACTCTTCGGCGTTCTCGTCGTGAGCGCGATCGCCTGCATACTGAGTAATCAGCACCAAATCCCCGGCCGCAACCTTGGTAATCTCGTCGCCGATGGCAATAACCTCGGCCTTGTACGTCCCCGCCTCAAGTTGAGCGTTGGGGATGACTATGCCGCCGTCAGTCTTCTGTTCTTCCACCGAGACACGCTGTAGCAGCACCCGCTTTCCTAAGGGTTGGATCTTCATCTACCGTCCTCCCGCTACCTTTGCGGCTGTAGCTCGCCGAATTTGTTCACTTTCCAGAGCCCGACAGCGTATCTCTAGTCCCTTAACCAGACCCTCCAACCGTCTATCACGCTGCTCAAGTTCAACTTTTTTGCGGAACCCATTGCGCAGCCCTTCGTTACCAGCGATTGCCATCGCCTTCAAGACGTCCTTCACAACCCGGCTGCCTTCTGCCTTGGCCAGCTTGTGCATCTCTTCACCGAGCTTGACATCCAGAATCTCCTCGAAGGCTCGTAGTTCTGCGTGAGCTATCCCGTATTCGGTTGTCGCGTACGAGAACCATGCTTGATGACGGACGGTCATGTTAGCCAGCGCGATGGCGTTGACCTGCTCGACGTCCTCTATAAATCCCAGTTCGTCCAGCGCATTGGCCGGCTGAGGGAGCATCGGAAATCCCTGTGCCTCAAGCTTAGTTCGGGCCTCTGTTACAACTTTACGCCAGCCCCAAGCATCTTCTGGAGGAGCGTCCATGCGTAGCTCTGAAACTTCTTGTTCTTGTGTCATTATATTTTTACCTCTGTCATGCTTTGGAGCATCTTAATATCGATATCTTCGTCCGGCCTATGCTTGCAGAAATCACCCTTACCACCACAGGTGCACGGCGGTATTGCGCGCCGCTCCCGGTATTCATTCAACCTATTGAGTCGATCATAGTGACCCTGGATGAACGGCTCATTGAGCACTATATAATACTCGGCAAAACTCTGGTTGTCTTTGCAGTCGAATAGCAGTAGCCCCTCAGGATTCCCACCCTCCATCAAGTAGGATTGGAGTTGGACCATATATCCGCGGATGCGAGCGCCCACCTTCCCCGGCAGCTTCTGAAGCGCTTCGAAGTTCTCTTCGGGATCCATCGTGACCGCCGGAAGCATCCTGAACCCATTGGAGTTAATGGACTTGATCTCCACCGTGATGAGGTGGCCCGGCTCAAATGGATGCCGTACCGTAACATCGATATACCCACTTAGAATAGGAGGTTCTTTGCGCGAGATGTGAACGTTGTGATCCACGTAGACGCCCAGCTCTTGAAAGCGCTTAATCCAGCGGGCTTCGATGTCGTTACCAGCGTCGAATATACGGCGCAAGTGAGTCGAAATTTCCTCTCCCCGATAGCCCAGTGTTTTGAGAACGGTCTCTCGATCGCACTCGGCACCCATACTACTAGGAGTCCACCCCTTCTCTATTGGCCGCTCGTCTCCCCATAGCGGGCGATGATCAGCATACTTCTGCTCTATAGCAATTCCCAACCAGCCGCCGGCCGCACGTGCAAAGTCTGGATTCTTCTTCGCAGAGGTTCCGACAATCTTTTTCTTAGGCTTCCTATTTGTCTGGGTGACCAGCTTAGTCATCCCGCGTCTTACTCGTTTCTCAGTCATCTGTCCACCCTTCGTCTCTTGCCATCGTACGTCTCTCTACTGTTGAGCTTTTCCACTGTTGAGCCAGTAGTAGGTTTACAACCATCTTAAAAATCTCCTTCCGCTTTAAAGCGAGAGTAACAGACGATATACGATATACCGGAAGAGCATACTTTCCCATCAGCCGCAGATCTCGTTTGGCATCTGGATTCTTCTGATGTGTCGGCCCATCTGCCTCAAATGCCACATGCAGTCCGGGGAGGTAAGCATCCACGGAGTAGGGCGGGAAATTCTTTTCCTCTTCAACCTCCAATCCTAGGTCCTCAAGCAGACCTAGTAGTTGCAGGTGGGGCTTTGTTCGAGTCGTTTTCTGCTCGGGCGGTATTAACGGCAACTTAACTACCTAGCCCAAAGTCTGGGATCTCAGTGCCGCCTGCGGTGTCTCTAAGTTCATGCTCCCATATTCTAATTGCATCGTACCCTAATACTTCGAGACTCTTCTGACGTGCCTCAAATTTATCGGGACCAAATCCACCGTCGGGGAAACAATCCGGACAACCGTGCCAATAGCAGCCGTCCACCTCAATAACCAAATTTTGCTGGGAGAGGTAGAAGTCCACCAGCATGTTTCCAACACGCTTTTGTTTCTCATAGCAGAGACCCGCCGCTTGAAGACGGCTCTCTAATTCTCGCTCTGGCTTGGTGTCTCGCCATGGACCGACGTTGGCTTGAAGATACTTAATTCTACTGACACTCTGCGACTGCTTGGTCTCATCTGAACGGGTTTTTCCGAGATGAGCTTCTCTATTCTTTTGAAGCGTTTCGTCACTATACACTCCGGTCAATCCTTTATGCCATGGAATAGTACCTTGTAAGCTATCACGTATTTGCCGCTTCTGCTCATCAGTTGGCACAGGCCGCTCTACCATCTTTTTACGGTACTCTGGGTCTTGCCAATTCCGTATAGCTGCCTCGCTTAACGAGTAACGATGCTCAGCGGTCCGTATGTACACTCCTTTAGGCATTTAATCTCTATCTCCAAAGTCTGAAATATCCGTTTCTCCTGTAGCTATTTTAGCCTTGAGCTGATCCAGCTCCTCTGGGAACTCGGTAAAATGGGCCTTTAGCTTCGACATTCCATGAATGACTTTATCATTCCAGCGGTAGTACCCGCTCTTGCCAGCAAGCATACCCAGCTCTATTGCTAATTCTACCGCTCCGCCCGTGGTGTCAACCAACCCCGTGAACATAAAGGGTATCTTGGCCGTAAGGAACGGTGGCGCAAGTTTGTTCTTCTGGGTCTCCAACTTGAGTTGATACCCGACACGCACACCGTCGGCCTTTGGGGGATCCTTGATCCAATCACCCCGTGATACCTTGATAATGTAGGACGCGTAAAACTTCTGCGCGCGACCACCGGGTATCTCGTCGGGACTGCCGTACACCACCCCGATCTTGCTTCTCAGTTGGTTGGTGCACAGGATAAATGAGTTGACGTTCTCGCCGGTAAGCTTGCCCAATCCCTCAGAAATCTTGAAGGCACTGCGTCCCATGTACTCTTGAGTTTCCAGGTCGTTCTCCATCCGGGCCTTTGGAACCAGTGCAGCCAGGCTGTCAATCACTATTAGGTCCATTCCGGCTTCAGACCATTTGCACGCTAAGTCAAAAGCCTGCTCGGTGTTGGCCGGCCGTTGGACTATCAGCTTCTTTATGTCGACTCCGGTCCGAGCGAACCAGTCGGCATCGTATGTTTTCTCCGGGTCAATAAATCCTACCGAATACCCGAGGTGCTGAAATGCCGCCATGGTCCATTGGGTCAATAGTGTCTTGCCCATCGACGCCTCACCAACTACCATTCCCATGCGACCACGCCTCCAGCCACCACCCAGCATATCATCAATACCTGGAACGCCGACCGCCGCATCTATTGAGATGGTCTCCAAATGAAGACGCGGACTATCCCCCATCGCGGCTCTATCCTTGCCTCCGGTGTGCACGGCAATGTCCAGCAGCTTGTTGCGATGCGTTTCTGCAACCTCGTCTATTGATACTTTGTCTTTTGCCATTATGCAGTCGCCAATTCTCGTTCTTCTTCTTCGATTGGGAGCTTTTCGATCCAGGAGTCCGGACAGCGCGAGGCCTCTACCGGAAGGCGGATGGCGAATACTTTCTCTTCCATGACGTCCTTAACTGTCTTCGCTACCGATGCTACCAGATCCTTTGGAACTTCGAGTACCAGTTCGTCGTGCACTTGAAGAAGGATACGCGCTCCGGTTCCTTGAATGGCTTTCCTCACCAACCACATGCGGTCCTTCATGAAGTCGGCGCATGAACCTTGTACCAGGTAGTTAACCCCAACGTACTCTCGTCCGGGCTCGATGGTATACCGACGCCCGAAGTAGTTGTTGACGTAACCCCTACTCTCAAGGGTCGTGACCACCCGGTTGATGAATTCGCGGGATCCTTCGATACGGTCAAAATATTGGTTCTTATACGCTCTGGCCTCTTCTGTAGTGACACCCAGTTGTACTCCCAGCTTCTTGTCACCAATGCCAAAGATCAGTCCAAAGTTAATAGCCTTGGCCCAACGTCGATACAGCTTGAAGTCAGGATTTTCGGTCCCGTCCTCTAAGAGTCGTGGGCCCCAGACTTCCTCGGCTACTATGTTATGGAAATCGAATGGTTCTCCACGTTCGTAGCTGTCCACAACCCGCTGCAGCAACCGCTTGTTATTCACGTAGCAGAGGAAGACCAGCATCTCCATCTGAGAGTAGTCGATCGCTACCAGCTCGTATCCCTCTCTTGGAATCAGAGCACGGCGAGCGGCCACCATCCGGTCGTCGGCTTCTTCGTAATCACCGGCCTCGTAAGTCATGTCGACTAGGGTGAATTGCTGGGCTGCTCCCTCTCCCAGAAGCTCAGTGAGTATGCTTTGGTGCGCTTCTGCTACGTCAGTGTCGTCAACCATGCCTCTAGCCGAGCGCGGTACATTCTGCATGTTCGGGTTGGAGCACGATATTCTGCCGGTTATGGCTCCCCACGGTTTGAAAATACAATGAACGGTGCCAGCGTCTCGGAACACCTCGAGGTACGTACCCTTGAGCGTGCCCCACGACTTGAACTCCCGTATCAGCCTAATAGATGGGTGAGCAGCATCGCCCATCAACGCCAGCGTTTCCTTGCCCCAAGACTGTGCGCCCGTCGGGGTCTTTAGTGGTGAGTATATGCCGATGTTGTTGAGGGCTTTCGTGATCTGCGGGGAACTGTTGATGTTAAACTCTGTCCCCACCAGCTCGAGTAGCTCTGCTTGGATCTCCTCTTGACGCAGTGTGATCTTCTCGATGGCCGCATCACAATAGTCAATGTCAGCTTGCATTCCGACCAGCTCCATGTCATAGAAGACTCGAGTGGCTCTGATCTCTTTCTTCCAGACGCCGAGTTGCTCAGTGTCGACGATCAACGACTGGAATACGTGGGCCAATCGTAAGGTTCCCTCGATGTCCTTAATGCAATACGGGCCGAGACGGTCGATGGGTACGTGGTCGTAGTGGCGAACGCCCCTCGACTCTATCCACATCTTGTTCTTGTGCATCCACTCCTTGAGATCCTTGTTGTACGCCCCCTCTCCTTCTCCGAGGAATCGGTTCATCATGTTCTCGAGGTTGAGGCCACCGGGTGGGTGCTTCTCCGGAACGCACATACGAGCCATGATTAGCCCGTCTATCAACTGCTGTTCTTCGTCCGGCTCATAGCCTTCAAGTTGAAGCATCAAGAGATCGAACTTGATATTGAACCCTATAAGCGTTGGCACCTTCGACAGTACTTTGGCCAGCTCGTTTAGCCACTCCTCAGGGAGGTTGCCACCCTCATACAGCTCGCCAGCGTGTCGAAATGGCAAGTACCACAGGTGATCGAGGTCGGTTCCTACCCCAACCCCGCAGATCCTGTCGCCCTGAAAGGGATGCAAGCCCGTAGTCTCCGTGTCAGTAACCACGGACTTTGACTCTGCAACCAGAGTCAGCATCTCATCGAACTGCTCGCGTGTTTCGACTATCAACTAGTTTGCTCCCTAGTCTTTTTCCGATCTTGATAGGTGAGTATCTTCATCAAGTGAATCTGCGAAGTCGATGTTAGTGGCGGACCAACTAAACTCATGTCGCCGGCCGGAAGCTTAGTAAAGTGCGCTGCCTGCTCTAGCTGAAGAATAGTACGAGCCTGGAAGATAACCTCTGCCGCGGTGTCACCCATTCCATTCAACCACGGTCCCTGAGGACCAAAGACTAATTGATCTTCTTCGATATACTGTCGCACTAGCGCCCCTGCTTTTTCGTACATCGGTTCATACAAATGACCAGAGCCTGCTATGTGCACATACTTCCCCATTCGTCTACCAAGGCCGATGGCGATTAGCTCCTGAAGCATGGTAAATTGAAATACGTCGTAAGGCACTCCCCACCATATATCGCTCGCACGCATGTACACCGTTAACTCCACTTTCTCGTTACGGACAAAGAATTGTAAAGAGCACGTGCACGGAACGTTCAACAGGTCCTTTCGATATCTACCCTCGTAGATTGTCATCACGGCTCTACGACTATCTGGATCTTTAGTTAGCTCGTCTATGATCGGCACAATCTGATCTCGAATTGCCACACCGTACGGGATCTCGGTCTGATGAATGGTCGGGTCGACCCAATCGACAATCTTGGAGTTGAACCGCAACTGCTGGGTCGCATCCTCAGTAGCCGCCACGAGTTGAAGCCCTTCCACCAACGCAAACGCCGCGTTGACCTTCCGCTCCGGCAGGGTTATCATCCGGTTCATTGGGTTGGTAAGCTCGAATACGAAGGGCCGAACCTCTATGGTCTTCAAATCACGTGGAGCGGTCTCTTCCCCGTTGGTAAGAACGTGCTCTAACAACTTAGGGTAGAGCGCGTTCATGTGGTTACCGGTCAAGTGCAATGCGTATTGCATCCGCGTATCCCTCCATGTTATGGTAATCGAATCGTCGCCAGGACTGAGGATGACGCACCCCGTTATGCGGAACGTCAGCTTTATTAAGCTCCTCATTTGCGATCCTTCCCAATGCCACGACTTTTGGTCTCCCCAGCCGTTCATATTCGGCAGACAGATCGTACGGATTGCCCTCCCAATCGAGAGAGTTGCTTATCCACATCGAATTCCATCTGATGTACATCGAATCCAAGGTCCGTCGAAGATAATCTCCCGCCGGGCTATGGAAGCACATACGGTACTGAAGCGGACGTCCGTCGTCTACCTTCGTGGGCTGCTCCCCTACGAACCAATACTTCGGTCGTGCGTTCCCCATTCCGGCAGTCGTTGGATCAACCTCTCCGGACTGATTGTGTACAGCTTCAATGGTTTGATACGTCAACTGGCGCGTTAGCGGAACCGTGTAGTCATAGATATTGAGGGGGAGTGAGGTCTTGGATAGAAGATCTCCAAAGTTAACGACGACGTCACGCTGCCTGTCGCCGTGGTACTCACCTTTAGCCTTGGCTTGATTTTCAAGCATGCGCTCCCACGACGTGCTGCACATTATCAGCACAGTTCGGCGGGCCCAGAGGAATCCCTCCATCGCCCAAAAGTCTAGAGGGCTCAATGCAGACCCATCTCGGAAGACTGGCCCGTATGCCTCTTCACTAAGATGCAGGCGATCTATCACCGTTGGCTTAGTGATGTTCGCGAGGCCGTTACGGAACCAGTAGTCCATCGGATGCTCATCGGGAACAACAAACTTTAGGTAGTCAAGCCCGTACCGATCGCTGAGATCGCGGGCCAGCGTAGATTTTCCCGTACCATCTGCCCCTTCGACTAAAATAATCACTATAGCACTACCTCCAAAGGTAATTGAAACTCCTGCACACCTATGCCTATGCTTTTCCGCCCGTAAGTTGGTGTCTGCTGATGACAGGATCTACACAATGTTCGTCCGTTGTCAACTACGTACACTAGATCGGGACGCTGACACTTCGGTTGGATGTGATCGGCTTCAAGACGCCCGCCTCGTTGGCCGCAGAATTGACACGTCCAGTTATCGCGCTCAAAAACCTGCCGTCGCCACTCCGTGACAACAGGTATGCTAATAAAGTCCTTTCGCCGTGCCCGCCCTTGTTCTCGTTGTGCATAGCTTTGCCGCTTTTTCGCCTCTTCGGTAGGAATGTACTTTTGACAACTCTCTCGAATTTTTTCTTTGGTTTCGTTAGTTTGAGGTATCCCTTTGTTCCAAGCAATCTGCCCTTGATGCGCTTCGCTTAACTTCGCCCGTCCTTCGTCCGACAATTTCTGACCTTTGTTAGACGGCGCCCGGCCGATGTTATTCCACCCCATCCGAGCAAGAGCTTCGTCCGAATAGACTCCTGTCCTACCCTTATTCCAAGGAGGCTTAGCTCGTATGTAAATTCCTCTCGGCATCTCCCTCCAGATATATTATACCCCTCGCCCGTCGGGGCTGGGGAGTCTATTGGCCAACATCTCATAGCGAAGTAACGCCCGTTCCACTTTCGCGGCAGCCATATCAATGTTGTACTGCGCCTCCCGTACTCTCCTTCGTTCCGCCGCCTTCTCGCGCTGTGTATCACTCATCTGCTTCTCCTGTTATACCTGCTGAAGCCGAAAAAATTGTCAAGATCTCAGTCTGGACTCCAGCCTGCCGCGCGAAACAATTCGTCAACCCGGTCTACCGATCGCGTGTGGTCGATTTCTACGACCGTCAAGCCAAGTTCTCCAAGCCGTCTCCGGACGGTGATCATGCGCTTGAACGTGATACGAACGGTTTCCTCATTGATTTGTTTCCCGCCGTTGCGTTCGTACACCTGCTTGATACAGACGTCCGCTGGCGTGTCCAAGAAGCCGTACAGATGATCGTGCTTCGGCTTCACAGCCTCTGCTACGTCTACGCTTCGGTGAACCACCGACGACCAGAAGAGCGCCTCGTAGTACACGTAATCGTATTTCTCCGCCGCGTCGATGATGGCAGCTTGCCGCTCATCGTTGGTCTTGTAAATGCCCTCGATGCCACCCATCGTTTTCTCGACTTGGTATTGGCCCAGCATCACTAGACCACCCGGCAACATCTGAGCCGCTAACCGCTCTTTGCCTTTCCGTGTGTGTCCCATGATAGGCTCGCCACCATAGCGTCGGAGTAGTCCTCTGCCGATATGAGATTTCCCGGCGCCTGATCCGCCTCTAACGTTCAGCAACATGTCCATTCTCCAATAGGTATTTTTCAAAGCTCTTGTTATTAAGTGCTCCCGGCCGTAAAGCTCGTACGTACTCAAGAGCCTCTGTGTACGAAATGCCGTTTATCTCGGCCACCACCAAAGTGCTAACCAGTCCGGCCCGATTCTTTCCCGCGTAGCAGTGCACTAGAACATTTGAGTTCCAGTACCTGATTTGCCCAATGATGTAATTGGCTGCGTGATGAACTTGAAGTTGCACCCTTTCTATTTTACCGTCAGGGATGGGAGCGTAGTAATACTTGAACCAGCGACCACGGGCTAGCTCTTCAAGCTCTGGAATCTTCGGGTCAACCAAGCTCACTACAACGTCTATGTTGCGGTCCAAAAGCTCTGGGACCAACTTATCTCGAGACAGACCGGCCAAGCCCCCGCGCAAATACAAGTGAGGAATAATCTGGACCAGCTTCATATACGCTCCTCGCCCTTTCCGATCAGTGCCTTACGCTTTGGAGACCGACGCTTTACAGGGGAGCCAAGGTCGGCAGTGTCATCGTACTTGAAGCGCAGATCGCTCCATATGTATCCGTGATCGACGAACGTCGATAGAAGTTCTCTACGGGTTCCGCTCCAATTATTGTTCTCTCCGAGACACTCGGCGCGGTACAGTGTTTGACGGGTTCTAAGGGTGCTTGCACCGGCCTCTTGTCCAAATTCCTTTTGAACCTTGGCTATGTGTTCGAGCTCTCGGTCCAGTGCGTGCCCGGGGTAGTACCCTCCCTTAATGGTCTTCATAAAGTTGCATAATAGCATCTCTACATTGAACCACGTAGTGGGCACGGCCTGCTTGAGGATATCTGACAGTGAATCAGCTTCGGTTCTTCCGACCGCAGAGTTATCATGAGTGTTATGATCAAAGATCGCGCCGAGCGTTCGGCGGGGTACACTCGCACCATTCGGTCGAATGTCCGTTACTGTCGGCAAAGGCGCTCCCAAGCGTCTTAGCGCTTCATAAAGTTTCAGCCCTGTGTACCGTCCGTGGTTAGGCACGCCTTTCATCAAGGTCTTAAACGCAGAGTCAAAGCTGTCAGACTTATTCAAGCTATCCATGCCCCCGCTATCGAGCCAGGCAGCGTACCCTGATAGGGTTCTTACGAGCTTGTGTGGACCCATTCGATTGACCCGTCGTACTCGGCTTAACGGAAGACCTTGCCAGTGCTGTTCACACCATTCAAGCACCTTATCAGGCTCTTTGATGATTGCCTTACGTGACCAGCGACGAGTAAAGACCTCTTGAGAGGGTGGTGCGTAAAACGTAGAAAAGCAACCAGCGTACCAATACGGATCTTCGCTCTCTCGTGCCAAAGAGATAGCCCCTGTGATATACGAATCCGACCCGTCAATTGCTAGCTTTAGTTGACAGAAGTCAACAAAGTGTTGATACAACTCTGAGTTCATCGGCGCTTCTCAGTGATCAGTCGGGTCATATACAATGCCTGTCCATCCAGTGTGTTGTCGGTCAGTATTAGATAGACGATTTCTGCTGCGAGCGAGTCAGCAGACATAACCGACCCGTCGGCAACGTTAGTTAAATCCCTCTTACGGAACATAGGGGTATCCACGTGGCTGGTACACACTACGTAGACCTGAATGCCATGAGCTGCCAAGCCCTGAGCGAGTCCAAGGCCAAGGGCGGTCACGGCAGCTTTTGACACCCCGTAAGCTATGTTATCCATACTCGGGAGTCGACCGGACGTGGAGCTTACAAGCACGATCTTTCCCGGCATCTTAGCGTGGATTAAGCGCCGTGCGTGCTCCTGAACCGCAATAAACACTCCGGTAACATTAGTGTCGAGCACCTCTCGCCAGTTATCGTACTCTACGTACGGAAATGTTTGTGGTACGAGAATACCGGCACTCGCTACCAGGATCTGTGGCGGTGGAGAGCCTATCTGATCGTAATGGGCCTCAACTGCCTTCGCATCCGTGATGTCTACCCCTGAAGTTCGGGACATACCGTAAACCGATAGTCCAGCCTCTTGGAGCTGACGAGTTACCGCTTGACCAATACCAGATGACTCGCCAGTAATAACCGCAATGGCCATTACGCCGCCACTGTTGCTAGGTCGGCTGCCTTGGTTTTTAGATACGTCTTCTTGCTGAAGGGACGAGCTATTTTTCGGAAGTCGATCAGTGGGAGCCCGTCTGGCTTTGCGATGTCGTTCTCCAAAGAGACCATACAGCGCTCGGCTAAGTACCGTCCCATATAGGGCAGAACCGCTTGGGTGACGTCGGAGTTGGTTCCCAACCCTCTATCGTTCTTGGTGTTAACGGCGAACTCAAAACTGTCGGGGTAACCGCACAGCCTGGCTCCCTCTCTCAGTGTTAAGGTCCGATTCTGAGTGGGATGGGTGAGCGCGTCGATGTCGAGGACGGTGTTAACCGTCGAGTCCATAAGCAGTCGAGAGGCGATCATCCGCCCTCTTTTAGCCGGTACACCGTCTCGTTCGGTCAAACGATCAGCGGCCTTGTTCCACTTCTCGCCCTCGCCTAGCTCTTTCATAACCAGGAGATCACCGTCGGGCGGTCGCCTAACAATGTGGTTGGAAACTACCGGCTCGTCGCCGCTTCCCACCCACACCGCGCTGTCTTCCAGGTCCCCGATCAAGTCTCTGACCGTCGGGACGTCTCTCCATCCGATCATCGGCTCAGGGAAGCTGATCTCGTGCTTGTGAGCTATGAGGTGGAAGCGATTCCGGCTCTGAGTCCCGTAGTGCAGAAGGCCGTTGGTAAGGAAGACGGTGGTTGCCATACCACACTCGTCTCGGAATCGGCGGGCGATCTCTTCGTAAGCCGACTGTCCGCTGGTCCACGCCATCGGTACGCTCTCCAAGATGAAAAAGTCCGGGTTAAGCTCCATGGCCGCCTCTGCCGCGTTCAATGTGAACTGGAACCTTGGATCTGCGGTCCCTAGGTGGCTGCCTACTGCGCTCCAGCAAGCGCACGGCGGGTTGGCGTATACCAGGTTGACCTTTCCTTTGTTCTGTTGGATAGGCCACTCATCCTTTGTCAATGGATGTGGTACGTTCGGGAAGTTCATATCAAATGTCTTGGCTCCCCAGGGCCCCTCTTCCCACTGCCCAAGGATGTCAAAATACTCACTCACTCCCAGGGTGAACGCCCCGCTGTAAATATGAATTCCGATGGCGGTAGGCCGCCCACTGTCAGTACTCATTTCTCTGCTTCTCCCGTAAATATGCTACGCTCATTTGCGTCAGATCAGCCTCTATCCCCACTCTTAATAGTGTGTGAATTGCAAAATGAAGTGCTTTAGTAATAATCGCAAGATTCACCGGTTTGTCGTTTCCTGGATTAGCGTCTATATGATGAACAATCTCATTAGATCCCAACGTACGCTTCAACAGACGCGCCGCTATCCATCTCGCTCGAGGTGTCCATCCGTTCTTCTTAAACACTGCTGGATTCCAGATAAATACTCGCCCGTCCTCATCTATCCGACGAGCTATCCACTTCTTAGTACGCTTACGCAATAAAGTCTCACGGAACTCAGGAGTACGTCTAGTCGCCGTGCTTGCTTTCTGAGCAGTCCGTGCAGACTCACTAGTAAATCCACCGAGTTTGCTATGAACCCAACATTTGCAGTTTGGAAGATCCAACGACGCATGATGCCGGTTTCCCGCACTTACATTGGCACGCTGTTCTTCCGTCATTGACGATCCACGCTTCACGCGACGTCACCTTTCTTGCTTTTCGTCGTTTTCTTTGCTGCCGACTCCTCCGGCTCTGGGTTGGGCGCCGGCTCTTCGGCCGCCGGTTCTTCAGACGTAGGCAGCTCTGGTATTGCCTCTGCATGCTCTTTGGTACCACTGCCTTCCATCTTCTCCACCTTGACGACCATTTCTCTGACCTTGTCGACGATGTTGGGAAGAAGCTTCTCCTTCACTCCGAAAAGCTCCCGCTTCATCTCAGTGATCTCGTCGCGCATCTTGGTAGGTACGCCGTTTAGCTCCGAAGCGATATCCTCTACCCGCTCCATAAGACCGTCATCAAGAATTCCGATCACCCGGATTGCGGCCACTACCGCCGCGTTGGCCTGTACCTCTATATCTTGCTCTAGATCGATATCAGAGGCATCGATGCCCATCCGGAGAAAGTTGCGGTTCTCCGGATCGACACATAGCGTTATTCCTATTGAAACTCCGATCTTCATGATCAGCTCCTAAAACGGGAGATCATCGACACCGTCGTCGAAGGTGCTGCCTGACGTCCCACCAAAGGTAGGCAGCTCAACCTCGCTGTACTCTTCAGTCGGCGCTTGCTCGGGAGAGGGTCCGGTCCCGTCCAGGTTGGTTACAGCTCCGGTTGCGATGTCCAGCAAGCTCGGAAGAGCGGCCGACAAGGCCACGATATCCATGTCCAATGGCGTAGGATCTTCCCCGTCCAAATCGCGGGTCACCTTCTGTTGACCCCTGAGGCCGTGACGCGTGATCAAGTAATCGCGATCAGTCAAGGTTCCCAACCGCTCAACTCGGCTTTCCAGCATCTGGGTCATGTAGTACCCGTCCTGCCAAACCATGAATGTGTTCAGCTCTTCTTTGTAGACGGTTTGAGCTCCGAGCCGGCCACGAGGAAATTGATTCTTTGGGTCGGTGCTCTGCGTCCGGTGATAAATGGCGTAGACCCAGACCCACATCATGAACTTTGTGGACCGCTTGTTGTCTGCCGAGCAGTGCGGGCATTCACCAACGAGTTCACCAGCGTCGTCTTCCTCTAACGAGCACAGGATGTCACTGAACCGGGTCTTCCCGCTCTGAGTCCTGGACTGCACGTTATGAAATTCTCCGCTCAACATCACGGAGTGGACTCCCACCTGAGCAGCCATACTGTCTTCACACTCTGACATGACCCGCATCTGAATGATGTCGCCATCATCCCTCAACCGAACATACGGTATGAAGCTGTTTCCTTTGAACGCAGCATCCGCCTTTGCCTGCTGATCTTTTAGTGCGCCAAATCCTGATCGCATGTCTATCTTACCTCCAATTCTTCAGCTTATCTTTTGCACTTTTAATTAGCTCTTGAGCGCGTTTCTTTCCAAGCTGTGTCAGCTCCCCGATTTCGCGGTAGGTCAGACCCTCAGCCTTCCCTTCCACGGCCACTAGCTCTTCTAGCGTTAAACCGGTTAGCATCAATTCTCCCGGAATGCTCGACTCCATATCTACAGACAGGGCCTCTACCAGCTGACGTATCAGAGCGGTCTCGTTGCTCCCTGCCCCGTGGTCTATTTTGTCTTTGGCATCTTCGACAGAAAAGTCAACTACCGGCGCGTTATGGACGTTAACCGTACTGCGAATCTTCAGCAGCTTATTAAGAGCTGCACGATGAAAGTAAGTGTGAAATGATGCGGGACGATATTTCACCCGCTCTTGGGTACTCTCAAAATGGGCGTCCGACCGTGCGTCCGCTCGCGCTTGTGCAACTTCGGGGTCAAAACGGTCCCAACAATCCCAGAGAACGATCAGCAGTTCCTGATGTAGGTCGTCTTTATCAAAGCCTTGGATATACCAAGGATTGCCAATTAATCGTTGAATCTTGGGCTCCCATTGTGCCGCTATATCCTCAAAGCCAATTTCTACTTGTTCATCCATACTGCTCATAATTATTATACCTACCTAATTAGTATGCCGCTTGTAATACGGGGTCAAGTGCTCCCACATCTGCTCTAGTAACGGCCACGTTGCCATTTGCATACGAAACTCTTCTGTCTTCCCTTCAACTTCGGTCAACCACCGATACTCTTTGAGTTTTTCGCGTCCAGTAAATCGCGCTATTATCTCCTCTCTTTGCTCTACGGAATTGACCACGTCGCTAAGACGTAGAAGAAGAATCTTCCTGTTGACCAGCACTACACGGAGAAATCGTATGTCATTCTCCATTTAGTCGACCTCCCAACCGAAGTGAGGGTCGCCGAATACTTCAGCCAGCTCTTTGGCATTCAGCTCTTGCACATCCTTTTGTCCGCCTATAATGTTTGTGTACATCACAGTGAAGCTTTTGCCCAACTGATCGACCAGGCGACTCATCGCGAGCAGCCCATCTCGGTCGTTGTCAAGGGCCAGCACTATTGTCTGCCCAAGTTGAGCCAGCAACCGCTCCCGAATCTTGGAGCACGTTACCCCTAGCAGCGCTACGGCCTCGGTGTACCCATGTTGATGAAGCCAGATCGCATCCAGCGCTCCCTCTACTAGAATGACCGTCCCATTGGAAGACTTATGCTGGTTAGCGCCAAACAGGTGACTCTGCTTTTTAAAGGCCTCAGGGAACAGGTATTTAGGGAATCCGTTTCTGATGGGCGGAACCATGCGGCGCACAATCCCTACCAGCTCCTCGCCGGATATATCGTACACCGGGATCACAATCGCCTTCATCATTGGGTCGTACCTGAAGCCCCACTTATTCAGGGTCTCTGGCGTGAATCCTCGTTTAAGAATGTAGCTGCTAGTCTTTTTCGGGTCCATCCGGTCGTAGTCAATCTTGAACAGATGATTGGCACTCTGCACTTCCACGGAGGCCGACTTCATGTTCGCGAAAATCTGCTCAACCTCTGAGAAATCAATGGTTTCAGACCGACTGAGCAGCCACCGCCGTGCAGCGTCAGGTTGGACATTCTTGAGCTGCTGGACCAGGCGCTCTAACGATCCGCCTCCGCCACCGCAGCCTTTGTAGCACACCCACGTTCCTGAATCCGCATTGACACTTCCATTAACATTAGTGCTCCCGTGCTTGTGGTTCTCAGGCCACGGACAGCTAATAGCTATCTCTCCAGCAGCACTTTCCCCGTGAGTAATGACCCCCAGGTCTTGTAGCACCCGCGTGACGTCGATCTGTCGTGACCCTATGGTCAACCCCATTAGATTGGAACTTCACTATCATCGGTGCCCGTCTCAAACGATGATGGAAGCGCTACCTCGAGCTGCTCAATCTGTCCCCAGTCGACATTGAACAGTAGGTGTTGCTTGGTGTGGTACTCTTGTCCGTTTCGATTGTTTGGCACCTTGAATGTGCGTCGGCGAGAGTCTCCGGAGTATCCAGCGAGGGTTATCAGTCTGTTAGCTGCCTCTACAGCCGCCTTTCCGTAGGCCGCGCTCGCTCCGTTGGCCGCCGGTTCGGTTGGGTTTCTCATGGCGTCGCGGTCTACTTGACTGGACCATATCACGACGTTCTTGTGCAATTGAGCAGCGGCTTTCAGTCCGTCAGCAGCCTTCTTGATGCGCTCCCATCCGGACATCCGATCGTCTCCACCGACAAGATGGATGCCATCAAAAACCACAAGATCCGGTTGATACTCGTCGATGGCTCCCAGTATAGTGGCCAACGAGAACACACCGTTATCCGACTCCGCGCTATCCATACAAATGAATGCTTCGCGTGCGCTAAGGTTCTCCAGCCAAGACTGATAGATATCCAGGCTGTCTATCTTGCCCGTCATAAGCTCCGTGTGAGATAGCTCCGTACCGCACCGTGCTGCCAGAACCACGTCGAATCGAAAGGCGCACTCTTGCCACGACATCTCAGGGGATAAGAACAGTACCTTCTTGCCTGCCTGATATGCGACGCACGCAAAATACATCATCATCCACGACTTCCCTATCCCCTTCGGCCCCATCAGCATGATGGTCTCACTAGGCTGCCAGCCCTGTAGGTTGTCGTCAAAGATCTTTAGGCCGGTGGGAATACCTAGAACTAGACCAGCTGCGGCTGCGGCCTGTCGCTCCTGGACCCACCCCAGTCGTACAAGGGCATCCCGGTCCAACACAGCGATATTTGAGCTGGAGCTTTTCCGTATCCCTCGTAGGTCTTCGGCCAAGAGGCGGACCGCTTCATCCGGATCGTTTAGAAGCTTGTCGCCGACCTTGCCAAACCGACTGAAGATGACGGACTGCGCGCGCCGAACCATGTCTTGCTTGCGCAGCTCCTCGGTGTAGAACTTCAGCTCCCCGGGTGACTCGAGCTTCAAGCCAATATTAGTGAACTGACCCTCTAGGTCTCGAGGTTCCGGTATCTTACCCTCGTACAGCCGAGAGTACTCCAGGGCGTATGAGAACACGTCGCCGAAGACCAGGAACGCGTCAGCCGTAATACCCTCACGGAGCAGCCACGTCAAGTCCTCTTGGTTTACGATTGATGATAATAATCGTGTCTCAGTTTCTTCTGGTGTCACTCTTTGGGCCTCGCGTCATGATCGTCGTTCCGTGTCGCTGAAGGATGAGATCCTGTAATGTGATCTCATCCACGTCAATCTCTGGTTCACCTTCGTTCAGGTGTTCCTCTAGTTTATCGTGCTCCGCGAAACGCTGACGGATGATTGTTACGGCCTCGCCTAGCTTTATCTCAGCTACTATCTTGATATCACTCCACTTCTGATACAGATCCTCCCCAAGTCGTGGAGGGCTGCCGGGGTTCGCCGTCTCAGTGTCCTCTAGCACGCCGAGCCACAGATCGAAGAATTCCCGCTCGTCATCGGTGGCAGCAAACCGCTTGAAGTACAGTGCCTCCCATGGTTGGTCCGGATGGCCCAACTCCTTAGCAGAGATATCCATCACAGAGATCGTCAGCAAGCGCTCGTTCACCCCTACTACTTCAGCGAAGGTCCCTAGCACGTGCTCCATTGCCAGCACCAGTCGGTATCGGTTATCGAAGTCCCTAACAAGCCGCCCGCATGCTCGAGTCATCCCACCCGTTGCGACTACCGAGTACCCGTGCGCCTTCGCTCGACGGGCTACATGGTGTGCGAAGTCGGCGGGGGTATACGAGTCTACTGATGAGACCACGTCCCCCATTAGGATTGTAACTCGCGGATAGTAGTTACAAACGGCAGCCAATCAGCGGTTAGATTCACCGTGGGCGTCCATCCGGTAGGGCAACGAGTCCCGAGGTCCTCTCCCGATATATCTGACAAAAGAGAACAGGTAGCCGTGGCCTCCTTGTTGTCCGTCCCCCATCTCAGTTCTCGATTGGTCATCCAGTGGTGCGCCCCATATGGCTTATGGACCACGAGAACATTAGCCCCTTGTCCTTGCCATCGGTGTAGAGCGGACCACTCCTCAGCCGGCATTACGTGTAGCGCACGGCCACCGTTTACGGGCACGAACCGCGTAGCAATAGCAATCAACGTGGTGCCGGTGTACGGGAGGACAGCGACGATCTCTGGTGCGTACAGCAGGGTCTGTGCACCGATGTCATTGACCTCTCTCAGCATCCGCCGCCCAAACTTGTCAGCTATGCGAGGGTTGTCGATCGCCTTGATTCCTTGGCCTCTCAACCACGATAGAATGGTGGACGCCAGCTCCTCAAATCCCTGTGACCGAACCGCGTTGGCGTGGGCGTCACGAATAAGGCCAGCAAACCACGGATCAATAGCTGCATGCGAGTCAGCAGCTAGACCGGCGAGGCGGTCAGCCTCTTCGTTCCCCACGATGCCTTGATGCCCGCGAACATGCTGTAGCGTCACCGTTACGTCGCCCGCCCCCTTGATAAAGTTCAATTGGCGGTTGACCTCTTCCCACAGGCACCGTAAGTTCTTAGAGTTCTGTGCCCACTCACCGCTCACCTGATTGAGGACGGTTAGACTGTCACTATAGACGGTTATGTCTTCGATAGTTTGCGATTGCAGCGTCTTGGCCAGCATCAACCCGGCTATTAAGGCACAGTACTCAGCCTCGTTGTTGGTGACATCGTCCCCGAGGTATCCAGAGTCGGAGGCAACCTCATCTCCCTCTCTATAGAGCACCGCGCCAAATCCTGAATGCCCAGGGTTTACTGGGCGGGTGGATCCGTCTGTGTAAACCTCTATCATTCCGTGGATCCCTCCTTCCCATCTTCGATCACTTCTTCTACCGGCTTAAGTAGCCGCTCCCGCAGCGGGCCCATAAGGATCTTCATCTTTGATCCCTTCTTGGAGCGAGCTGTGAAAACATAGCTCTTCTCACGCTCCATGCAGTTCTGATGCACGGTCCCTTTAAAGGGGCGGTCAAACGCCCTGACAGGAGATCCACCCCTCTGCCCTACCAACTTAAGGCAAGACACGCAGATGGACATCCGTATTGTCTTGGGCGATTTAACCTTCAGTTCCGGTCGATCTTCGACTGCAACAGCCTCGTCTTCGGGCTTATCCTTGTTCATCGTCCTCAATTTCCTTTAGCTTTGGGCGGTAGTAGCCTGGTCTGGGAGTGCCAAGCACTGTCGACTTCTTGATATGCGCGTCGGTTACCACCCTCTTTGTTCGGGCGTTCTCCAGCTTCATTGGGTCAAACTCGTAGGAAATCACCTTGGTACAGAGCTTTCGGTATGCATCCTCCCCGATGGTCTTCTCCAACAGCTCCAAGGAGAGGCCAGCCCCTATCATCGAGATACGTCGATCCCAAGTCCTTCCGGACGCCACGGGTATTGCCACCCGAATGTCCTTGCCTCCGAGGTTATCCAAGATCCCGCCTACCTGCTCCTTAATTGCTTTCAGGCGCTTGTCGTTGACGGCGTCTTGCTTCTTGATAGCCTCGGCCTCGTCGTCAAGCTGGTCGAGCAAGGATTGGTACTCTTTCACCGCGTCGTCGTCTGACTTGAGTAATACGAAGGCTACCATTATGCAACCTCCAAGGCTTCAACACCTTCGGGGCACAAGATCTCGAAGACCCTCTTGGTCTTTTCGACTTCGACGAGCTCGCATCCCGTGGCCAGCTTGGCGCCGGCTATTTCGACAGTGAAGTATTGGGTATTGAGAGTGTAGGAGAGGGCGCCGCTGTCTTCGTTTATCACACGCTTGGCCAAGGTAGCGTGGATAGCTTTTTGAACCACGCTTCTGATCTCTTCGGAGTTGCTGCTGTCCGCAGAGTACCCGACACGCATACGGGTGTCGTAGGTTCCCATAAACATGTAGATGTAGTCTGGAGGGAGGGCGGAGATCTCAGCGCTGTGCCTACGCATAAAGGCACGAGCTTTGTGACTTTGGCGTCGAGCCGAGGTCACGGTATAAAGCGCGGCCTTGTCCAAGCTCTGTAGGTGGTCCGAATTGTACCGCAGCACAAAGAATCGGAGAGTCTGGAAGGCCAGCTTTTGGAAACGTCGGAATGTCCTGTAAACGCCTGTTAGTTTGAATGGGAATATCATCTTTTCAGTCGTTTTC
>SDBV01000078.1_pt1 | contig 104549 bp, 74 predicted proteins | sample 2277081 | NCBI WGS metagenome assembly SDBV01 (sample SAMN10402039, study PRJNA504765) | marine sediment metagenome | isolation source: marine sediment core GS10_PC15, 223 cmbsf | place: Arctic Ocean: Southern Knipovich Ridge | collected 2010
ATTGGACGACTAAGTTGTTATAAGGAAGTTTTTGAATACTCCGGCGCAGCAAGCTGCGCCGGAATGCACTCGATGTTCAATTCAGGCCTATAAATTGTAACTACATTGCCTAATTACAGATATATCCCTTAATAAAAAGTTTTGGAAAAAGAGAGGGGGAGTTTGAGGGGGAGAGAAAAGAACCTTTTTTAAAAGGTTTTGTCTCTTCCCCTCACAATTTTTTCAATTTTTTGAGTAAATCAAAAGTCTCTACATCTAAAGTATCCACCTGGATTTGCTATGGATACCACCGTGAGCCCCAGCGCCTGTTCGGCGACCTGATTCACCTGATCATGGGACAGCGTTGACAAAAATATCCGGGGGAGAGGAGCATAAAGTGAGCGCGGTAGAGAACGCATACAGGGAGTTGATTGAGCTGGTGCGCGAGTCTGGTATCCTTCAATCCGCAGCCGAGTTGCTTGAGTGGGACCAGCAGGTCTGTATGCCCTCCGGCGGCAACGCCCACAGGGCCGAGCAGATGGCACTGCTGGCCGGCATGGTCCACGAGAAAGTCACCGCGCCGCGAATCGGTGAGTTGCTGGCTGAACTGGAACAGGCCGCTTATCCAGCGGGCAGCGCGGAGGCGGTCAATCTTCGCGAAATCGGCCGCAGGTACCGCAAAAAAACCTGCCTGCCTGCCAGTCTGGTCAAGGAAATCACCAGAGTCACCGCCAACGCTCACCCGGTGTGGGTACAGGCTAGAAGCAAAAAAGATTTCGCCCTGTTCCGTCCCCAACTGGAGAGGATTGTCGCCCTCAAGCGCGAGCAGGCCGAGGCGGTTGGCTATGAGCACAGTCCCTACGACGCTCTGCTGGATGACTATGAACCCGGCGAGCTGGCCTCCCGGCTTACAAATCTGTTTGGCGCTCTGGCCCCGAAGCTGACAGATTTGCTCCAGAGAATAACGGACGCGCCGCAAGGGCCGGATAGCTCTGTCGTGCGGCGGCATTTTCCGGCCGATTCCCAGCGCACCCTGGGTATCGAGGCTGCCCGGGCTATCGGGTTTGATTTCAACTCCGGCCGCGTGGACCCGGTGGTCCATCCGTTCTGCCTCACCGTGGGCCCCGGCGATGTGCGGATCACCACCCGCTACAACGAAAGTTTTTTCAACGAGGCCTTTTTCGGTTTCATGCACGAGACAGGCCACGGGCTCTATGAGCAGGGTCTGGTGGCCGCGGATTTCGGCTTGCCCACGGGAGAAAGCGTTTCGCTGGGGATTCACGAGTCACAGTCACGGATGTGGGAGAACTGCGTTGGCCGCTCAGGGCCGTTCTGGGAGTTCTTTTTCCCAAAGCTGGTGCAAGTTTTCCCGGAAGCTACCCGGGGCGTGGCAATCGAGCAGTGGCTGTGGGCAATCAACGAGGTGCGCCCGTCGTTTATCCGCGTGGAGGCCGATGAGGTGACTTACAACCTGCACATCATCCTTCGTTTCGAGCTTGAGCGGGCCCTGATCGAGGGCGAGCTGGCAGTGGCCGACCTTCCCGCTGCCTGGAACGAAAAATTTGTCCAAATGCTGGGCCTGGAAGTTCCCGATGACTCCCAGGGAGTGCTTCAGGACGTGCACTGGTCAGCCGGGCTGTTCGGCTATTTCCCCACCTACTGCCTGGGCAATCTTTATGCGGCTCAGTTTTATGCCGCCGCGAGTGAACAGATACAGTCGTTGGAGGAAGGATTCACGCGGGGAGAATTCCTGCCGCTGCTGGACTGGCTGCGGGGTAAAATTCATCGGCGGGGCATGAGCCTGCCCGCGCGCGAACTGGTAAAAGAGGTCACCGGCCACGAGCTTTCACCACAGTACCTGCTAAATTACCTTGAGCACAAATTCACCTCTTTATACGGGATTTAGCCCATGACACGGATTCGGCAATACTCATCATTAGTGTTTCTGCTGCTGCTGGTACTGGCCGCCTGCGCCACGCAGGACAGCAAGCCACAGGCCATCGAGTACCAACTGGCGGTCTGCGGCGGGGACGAGGTTTTTGTGCTGAGCCTGAGCGGCCCCACGGACAGTGTGGGCAAAAAAATCTGGAGCTGGCGGGCGACAGATTCACCGGGGCTGCCTGATTCGATGCGGGCGAAGTTCGCCTCCACCGATGACTGCAAACCTGTAGATGGCGGCAACTCTATCCTGATTACATCCTCAAGCGATGGAGTAGCTCTGGTGGAGCGCTCCAGCAAAAAAGTGCTGTTCTGGGCCTCGGCGGTCAATGCCCACAGTGCCGCGCTGCTGCCCGGTGGACTGGTGGCTGTGGCGGCATCCCACCGCCAGGACCAGCCCGGCGACAGGCTGGTCCTGTTCGCTCCCGGCACTCCGGGCAGAGAGATTGCCCATTACGAGTTGAGCCACGGCCACGGGGCGGTCTGGGACAGCGGGCGGGAGCTGCTCTATGCCCTGGCCGGTGACTACGTGCGGGTGTTCCGGCTGGTGCAGCCGGATGCCGGTGAGGCGCATCTTGAGGATGCCGGGCGGATAGAACTACCGGAGCGCGGCGGCCACGATCTCTATCCGGTACCTGGCTCACCGTACCTGGGCCTGAGCACCGGTAAAAAATGCTGGCTGCTGGACAGGGATACCGGCCAGGTTTTGCCTCATCCTGAGCTGGCCGGGCAGGCCAGGGTCAAGTCGATGTGTGTCAACTCCAGCAGCGGGCAAATGACCTGGACACAGGCCGAGGGTGACAACTGGTGGACGAGCCGGATCGGGATGACCGGGCCGGAAAATGAGATCAGGATGCCCGAGCACAGGACCTACAAGGTACGCTGGATAGAGTAGGGCGACAGCTATACTCATACTGCGATGGAGAACTGCCATGAAAGCTGCAATTGCCAGGACATTGAAAGTTGCATTTGCCACTCTTCTGCTGACATCGAGTGCTTCGGCTGCGCTTACGCTGGATGATTTGCGGGTATTCGATGCTCCGGCGGACACGATGATGCGCGCGTATCTGACAGCAAACGTGGAGCGGCAGTTCGCAAAACGTGATTCATTGCTGGCCGGTTTTACCACCAGGGCGCAGTGGGAAAGTCATGCTGATTATATCAGGGAAAAATTCCGTGAATGGACAGGCCCGTTCCCCCAGCGGAACTCGCTTGATGCAACGGTTACAGGGGTGCTGGAGCGTGAGGGCTACCGGGTGGAGAAGCTCTATTTTCAGAGCCGTCCGGGTTTTTATGTCAGCGCCAGCCTGTATGTGCCATTACGCGGCGAGGCCCCGTTCCCGGTTGTGCTCTACGCGGTGGGGCATTCCATGCCCGGCAAAGCTGTCGAATACGCGCAGTCCTTTTGTATCGCACAGGCCCGCAAGGGAATTATGGTGATGGCAATCGACGCAGCCGGCCAGGGGGAACGCAGGCAGGATGAGTACCTGATCTACGGTGGCTCGCCGGGTTCTGTGCACAAAGCAGTTGGTTTCCAGGCGTTCCTGGCAGGTACGCACGTGTTCAACATTATGATCTGGGATGCTATCCGGGCTATCGATTATCTGGTCAGCCGTGAAGATGTCGACCAGCAGCGGATCGGGATCACCGGTACCTCCGGCGGGGGAATGATCAGTACCTACATCCTGCCGTTCGAGAGCAGGATAGCGGTGGCGGTGCCAGCCTGTAACCCCAATACCTGGCTGGCGCGTACGCACGCCAACCTGGGTACCGACCACGAGCAGGTCTTTTTCGGGGCGTTCGACGAGCTTGTGGACCCCAGGGGCGACCCCCTGTTATGCCTGGCTCCCAAGCCCTTGCTGCTCAACTCCACATCCCGCGACAACCTCAATCCTCCACAGGGCGTTTGGGCGCTGGACAGGTGGCTCTTCAGGGCTTGGGCGGCCCAGGGCGCTCCGGAAAAAATACACACGTCGATGCAGGACGCCGCCCACGCCTATAACCGCGATCAGCGCGAGACCGCCTATGCCTGGTTCGGCCGCTGGCTGGGAGGCGGCCCCCCGGAGGAGTTAAGCGAGGGCGAGCTTGAAATCGAAACCGACAGCTCTTTATTCTCCACGCCCGCCGGCAGTGTATTCGATCTGCCGGGAAGCCGTGACCCACACAGCCTCGTACTGGAGTATTTTAACCAACATCGCGCAAAATGGCGCAGCGATATGGCGCCTGCCGAGATGCGGCCCCTGGTTACCGAAAAGATTCGCGAGGTGACAGGGATAGCAAATAATCCGGGTGTACCGGCAGCCGGGAAACTAGGTGAAAGAGTGTCGGATGGGACCAGGCTGACCCGCGTGGTGCTGCGTCCTGAAAAGATGATAATGCTGCCCGCCGTGCTGCTCCAGCCAGCCGGTAAGGTGGCCCCTGATGTGACCGTATATTTTAATGATGAGGGTAAGCAGGCTCTGGCCGGGGATACCGCCCTCCTGGGTAAAGTCAGCGATGGCTCCACCTGCCTGCTGGCTGTCGACCTTCGCGGGCAGGGAGAAACAGCCCCGGCTCTGGAGGGCAAGTTCTGGGATTTTCTGGCAGGTGATCCGCCGCCAGCGCAGAAAATACGGGATATTCTCTCGGTGCTGGCCTGGGTGCGGGCTGAATTTCCAGAGCGGGGAATTCATATCCGGGCTGACGGCGTGTCCGGATTATGGGCGGCGATGGCTGCCGTGCTCGACAGTGGCGGTGTGGAGTCGTTGCACCTGATTGGCGCTCCGGTGGATTTTGCCGACATGGTGGAAACCAGGCTGCCGGGCTACAACGAGGAACTGATCCTGCCCGCTATCCTGACACTGCTGGACATGCAGCAGGTTTACCAGGCGTTGTGCCCCGCACGGGTTACCCTGCTAACCCCGCTTAGGGCTGATAAGAGTCCGGCGTCGGCGGAATTCCTGCAACAAAGATTCGCTGTGGTGGGTGATTATTACAAACAGAACGGTAAAAAAGCCCGCTGGGTTGTCAGGGCTGAATAACGACAAGGGGGCCGCACCTCGTGCGGCCCCCTTGTCGTTATAGTATTACAATGTTCTGTCTCCAGCACTTCAGCCACCGATCAACAGCATCTCCCAGTCCTCGCTGTGCACACTGCGCTCCATCGCCTCCAGCGCCGCGATAGGCGGAATCATGCTGGCGTGGCTACGCGGTTCCTCGCCCGTCTGGAACATCTTGATCATCGCCGAATACATATATGCCGTTCCGTGTTCAACCTCGAAACGCGGTTTGATCTGCTGCATTCCCTGGCTCATCGCCACATGGATATCCCAGTTGCGCACCGGCACGTAGGTTACAATCTGGCCCGACTCGTACTTGAACTGGAACGTGTAACGATCTCCGTTGCGGGTGGCGCGCACTGCCTCCACATCGTCGCCGAAAATCTTGAACAGCCTCTCCACCGTGTGGATGCCGTAGAAGAAGATTCCGCCGTACTTGCTGGTGATGCTGCTGGGGCCCGTGACCACCACCGAACGGATATCGTCCTTATCCAGGGCGGCCACCTGGGCTGCCAGGTCATCCATAACGGGGCCGTAAGCGGCTGAGCTGAGCGAAGTGATCGGCGTTCCATTGGCCTCGGCAATCTCGATCAGCTTCAGCCCGTTTTTCACCCGGTAGCAGAACGGTTTATCCACAAACGTGGGTATCCCGGCCTCGACAAACGGAATTGCCGCGGCTATGTGGTACTGGGCGTGACGGTGGTCGATAATCAGGGCGTCGATCTGGCCCATCAACTCACTCTGCTTCTTGACTATCTTGGGGATGCCTCCCTTTTCCGCGGCGTTGCGTGCGAACTCATCGGTCTCGCCCCAGACAGCCACCACTTCCACTCCCGGAAACATCTTCTGCTCGTTGAACGTCCTGGCGATACCGATCGTGTGGCTGTTCTCTGCCCCGATAATTCCAACACGAACTTTTTTACCGGTTCCCTTGTCTGGTGCTCCCGGCGCGTTCTGCGCCCGGCCCGTGGACGCCAACGCCAGTGCTCCCAGCGCTCCCGCGCCCAGTGTGTGCATAAACTTGCGGCGGTCTGTCATCAAAGCCTCCTTGCCTCTGTTCTGGGTTGCATAAAGGAAATTCAGGTTGTTATCAAACAGAGAAGGGGCCCGCCAGCGGGCCCCTTCGTGCAGTAGCTCAACAATTAAGCCTTAACCTATTTCCGGTACTTCTTTCAATGACTCAGCCAGCTGATCATCGGGGAATTCGTAGTCCTCAAGCTGATTTTCAAGGAATTTCTCGTAGGCAGCGAGTTCCAGGTGGCCGTGGCCGCTCAAGTTGAAGGCGATACATTTTTCCTCGCCGGTTTCCTTGCATTTGAGCGCTTCGACAATTGCCGCGCGCACAGCGTGAGTGGTTTCCGGCGCGGGGATTATGCCTTCGGTCTGGGCGAACAGCACACCGGCCTCGAAGCACTCGAGCTGATGCAGGCTTGTCGCCTCGATCAGCCCCAGGTGCTTCAGGTGGCTCACCAGCGGGGCCATGCCGTGGTAGCGCAGGCCACCCGCGTGGATTCCCGGCGGGACGAATACATGGCCCAGCGTATACATCTTCAGCAGCGGGGTCATCTGGCCTGTGTCGCCGAAATCATAGCGGAAGGGGCCCTTGGTCAGGGTTGGGCAGGAAGCTGGTTCGGTGGCGATAATGCGGATGTCCTTGCCGCCCAGTTTGTCGGGCACGAACGGGAAAACAAAACCGGCGAAATTACTGCCGCCGCCTGCGCAACCGATCAGTATATCTGGGTAATCTCCGGCAATTTCGAACTGCTTCTTGGCTTCCTGGCCGATTATGGTCTGATGCAGCATCACGTGATTGAGCACGCTGCCCAGCGAGTAGTTGGTATCATCGTGGGTGGCGGCGTCCTCCACCGCCTCACTGATCGCCATCCCCAGGCTGCCGGTGGTTCCGGGGAAACGCTTGTTGAAAGCGCGTCCTGACTGAGTGAGATCAGTGGGACTGGAATGGACCTCGGCGTTCCAGATGTGCATCATGTTCTTGCGCAGCGGTTTCTGATCGAAACTGACCCGTACCATGTAGACCGTGCATTCCAGGCCGAACTTGTGGCAGGCCAGCGCCAGTGCGCTGCCCCACTGGCCCGCGCCGGTCTCGGTGGAGATGCGCTTGATGCCGGCTTCCTTGTTGTAGTAAGCCTGGGCCACGGCGGTGTTGGGTTTGTGGCTGCCCGCCGGGCTGACACTTTCATTCTTGTAATAAATTCTGGCCGGAGTGCCCAGGGCTTTCTCAAGGTTAAATGCTCTGTGCAACGGAGTGGGACGCCAGAGCTTGAGCACATCCTTGATCGGGTCGGGAATCTCAATCCAGCGCTCGGAGGAGACTTCCTGCATGATCAGAGCCATCGGGAAAAGCGGCGTCAGCGCTTCGGGGCCAAGCGGCTTGCCATCGGCCGGATTCAGCGGCGGCGCCATCGGTTCTGGGAGGTCAGCTGCAATGTTGTACCAGTTTTGCACCATCTCGCTCTGGGAGAGGTCGATTTTGTAATCTGCCATTTCGGATCTCCGTGATATGCGTAACAGATTGTTTGCGGACAGGTTTATCAAGTAGGAATGCAATAGTTAACATCCGCCACTACCCATGTCAAATGTTTCTCGATGCCGCACTGGTTCGGGTTCAACGCGGCCGGCAACGCAGATGGATAAGGAATTGGTTGAAAATTAATTCGCAAAGCTGTAGATTGTTCAATCGATTATCAGAAGATATAATCATCATCCTTGTCCGGCCCGGCCGGAAGGTTTTCTGTTATATGGCCACAAGTCTAAAAAATATAATGCCTGACGTTCGTAAAGTGCTGTTGAGCGGCAACGAGGCCGTGGCACAGGCCGCCTGGGAGAGCGGGGTACGTTTCGGCGTAGGCTATCCCGGTACGCCCAGTACTGAAATATTGGAAACTCTGGCGCATTATTCCAAAGTCCACTGCGAATGGGCGCCCAACGAGAAAGTGGCCCTGGAAACAGGCGCCGGTGCGCAGTTGGCCGGTATCCGCGTACTGGTGACGATGAAACACGTGGGCCTCAACGTGGCGGCTGATCCGCTGATGACTCTGGCCTACACGGGCGTTGTGGGCGGAACGGTGATTATCTCCGCCGATGACCCGGGGATGCACAGTTCGCAGAACGAGCAGGACAACCGTAACTACGCGCGCTTTGCCAAGCTGCCGATGGTCGAGCCATCGGATAGCGCAGAGGTGCACGAGTACATCAAGTATTCTTTTGAGCTTAGTGAAAAATACAAGCTGCCCGTGCTGTTTCGCATGGTCACCCGTATCTGCCACAGCAAGTCTATCGCCACGGCCGGGCCGCGCACTGAATATCCGCCCAGGCCCTACGAAAAAGATTTTGTCAGCAACGTGATGATCCCGGCCAATGCCCGTACGATGAGGGTGAAGCTGGAGGAGAAGATGGACCGGCTTCGCGAGCTGGCCGAAAGCTCGCGGCTGAACCGGCTGGAAATGCGGGATAGCGCCGTGGGCATTATCTGCGCGGGAAATATCCATAACTACGTTCGCGAGGTTCTGCCCGGTGTCAGTACGCTCAAGCTTGGCATGGTCTGGCCCCTGCCGCCCAAACTGATCGAGGATTTCGCCGCGAAATGCGATAAAGTGTATGTGCTGGAGGAACTGGACAGTTTCCTGGAAACCGAGATAAAGGCGATGGGTGTCCGGCTTGATGAGCTGCCCCGGCCCCGGCCTAAATTCGGTGAACTGACCCCTGAGATTGTCGATGGTATTTTTGCTGTGGGACCGGCGAAGGAAGTGACGGCGGCGGAGAATGAGTCGGTAAAAAACCTGGCGCCCAGGCCGCCCGTGCTTTGTCCGGGATGCAGCCATCGCGGTGTGTTCATGGTGCTCAGGAATATGAAGCTGACAGTAGCCGGTGATATCGGTTGCTATACCCTGAGCGCCCTGCCGCCGCTGGCATCGATGGATACCTGCCTGTGCATGGGAGCATCGGTGAGCATGGCCTATGGCCTGGAGCGCGCCCTGGGTTCCGACGCCAAACGCGGTGTGGTTGCCGTGATCGGAGACAGCACCTTTTTGCACTCCGGGCTGACACCGCTGCTGAATATTGTCTACAATGGCGGCAATACGGTAACAGTGATCCTGGACAACCATACCACGGCGATGACCGGCCACAACGAACATCCCGGCACGGGCAAGCACCTGGCCGGCGACCCGGCTCCCCGTGTTGATTTTGAGCAGTTGTGCCGCGCGGTGGGTGTGAGTTTTGTGCGGACAGTGGATCCCTACGATGTGGGCCGGATGCGCGAGGTTATGCGCGAAGCGCTGGACTATTCCGGTCCGGCGGTTGTGATAGCCAGCCGGGCCTGTGTGCTGATGCCTGACGAGCGTGGTGTTTACAGACCGAAAGTCAACTACTGCCAAAACGATTGCACCGCCTGCGGCTCCTGTTTCAGAATAGGCTGCCCGGCCATATCCCGCGACGCGGATACGGGTAAGTGCATGGTAAATTTGAGCCTCTGCACCGGTTGTGGCCTGTGTACAACCGCCTGCCCGTCTGGAGCGTTGTCCCTGTGAGCGAACTGATTACCAACATTCTGATAGTAGGAGTGGGTGGCCAGGGAATCCTGCTGGCCAGCGAGATTTTAAGCGAAGTAGCCATGCTATCCGGGCTGGACGTGAAGAAGAGCGAAGTGCACGGCATGAGCCAGCGCGGTGGAGCGGTCAACAGCCACATCCGTTTTGGACCAAAAGTGCACAGCCCCATTATCCCGGCCGCGGAAGCCGGATTCGTGCTGGCGCTGGAAAAACTGGAAGGCCTGCGGGCCCGGACGCTGCTGGCGCCGGGGGGCAAGCTGCTGGTTAATGATTTCCGGTTGGACCCGGCCACGGTGGCTACAGGGAAGCTTACCTACCCGGAGGATGCAATCGAGCAGTTGCGCGGTACTTGCAACGGGCAGGTTGTGGCGGTGGATGGACCGGCGCTGAGTGTAAAGGCCGGAGATCTGCGGGCGATGAACACTGTAATGCTGGGAGCTTTGAGCCACTTTCTGGATTTCCCGGACGAGCAGTGGGAACAGGCGATGCAGCGGCATATCAAACCGAGGCTGCTGGAGATCAACCGCAATGCGTTTGAGTTGGGGCGTGAAGGGGTGGCTGTCTGAGAAGGACAGCTTGCGTTGCGGGCAAGTTGATTAACCACTTTTTTTACCTGCCGAAAACAACGCACGGCTGCGATGCCAGAAATGCTGGCATCGTGCTTGATGCCGTGGGTAATCATGAAACATGGCAAGACTATCTTTCTATCATAAGCTTATGCTTGTAATTGATTGCGGATATTAGCGTAATCCGTTCGGTGCCGGCATGAGTAGCGCAGGCCCTGCGAGCTTTTATTGTTGCGGGTTTCCATGCCGATCCGTATGGGCGCTGATCCGTTGTCCGCTCCAGCGGCCAGGACAAGCCGGCAGTGAAATGAATCGAGGACTTCAGGTGGAGAGCCAGTGATCTGGAACCAAAAATACGAGACAATGTCGCTAGACGAGCGCCGTAAAATTCAGGGTGAACGTCTGGCCGATGTATGCAGCCGTGTTTACGAGCGGGTGCCATTTTATCGCCGCGAGTTCGAGGCAAAGGGTATCACTCCGGGCGACATCAAGGGGGTCGACGACCTTGCCGGGCTGCCGTTCACCATGAAGCAGGACCTGCGGGACAACTACCCGTTCGGGCTGTTTGCCGTCCCGCTGGAAGAGATTGTCCGTATCCATTCCTCCAGCGGTACCACCGGCAAGCCCACGGTTGTGGGTTACACGGCCGATGATATCCAGCTCTGGGCCGAAGTGATGGCCCGCAGTTTCGGCTGCGCGGAGGTGGGCAAGGGCGACATAATCCAGAACGCCTATGGCTACGGAATGTTCACCGGCGGGCTGGGCGCGCACTATGGCGGCGAGAAAACCGGGGCCACGGTGATCCCAATCTCCGGCGGCAACACCAAGCGCCAACTGATGACGTTGGAAGATTTCGGTTCCACGGTCCTCTGCTGTACGCCCAGCTACAGCCTGTTTATAGCCGAGGTGGCCGAAGAAATGGGGATCGATATCCGTAAGCTGCCGCTTAAAGTCGGCATATTCGGCGCGGAACCGTGGAGCGATGAGATACGTAAGTCGATCGAGGCCAACCTGGGGATCGACGCGTTGGATATCTACGGGCTGAGCGAGATTATCGGGCCAGGAGTGAGCATGGAGTGCCTGGCAAAGGACGGGCTGCACGTGTTCGACGACCATTTTATCCCTGAAGTTATCGATCCGGTTTCCGGCGAGGTGCTGCCCGAGGGCAGCAGGGGTGAACTGGTGTTTACCACTATTACCAAGCAGGCGTTCCCGTTGATCCGCTACCGCACGCGTGACGTTACCAGTCTCGCCTACGAGAAATGCTCCTGTGGCCGTACCCATGTCCGCATGGCCAGGGTCAGCGGCCGGACGGATGACATGCTGATCATCCGCGGGGTTAACGTGTTCCCCAGCCAGATAGAGAGCGTGCTGGTGGGGATAGAAGAGGCCGAGCCGCATTACCAGCTTATCGTGCGCCGCGAGGGCTCGCTGGACACCCTGGAAGTGCAGGTGGAGGTGAACGGGAAATTTTTCAGCGATGAAATCCGAGAGCTGGAGTCGTTGCAGGCCCGGATTCGTGGCGAGATAGAGAGTGTGCTGGGAATCAACGCCAGAGTGAAGCTGGTAGAGCCGCGCACTATTGCCCGCAGCGAGGGCAAGGCCAAGCGGGTAATCGATGAGAGGCCGAAGTGAGCTATAAAGATAAAGAGCAGTAAGTGATGAAGATTATCGACATACATACGCATTTTTTTCCTGACGCCGTGGCGGTAAAGGCAATCCCCCAGATGGAAGCCTCCGCTGGCTGGAAAACATTTCACGACGGAACGTTGACCGGCCTGCTGGGCTCAATGGATGCGGCTGGAATAGGGACCAGTATCGTTCTGCCCGTGGCCACCAACCCGGAAAAGGTTGGCTCGGTCAATCGTTTTTCGGCTTCGGTTGGCAGCGGGCGGATTGTAATGGCCGGGGCGCTGCATCCAAAATCCGCGGCCTGGCGGGATGACCTGGAGGAAATGCTGACGCTGGGTTTCCGGGCGGTGAAGCTCCATCCGGACTACCAGCAGTTTTATGTGGATGACCCGGAATTGCTGCCCTTTTTCGCCAGCATCCGCGATGCCGGTGTAACCGTGGTTTTTCACGCTGGCGCCGACCCCAGCTTCAATCCGCCTTTCGGTGCGCCGCCCTCGCGGATTGCCCGTCTGCTCGACAATTTGCCGGGATTGCGGGTTCATGCCTCTCACATGGGCGGATACCAGCTTTGGGACGAGGTGGAGCAGTACCTGGTGGGCAGGGAAGATGTGGTGATGGATACTTCGTTCAGCTTTGGTTTCATCCCGGATCAGCGGATCAGGTCAATAATCGAGGCCCACGGTATTGAACGGATTATGTTCGGAACGGACAGCCCCTGGCTGGATCAGTCGGAGCAGGCCGGGTATCTCCCGCGGCTGGGCCTGGGGGATGAGGCAACCGAGATGATTCTCTTCAGTAACGCCCGCGGGATGATCGATAACTGGAAGGCCCGGGCCGGGGCGTAAAATCGGCAACAGGGAGAACCGGCATGCGTGTTAAACAGGTAAGCGTGTTTCTGGAGAACAGGGCGGGACGCCTGGACGAGGTGGCGGAAATACTGGGCAAGCATGGGATTAACATCCGCGCCCTCTCGCTGGCCGATACCAGTGACTTCGGTATCCTGCGTCTGATAGTGAACAAGCCCGACAAGGCTCTCGAAGTGCTCCACAACGCCGGTTTCACCACCCGCTTTACAGAGGTGGTGGCGGTGGAAGTCCCGGATCAGCCCGGTGGACTGGGAAACGTGCTGCGCATTTTCAGCGCGTGTGGACTCAACGTGGAGTATCTCTACGCATTCGCGGAGAAGCGCGGTGATGGAGCTGTGGTTATCGTTAGAGTGGAAGACATAGATCGTGCTGTAGGTATCCTGCAACAGAAAGGTATAAAACTTCTGACCGGGGAGGAAGTCTATAAGCTCTGAGATAAGTTACAGCTTGGCTTCAGGCAGTAGCTGAGAGCCGGATAAATCGAATCTATCAGGAGTAAGTCAAATGAAATCAGTTGGTATATTCTTACTTTGCCTGTCGGTTGTTCTTCCCGCCAGGGATGGTTTGTGCTGGTCAGTAAAAGACGAGGCGGGAACAATACTGGATGTAGCCGGTCATATGCAGTACAGAGGACGGTATTACGATCTGGATTTTACGAGCGGCGGCGATGCGGACCAGCGTGGCAGCCTCAACCGTCACAACTACTACGGAGACCTGTCTCTCTCTTTCGGGATTACTCCCAACGAGAATGTAAAAGTATTTTTAGAGTTCAATAAACTGGTCTTCATGGGTCAGCAATTCCGCTATAACACGATTCAGACCGGCGAGGCGGTTATGCCGGAAAACTTCACCATGCCAGATGGCACGGTGCTCCCGTTGCGCCAGAATTCGGACGAGGCCTGGGAACTGCACATGCGTCAGGCCTGGATGGATGTTAAATTCCCCGGTGCCAGCATGCGGCTCAAATTCGGCCGTCAGCCTTTTATCCTGGGTAACGGAATCTACACCAACACCAATATCGCCTCGGTGTTCGGTTACCAGTTCTACACCACTCTGGGCGAGGGCCAACCGTCGTTCCGCGCCGGTTCGATGAAGTATTTCGAGGGTGTGCGTGAGAACTACAACGGCGACTTGCAGAAGAACGACGTCGATGATATCGACCTCTTTTTCGGCGACCTGTCCATTCCGGTAAACAAGAGCAAGGTTGGTGCGTTCCTCACTTATTTCCGCGACAACAGCCAGCTCGATAATACGCTCTCGCATGTGAACCTCGGCCTGACCGCCAACCTCAGTTTTGATGGCGGCTGGAGTGTGCGCAGCGAGTTCGACTACCAGAACGGCGGCAAGTCATACACCGGCACGCAGGCGGACCTCGACTGGGTCGGTACCGCGTTTATGCTCAACGTGGGCCTGCCCCCGCTGGCCAATAAAAAGATGATACTTTCGTTTGAGTACGGGCGTGGCAGCGGCGATGACCCGGCTACCGATGACAAGTTCGAGGGCTACGTGGGTGTCGGGCCGTTTTATCCCTATGCCTGGGCCTATGAGTACCGTTTCATCCACTGGATCCATAACAGCAGCAAGTTTTTTGCTGGTAATTCCCGCGGGATGGCGGAGAACATGGCCCCCGGTCTGGAGAATACCACGTATCTCAAGGCCCAGGCCGTATTCTTGCTGCCCAAGGGCTGCCGTTTTATCGCCAGCCCTATCTGGCTGGGTCTGACTCAGCAGGGTGAGACTTTCGGCTGGGAGTTCGATAATATCTTTGTCGCTCCGGTGTGGAAAAATTTCAACTACATGTTCATTTTTACCGCGCTCATGCCCTCGGACTGGATGAAGGGCCGTGGTTACGACGAAATGGCTTTCGGTGTTCGCTCGCAGCTCGAAGTTACTTTCTAATCAGTAAGTCAGTAAGGAGGAATTATGTTCGGATTGGCCGATCCCTGGATCGCTATCGCCTATCTGCTGTGCATCCTCAGTAGCTTACTGTGTGTGGTTTACGGGTGGAAAAACTGGAACTCCGGCGGGGAAACAATTGAGCAGGACCAGGCCCGCTGGGCCAAGGAGGAGGACGAGATCGGCGAGACACTCTGAGCTGATTTTGCTGAATTATTGTTGATCCTGTCCATTTCCGGCCGCTCGTCAGCCGCGGGCTAAAGGGCGGCCGGACAATTCTTCCGCAAGCAGGAGATCCAACAGATGATTTGGACGACTGTCTTAATTATTATCTATCTGTTCGTTATCGGCTATCTGGCTTTCATGGGTTACCGCAAGACCTCCAGCACCTCGGATTACCTGATCGCCGGGCGTGAGATTCACCCATATATCATGGCCGTTTCCTATGGGGCCACGTTTATCTCCACCTCGGCAATCGTGGGATTTGGCGGAGTGGCCGGCGTGTTCGGCATGGGTCTGCTCTGGCTGACTTTCCTCAATATTATTGTGGGCATTTTTATCGCTTTCGTTTTTTTCGGCAACCGCACCCGGATCATGGGCTACCATCTTGACGCCCACACATTTCCGGAGTTTCTGGGCCGAAGGTTCGATAGCAAGTTTATCCAGATATTCAGCGGAGCGGTGATTTTTATTGGTATGCCGCTCTATACCGCCGCAGTGCTGATCGCCGGGGCGCGGTTTATCGAGGTTAGTCTCAGTGTAAACTACGAAGTGGCACTGGTGGTTTTCAGCCTCGTGATCGCCGCCTACGTTATCGCCGGGGGCCTGAAGGGCGTGATGTACACCGATGCTCTTCAGGGCACGATCATGTTTGTCGGTATGCTCGTGCTGCTCATTTTCACCTATACAACACTCGGTGGGTTCAGCGGTGCTCATCAGGCGCTTACCGACCTGGCCGATAAGGTGCCGGAGAAAATGGTGGCAGCGGGTCACCTGGGCTGGACATCGATGCCATCGTTCCTCAGTACCTACTGGTGGGTGCTGGTCAGCACGATTGTGCTCGGTGTGGGGATCGGCGTGCTGGCCCAGCCGCAGCTGGTGGTGCGTTTCATGACTGTCAAGAGCAAGCGCGAGCTGAACCGGGCCGTGTTTATCGGCGGCATTTTCATCTTCATGATGACCGGTGTGGCGTTCGTGGTTGGCAGCCTGAGTAACGTCTGGTTCTTTGAAACTACCGGCAAGGTGGCGATTGCCGCCGCCGGGGGTAACACCGACAAGGTTATCCCGCTTTTTATCGACAGCGCCATGCCCGAGTGGTTCACCATGCTGTTCATGCTCACCCTGCTGGCCGCGGCGATGAGTACTCTGAGCAGCCAGTTCCATGCTATCGGCACAGCGCTCAGCCGCGATGTGGTCCAGCAAATCTGGCCCGGTACCGGCAAGGACAACACCGTGTTGCTGGCCCGCTGGGGGATACTGGTGGCTTTAATAATCGTGGTGGTGCTGGGTTTGTATTTGCCGGGGAGTATCGTGGCTGTGGCCACGGCTATCTTTTTCGGCCTCTGCGCCAGCAGTTTTCTGCCGATGTACGCGCTGGGTCTGTACTGGAAGGGGATTACACGCGCCGGAGCGGTCAGCGGACTGGTGTTCGGCTTCACCGGCAGCGTGTTCTACCTGTTCTTCGTCCACGCCAAGGAAGCGGCGGGCCTGGGTATCTGCGAGGCCATATTCGGCCAGCCCACTATCATCAAGGGCGTGATCAACGTGGTTGATCCGATCGTGGTTATTTTCCCGATTACGATCGTGATCACGGTGGTGGTCAGCCTGGTCACCAGGAAAACCGATCAGGCGAAGCTAGATAAGCTGTTCAATATCTAGCTCTAGTCCGGCAGCAATATGAAGAAAGCCGGTCCGCCAACTATGGCGGACCGGCTTTCTAGCGTTGAACCAGTATGGATGATTCAATCCTTCACCGCCAAGAATTGTTCTTTCTTACCGTAGCTCCTCTTCCGCTCCGCCCGCACCAGCCCCTCTTTCAGCAGCCGCATATTTACAAACGTGCGGTTGGACAGATAAAGATACACCGGTTTCTTGCCATCCTCCCCGGTTAGCTGCAAAGGGTCCTCGCGGATATAAACTTTTTTGCCATCGGTAAGCCGGTGCAAATACTCCACAGCCTGTTTCTGCTTGCTCTTAAGCGGCAGCAGGCCGATTAATTTTACAGTTTCGCCGTTGTCCAGTACCAATTCGGTAGGTGATATCACCTCGGACACACGGTAATAATCCTCGCGCGGACGGGAATGATTATTAACCCGTGAGCCGTAGTTTTGTTTGCGCGGGTCGCTTTTCGCACTCAAACCCACCGGATCGTGGAACAGGTACGGCAGACTGCCGATAAAAAAATCCGGGTCCACCGGTCCACGGTCCGGCTGCTCCACGGTCAACTGGGCGTTGCACTCTTTCAGGCGTTGGCGGATTATATCCACGAACTCCCCGCTAACTTCGTAGCCTGTGGAGTTTCTTCCCAGCCTGGCGGCGGCCACAATTGTGGTGCCGCTGCCCGCGAACGGGTCGAGCACGGTCTCGCCGCCGAACGTGAACATCCGGATCAGCCGCCGGGGCAACTCCTCGGGGAATGCCGCCAGATGACCTCCCGCCCGCTCGCCGGGAAAAGTCCAGTGGCCGCCAAAATACTCCGACCATTCTTCATTGCTTAACCTGGCGGCCTCTTTTTGCTCTTTGCTTGCCATGGGAGCTTTGCCCGGTTTCTTGAACAACAGGATAAATTCGTAATCCAGTTTCAGGATCCCGTTGCGCGGATATGGATAGCTGCCCATAATCGTGCCGCCGCCGGTGGTGTTGGTGCTGGTTACTTTGCGCCAGATAACCGCGCCCATGTAATCCAGTCCCACGGTTTCACAGAAGCGGATAATCTCGCTACGGATCGGGATCACCTTGTAGCGCCCGTAGTGGGCCGCCCTGGCGAACTGGTCGCCGATATTGACGCACAGTCGGCAACCCGGGTGCAGCACCCTCGCGCACTCGTTCCAGACCAGGTTCAGGCTGTTGATATACTGCTCATAGTTCTGGCCGAACCCGATCTGCCCCGGCTGGTTGCCATACTCTTTCAGTTGCCAGTAGGGGGGCGAGGTGACAATCAGTTGCACACTGCCGTCCTTCAGGTCGTTCATCTTACGGCTGTCGGCCAATATGATCCGCTGACTGGTTTTCATCTTCACTCGAATTTGTCGTAAAAATTTTCCATGTCCGCCGGCAGGGAAAGCGAGGTAGCGAACAGGAACAGGGGGTAGAGCCGGATCAGCGTTTTCTCGATCAAGCCGGTGTAGTCCCTGCCCAGGTTTTCAACTTCCCGTGGCGGAGTAAGCAGTCCCAGGTAGAAAAACTTGCGCTGCGCCCAGCCGAATGCCGGTTCATCCAGGCCCTCGATTCGTGGCCTGACGTAGCTTTCTCCATGCACGTCCATGTCGCTGAAATTTCCGTTGGCTTCCAGATAACGGTTGAACTGGCCGCTATGGGCGGCGATATTGGCCTCGAACCGCTCCCTGAACTCGCTCATCCCCGCCCCCAGCCATGCTCCGATATAGGAATGCTTCTGTCCGATCCCCACGGCGAACCCCGGCGCGGTGGTGCGGCGGTGCTCGCGGGGGAAAAACAGGATGTCGATATGCTCCTTGTAAGGGCGCTTGTCCTTGCTGAACCGGGTGTCGCGATTGATCCGGCCCAGGCAGCGCCCTGTTTTGGGAGTTGTTTCAAGCTCCTGGTCCAGGTCGGATACGAACGGGGTCAACTCCACGCAGAGGGCGCGCAGTTTCTCACGCAAGTTTTCCCAGCACTCCCGATTACTGTCGAACCAGCCCTTGTTGTTGTTTGTTTGCAAATCCGCCATAAAGGCGAAATCACTGGCCGCAAAGCCCTTGAATTCAGCCATTTCAGCCCTTCTCGATTTATACTGGAAAACCGGGTTAGTTGAATTCTAACCCGATCCGAATCATGTTACAGTTGCCATAGTAAGGCCCGTAGTATTAGAATCTATTGAATTCAGGCCAGGATACCATTGTTTTTTGTCAGAGGAGCTACGCGATGCAACGCAGAAATTTTATCCGGACCGCCGCCGGAGGAGCACTGCTGGCGGCTGGACTGAAGCTGGACAGCTTACTGGGGCAGCCGGAGCGGGAATTCAGGTTCGTCCATTTTACCGACCTGCATCTTAAACCGGAGGACGGGGCAGAGCAGGGTGTGCTCAAAGCGGTAGCCGCGGTTAATGCTCTGGACCCGGCTCCTGATTTCGTGATCACCGGAGGAGACCTTGTCTCGGATGTGCTTGAGGCTAATTTCGAGCGGGCGGACTTGCTGTTCAACCTCTACGAAAAATGCCTGGGCCAGCTCAACTGCCCCGTACATCATGGTATCGGTAACCACGACATTCTTGGCTGGTATCCGGAGAGCGACGTGGCCGAGAACCATCCGGAGTTCGGCAAGAAAATGTTCGCCGGACGGCTTGGAGAAGGATCAACCTGGAAAAGTTTCGACCACAAGGGCTGGCATTTCGTGCTGCTCGACAGTCTCGAATGGGATGAGCAGAACGAGGATTACATGGGATTGGTTTGCGATGAGCAACTGGTCTGGCTAAAAGACGATCTGGCCGCGGTGGACAACAGCACCCCGATAGCGGTCATGACCCATATTCCGTTCGTATCTGGTGTCGAGCAACTTCGCAGCGGGGCCAACGCCGCGCTGAACAATAGAATCGGAGTTACCAACAGTCTTGAAGTATTGGAGCTGTTCGAGGGCAAAAAGCTGATTTTGATCCTTCAGGGGCACCTTCACCGCGATGAGCAGCTCAGGATCGAGGGGCGTAAATTCGTGATGTCCGGGGCAATTTGCGGCCAGTGGTGGAGTGGACCGAACCACGCTACCGAAGAAGGGTTTGGAATATTTGATGTCAACGGGGCGGATGTGCAATACCGCTACCACGATTACGGCTGGGAAGTATAACAGCCTAAGATGGAAACCGCGTACCGCCCGTTGCCTGTGAGCGGGGAGGACGGTACGCGGGTATCCTAAGAAATCAACTTATGGCGGAGGCGGTAATTCCCCGCTATCTACCCGGAGCCTTTGGATTGAACTCGGGAGCGCAGACGCTGCTGATGGCCTCAGCCTCAGCGCCGCAGACCGCGCATGTATATGGAGCAGAGAAACCTGCTTTTTGACGGGAGGAACGGTCTTCCAGGTCAAAATCGCACTGGTGGCTGCGCCGGTCTAGGTTCAGGGAGTCATCACTCATCAAAGCTCCTCCTGCTGTTGGTCAAACCTGTTTAGTGGACCATCCCGGGTGGTCGGTGAAAAGCCGGGAACTAATCAAACGTAACACATTGTGTAAAAGTTGCCAAAAAATTCCACATTATTTCTTTCTTTAGCCTCAATACTAAGGTTGACCACTGCCTGTTCCGGTTTAAAGTGCCGATGCTGCTTTTATAGATACAGACACAGAACCTTTATTGAGATATGAAGAGAGATAAAGAAAATGAACTCACGTGAGCGTGTGCGGGCATCGCTGGCTTTCAGAGAGCCGGACAGGGTGCCGATAGACCTGGGTGGCTCGGATTCCAGCGGTATCGCGGCGGCGGCCTATGCACAGTTGAAGAGCCATCTGGGCATTCCCGGAGGCGTGCGGGTCCACGATGTGGCGCAGATGCTGGCCTCGGTGGAAGATAGTGTGCGTGAACGGCTTGGAATCGATGTTGTTGGGTTGCCAAATTACAACGCCGGTTGGGGCGAGCACTGGAATGTCCGCAACGGTGGGCAATACCGGCCGTGGACTCTTCCGGGAGGGGGGCAGGAAGTACTTGTCCCGTCCACTATGCGTACCCGCGGGGAGCCGGATGGCGGCACTACCTTGCTGGGCGCGTCCGGGCAGAGGGTGGCCCGCATGCCCGATGGCGGACATTATTTCGATCCGTTGCCAGATCATTCGGAGGTGGAGGTGCCGGAGCCGGAGGATTTCGCACTGCCGGATTCGCTGGATGAGCAGGCGCTGGAATATTATTACAGTACAGCCAGGCGGTTGTATGAAAATACAGAGTACGCCGTGCTGGGCGCGGCGGTGGGCTGCGGGCTGTTCAATCTGGCAGCCGGAGGATTCGAGAACTGGCTATGCGCTCTTCTCCGCTACCCGGAGCGTGTTGGCGCTATCCTGGACAGGGCGGTGGAGTGCAATATTCCCGTGATCGAAATGTATAACCAGGCAGCCGGTAAGTACGTGGAGGCGGTGATTTTCAGCGATGACCTGGGTACTCAGCATGGGGAGTGGCTTGCCCCGGATGTTTTTAAAGAAATATTCGCGCCACGCTACAAGCGGCTGTTCGGCTGGATCCACCAGCACACGAACCTCAAGGTATTTTTCCACTGCTGCGGTTCGATACCCAACCTGATCGAGACCCTGATCGACTGCGGAGTTGATATTCTCAACCCCGTGCAAACCTCGGCGGCCGGGATGGACCCTGCGGAGCTCAAACGTCGTTTCGGGGGGCGGGTGGTGTTCTGGGGCGGCGGGGTAGATACCCAGCATGTGCTGCCCGTGGCCTCAATCGAGCAGATCGAGGCCCACGTGGCCGAGCGGATAGCGATATTCGCCCCTGGCGGGGGCTACGTTTTCAACCCGGTGCATAATATCCAGGCCGGAATCAGTCCGGAGCGAGTTGTGGCGTGCTTTAGCGCGGCCCGGCGTTTTGGCGCTTATCCTGTTGCGATATAGCTGTCAAAGTTTTATAATATTATCAGTGGCAACGGGATAGTTTAATCGGGACGCCACTGTTCTCAGGGAGGCCATGATCGAAAAACTCAAAGCCGATTTTGTGAGCAAGCAGAAAATCCTGGGTATTCCGCTGCTGCATATTTCCAGCGGATCGGCCATGGGAGTGATTGCGATCGGAGAGAAAGCTACCGGTGTGCTGGCCGTGGGTCGGCTGGCGATTGGTTTTATCTCCACGGGCGCGGTCAGTATCGGCATAATCAGCGCGGGGGCGATCAGTGTGGGGCTGGCGGTGGCGGCCGGGGCGGTGGCTATCGGGTTCGGGCGTAGCGCGGGAGCTATTGCGGCCGGTGCAAGGGCCAGTGGCGCTGTGGCGCTGGGACCTAAAACCGAGGGCGGGATCAAGATCTGGTTGCCATCGCTCAAAGGAAGCAGCGAGGACGATGACGATGACGGGTATTAACCGCAACTCATATCAGCGTCTTACCAAAAAATTACGGGCGCAACGGAAACCCGTGTAATTGTTACCACTCACCGGATAGAGCCCGTCGCGGCTGTAAAGCGATGGCTCCTGCTGATTGACATAAAAACTCCCGCCTCTGAACACCCTGTAGGTCCGCTCCGGACCGCTCCAGCTATCTACCCACTCCGCCACGTTGCCGGCCGTGCCGTATATTCCGTAGGGGCTTATGTCTTCGGGGTACTCATCCACCGCTGCGGTGCCGCCCAGGCCCTCGCTCCAGGTGTTGGCCGCTCCGGGACGGTAGTTGTCGCCCCAGGGGTACTTGTGCTCGTCCGGGCCCATGGCGGCCAATTCCCATTCCAGCTCCGTGGGCAGGCGCTTTGAGCACCAGGCGGCAAAAGCGGCCGCGTCCTCGTAGCTCACCGCTGTCACCGGGTGATTTTCCTTTCCCTCGGCAAATTCCCCGTCTTTCCAATGCCGGGGAGCCTTGCGTCCGCTGGCCTCGATAAAATACGCGTACTGCTGATTAGTCACTTCGTGGGTATCGATATAAAAAGAGTCCACACGGGCCGAGTCACTGTCCAGCGCCAGCGTTACGGCGGGTACCAGCGCCATCCCGGCCGGGATATAGCCAAACCAGCCCTGGCGTAACAGCGGTTCCAGGGTAAGGTCCTGCCCCGGAACAACTGTAGCAGTGTCCACCGCTGAGCCGTGGCCGGGGATAACCGTGCGCACCACATGAGGCCCCGGTTCCAGCCGCACAATCCGCCAGGGAGTGGTTTTGCCCAGGTAAGTCCCGTCCAGATAAACCATCGCGCCAGTCGGGCTGCTGTTAACCAGCACGCTGCCGGGGTGGGGATTGAGTTCTATATGCAGTACGCTGTCGGCGAGGAAATCCACGTTCACTTTACGCCGCCAGGTTTCGTAACCCGGTTTGCGGGCGGTTATATGATGTTCGCCCGCCGGGAAATCCTCCAGTGTTACCGTGGCCGTGCCCTCCAGCTTAAGCTCCAGGGTGTCTACCCGCAGGCTCACGTCCGGTTGGCTGGTGACAATTGTCAGGCGGCCAGTTTGAAGGCTCAGCTTGTAATCGTATTCGCGGACCTCGCCCGGTACTGCCAGGATAGAGTCCCAGACCTGCTCGTAGCCCTCGAATCCCAGCAACAGTTCATGGCGTCCCGCGGCAAGCTGCGGCACTTTTACCGGTGTGCGGCCCACATCCAGCCCGGAGACTATCGCCAGCGCTCCGGCTGGGTCCGAGGTTATCGTGACCGCGCCGAAACCCTGATGTTCCAGTCCGGACAGTTCCTCGCCTCTGCGCGAGCTTTCCAGCAGCTCATCCACCCCGCCGGGCGAAAGCACCGTGGCGCCGACTCCGAACCAGCGCGATGAATTTTCCAGCAGCGGCACCAGAGAGCAGCTGCCACTCCTGGGTTTCTCGGCGCGGTAGCGCGCACTTCGCACCCGTCTGGATTCCAGTCCACGTTCTCCGGGTTCCAGATCAACCACAGTCAGTTCCTGGCCCGGCAGCACACCATCGTCCAGCCCGATATCGGCTATCAGCGTGTCGCCCCGCTGCTCTATCACCCGTCCGGCAAGCGGGAAATATGCCAGTACCCTGCGTGCAAGCAGGGTTGCTCCCACGGAAATGGAAGATACCCCGCCAGTGTGCTCCACTGTCTCGGCGGCCAGCACCCTGCCGGTTTCGCTGTCGACTATCCGCGCGGCCAGAATAATCACGTCTCCCGGCCTGGAAACCGACCCGGTGAGCACGTAGCGGCTTTCCAGCAGTTCGCCCAGACGGCGCAGGCTGCCCTCGCTGAACAGGTCGCGCCAGCGTACGCTCTGGCGTTGGATGCGATATAATTTTCCGGTCTCTTCCAGCACGGAAAGACGGCTGGAGCGGGCCAGCTCGTTACGCACCAGTTCGGTGACAGTGCCGGCCAAAGAACCGGCTGCGCCTATTGCCTCGAACTGCTGCACGGACAGCAGGACTTTGCTCCGGGAAGATTGTGCCAGAGATGTGCTTACGGGCGGGAAGAACAGGAAAAAAAGAATCCCCAGCCGGAGAAGATAGTTTGCGGTTTGGGCTCTCATCGTCATTCTCTTCTCAGGCTTCAGGGGTAGTAGCGGTCAGTTGATTTGTCAAAAATATCCGTGAGCGTTGGCGCTGCCCTCCCCGGCCAGATTGTATTGAAAATGTTCGAGGGCCTGGGTGGCGAATTTGACGAATACCTCTGTGCGCAGCTTACGCATCGCGTCCAGCACGGCGCGCTCCGGGTCAATCCCGAATCCCTTTACCGCATATTCCGCCGAGAACAGAATATTCCGGCCCGAGGGGTCATTTACACTCAGTGCGGCGTTCCAGCGGCTGCAATGGAATCCCGGCTCCAACTGGTATCCGTTCAGTTCGCTCAACGCAAGGCTGGCAAGGAGCAGCGCACCGGCGGAGGCGGCCTCGGTTCCCCGCTCCACGGCGAATCCCTTATCCCGTAACGCTGTTTCCAGCGAACGTGACAATACCTGCCCGTCCTGGTTGGCGTCGCCGGGGAGTTCTATAACATCTACAGTCACTCTGCGCAAGGGTACGCTTAGCTGGCGGGCGCAAGCCACTAACCGTTGACGGACCACTGCCAGGCGGCTGGAAGTAGCGGGGCCGGCCACCACGCTCAGCTTGCCCGTTGTTTCAAGACCCTCGGACACACGCTGCCAGGCCCGTTCGTTGAACCCTGAAGCGGCCAGCCTCCTGCTTTGGGCCAGCAGGTTTTCGGCCGTTGATACCCGGACTTCGCCGAGCTGCTCCAGGCGGGCGGTCTCGTTCTCCAGCGATTCCACGGGATAGCGGGCAAGCACGTGCGCGTTCCAGTGGTTTTTCAAAGAGTTACTCTCTTTGGTTATCTGCTTTTCAAAATAAAATTCGATACGTTTAAGCCCGATAATCCTGCTGTCTCCGGCCAGTTCCAGCCTGTCGGTGAGCAGCAGTCCGGCCTGGCTGCGTACACGCTCGTAGTTAAACGATGCCTCCAGCCCGATCAGCGTTACTATCTGGCGCACAACATCGGCTGCCGCATCGTTCTCGGCGGCCTCCAGGCTGGCTGCTCCCGTGGCGCGGCCGACAAAATAGAGGTAACGCCCGTCGGTTTCAGGAGGGCGTACAGTCCAGCCGGGCGCGGAGCGATGGGAGCGCTCTGTTTTAATTTTTTTTATCGTCGCCGCCGCCGCAACTGGAGCCGTTGCAAGGGCGGTCGCCAACAGTATCAGCAGCCAGCTGTTGCATCTTAAGCGGAATTTTCCTGGCATCAGTCGCTCACTCCCTGCCGCAGCGAAACCCGCATCACGGTTCAATATGTGGGCAGACCCTTGTCCAGGTTCTCAAGCACCTCGCTGGCCTGGGCGTTGCTCTGCTCCCTCCGGGCTGCGTTGGAATCACGGGCGGTCAGGGCCACGGCCTTATCGTACTCTGCCTTGGGGTAGCGGACCAGGGTGTAAATATTGAAGAAATAGCGGATGCCACCGGGAGTGTAGCGTTCCACTTTCTCGGTATAGCTCTCCAGTTCCTTAACCCCGCTGGCCACGGTTTTGCTCAGGATTTTCAGCCCGTCCTCGGTCACACTGCCCACATCCTCGCGGGTCTCGGCCAGGCCGGTTTCCACTCGGGCTTTTTTATAATCGATCAACCCCTGGGACTGGATCATCTCAAGTACCTGGCGCGTAGCGTTGCTGCGCGCATCGGTAAGCCCGTCCTCCAGCGACAGGGCGCCTGTTTTAAAACCACGGAAGAAGTAGAACTCATCGCTCTCGCCCGGAATCTTCTTGACCCAGCCTGGTTTGCTTCCGCTGCTTTCGACTATTCTCTCGCTGCCCAAAGTGGTGAGCTTGTGGCTGCTGCAACCGGCTGTGATAACGCCGGCTATCATTACTGCTATCAAGATTCTCAACATTATTCCTCCAGGTAAATAATAATTCGGGGATACCAGATACGTTGCATAATGAAAATAGCAAGAGGTATGCCACAAAAGAGCGCAAGGCGGTGGCTGTGGAAAACGGTTTGCCGTTGCGGGGTTAGGGTTGCCAACAGATTGCCTCCTTCCTCGTGGCCGGGTAAGAATGTCCGTCAGAGGTATAAATTGCCGACCCGGAGAACCCCTTGCCACTCAGCGCACAAAACAGGTCCCGGCAGAAAAATTCGGCTTGCCAATGCAGGTACCATCCTGTATTATTCGCTTTGTTAAAACTGGATTTCCGGCAGGTATAAACGCTGACAATGAGCCGAGGTAAGGGCTTTGACGGAAATAAGAATCCATGGACGCGGCGGTCAGGGCGCGGTGGCTGCCGCCCACGTGCTTGCGATGGCGCTGTTTGCCGAGGGCAAGTGGGTGCAGGCTTTTCCCCATTTCGGTGTGGAGCGGCGAGGTGCCCCGGTGGCCTCGTTCGTCCGTTTTGACACGCAACCGATAGAACTGCGGTGTCACATTTATCATCCTGATTATGTTATCGTTCTTGATCCGACTCTTTCAGGTTCAGCGGCGGTGGTCAAGGGGCTTGCGACAGGCTGTAAGGTGCTGATTAATTCGCCCGGCGGACCGGATGAACTGGAGCAGTTCAGTGCGTTTCGTACCGCCACGGTGGACGCCAGTTCAATAGCGCTTGAGCAGCGGCTGGGCCAGCCCGCCAACCCGATAGTGAACACGGCTATCCTGGGAGCATTCGCCCGTTTTTCATCGGTTGTGGCCCTGGACAGCGTGATCCAGGCGGTGCTGGAGTTGATCAAGCGCAAGCAGGATGCTAATGTAGCCGCGGTTCGGGCTTCCTACGACAGCCTTAACGAGGCTGCGAAAGTCTGAACTAGAGAGCGGCATGAGAGGTGGCTCATTGAGTTCCGAGCAGGAAAAAAATACACAGCAGTCCCTTCCCGAGGTCTCCGCAAGCACCTCAAGCATGAACTGGAACCGTACCGGCGACTGGAGCTTTTTCGCCCCTGTCTACGCCGACCGTACGGCTCCGTGCGCGGTTAAATGTCCGCTCAAGGTGCCTGTCAACAACTACATGCACCTGGTCAATAAGGGAGAGCACAAGCAGGCCTGGCAAACTCTGGTGGCCGCCAACCCGCTACCGTCGGTAACGGGCCGGGTTTGCTACCACGACTGTGAGGGCGGCTGCAACCGGATTGAGTTCGACGAGGCGCTGAACATCCACGGTATCGAACGTTTCCTGGGCGATACGGCTATCGAAAATGGATGGGACCTGCCCGCGCCGCCAGCCGATGTTGCGCCCGCGCCGGTGACGATCCTGGGTAGCGGTCCGGCGGGCCTGGGCTGCGCCTATGCCTTGCGGATGGCCGGTTATCCGGTGGAAATTTTCGAGCGTGAAACCAGCCCCGGCGGCATGTTGAGGGCGGGCGTTCCCGAATTCCGCATGCCGCGTAAGCTGCTCGATGCCGAGTTGACCCGTCTGGAGCGGATAGGGGTGCGGTTCCGCTGCGGGGAAAACGTGGAGGATCTGGAGAGTTTAAGCCGGCAGGTGATGGGCGTGTTCCTGGCCAGTGGCGCACATGGCTCACGTGATGCAGGGGTGGCGGGGGCGGAGCTTAAGGGTGTGCATTTCGGCCTGGACTACCTTAAAGCATACAACGGCGGCAGGTCCCACGGCACGGGCGGACGGGTGGCGGTGATCGGCGGCGGTAACACCAGCCTTGATGTGGCCAGAGCCAGCCGTCGCCTGGGAGCGCAGGTGGACCTCTACTACCGTCGCACCGAAGCCGAGATGCCGGCCCACCTGGAGGAACTCGAAGAAGCCAGGGCGGAAGGGGTAAACTTCCATTTCCAGGTGGCCCCGGAAGAGATTTTTGCCGATTCCGATGGGGGACGGGTGGCGCGTGTGCGGATGATCCGCATGGAGCAGGGGCAGACTGACCAGAGCGGCAGGGCGCGGCCCGTGCCGGTGGTGGGCAGCCAGTTTCAGGTGGAAGCCGCCACGGTGGTGTTCGCAATCGGCGAGCAGCCGGAGTTTGGTTACTTAAAGGGTAACGGAACACTGACCGGCGGACAGTTGGCCGTGGATGCTTTCGGGCGCACGAGTATCCCGGGAATTTTTGCAGGTGGCGACATTGTACCTGGTGAGAATTCTGTGAGCCATGCTCTGGCCGACGGGATAGCGGCGGGGCGCAACATGGCCGCCATGCTCAAAAGTTATGGGCCGGAAAATATCAAAAGGGCGCTCGACGAGGGAGTCCAGGCCGAAAAGATTAATTTCGATCATTTCAGCAAAGCTATTCGGCTGGAGCCTGCGCGCAATCTTAAAACCGATCCCGAAGGAACGGACGAGACCAGTGCCACGCTTGTTGACCGGGCAGCCAGAGATGAAGCTGGCCGCTGTTTTAACTGCGGCACCTGCGTGGATTGCGACATCTGCCTGGTGTTCTGCCCCGATCTGGCGATCTACTGCGGTGAGGGCTCCTATCTGGTGCGTACCGAATACTGCAAGGGCTGCGGCATCTGCGCCGAGGAATGCCCGCGCGGGGTGATTTCGATGGAGAGGAAGGGCAAGTGAGGGCGCTGATTACAGGCAACGAGGCGGTATCGATGGCCGTGCGGCTGGCGAGGGTGGAGGTTATCGCCGCCTACCCGATAACACCTCAGACAAGCATATCGGAAAAGCTGAGCCTGTATTGCAGCGAGGGCACGCTGGACGCGGATTTTATCAAGGTGGAGAGCGAGCATAGCGCGATGGCCACTATGATCGGGGCATCCAGCACGGGGGTGCGCACGTTTACCGCCACCAGCAGCCAGGGTCTGGCGCTGATGCACGAGTTGTTGCACTGGGCCTCCGGCGCGCGTCTGCCGATAGTGATGGCCAATGTCAACCGAGCGCTGGGAGCGCCGTGGAGTATCTGGGGTGACCAGACAGACAGCCTGGCCCAACGCGACACGGGCTGGCTTCAGTTTTACTGCGAGAGCTGCCAGGAGGTGCTGGACACCACCCTGATGGCGTTCGCTGTCGCCGAGAAAGTGAACACGCCGGTGATGGTGATGCTTGACGGGTTTATCCTGAGCCACACGGCCGAGCCGGTGGATATACCGGAACCCGAAGAAGTGGACTCGTTCCTGGGCGGACGGCCCAACCCTCCCGCGCTGGTTGATCCGGAGGATCCGCACACGCTGCACGCGGTTACCAGCCCCGAGTATTTTATGGAGTTCAAGCACAAACAGTTTCAGGCGGCGGCGGGGGCGGAAAAGGTGTCCGTGGAAGTTGCGGAGGAATTCGGTAAAAAGTTCGGACGCAAATATCCGATGACGGACGCATTTATGTGCGAGGATGCAGAGACGATCCTGGTAGCCAGCGGCACGGCTGCCGGCACGGCGCGCTATGTGGTGCGCAAGCTCCGCGAGCAGGGTAAAAAAGTAGGCCTGATGCGTGTGCGCATGTTCCGTCCATATCCCTTTGAGGAGATTCGTTCTATCGTTGGTGGAGCCGGCAAAATAGCAGTGCTGGAGCGGGCGATAAGCCCCGGCAGCGAGGGAGTGATGGCCCAGGAACTTCGCTCGGCGATCCATGGCAGCGGCGGTGGCCCGGAGGTTTACGATTTTGTGGCGGGCCTGGGCGGACGGGATATCGTACCGGAGAATATAGAACAGATGGTGGAACTGGTGGAGAACGGTGCGGAAACACTTCAGCGGGTTAACTGGCTGGGGTTGAAGGAATAGCTAACTAGCGTTGGAACAAACTGAGTAAGATCATTACCAGACTTTGGCAAAGGGGAGGTTATGGCCAGGTACGGATGGTTGGGTCTGACCGGTTTGGTGTTGGCGTTGTTTTGTGGAATCAGCTTGGCGCAGGACGAGGAAAAACTGCCACTGGAGATGGAGTTACTAATGACGGCTGATATGGATGAAACTGCTGCAAAGGACGGCGAAGAGTGGTTTTGTCTATATAAAAAGGGTGAGGAGTGTTTCGTCACCCCGACTATTGTCAAAGTGGAGCGGTGCTACTACCACGATGTGGCAGGAGACTCCAGTGGGAGAACGGTGAGTGTCCCCGATATTGACGGTGAGGTGCTCTTTTTATTCCGGGGACTGGAAAACGTCAAAGAAGGACCAATAAAAACTGTGTTTTTCGGGGATAAATGTTTTTTTCCAGGAGAGAGTTTTACATTCTCTAGTGAAAATCTGGGTGACAATAATAGAAAAAAACCTCGATCTGAGTGGTATGATTGGAAAGTTGGCGCTTATGGGACAGCCTCCAATGTGAATTTCGCGGGTGAGATTAGACATGACAGGCTGTATTTTAATGAATACGATATGTATGTTTATTCTGAAAATAAGACTCAAATATTATGTAGTACTATCGATGTGGAATATGATCTTTACCGGCCTGCTTTGCTTTGGGCAGGTGATCTGGATGGAGATGGAAAACTGGATTTGTACTATGATATGGAAATATACCACTACGTGACGACTCATCATGAGCTTTTCCTGTCTTCATTTGCGGATGATGACGAGTTTGTGAAAAAAGCAGCTATTTATCATAACACGGGTCGCTGAGGTTAAGGAAGCAGTAATGCAAACCACGGATTACACTAAAAACAAAGACCTCAAGGACGAGCCATTCGGTTGCGGTAATCTGGCCTGCCCGGGCTGCGGTGAGCCGATAGCTCTTCGCGAGGTGCTAAACGCCCTGGATGGCGACGCGGTAATCGTTATCCCCGCCTGCTGCGGGTCCATTATCGATGGCCTGTTTCCGTATACCAGTGCCCGCGTGCCGGTTCTTCACACGCCGTTCGCCACCGCGGCCAGCACGGCTGCCGGGGTTCTTCACGGCCTGCGCCGACGGGGCAACAAGCACACCACCGTGGTGGCCTGGGCCGGCGATGGCGGCACGTACGATATCGGTCTTCAGGCGCTCAGCAGCACAGTTGAGCGCAACGAGGATTTTCTCTATGTCTGCTACGACAACGAAGCCTACATGAACACCGGTATCCAGCGCTCCAGCAGCACCCCGCTGCTGGCCTGGACCACCACCACCCCAGCGGGCGACCTCAAAAAAGCTCCCAAGAAAAACATTATCGACATCATGAGCGCACACAGGATTCCGTACTCGGCGGCGGCCACGGTGGCTTTCCCCGACGATCTGGTGGCCAAGGTGCGGCGGGCCAAAGCCACGGCCGGCAGTAAGTTTGTCAATATCCTCGCTCCCTGCCCCACGGGCTGGCAGAGCAAGCCCAGCCTGTCGATTAAGATCAGCCGGATGGCGGTGCGATCCAATGTCTATCCGCTCTACGAGGTGTTCGATGGCGAGCGGCTGGTTCTCAGGGACAACCCGGACCCTGTGCCGGTGGGCGAGTACATGAAGTTGCAGGGACGGTTCCGTGGGCTGAGTGAGCAGGAGGTGGAGTTGGTGCAGCGGCACGTGGACCATGCCTGGGAGCAACTTCGCAAGCGGGCGGACGAGATTTTTTAACAGTGTGAGCCCTTCGCTATATTTCACCCGTTTTAAGGAGATCCACGATGGCGCAACCTGAGAAACTAGCGGTAGTCTGGACCAGCGGCGACAGGGACGTGGCGATCAAAATGGTGTTCATGTACACGCATAACGCCAAAATTCAGAACTGGTGGCAGGATGTAATGCTGATTGTCTGGGGGCACTCGGCCAAGTTGCTCAGCGTTGATGTGGAACTGGGCAACTATGTTAAGAAAATGCTCAAGGATGGTGTGGAAGTGGTGGCCTGCAAAGCCTGCGCAGATAGCTACGGGGTCAGCGACGTGCTGGAGAAAATGGGCGTGGAAGTTAAGTACATGGGCCAGCCTTTGACCGAATACCTGAAAGATGATGCCTGCCGGGTAGTGACTTTTTAAGCCGAAAAAAATGAAAGAATGCAAAAAAGCCCGCTGTCGCAAGCGGGCTTTTTGTAATGAAGTGATGGCGCTACTGTTTTTCTAAAATCTCATCCGCAATATCAGGATAATCTCTCTTCAAGCATTCCGGGCAGATGCCATGGGTAAAACTTGTCCCCAGGTACCTGCCCAGGTAGACATCCACCTCTTCCCAGAAACCCTTGTCGTCCCGAACTTTTTTGCATGTAGCACATATTGGCATCAGTTTTCTCAGCGCCTTGATTTCCTCCACATACTCCACCAGCCGCTTGTTTTCATCTCCCAGCGTCCGGTTGGCATAAATCATCGACAACTCGTGCTGTATAATGGACTGCATCCTGGCTACAAATCCCTCATACAGACTGGAATATGCATTTGGTTTGTTGTCCAGAACGCAGATAGTACCGAATGGTTTTCCATCGGGATAGAGGAGCGGATAGCCGAGATAGGAAATCATGCCCAGTTTCACGTCCGGATTATTTTTCCATACCGGGTCGGCCAGGGCGTCTGGAATCAACAGCTTCTTTCTGCTGGTGATTACTCTCTCGCAGTACAGCCCCGATTCGCAGAAATATTCTTTATCGCCCGGTTTGTAGGGATTGTCCTCGGTCCGGCTGGATACAAAAACTTCGATATCGTCATCCACAAGCCTCATCACCAGTCCTGCCGGAACATCGATGATTTTCGCCATCAGGTCCACCACGCTCTGCCACTCGGAGACAATCTCATCGGATATTTGTAATGGCTCGGGCTTCATCGGTAACCTCCATGTAAAGATACATTTTTTTATAAATGATACAATTGCATGTTAAGAGCAAGTTCTTTTCTGATTATTAAGACGAATTATCTGGCAAGCACCATTTGTATGTATTCTTGCCATACACAATACCCGATTTTTACGAATTAAAGCTATTCCGGTTTTTTATTTTTGCCTTTTGTATAACTTTGAGAAAAAGATGAGAATTTTTTCATTTTTTGTATTGCTTTAGAGCCTGAAGATTACTAAAATAATAGTAGAAGCATGGTGTGTTTTTTAATTGTATTAATGGTAAGGAGTTTTGAATTGGTGGCTCCTGCTAAAAATGCTTTGCGCTCGATGGGCCTGAACGTGCTGGGTGGAGTGTCCGCCTATTTTATTGCTCAGGGTGTCGCCCTTACGGCGGAGTCATTTTTCGCGGCGCCCCAGGCAGTGGCCACCACGATTTTCGTCACCAGCTACTCGGGCATGGTGGTCGTCTTTGTGTTCAGGGTCTGGGAAGACGCCAAGGTGCTGACCGAGAACCTGAGTATCGTAATCATTGCCAACGAGCACGAGACCCTGCCCGCCGACTCCGGTAGTGCACAGATTCAGCCCACTCTGTTCGACCAGGAAACCTACGAGGCATTTCAGGCGTTGATATGCAGTCTGCCCCGTGAATATACAGTTATCAAGCTCAACCGGTTGTATTTCCTGGAGAAACTGGCCGCTTTCCCAAATCAGAAACTACAGGATCTGGTCAAGGATCAGAAGGCCTTTTCACAACTGCTGACCTGCCTTAAATCGGATAACTTTATCCGGACCGACGGGTTCTCGTTTTCAATCCAGCACGGCATGTGGCAGACAAAGCGTCAGGAGTTGAAATCAAACAAGGATGAGTTCAGCAGGTGGCAGCAGGTGGCGGATGACTTCACCGGTACGCGTGTCAACTAGGATTGTTCTTCTTTCTCCTTCTTATCTTCCTCCTCATTCAGGCTTTCCATCACTACCCCGTTTTCACTATATCGATAAACAACGCTCTTGAGCGGGTCATCTACTTTGACATGCCTGTTGCAGAGGGTAATCGCCACGCCGGGGTAGATTACATTGTGCGCTTTAATTGTCGCATCCTCGCTGATATTATCCGCGTTCTCCAGCTCTTTCAGTTCCGTTCCAAGTTTGGTGGCAATCTCCAATTTCTTGTTCCTGATTTTATTCAGCGTATCGATCAACTCCAGCCTGTCGGGTGGGAGCGGTTTTTTGACCAGCCGCCTGCGAGAGTATTTGTTGAGAATTTTGTTGATTTCCTTGAGGTGTTCCGCGTTTTGCCACAGGCGGGAGCGAGCCTCTTTGATTTTTCTGCCGGTTTCCCGGTCGACTCCGGCGATCACCGAAGTGTGAACGAAATTTTCGTTGCCGATGATATTGGCCTCGATACCCTTAAAGGCGCAGTACTCGCCGCCGACTATTAAGCCTTTTTTTTCGGTGACTATCAGCTTTCCGCCGGCAATCACGTTGCTGTGCATGAAATACTCACCGATATTGATATCTCCCTGGCAGACTATCTGCTGGTTTACGCAATACCTGGCCGAGACGTTGCCTTTAGCGCTGATTTTTCCCTCGCCGTGGCCGATGAATCCCATTTTCAGCAGGACATTACCCTGAGATTCAATAACAGCGTCCTCCACTATCCCGTTAACTTCCACATCGCCGGTGGCCTTGACTGTGAACCCGCTCTTTACATCGCCATTGATCACCACCGCGCCGATAAAATCTATATTGCCCACCGAGTAGTCGATATCCCCCTTGACCTCGAATACGGGGTCCACCGATACGTTCTCGCCTGTTTTTTTCACGGTCCCGTCGATATCGGCCAGCAGCAGATCGGGGTTTTCCGGACTGCGAAGCGTGTTGTCTCCGGTGGGCAGGTCCGGTTTCGTGCCCTCGCCGGGAGCCACGGTTGCCCCGTAAATAGTCTTCCCTTCGGTGCCCGGCACCGGCTCGGTAACCTCGGCCAGTTTGTCGCCCTTCCTCACATTCTGGATCAGGTTTAGTTCCTTGAAATTGACATTGCCGTCATTATCGAACTTGGGTTTGATCTCGGTGTCGAAATATAATTTCAACTCTCCGTTGGTGGCATCCACCGGGGGCTCTCCGCGCGCCACCAGCATTGGCTGGTCGAACTTGCTCTCCTTGAAAGTCCATTGGATAACCTCGTCCAACACACCGAAAACAATACCGCTGTCCTTAAGGTATTTTTTGAGGTCATCGGGCCCGAAATCATCCTCGCCAAGCCGGGGCGTTATTTTAACCGAGGCCTCGTACTCGTCCGATACTTGTTCCATGCTGAAAAACGGCTGGACCTTGATACTGTCCTGGCCGATATGCACATATCCGTCGATCGTGGCCACCAGTACCTTGCTGTCGTCGGCAGAGTAATCAACATTGACCAGCACCGGGACCGTGGCGGCGATAACCAGTTCCACCTCAATCTGTTCCCCGAAAATGTTGACTCCTTCCCTGCCTTCCTCGGCCGGATGTATTTCGCCGATTCGCTGGCCAGGGGCCACCCGGGCCGGTTTTCCGGTTTCGAAAGCGTACTCGATCGAACCGTCCTTGCCAATTTTGGGCGCTATGCCCTGGGCTATCGGGATACGCTCGTTCAACACCGGCTTGCCGGCAAGTCCATCCAGAACTTCCTGCTTGATACCGTAGGTGATACCCTTTTCGGCCATTGTTTCCCTTATTTTATCCAGGGGAGCTTTTGCCGATTGGCTCAACGTGATCAGTGTCAGGTAGGCTGCCAGCTTGTCCTTGGTTGTCTCAAGACGGAGCTGGATTTGCCCGGTCTTTTTATTTTTGACCGGTTTGGGAGTCTGCCCGGCATCGCCATTGTTCTGTTTTTTAGCTTCAGTCATTCTTATTCCTGCCGGCAACATGAGAGATGATGTCAATCGAACTGACTATCCCGGTCAGTTTTTTGCCCTTGGTGATTACCAGCCTGTGGATCCGGTTATCCAGCATGGTCTCGGCCAGCTTCTCCACAGACCAGCTTTCCCTGGCGGTAATCGGGCCGGGAGTCATGATATTGCCCACGTCTAACTGGGTCTCGCTGGCGATCGAGAGTTTTTCCAGGTCGGGCGTGGAGTCCATCAGGTCCTTGAGGCCCATCTTCACTGTCAGGTCCAGGTCCAGGTCCATGAAATGGCCGATAATATCCGTCTTGGTCGCGATCCCTACCAGCTTGCCTTTTTTATCCACAACCGGAACGCTGCTGATCTCGTTGTCGATAAACAGGTCGATCAGGTCGTTGACCTTCAGCTCTTTGCGCACGGTAATTACGTTGCGTGTCATGATATCTTTGGCTTTGATTCCCACCTTATCTCCTTTCGGAGTGAGGTACTCCCGCGGCTGTTGTTCGTTGAATTGAACAGCGAGCACAATCTTTGTGGCTTGCCACGGGGAATGCGAGCGAGTAAAACTTATTCTCTTACAATCGAATATTTTCCAAAGCTTGCTGTGGGGAATATTCAATTTAAACTGTTGTTGTGGCGCGGGAACGATGAGATATATCGTTCTTGCCGTTTGATATAATAAATTGCCACCACATTGAAGAAATTTCAAAACAAAAACATTTATTACAATAAGAGCAAAATCTTGCCGCTCCGCCCGTGATTGAGCCAGGGTAGGGAAGGGCATACTTTTATCGGGCGTGTTGTTTTTTGGCGTATAGGTCGACTACTCTATCTTTCAATGAGTTATAAATTGAAAGCGCCAGTATGCTGTCACCGAAACAGGTTTTGTGGACCATGTCCGAAAATAACTTTTGCGAACCCTTGCGGGCGTGCTCGAAATCAAGTAGCGGATCTACGACGAACCCACCTTTTTCCCTGCAGATATCCGATTCTACAGCAACGATTAATCGCTGCTCAACGCATCTGTAGGTATACCAGTAGGCATCGGTAGCATTTGGGGGGATTTTATCATTATCGCGCTGAGCTATCAGCGTATCCATAAACGTTTGGATATCTTTGATGTCTCTCAAGTCGTATCCGTCCTTTTCAATCGGGAAATCACAGACCTGTTTCACATACACGAAATCAATGCCTCTTTTTTGACAGTCTTCTACTATCCACCTAAAATAGTCAGCCAGAAAATCCGCTTGATCACTATACTTTTTTTTGTTTATCTGGTAGAAAGAATATTTTTCTATTAAATATGTGTACAGCATCGATTTGTAATGGAGAAAACTAAAATATTTACCCACGAGCGAATTGTTCAGCTTAGAGACTGCATCGTCTGTTTGCCTCCAGAAGTTAACACTCTTCATGTCATTACCGGCTTCGTAGTAGATAATCAAGTCGGGATTGAGCCTGAATCCTTTTTCCTTAAGCCTTTTATGAATATGTACAATGTTGCTGCCAGCTTTCCCGGAATTGATGACTTCTACATTTCCTCCAAGATCCGGTTCTTTGTTCAATAACTCGCCTAATCTGAAACACCAGGTTTCTATATCGCCGTTGGCAGTGCTTTCAACCGTCGAGCCACCGATAACTAAAATCCTGAAAATTCCCTCGGGTTTTGTTTCCGAGATCCGTGGACCACGCCAACCATAATCGTTGTACGTCCTTAATAACAGACTGTCCCGGCAAGGAGAATATAACAGGGTGTCTTTATTAACCGTATCAGATTTAATAATTTCCGCGGTTTTGGGAGGGGGCGGAGCATTTTCCCGTTGCTGAATAAACTGGACGTCAACAAAGGGAGATAATAAATATCCCGGATCATCGCTGGCCAGGTAGAATTTTATCCTGCATGCAGTTTCCGCTAAGAGTATCAGCGTGATCAGGTGTATAACTATAAAAAATATGCGTTTATTGAGTGCTTTTCTAAACACGCACTTGGCTCCATGGTGTAGGTACATTTCGCCGATAATTGCTAATCTGCCTGTCGATCCACTTAGGCAAATAGATCCGCCAAGAGCACCCTGTTGGTCTGCCCGTGAATATGTTTTAAGAGTCAGGAGATAAAGATTCTCCTAGCTCACCCCGCTGCCGTGCTTTCTCTTCCCACGGGACGGAAAATCCTCTCCGCCGCCTCCACAACCATCCACCCGGCCAGCACCATCGTAAAAGCGTTGATCGCCGCCAGCAGGTACTGCCCGCTGGAGAAGAAGCGCCATTCGTTGATCAACATCGCCCAACTGGTCATTATAATCATAAAACCGCAGGGAAGGGCGCTGACCAGCCAGTAGGAGCCGCCCCTGCCGCGAAGATAGATCGTTATTACCAGCAGCGCCAGGGCCGCCAGCAACTGATTGACAGCCCCGAACATCGGCCACAACGCCAGTGCCCCATTGCCGTTGGCACCGCTGGCGAATGCCAGGCCCGCGGCGCTCACGACAGCTATGCCGGTAGTGACATAACGGCCCGAGAACTTTTCCAGGTGGAATTCGCTGAACAGTTCACTGAGGATATAGCGTTGGGTGCGGGTGGCTGTATCCAGCGTTGTGCCGGCGAAACTGGCGATAAACACTCCCATCACCGCCTTGCCGATTGACTGGGGGATACCGATAACGGCCATCATGTTGGCGCTGCCCACCACCACCGCGTCAATTTTGGACGCCAGCCCGCCGGCCGCGCCCCACGACTGGTAATGGTGCTGCCAGGCGGCCGTGCCGGTGAGCATCACTCCGCCCTCGCCCATGTATCCCAGCCCTATTCCCGCGCTCACAGCCACCAGCACCAGCACGGCCAGGGCAGACTCCAGCAACATCGAGCCGTAGCCCACGAACAGTGCGTCCGGCTCGCAGGAAATCTGCTTGCTGGTGGTGCCGCTGGAAACGATACAGTGGAACCCGCTCACCGCCCCGCAGGCGATAGTAACGAACAGGAACGGCCACATCGGCGGCGCTCCACTGGCGTGCGGATTGAACGCCGGGGCCACAATCTCCATCCCGCCCCAGCCGCCGGCCACAATCGCCCCCACACTCAGCAGGCCCATTGAGATAAACAACTGCCAGGCGTTGATATAGTCACGGGGCTGGAGCAGCACTGTTACCGGCAGGGTGGAAGCGACAAAGGCGTAAGCCAGCAGCAGGATTGTCCACGCGCCCGTGGAGGGAAGGCCGGCCAGCGACTCGAAAGAGACTGGAAACAGTGTACCGAGCCAGATTGTCAGGTACATCGCCAGCACCGCCGCCACCGTGGATAGCGCGATACTGGCGGTTGTGCGGTACATCAGGAGTCCGGCGCCCACGGCGATCGGTATCTGAAGCCATACCGGCAGCACGGCCGAGGGGAAGATGTTGAAAATCAGGGCGATCACCAGCCCGAAAATTGCGATCACGATCCACAGCTCAAGGAACATGATCAGGAAGAATATTATCCTCACTCTGCGGTTGATATACTTGCTTGTAACCTCGGAGAGAGTTTTGCCCTGGTTGCGAAGAGAGACCACCAGCGCGCCCAGATCATGCACGCCGCCCATAATCACCGCTCCCAGAAACACCCACAGCAGGGCGGGCACCCAGCCCCAGATTATCCCTATCGCCGGACCGACAATCGGGCCGGTGCCTGCTATCGAGGTGTAATGGTGGCCGAAAATGATGCTCTTACGGGTGGGCACGAAATCGACCCCGTCGCGAAGCGTGTGCGAGGGGACTTTGGCCGCGCTGTCAAGGCCGAACACTTTGCGGCCCAGGAACTTGCCGTATGTGTTGTAAACAATGACGTATCCCAGAAAGGTGACCAGTATCAACAGCAAAGTATCCATCGCGATATTTCTCCCCGGTGTCCGATTGCTTAGCGGCGGCTGAAATCGTAAGATGTACTTGAAACCAGTTCGTTAACATTAATTATAACCGTGGTGTGTTTCAATGGGCAAGAGCGGTATCCGGTTACGCTGGCCTGAATTATGCATATTCAGAGGGCAGGATAATATGTTTTAGCTCACAGGCAAAAAGTGCCTATTGGATATGAGTTACGTAACATATATATAAATAAGATAATTAGATCGATTATGGCGCTGAATTGCAGAGCAGTGTCAACGCCATGACGATAACGTACCGGGGGGTGAGAGTATGTCGAAATCCGGCAGCTATTTCCGCATGGCCTTTTTCTTTCTCGCACTGACTTTCGGGTCTGCCGCCGTGTGGCACACCGAAAGTTACGCCCAGAGTGGTACCGTGGCAGTGGTCACAAACCAGTTCGCCAATATCCGCTCGGGGCCCGGCACGGGTTATACCCGGCTGGGCAGAGTATACCAGAACGAGCGCCTTCCGGTAAAAGATATCCGTGCCGAGTGGGTCGAGATCAGCTATCGCGGCAAGGGCGCCTGGATTTTTGGCAAGCTGGTAAGCCTGGAAGCCACCGGACCGAGCCAGTCTGAGATCGACAGGGTGGAACTGAAGGTGGAGGACCTCAATAACCGTCTCGATAAGCTGGCCGGCAAGATAGAGCGGGCATCGCAGATTGTAGCCCGGAGTTATCCCGCACCCCCGAAGCCTGATACTGTGCTGGCGGTAAAAACCCAGGTGAAAAGAAAAAAATTATCCGATGTAAGGGTATCACCTGCCTGGATATTCATTCCGGGAGGCCCCCGGCTGGCCGCCGGTGACAGACTTCGCGGCTACGGACTGCTGGGCCTTACAGCTGCCTGTGCCGGAGCGGGATACTATTTCTACGACCAGCACCGTGGCTACCTGGACGACTACCGGGCGCTCGATTCCTCGGCTCCGGCAGAGGAATTTGATAAATTGTACGGCAGGGCCGACAACCGCCGCAAAGTGAGCGACGCCATGTTCTACGCTGCCGTCGGGATGTACACGCTCAACGTACTGGATTATTTCTTCTTCCTGCCCCGCGCAATGGCTGGCTTGGCTGTGGAAAACACTCAGCCCGGCAGCGGCAGGATTAATCTGAGCATGAGCACACGGTTTTGAACGCCCCGCAAACTATAAAAGCAGCTCTTCTGCTAGCCTCGGCCCTGTTCCTTACCTGCCGCGATACGCCACGTGACAACCCGTTCGACCCGGATGGCGAGGTGCTGATTGTCGAAGTGCTTTCTCCGCCGGATGGACGAAATTATACCACCGGGCATCCGGTTAAATTCGAGGTGACAGCGCGCACGGGTTACGACAGTGAGCAGGCCGGTGACAGCTACCTGTGGAAAAGCGATATCTCGGGCATCCTCTCCCGCGAGCGTGAATTCAGCGTATCGCTGCCGCCGGGCACACACCGGATCGAGGTCATTGTCAGCGACAGCCTGGGACGCGTCGGGGGCAGCTCTTTCCTGGTCCAGGTCCGTGCGGCCACCGAGTTTGGGGTGGAACTGCTGGTACCGTCGGCGGACACCGCCTTTATAGTGGGCACACAGATGACGCCCCTGGCCGCTGAATATATTCCCGAAGGCTTCAGCGTAGTGGGCAGGCTATGGGATTTTGACACCGGCAGCGGTATCGGGCAGTCTACACAGCAGGAGCCGGGCACGGTGGTTTTCAACCAGCCCGGTGTGTTCAGGCTCAGCTACCAGATTTTTGACTCCCAGGGACGCACTGCCGCGGATACTGTTGCGGTTGAGGTTGTCGCTTTCTCGGAGCCGCCTGAAGTGGAAATTATCTCTCCCGGCGTGGATACGGTTATCTCCGTGGGCGACAGCCTCTGGCTCCAGGCACAGGCAACAGAAACTGCTGTACGGATAGTATTCGCCAGTTGGCTTTACCCCGCAGGCAGCGGACTGGAAAGCAGGACCGATACTCTAGAGACCCCCGGCTGGGTCGTGTTCGCGCGCTCCGGGGATTACCAGTTGCGCTTCAGCGTCTCGGATCTTCTGGGCGTTAAGGCCGGGGACACTGTGCACGTAACTGTCCACGACACTCTGCCTGCGCCGGTTGGACGGATAATTCTTCCCGCTGCCGATACCTCTGTTGTCGCCGGGGACAGTATCTATTTCTCGGCTGAAGTCACCCCGGCTTCCTTGATTAATCTCAGCCATCTCTGGACCTGGGGTGGTTCCCTGCCCGCCAGCTCCGTTATGGAGCCGGGCTGGAGAGTGTTTGACACGCAGGGGTCTTTCACGGTGGTTTATTTTGCACGGGACCTCTCGGGGCGGGGAGCGCCGGACAGCCTGATCGTAAATGTGGCGGCCAACCTGCCGCCCGCGGCCGCGATTATCAGCCCGGCGGCGGATATCGAGATCGGGATCAACGGTGAGTTGCGGTTCGAAGCCGATGACTCGGACCCGGAAGCACGTGAGCTGACAAGAGCCTGGCTCTGGGATGCGGCAAGCTCTATCGCGGCCTCAGCGGCGGACAGCGCCAAAGTGGCCGGGGTACGTATTTTCACTGTGACGGGAGTCTTTTCGGTTATCTACCGGGTTACCGACGACAAGGGGCTGGTGGCTGAGGACACAGTGATTGTAACTGTCTCCAACAACAATCAGCCGCTGGCCACAATTACCGCACCATCAACGGACACCACTGTTTATGCCTGGGTGCCGGTGCTGTTTTCCGCGACGGATTCGGACACCGACGGGACAATTGCCTCACGGAGCTGGGATTTCGGACAGCTGGGCCTTGTGGTGGAAGGTGATACCAGCCGTACCCCCTCGGATGTTTATTTTCCGGCGGCCGGAAGTTACAGCGTGATCTATACTGTATTCGATAATAAGAGTTCAAGGGGGGCGGATACGCTGGCCGTGTCCGTGCTGGCCAACAACCGGCCTGTCGCGATGATACTCTCGCCGGTGGGTAATGTTTCAATCGCGGCCGGGGACAGTATCAGCCTGCTGGGCATTGGCTCTGATCCGGGTGGCACTGTTGTGTGGCAGGTATGGACCTACGGAGCAGGCAGCGGGTTGCCGCCGGACTCGATAGCAATCCCCGACTACCGTATATTCTCCAATGCAGGAGCTTTCACGGTGATTTTCAAGGTTACGGACAACGTGGGCGCGGTGGATGCCGATACGCTGTCAGTAGAAGTTACTCCCTGAGCAGCGGGGGATGTTCAACCTTCTTTTCCCCCACTGTTCATCCCTGTTTCCGGCAGGCTCTCCGCTTTGATTGCCGCTGGCCGGGCGGTGGGCATTCGCCCCAGGTCATAGCTGTCCGGGTGGATCATGCCCAGGCTCAACACCAGCTTCAAACCCTCTTCCACGGTTATTTTCAACTGATACAGCTCCTCCTCGGGCACCAGAATGATATACCCCGAGGTGGGATTGGGCACTGTGGGAAAGAAGACGTGGATGAACTTTCCTTCGTTGTCTTCCCCCGCTATCCGGAACGGTACGGTGCACCGGCTGGTGACAAAGCCAACGGCGAACAGCCCCTTACGCGGATACTCGATCAGGACCACCTGCTCGAAACTGCTGGCGTCCATCTCCAGAAAACTATCGCTGACCTGCTTGACAGCGCCGAAAATATTACCCACCAGCGGAATGCGGGCGAGAGTCATATCCTTAAGCGCGTTGAGCCTGCCGCCGATATAGGTCCGGCTGACTATCCCGACCAACCAGATCAGCAGCAACAGGCTGAGGAACCCTACCCCGTGGATATATTCTCCGGCGACCCTGGCGAAATATTTTCCCAGGATCCCGTCCAGCAGCCTGAAAAACCAACTGACCAGGAAAACCGTTGTGATCACCGGCAGCAGCACCAGGATACCGGTGGTAAGTTGCTTGCGGAACGTGCGTAAAATGCTGTCGGTGGCCAACTTGCTGCTCCGGTTAATGATGATTTTGTGGTACGATGCCAGCTATCTTATGATTAATAATAACGGTCAGGGGCGCTAAGGGCAAAGAGCTATAAACGGACCGCTGGAAAAACTTGTCAAAGTGCTTGTTTAATTGACAAAGCGCTGCCGCCGGTTTAATTTTTATCCAGGTGTCCGTACCCCTATCAGCGGACCACTGAAAACCAACCGCCGGAGAACCGAAGATGGATAAAGGATACAGTGTTGTTGTGGGAATGACCCTTGCTTACGCGGTTAGCTTTTTTGGGATGTTGCTGGCCTATATTGTCTATCAGCGCAACCACAACGATAACGAACTCTGGCGCAGGCGGCCATTGGGAGTATCGTTCTTCAGCGCGGTTTACGGCTTTATTATTCCCGCGGTGCTGGTGCTCAACGCGCTGTTTACCCTGGGGATCAAAATTTTCCGTGGCTGGGATTTCAACACGTTTGTCTGGACGAATGCCTCACTGATCTGGTCGTTGCCTGTTGCAGCGTTGCTCTTCCTGCTGGTGGGCCGACTCTCCTGGAAACTGGAGCGTTGGGGGTACCTGGTCTGCCTGTTGCTGGTACTGGCCGGTAGCCTGTTCCTGCTGGAGGGAGTCTATCTGAGGATATCTAAAGGGCATTTGGACCTGCATATAATCGGCTCATATGTCACCGGCTTGATCTGGCATGCTCTCTGGCTGGCATATTTTGTTCGCGGCGAAACGCGCATGTCGTTCTCCCAAAGCAGCGCGGCCGCATCCTGAGATTCACCCATCTCCTTTCCGCTGACTCAATATCGATAGCGCCTCGTTGTTTTACAAGGCGTCTGTGACTGTCTTATCCGCAGGGTGCGGGGATTTGCGCTGTGTCGTGCGCTTGACATCCTCTGGGTGGATGCATATGTTTAAGTCCATTAAGATCAAGGCTTTCGGTAATTGAGTGGAGTGGGGTGGAGCTGAAATGGAATTTAAACGTCTTGACGATTTCCGTTGGCAGCTTCCGCGCACCGGCGGGATGAAAGTGCCGGGTCTGCTGTTCGCATCCAAACAGATGCTCGACAGTATCAGGCGGGACAACGCCACGGGCCAGCTTGCCAATGTGGCCTGGCTGCCCGGGATTGTAGGCAGCAGCATGGCCATGCCCGATATTCACTGGGGCTACGGTTTCCCGATCGGCGGGGTGGCCGCGATGGATGCGCACGAGGGTGTGATCAGCCCCGGCGGGGTGGGTTACGATATCAACTGCGGAGTCCGGCTGATTACAACCGGCCTGGGTTTCGCTGAGATTAAAAACAGGGTCCGCGATTTGGTGAACGGCCTGTTCCGCGATGTGCCGTGCGGAGTGGGCGAGGGCGGTGATCTGAGGCTGAGCCGAGCTGAACTGGAGAAAGTGACCCGGCAGGGTGCGCGCTGGATAACTGCCCACGGCTACGGCAGCGAGGCGGATATCGAACATTGTGAGGACGGCGGCTGTTACGACGGGGCTGATCCCGCCGTTATCAGCGACCGGGCTTTCAGCCGTGGCCGCGACCAGCTTGGTACGCTGGGCAGCGGTAATCACTTCCTGGAACTTCAGGAGGTGGTGGAGGTTTTCGATCAGCCCGCGGCCAGCGCCTTCGGGTTACGGGTGGGGCAGTTCGTGGTGTTTATCCATTCGGGTTCCCGCGGTTTCGGCTACCAGGTTTGCGAGGACTCGCTGGCTGCGATGAATCGCGGGATGGGGGGCCTGGGGTTCGATCTGCCCGACCGTCAACTGGCCTGCGCTTTTATCGACAGCGAGGCGGGCCGAAGCTATATTGCGGCAATGGCCTGCGCGGCCAATTATGGCTGGGCCAACCGTCAAATGCTCCAGCACAGGGCGCTCGAGTCAATCAGCCGCACACTGCGGATTTCGCCCAGGCGGCTGGATGCGCGGCTGGTATACGATGTGGGCCACAACAACGCCAAGCTGGAAAGGCACACCGTGGACGGGCGGGAGCGTGATCTGATGGTGCATCGCAAGGGCGCCACCCGCGCGTTCGGGCCGGGACGGCCCGAGGTGCCGTCGGCCTACCGCCAGGTGGGCCAGCCCGTGCTGGTCCCCGGAAGCATGGGCACGGCCAGCTACGTGCTGGCGGGCACCGAGCAGGCCATGAAGCTCAGTTTCGGGTCGAGTTGCCACGGAGCAGGCAGAGTGATGAGCCGCAAGGGCGCGATCCGCCTGGGGCGGGGCCGCTCTATATCCCGTGAGCTGGAAGAGCAGGGGATTTACGTGATGGCCAGAGGCAGGCATACGTTGAGCGAGGAAATGCCCGAAGCCTACAAGGACGTGAACGAGGTGGTGGAAGTGGTGCACCGGGCCGGTCTGGCCCGCAAGGTGGCCCGGATGCGTCCGGCGGGAGTGGTAAAGGGCTGAACTGGATAACAGCGGGCGGAGCCGGCTTACATGCTCCGCCCGATCAGCGGGAAACGAAAAAGGGAAGTGCTGATGCCAGCAGTTGTACTCAGCCCGGATGTGCTGGAAAAAATGAGGGCCGCCGATGTGATGGTGCCCGCGCCGCTGGCAATCGACAGCCAGGGTAACCTGCTGGAGGACCAGCAGAAACTGTTGACCCGCTATTACCTGGAGGCCGGGGCTGCAACAGTGATCCCCGGTGCGCATACCGGCCAGTTCGCCCGTGGTGATATAGAGCTGTACACCAGTTGGCTGGAGCTGAACGCCCAGGTTATCGACTGTTGGGGAAGCAGTGAAAGAACATTCAAAATGGCCGCGGTGGGTGGCGTAAAAGCGTTCGAGATGCTGCGGGCGGCAGCCGCTGCCGGATACGATATCGTGCTGGTGGCGCCCACGGCTTTTGTCAACGGCAGGGGCGCAAAACTCAGTGAGAGTGACTCGCTCAAAATGCTGGCCGAGATGGCCGAGGTGGCGCCGCTATTCGGGTTCTACCTTCAGGAGGCGGTGGGCGGTCAGGAATTCAGCGCTGAGTTCTGGAGCGGGCTGTTCGAGATTGCATACGGGGCCAAGGCCGCTGCATTCAGCAGGGCCAGGACAGATGTGATGATGGAGGCGGCTGTTGCTTCATCGCGTCTGGATGAGTTGGTGATGGTTACCGGTAACGACGATTACATTGTGGGCGACCTGCTGAAAACCTGGCGCCACCCTTCGGACAGGTCCCGCGGTCTCAGGTTTTCCGCCGGTCTGCTGGGGCATTTCGCCAGCGACACGTACGCGGCTGTTAACATGGTGCGCAGGGTAAAAAAATACCGCGATGCCGAGTTGCCCGCCGGTCAGGGCTGGCCCTCCGATGAGATTCTCAAGCTTGCCGGAGCTGTAACCGCGATGAACCATGCCCTGTTCGACACATCCGAGCTGCCCGGCTCGCAGCCATTCGAGAGTTGCGTGATCGGTGTGGAGCACCGGCTGCGTCACCTGGGAGTAATGTACGAGCAGACAGACATCCGTTGGTTCGGGCAAGATGGCGCGGTGAGGGTGGAAAGTGGGCGGCCGGGACTGGAGGAGGAGATCGCAATCGAGTATTCCTCCAGGCCGGAGCTGACCGACGATTCGTTTGTTGACCTGGAGAGAATCCAGTTATGGAAGCAGGAAATGGGAATAGTATGAACGGGGATACTCAATAGATGACGTGGAAAAATCTCGCCAGTATCGACAATGTGAGCCTGGCCGATCTGAACGAATACATGTCCCGTCCCGACCAGCGGATACTGGAACTGGTCAGCCGACGTGGTGATAAGGAAATTGTGATTTACGGCGCCACCGGCAAGTGGACGATGGATATAACCGAAATGCTGCTGCGCGCCATGCAGGAGACAGGCACAACGGCGCGTTGTATGCACATGATCGCCCGTTTCAGCAACGAAGAGGAGATTCACGCCCGGCTGGCCCCTTACAAGGGTCTGTACCGGATTCATAAGGTGGATTTCCTCAATCTGTCCATGGGTGACCTGGTGGCGCTGGATGCCGAATCGAGCTGGATGTTCTACGGGCTGGGATACAAATTCCGCACCAGCGAGACCGTGGACGAGTACCGCCGTTTGTGCGATCTATACGGCAAGGTGATTCCATCGCTGGTTTTCACCTACCACAAAAAGAATTCCGATATCGTGATGATCGGCTCCGGCAATGCGCTCTCGCCCACACCCGTGGACCAGCAGGCTCCCGATGATGCGCCGCTGGTTCCGCTGCCCCAGCAGGTTTACGGGGAATCGATCAAGAACAAGGAAGACATCCTCAAGCTGATATTGGAAGATGGCAATCAGGACAGCTCCCGGGCGGTGATCCTGCGGGCGATGTATATGACCAACCTGACCTATGGCGGTCTGGAAACACCGATGAAAGCAGTGATGAACGGCGAGCCAGTCAACCTGGAGCAGGCGGGGGTGTTCAACATAATCAGCCATCGCGACGCCAGCATGCTGGGCATTCTGGCCACTGACTCGGTTTCAAATCCGGTGACCACGCTTAATCTGGCCGGGCACACCGTGACCGCGCGTACAGCGGCCGAAGCGGCGGCCGAGGCGTTCGGTAAGCCGGTAAAATTTGCCGGCACGGTGAGCAGCCTGCATTTGCTGGCCGACGATAGCAGGATCAGGAGTCTTTACGGCGACTGCATGGATTCGCTTGAAGATCTGCTTGCCGCCCAGGCATACTGGATCAAGCACAGGGGTGGTTCTCTCAAGCTCGATCACAAGGTCGGAATGGCTATCTGAGTGTTTTTGCGGTATGTGACAGATCAGTGTCCGCTGTAGCTGAGCCCCGTTCTCGGCAGCATGAAGAATAATCTTCTCTATAAGGAATAAGTCCTTGCCGGGGAAAGTAATGCCTGAGACTGAAAGAACAGCTAAAGAGCTCCTCAAGGAAATAAGCAGTCTGCGCAAGCAGCTTGCCAGGGCGAGCGAGGCAGAGGGCAAACTGGAGGAACTCCAGTTTGACTATCTTAAAGTTCTCAGGGATGTCGACAGCCTGTGGCGCGAGGGCTATACTATCCGCTGGATAGTAAATATGCCGCAATTGTATCTGGATGACAATTTGCGGATTGTCGGGCACTCGACGGATTTTGTCAGGCTGACGAGCAAAGTGGTTGAATATGCCCAGGAGGGAACCGGGCTGAATGTTTTGATCAGGGATGAAGATGTTAAGAAGATCAGGGACTATATAGCGTGGCTCCATGGGTTGAGGGACCTGCCATATGAGGATGGTGAGCCGTGGAAGTTGCGTTACAGCGGACCATCCCAAGACGACAGAATTGGCCGCCAGTGGATTATGCATGCCGGTGATGACAAGTGGGAAATCCTCAACCGGAACGGCAAGCGGATTATCAGGCATGGAGTCCATGGGAAGAAATATCGAGACTGCTGCCTGATGTCGGCCCAGGAGTATGGGGGGGCGGACGAAGACGTGCGGTTGACATTCAAGACACGTACAGCCCAAAATGCGGAAGATATCAGGGACAATACCTGTTTTATCTCGGCTTCCTCAGGCCGGGAAGCGGTTTTGCCGGATATCAATGGCTATACCGTATCTCTCGGTTCCAATTACAATGCTCTGGGCCGGATCCAGAAACAGGGAGCCGATGTAGTCAGCAGACATGAAAAACTTGAACCGGATACCGATTACCTGGTAGAGGTGGAGCGTATCGGCGGCAGGATTACCCGCAGGGCGATTAATCTGAAATCGGGCGAGGAATTGCCGAAGCTTTATTTTATCGACTTCGATGCGATCTATGAGCGCGAAAATTATATCGGATTTTATACCTTCAACGGCGAAGCCGAATTTTACGATATTGAAGTCTTTACCCGCCCATCAAGATTTGAAATCGATCAGTTCACTCAACCCTTCCAACTGGAAATTACACCACGTGTCAGTGAACTGGAAGAGCGTTTCTTCGAATTGAAATATGTTCGCAACGAAATCATGGGCGCATCGCGGCACACGCTGATTTTCAACGAAATAACCGCTCGCCGGAATCAGGAAATCCGCCTGCGCGAGAGCGAAGAGAAATTCAGAAAACTGTTCGAGGATGGGCGTGTGGCGCGCTCGATCACCACTCCCGGCGGCAAGTTTATTGACGTCAACCAGGAAATGCTTAACATGACCGGATATACGCGCGAGGAATATTTCAGGCTTAATGCCGGTGACCTTTATGTCGATCCGGCCTCGCGCCGCGAGTACCTCAGCCAGCTTGAACGCGATACTTTCGTGCGTGATTACGAAATCGCGTTCAAAAAGAAGGACGGGACGCCGATGGATTGCATGATCACCTCCAGTATCCATCCGGCCACTGACGGCAGCGAGTATTTCATCCAGGGCAGCATCCAGGATATCACCGGGCGCAAACGGATGGAAGCCAAGCTGAAGGAATCGCAGAAGATGGAGGTTATTGGCCGGATCGCCTCTGGTGTGGCCCACGAGGTGCGCAATCCTCTTAACGCTATCCTGGCGATAAGTGAGGCATTGAGTGAGGAAATAGGAGATGAGGAGGTTTACAGGCCATATCTGGAGCATATTTGCAGCCAGGTGGATCGCCTTTCGACATTGATGAAGGATCTGTTGGAACTGGGTAAGCCGCTTCAAACATCCGAGTTCGCACCCTCTCCCATGCTTAATATCTGCAGTGGAGCTCTGCAACTGTGGCGCCAGAGTTCCACGCTCAAGAATGCGGAAGTGGTTTTTGTTGACTTAACTGGCGGTGAGCGGATACGGGTGCTGGGCAACAGTTCTAAATTGAAACAGGTGATTCTTAACCTGCTGGAGAATGCGGCGCAACACAGCCCGGAAGGCGAAACCGTGACGCTCAATCTCGCTTGTCCGGGTGAAGGCAAGGTGCTGATTCAGGTTGCGGACCAAGGCAGCGGAATTTCAGCGGATGTGATGCCGGAAGTGTTCAAGCCATTTTTCACTACCAGGGCCAGGGGTTCCGGACTGGGCCTGAGTATTGTCAAGAATATCGTGGAGACCCACGGCGGCACGATTAAGCTGGTCAATAACGATCCTCCCCCTGGATTGAGGGTGGATGTAGTACTACCGGTGTTCGAGGGCACGGATGATGAAGCGTAACCTGCTGTTAGTTGACGATGACGAGTCTATCCAGTTTGGTTTCACCAAATACTTTTCCAAACACGGGTTCGGCATCGATGCTGTAAGCTCGCTAGCCGAGGCGCGCAAGGCTGTGCAGCATTGCCAGTACGATGCGCTGCTGCTGGACCTGATGCTTCCCGATGGCAAGAGCGTGGGCTGGATTCCGGAGATGAGGGAAAAATTCCCCGGCACGGCTATTGTCGTGATCAGCGGCCACGGTGATGTGCCGGAGGCGGTGGAAGCAGTAAAAAAAGGAGCCGATAATTTTCTTACAAAGCCGGTTTCCCTCAAGGACCTCAAAGTCATTCTGGAAAAAAGTCTCGAAATCGGCTCGCTCCGTCGTGGCCATGTCAATTCCCAGCGCCTGCGCAGCAAAGCGGAACCGTACTTCGGTAACAGCGAGGCGATCAGCAAGGTGCTTGAAATGGCCTCACTGGCGATAGAAAATGACGCGACAGTGTTGATATCCGGCGAGACAGGCGCGGGTAAAGGTGTGCTGGGCCGTTGGATCCACGACAACAGCTCCCGCGGCCAGGCTGCGTTTGTCGAGATAAATTGCAGTGGGCTCAAGGGGGAGTTGTTTGCCAGTGAGTTGTTCGGTCACGCTCGTGGTGCGTTTACCTCCGCCACTCAGGACAAGCCAGGATTAATTGAGGTGGCTGACGGTGGGACTCTGTTTCTGGATGAGATCAGCGACATGCCGTTGCCCGTGCAAGCCGAATTTCTTAACGTAATCGAGGAACGCAACTACCGTCGCCTGGGCGAGGTCTCCATTCGCCGTAGCGAGTTCCGCCTGATTTGTTCCACAAACAGAGACCTGCTGGAAAAAACAAGGGACCATTCTTTCAGGCAGGACTTCTATTTCAGGATTAACGTTTTCCCGATCAGAATCCCACCGCTGCGCGAGCGTATGGAGGACCTGGAAGGACTGGCGACGTTTCTGTTAAACGCGATCGGCAGCGGCGCCCCGGAAATCGGGCCTGATGTGATGAAGTTGCTCAAAGTTTATAGTTGGCCGGGAAACGTTCGCGAACTGAAGAACATTCTGGAGCGGGCTGTCCTGCTGTCCAGGGGCGGCGAACTGAAGCCCGGGCATTTTGCCGGTTTGAGCGCGGACAGGGTGGTTGATATAACAGGTAAAGGTGATGTGATGGATCTTGAAGCGATGGAAGGTATTCATATCAAATCGGTTATGGATCGCTTCAATGGTGACGCACGCAAGGCAGCCGAAGCGCTGGGTGTTTCTCTAGCCACCTTATACCGCAAACTGAAGAAAAGCACCACGCCGTTATAGAGGCCATTTCAATAATCTGTGATTGCTGCAATTTCCATCTTTCCAAAGTGTCCTCACCTCAGACCGGCCTGAGGTGATTCAACGTGTAGTGCTATTTGCTACAGGCGAATTGTCATTTGTACGACATTAATGCTTGACATCCCTATGCTGTATGCCTTAGAATACGAAGTAATTAATTCCGTTGAAATGAAATGAGGTAAAACTAATCCGGCAGCCATTCTTAGATATGATTCTCTCTTTCGCGGAAATGAGAATTATCTAAACGGCCATCAAAGTGCAATGCTATGCAGGGGAATACTTTAGAGCGATTGGTGTTGTTGGCATTGATTTTTCTATTTAATTCCAGCAACCAATAACTAATTGCTTGGGATTCTTGGATGGCAAAGCGAATATTGCTGGTCGATGATGAAACAGCCGTGCTGTTCGCCTATAAAAAAGTGCTTCAGCGCGAGCAATTCGAAGTCGATGCAATAGACAGTATGGCTGGTACATACAAGTTGCTTGATCACAACAGCTACGATGTCGCTATCCTTGATTTGCGCCTTGGGGGAGAGTCCTCGGAGGAGGGTTTCGAGCTTCTCCAGTATATCAAGGGCCATAATCCCGAAACCTTTATAATCATGATAACCGCACATGGTAACCAGGAAGTCCGCGACAGGGCGTTTCAGCTTGGTGCCGATTATTATTTCGAGAAGCCGGTTAGCACCAACAAGATACGGGAGACTTTAGCTGTATCTGGGATTATGCCATCAGTTAGAGGAACAAACAGTAGAACCTCTCAAGCTCCGGGAGCCGATTTACATAAAGAGTAAGCGCGTAATACAGTATATATTTGATTAAAAGTTGACAATGTAGTACAATAAATCCTTAGCCCCTTTTAGCGGCCCGTGCGGCCGCCGAGTGAATTCTTGAAAGGAGGTGCATGGCTGCTTAGTGATGAAAGAAGTAACTTTTTTGCTTTCACTATGTATCACACATAACGTCCGGGGGGTCAGCCTATGCAGCTATTTTCGCTTTCTGCGATTTTCAAAGTTGCAGACCGAACAATTCTTTTGGGGGATTTTATGCAGCAAAAATCGTTTATTACGAGCATGTCGGCGTTCTTCGCCCTGTTCCTGTTACTGGCTGTCAGCGCGTTCGCACAGATCACCACCGGTAAGGTGGAGGGTGTCGTACGCGATTCGGATACAGGCCAGCCGTTGCAGGGCGCACAGGTCGTGGTTGAGGGTACACGGCTTGGAAACATAACAAATGCCGATGGGTATTACTTTATCCTCAACGTCCCGCCGGGACGCCGGGAAGTGACGTTTACTTACACCGGTTATCAGAAGACCACGGTTACCAACCAGTTGGTGTTGGCCGGTCAGACTTTGACGGTTGACGTCCCTCTGAGTTCGACAGTGGTGCAGTTGGAAGGGATCACGATCGAGGGTGAGAGCGAACTGATGGTGCCGCGTGATAACACGGTTACCAAGCAGCGTCTCACCGCCGAGAGGATCAAGGAAGTCCCGGCCGAAAGGATCGAGGACATGATGATCCTCGAAGCCGGCGTCGAGATCGGCGGCCGTGGCGCGTTAGGCCGCGGCCTGCGTATCCGCGGTGGCCGTATGGGCGAGGAAGCCATGGTGGTCGATGGTGTGATGGTCCGTAACTTCACCGCCGATCCGTTCCGTCAGGGACAGGGCTGGATTTTCGACGAGGAAGTCGGCTCCCGCAGTGAAGATACCACCCCGCTGGAATTCTCAAGTGCCGCGGTGGAGCAGGTGGACATCATTACCGGCGGTTTCCAGGCTGAGTATGGTAATGCTCAGTCCGGTATCGTCAATATCATCACCAAGGAAGGTGGTCCGAAGCTTCGCGGTGCAATGCGCTGGTCCACGGACGAGGTCATGCAGCGTACGGCTGACTGGGGTTACAACCAGGTTACCACCGATATCGGTGGACCGGTCCCGGGCATTCCCAACGTGTATTTCCACGCTTCCGGTGAGATCCAGGGACAGGCCGACCGCAGTTATACTCACGCGGACGAGGGTTTCCGCGCTATCGACCAGACCTTCGTCGACAGGCTCAACGATGCGGTCCGTAACGACGCGTCTGTTATCGCCAGCGGCGTAGCGCCGTTTACGCTTGAAAAACTGCAGATTGGCCGTGAATTCTTGGGGGCCCAGACTGGTCTGAACCAGTCGCTGTTCACCGCTCCCCACCCGACGCGCCTGCCCGGTAACTGGGGAGACAGGACACTCGGTACGGTCAAGCTGACTGCTTCGCCGATTTCCACTCTCAAGCTGATCGCCAAGATGGATCGTTCCCGCAACCAGTATTCCTATCCGCAGGGCTGGACCGGTAGCGGTAACTATTTCGAGGACGGCTTGTTCTATAAAGGAGATCCCGACTGGCAGTCCCGCGACTGGGGTTCGGATACGGTTGTTTACGTTCCGCAGTCCTATGCGCGTAAGACCAGGGCGACGAACATCCTGCTGGGCGCCGACTGGGACGTGTGGCGCAGCGCAGAGCGCACCGCCGCCGTGCAGCTTCGCTACACTAACTTCCGCTCGGTGGAGAACAACAACTCCAGTCTCAAGACCAACTTCGAGCGCGATACGTTCCTGAGCTGGAACATGCACGACATACCCTTTGAGATCGAGGGGTACCCCAACCGCGAAGGCCCGCCGGATGCGACCTACTGGCCCGACGGAGCTGTCGGTTGGAAGAGTGACGCCAGGAGCATTGGGCCGTACGAGGTACAATCATACGGCGCGTATTACCTGAACTACTACTACCTGCGTGAGAAACAGAACAACTACAAGGCCGACCTGGATTTCCAGTGGGACCGCTTTAACAGGGCCAAGCTGGGCTTCCAGTTCACTACCTTCCAGAACCTCACGTTCCGCACGGATTACCGGACCACCATCCGGGATCCTTTCAACGAGTTCCGCTTTAAGCCGCAGATGTACAGCGGGTACCTGCAGAACCGGACCGATCTCGGTGATTTCGTCTTCGATTACGGGCTGCGTTACGATGGTTTCACGCCTCGCTCCAACTGGGGTATCACAACTACGGATGCTTTCGCTGAGCGTACCCATCCTAAGACCATCACCGAGTGGTCGCCCCGTTTCGACGTTGGCTTCCCGGTTACCGACAAGGCGCAGTTCCGTTTCAGCTACGGAGTATTCGCCCAGTTGCCGCAGTTCAACCTGATGTTCAGCCGCGGCAACAACCCAGGTGGCCTGGAGTACCAGCGCACCGACTCGTTCGAGAGTGGCTTGAGCTACCTGCTGAGCGACGACATGGTATTCGACCTGGTGGCTTACTATCGCGACATCCAGGGTAACGTGGCCAGAAAGGAAGTCTTTAGAGACGAGGAACTCTGGCATTCCGGTTACCGGGTGCGCGGGTTCTCCACCCAATACACCAACCGCGATGTCGGCAACATCAAGGGCATTGACTTCACCATGCGCAAGCGGTTCTCTGATAACTTCTCGTTCAACCTGAACTACACCATGCAGTTCTCGAGGACAACCGGAAGCGCATACAACACTCCGAGCCTGTCGGGTAACATCGACGTGGCCACCGGCGAGAGCTACGTGCCGCCCGATGAACTGACGCCGATCGATGGCGACCAGACGCACAAGTTCAGCTACCAGTTCAACTACATGTTCCCCGAGGATTTCCAGCAGGGAACGCTGGCCAACACGGTCTTCAAGAACCTGAGGACCTACGTTGTATTCAACCTGATTTCCGGTGAACCCATGCTTGACTGGGGCGGAGGTCTCTGGACCCGTAGCGACAATTCGGGACTGACCCGTGATAACAATGGCCGGCGGATTGGCGGGTTGAACTACTTCCGCAACAAATGGTACTACAACATCGACCTGCGTATAACCAAGAGGTTCCCTATCGGCGGAGCCAGGAACCTGTCTGTCTATACCGAGATATTTAACCTTACCAGCCGTAAGGACGTCTCCCCTTATCCGAGCGGATACCAGCTCGACTCTCAGGTCTTCAACACGATCACCAACGGTGTCGATGTTGTATGGGACGAGGTGTACGCGAAAGATCCCAACCTTATGACCAATAAGATGCTGCTCCGGTTTGCCGCCGATTTCAACGGTGACGGTATCCTGACGGTCGATGAAGCAGGTCTGGGCGAGGTCGCATCGCGCGTGATTGGTTCAACGATGGATAAGCGCAAATGGGGTATGGCCAGGCGTATCCGTCTCGGTGTTGACTTCAGCTTCTAAGCTGGAACTGTGAATCGTCAGACAAGGCTTTTTCACAGGTTTCAGTACACAGGAACAAGCAGGAGTTTACTTATGATGATTAAGAAGCTTTGGTATACTATAGTTGCCATGGTAGTTCTGGGCTCAATCACGGCCGTCCCCGCGTCGGCTGAGTGGCGGAGGAGCAGAACTAGCGCTGGTAACAATATCGGTATGTCGGTAGATGTCGGTTGGGGCATGCCCTGGACCGGCAATGCGTTAAATATCCCCAAGGGTTCCGGAAACCGGATCACGAACGATGGTAACACCATCGCTCTGGCCGCCTACCGCGACCTCAACGGCGATGGAGTTTACAACGACACCTCGGGTATAAACCACATGCGGGCCAACATGCCCGGCCTGAGTTCCCTCGAGCAGGCGGACTTGATCCACTCGCTCGGAGCTGCGATGGGTAGCAGCGGCCTGGAAGGCGAGGCGGGCAAGAGCGACTACAACAGGGTCTGGAGTTCACTGGACGAGGCCGAAGTTGCCGAGTGGCCGCCCGAAGGACGAATTCCTCGCACCTGGAGTGGTACCCCGGATATAGCCGCCGCCGGCGAGACGATGTTCTTTCACAGCAGCGATACGTACAACGGTTGGGGCTACGATGCAGCTTCTTTCGCCGTTGGCGTTTACCAGGGCTGGACCTTGCGTTTCCTGGATTTCGCCGAGAGCAACAACATCGTCTTCGTGCACAACTACGTGCGCAACATGAGCGAGTACATTGTCTACAGCTCGAACGCTCAGTACCGCGATAACTTCGCTGCTGCCGCCAAAGACGAATTTGGCGGGATCACCTGGGGCGGATGTGTGATAGTTAAGAACTCCCGGAATCAGAGATATGGCGGTTCTCATCGCCCCGGCTGGGCGCTTCACCAGGAGAAGGGGATCCAGGCATTCTTCCCGAAGAATACCGGTGGTGGTGGCTGGAGCCCGCCGCCAGCCCCGCTGCAGGTGATGGTGATGATCAACTACCCGGAGCACAACGGTGAGACGATGGAGTTGTCGTCGTTCCACACCTACGTCTCCGGTGATTTGGAGTTCGGTTTCAACGGCCACCTGCAGATGTATGTCGGTTACCGTTGGAGCACCACCTACCAGGTGGCAGTGGACAGGGATACCGGTTTTTACACCAACGTCACGAACCCGTTCACCGGCAGGCCGCTTGTAGGCGCGTTCCCGGGAAGGCTGTTGCCCTCCGATGACCGCTACGACCAGTGGATCTGGGGCGGCGCCTCGAACTGGCAGGGCTACACGAACTGGGGCGAACTGCACGACGTGCGCCCGCGTGACACGTTCGAGTTCGATTTGGCACTTATGTATCCGCCGCCGGGCCTGAGCGACTGGGTCATGCCCGATCTGGTCTCGGCCAACATCGACGAGCCGTTTATGCAGGATCTGCTAAAGCCTGCCGAGGATTGGGCCGAAATAGCGACGATCACAGTCCAGGGTGGTTTCCAGGTGCCTGTCGCACCTAAGACCCCGGTGCTGACGATCGTTCCCGGCGACCGCCAGGTCGTCCTGACCTGGAGCGATCTGGCGCTGCAGCAGCCCGATCCGTACTACCTCTTCCTGCAGGATAACCCCGCGCTCGATCCTGGTGGGGTCTACGTTCAATACGATTTCGCGGGCTACCGGGTCTACCGCAGTTTTGTGGGTCCCAACGATTCCCACAGCGAACTGCTGGATGACTTCAGCATCGGCGGAAACAACCTGCAGTTCCATTACATCGACAAACTGGAAGACGACGAGACGTACAACCGCATGACTAACGGGATGAGAGTCTGGTACGCCGTGCAGGCTTATGACTCCAATGTCGATCCTTCCACCGGCAGTAGCTTCAGCCTGCCCATGTTGGGTAGCGGTAAGCTCTGGAACAGGCCCGGTGAGCAGATCTACTCGGTGATCCCGCGTGGTGACGCCAACGAATACCGCGCCGCCGAATTTGTCGGCTATGTCTACAATACGCCAGCCGGATACAGTGTCTCACCAGCCTCAGCGGGTAGTGTCTCCCTGGCCGGTGACGGAACCACGATAACAGAGGATCCGGTCTATATCCCTGCCGTGCTGAACGATGTGGTATGGGACGCGGTGGTGGATGAGCGGATCACCACGGAAGAGACGTTCACTGTCCAGATTACCGACCAGATTTTTCCCACCGGCGGTAGGTGCGGCGGACGCCAGTTGTTGTTTACCGGCGGGGGCCAGACGAGAGATGTAAAATATTTCGCGACTCGTACCAGGAATCGCGGCGTACACATGTCCCCCCAGAGTTATGGCGGGGGCATGGGTCCGGAAGGCATCGCCTGGAATGTGACGTTTACGCCGTATCTGGGCCGTAGGCAATCGCTTGGCGAGGGCCGGCGGCTGCTGAATACGATCGATGGAGGCGGTTACGCAGGCGGTACCCTTGCTTTGTCGGGTGGCAATAGCCTTAGCAACACCGACGGCGGGACAGCCTACTATACCGAGAACGGTAACCTTATGCTCTCCTCGCGCAACGCAGCGTACGCGATAACCTGGAGCAGCTCGGGTGGCAGCGTAACGGTCAGCGTAACCGACCGCACACACGGCGCCAGCATTCCGTTCAGCCCGTATTTGGACGAAGTGTCCTGGGGTTTCGTACCTCCCGGAGTGAACGCGAGTGATTACACGAGCGAACTCGGCTATGAATGGGGCCAAAACAGGGGCGTATCTGGAGCGGGAGAAAAAGATGCCCAGTCAGATCGCACGACGATGCTGGTGGAAACACTGCCGGCTGATAACACAGAGCCCTGCGCCCTGTGGGTCGGCGGCCAGATTATCCACCTGCTGGATGTGACCGCGATGCCGTCGAGTGAAACGATGGTGCTGCGGACCGTGTTCGGTGATTGGAACGGTGATAACTGGACCCAGAACCACGATATTCCGATGCCTGGTGACTCATGGACGTTCACCATTAAGCCGTACAGCATGGATCCGGAAGACGCCGACCTGAGCCGTATCAAGGTCGTGCCGAACCCGTACATGGCTTCTTCGTTCCTCGATCTCTCACCTGCCAACCGCAGGCTTGAGTTCGTGAACCTGCCGGCCCAATGCACGATCAGGATTTACACGCTTACCGGCAACCTGGTCAATGTGTTGAACCATATCGGCATCAACCGCAGCGGTTGGGGAAACTACACCGATATCGACCGGCTCTCGCAGGGCGTTCCGACAGTGTTCACCGGATACGACAACCACAGCGGTACCGAACCCTGGAACCTGCGGAACCGTTTCGGCCAGATCGTGGCCAGCGGCTTGTATCTCTACCACGTGACGGATCAGCGGGGTGAGAACTTCACCGGCAAGTTCTATGTTGTCAACTAACGGCAGTTTAAGCATGGAGATAACGTTATGGCAATCATGGAACTTAATCCCCGCAGTAGATACGGAGGTAATCGTATGTTGATAAAAAAGGCAACACGTGTATTAATCGCCGCCTGCGTAATCCTGACGACCGTCACTGGTGCCGTTTTGGCCCAGGGAGTGTCGCGGCAGGATTACACCGGTTTAGATAAGTACATAAGGCAGGGTAGGCCGGACAACGCCTCGTTTTCTGGCGTGCGTGCAGCGGAATTTCTGACTATTCCGATCGGCGCTCGCGGGATTGCGATGGGAAGTGCTTACTCCGCAGTCGCGGATGACATTTCCGCAATCTGGTGGAACCCGGCTGGACTGGGATTTCTCCAGCAGAGCGAAGTGATGATGACGTTAGTCGATTACACGCTCGACATCTCTTACAGCTATGGTGCGTTTGCCACACCGATTGCTGACGGACAGATTGTTGTCGGAGCATTTTTCGGCTACCTGGACGTTCCTAACATGGAGATCACCACGGTCTCAAGGCCGGATGGAACCGGCCAGTTCTTCAACGCCTACGACTTACAGATGGGCGGCACCGTGGCCTTCAACCTGTCAGACAGGTTTACCGCCGGTATGAACATGAAGTTCGTCCACCAGGACGTTTACAGCAACACGAGTGGCAGCGCGATGGCGTGGGACGCCGGAGCGATCTACCACACGGAGCTGGCGGACAGGGAAATCAAGTTCGCCGTCTCGATCCAGAACCTGGGTACGAACATCCGGATGAGAGGCGCTAACCTGACGCGGTTCATCGGTCCCGAGGACCGTGCCGGACTGTCCCCTGATGGCTACACGGATTATTCCAGTGACAAGAGGGCCATGTCCCGCCGGAATGACCGCGAGGCTGATCTTCGGACCCACACTTACCGTCTGCCTACGTCGGTGAAAATCGCCCTCGGTTACAATCTGGTAACCTCGGAGAACACCAACTGGCTGATTACCGGTGAAGTCTGGCGTCCGAACAACATCCCGATGACCTACGTCGTCGGTACAGAGGTGTCGTTCGCTTTCAACCCGACCATCTCGGCAGCGTTGCGCGGTGGCTGGAAGATCCAGAACGACGAGTTCACCGAAGGTCAGGATGAGTTCGGATACGCCTACTACGGAGATGATCCGACCATGCGGGGCTTGAGCCTCGGTGGCGGTATCAAGCGTAGTTTCGGCAGCAGGTTTGTGGAATTCAGCTATGCCTATCGTAACAAGGGACGCCTGTCGTCTGACAATTTCTTTACTGTCAGCTTCGGCTTCTAACCCTTAAAGCGATCAGGATTCCCGGATGCAAAAAGCCCCCTCCCGCAAGTAGTGCGGGAGGGGGCTTTTCCGTTTTGGATAGCCCTCGGATATCAGCCGGTAACCCCTCAGCCCATGATTTCCTTCATGGTCACCGAACGGCCGTTTTCAAACGAGCTGGTATAAAGCATCAGCGCCGCTATCGAGGTCAGTCTGGTGCTCTTCATGTCCAGCACCGGCTTGTCGCCATCGCGTACGCAGGCCAGAAAGTGCTCCAGCGCTTTTTTGGACGAGTTTTCCGTGTTGTCGCGGAAGTCCACGATCTTATCTGGCTCTGTCATCGGCGCCTCGCTGATATTCAGCGACTGGCCCAGCTTAATCCGGTTGAATTTGTGGTCCACGCCGGCCTGCTGAAGGTGCCTGGTTTCTTTCTCCCAGAAAATTCGGAACGCCCTGCCCGTGAACTCCAGGGTGCCGTGTGTGCCGTGAATTGCCCAACCGCTGCCCCAGCGGCTGTTGGAGAGATGTCCGCTTACCGAGCCAAGTACTCCGTCGTCCATCTCAAGATAACCCATCAGACTGTCGTGGTGCTCACGGCCGTCATCGTATACCATAATCTTGCCCTGGCAGGAAGCCTTTACCGGCTTGGTGCCGAGAATGTCGAGTAGCATGTCCATGTTATGGGTCAGCAGCTCGGTAAGGATTCCACCGCAGTACTCGCGGTACATCCGCCAGTTGAGTACGCGTTCCCACTTGGGATCTTCGATTTCCTTGCGCCAGGAGGAGTTCCGGTCGTAGTGGGCATAGAAATGCGTTATTTTGCCCAGCGTGTCATTGCGGATCAGTTCCTTGGCCTGCTTGAAAGACTCTGTCATTCTGCTCTGGTAACCGACCAGATAAGTCAGCTCCGGATTTTTTTCGACCGTGGCTTTTACCTGGTTAAGCTGCTCGACAGTAAGCCCCATGCTTTTTTCGCTGTACACGTGCTTTCCGGTCTCCATGGCGGCCACACTGCACGGTACGTGAAGGAACAGGGGGGGGGAGACAACCACCGAGTCAACGTCTTTCTGCTCGATCACTTTTTCCCAGTGCTCGTGGCTACGCACCTTCTCGTTAGCAGAGTCTTTCTCACCCTCTTTTAAATGGGGTGGATAGACATCGCAAACATCGGTGATAGTGATTCCGGGAAGATTCTTCAACAGGCGGATCAGGTAGCAGCCACGGCCGCCGGTACCGATCACACCGACATTCATCTGGCTGTTGAGGTTCTGGCCGCGAAGAATCGACGGGGCGCCCAGCATGGCAAGTCCCGCCGCTGCCGCCGCCGTGGTGGAGCCGCGCTTGATAAAATCGCGGCGGGAAAGAGCGTCTTTCTGTCCTGATCTGGTCATTTGTCCTCCATCGATGTTGTCCCGCAAACCTTTGCGATATTTAGATACCGGCTGTTATTACGATCTTTTTATCGGCACCGAGAGTACCTGAGATTACCGCGAAATCCGACCCATGTTTCTGCTCAACGGCAAAACCAGCGGTCGGACAACTTATTGTACTACCACCGGCGTCAATATACAGTTCCACCGGTGAGCCTTCAACCGCGTTGATATCATAGCTGATCTCGGCCTGATCCGCCCGGCTTGTGACCCCGTCGGCTCCCCTGAAAAATACCAGCCGCGGTGAACCCTCAATTTCCGGTACTACCAGCAGCATCCGTGTCCGTCCAAGAGTTAACTCCACGGGCATTCCGTTAAGTTCCGAGAATTTCAGCGGTTTGCCGCCAACGTATTTACCTGACTCCAGGTCCACCACGCGGTAGCTTGATCCGGTGTCGATACCGAGTTCGGCAGGTTGTTTGATTTCAAGCCTTTCCGCACGAACTGGACGCGAGCCGCCGGTTTCCTCTCCGGCGGCCTGGTAGCCAAGCATCATCAGCAGGCTCCCATCCCGTGCAAACGTGGTCACTTGGCTGCCTTCCCTGGAGAGCGAGATAACGTGGCGGCTGTCGAACGCGCTGAACATGTTGGCGTCGTTTACCCCGAAAAAGCGCTGCACGTCCCAGTAGAGACGGTTAATGCCCAATTCTTCGTTTACGCTGACAGCTTGTTTCCAGTCACTGACCATCGACTCGTTGCCCCAGCTTTTACGCAGGCGCATTGAGAAACCGAAAGTTGCGCAGAAGTTAATCATGTCCACTGAGTTCTGGTTGGAGCGCCACATTACCGATGACTGAACGCCCTGACGCCTGCCGTTCCAGGTGCTGGCGATTGTCTCACTCGCTGACTTCAACGGGTCGTTGTTCTCGCCCAGCAGCCGCATGTCGAACCAGGCCAGGTTGGTGGAAGAAATAAGGTTGTTGGAGTTAAGATACATTATCCCCTTGCCGTCCGTGTGGCGAGCCACCGCAGCGCGCAGCCTGCGGGCGAAATCATGGTAGCCCTCGGTAACAAAGCGGCCCAGATAATTACCGCAACCGTGACGGGGATTGTTGCAGAAGCGCGTGTGAAACCAGTGATCCACGTAAATACCATCGAACTCGAAATTTGCCAGCAGGTTGTCCACCTCGCGTTCCACATGGTCGCGCCAGCCCTCGGCCCCGAAACACATCAGGGTTGTGTGGCCAGCGTATTCGATTCCCTTGGACTGCATCCAGTCGGTGGCGTGCTGCTGGTATCCGGGCGCTTCGAAATTCCAGTCGCTGAATGTGACATAAGGGATCACTTTCAGCCCGTAACTGTGGGCAAGTTCCAGAAAAGTACGAATTTTTTCCGGGTGAGACGGGTGGCTGTAATCGCCGGAAAAATAATTCGCTCCGCCGACCACAACGCTGACACCCACAGCGGCCCACTGGCGAACCATCTCCTCGGAGGGCGGCTCCCAGTCGTTCTGCCTGCCCCGCCAGCCGTCCATCTGAATCTGGTGCGGTCCCGGCCAGACAATCCGGCAACTGTTCAGGTCCTGCCGCGGAAGTTTGGGCGGGGTGAGCTGGACGAAGAAGCTGCGGGAGCGTTCCTGTCCGGGGTTAAGCGGATAGGTGGTGTTGCGGATGTCGAACTCCTCCAGCTCGAACCCTTCCTCCCGGCTGTATATCTGGGTCAGTATATCACGTCTGCCCCTGGAGTCGTGAGAACTCAGCATCTCGCCGTTCTCTGTCTGAACCGCTCCGGTGTGGATAGTCCGGCCGTCGCGAAGCACCACCCGGCTGTCACGGTAGCCGCTCCAGCGGTCGCCCAGGTCCTCTTTGGTAAATTCTATTCCTGTCAGCGGGTTGCCCAGGTGCATGATGGGAGCGAAATGGGATTCCAGCACCGCTTTACCGACAGCGATATCTTTCAGGCTCATTGTGGGAGCAGGCTTGATTTGTAGCGGAGGGCGGACTGCTTCTTCGTAACGCGAGAGGAAATCGATGCTTTCTCTCTTGAACGTGGTATGCAGAAAGCTGTGCCAGCGCAATTTGACAGGCTCGCTGGTTGACAGGCTCACGGTCACTTTCATGAACCCGTCCACATCGCAGGCGTAATCCACCCGCCAGCTCAGCGGGCTCACCTCCGGGCCACCGTCGCCGGAGGCGTATGTTCCGGCAGCGCTCACTTTTACGTTGTGCGATGATTTGCTTACCAGCCGGGTGGAAACATCACGGCTGCCCTGGGCATCGTAGCGCCAAGCGCCGGTAAGTTTGCCGGAGAACAGCGTGGGCCGCATCTCCATCGCTTTTTCGAAACTGTAGCGTGGGCGGCTCTTCCCACCGGTCTGGATTGCCCCCTGATCATTGGGCGGAATCAGGCCCACATAGGGGTTGGGGAATGATGCACCGGCCGCCAGAAACTCGGTGCCCAGTGCGGCGGCCGAGTTTATCTGGCCGGTGCGTTTGTCGATCTGGTAGCGGAAAGTCTCGCCGAGGATCACGATTGCCTGATCGGTTTCCTCCACCTCCAGGGGACGGTAGATGCCCAGTACCTTTCCATCGTAGATAGCGTTCCCATCATCGGTGGCCGTATCCGGAAGCGGCTGGTTTTGTTGCGTTTTTCCGCAGGCAAACAGTGTCAGTGCCAGTAGAATCAGCATGTATCGGCGCATAATACCCTCATGGTTCGAGTTGCAGTAACTCATATTGACATATATAGTATCAATCCTTGTCCACGGGTTCCGCCACGATCATCAGGCTGACGGCGAACGCGTGGTTTATCGATGGTTCGTTTTTGCTCACCTCACCCAGATCGGTTCCGTTTACATAGTCGCTTACCCGGTAGGTTTTTCCCTGCTCCAGCCCCCTGAGTTCCAGGGGACGGTTCCGGGGCCAGCGCTCAGCGTAAAAGGCGTAATAGAGCCGGCCGCCTTTGCGGACCACGTGTGCCTCTGGTTTGTCCCAGGCCAGGTCGTAGAGATTGAGGTAATCGCCGCTGCTGAGCATCAGACGGTTATACAGGCCGAACCAGAGCTGCCATTTCCTGCGTTGAGACTCGCTGAGATTGGAGTAGAGAGTGGTAAGTTGAGCTCCGGTGCCCAGTGCGCTCTCGAATGATTCCGGCACGGACCATTGTTCCCATTCGTGGATCGGGATCTGGTAGCAGTCTCCCACACAGAAAGAGGGGCCGCGGAAGGATTTTTCCACCTTTATCCGACGGCGCATCTGGGTGAGGCCGGTGGGATCGGAGGCGTTGGCCACGTTATAATACGGCATCTTGAACGGGTCGTGGGGCAGGCTGCAGATACACATCTCCACCGGCGCGCCGGGTTTGATCCGCTGGGCTGTTTCCCAGATAGCCTTGTACATGGCTGGTTGCCCGGTAAACGAATCCAGCGCGGATGCGTGGTTGTGCGCTGGATTGAAACACGGCGGCACGGCGCTCAGGCCGGTGGTGTCGATATAGATTCCATCGTAGCCCCAGTCGCCCATGAATTTCTCAACCAGTGAGGCCACATACTCCACCGCTTGCGGATGTTGCGGGCAGAGGTAGTAGAGATCACGGGGGCAGGTGGGATAGCTGCCGTCCTCGTTTTGCACCAGCCAGTCCGGGTGCTGCTCAAAAAGCTTGCTGTCTTTCTCCACTCCGGGCGGATACCACCAGAGACTGGACATAAACCCCTTTTTCTTTATCTCCGCCACGAATTCGCGCATGTCGGCATCGCCGCCGGGGAATTTCCCTTTGGCCGGATTGGGCAGCCAGTCCCCGTAGGTGGTGAACCAGCCATCGTCCAACATCGCCATGCCCATGCCGAACTGCTTAATCTCATCCAGCGCGCCGTAAATCTGCTCCCGGGTGAAATCCAGCCCGAACCCCCAGCTTTTCCAGTAGGGTTTGTGACAGGCTGCCGGTGAGCTGGTAAGGATTGGCAGGCCGTGAGCGCGCAGCAGCGAGGACCAGGAGCGGATGGCGTCGTGGAAATCCAGCCGGTGGGCAATCAGGGCGCTACGCAGAGAGCATGTGCTCTCACCGGGATTTAAAACAGTCCGCTGGCCGAACCGGGCTTCGGGGGTCTCACACAGGGCAACTTCGACCAGGCCCTCGCTGTTGACCCTCATCGGCAGCGAGGCCCAGACAGGATGTGTCTCTGCGCTGGCGAGGGCAAGTCCGCACCGCTTTGACCAGATATCCACCAGCGGAGCGCCGCCCAGCTCACCCAGGCCCGGTTTGGCGGGGTCGGCGCCCACGAAATTGGTCCGGTTAAATTCCGCGTCCAGGTAAACCACCGAGTAGTCATCGCCCCAACGGCCAGCCGCGCCGATATAGGAGGCGAATTCCCACGGCTGCCGCTCCGGGTTGTCCAGCCGACGGTCCAGCAGTACGCGGCAGCTGGCCAGTTCATCGATAGAAAGCGCCTGCTTGCCGTTGTTCGTGTATTCGGCCACAGCGGTAACCACTCCGGGTAGAGTGTCATAAAAATCCAGTGTCAGCTTGAGACCGATCTCCACCGCGGGGTAAAATTCCTCGCCGAACTGGCTGGCGGTGGCATGGATCACCAGGCTTTTGCCGCTCACAGCGCAGCCGGTGAGTTCATGTTGTTCCACGCGGTTCCAGTCCACGCTCCAGCGATCGATATCGAACCCGCCCAGACGGGCGATAAAGGAACTCTGGCCGATGTCGCGGGCAAGGCACCGCGTTTTGTCGCCGTGCATCAGTTGGGGCACCAGGCCCAGATGCTCGGTGATAAGCAGTTTAAGCGGTCCGGACTCAGCCACCAGGCCTCGCTCGGAGGCGGTTACCTTGAGAATCATTAATGGAGATCCTTCCTGCTATTCAATTAGAGCGTTTCTCAACAGAAATGTCCGCTTGATTGTCCTTCGAAGGGCCGTTCCTTTTCGTGTAGGGGCGAGGCATGCCTCGCCCGCAAAGTATACAGCAGACCCGCGGGTGGGTGGGCGACACATGTGTCGCCCCTACGATTTTTTACGAACAACGGAAGTTCTCAGTCCCATTCTCAGGATTTTCTTTCCTTTGCAAAAAGACAAAACTTTCGAGAAACACGATAGAAGCTGTTTGATAACTCCAACAGGGAGATGATATGGCTGTAAATCGTATTAAGCAATGCGAGTTTGCATAATTAGCCTGCTGTAGGGGAGGGTTTCAAACCCTCCCCTACGGGCCTTTTTTGCAATACAGAGGTTATGAAACTGGCTCTAATCAAACAACAGCCGTGTGCCGCAGCCCACGAAATATATTATCATTCCACCCACTGCAAATATCGAGGCGAGTCCGATACCGAAACCGCCCATCACGATTCCGCTCAGGAACAGTACCGCACCGGCGATAATAAGTCCCAGGGTAATCTTGCCCGGAAACGAGCGCGGCATGATGTGATACCAGTCGGCATCGTCCTCTTTATCGCTCTTGTGGATTTTGTCTATTTTCTCACGGTCCGGCGGAGCGAAAAACATGCTCACCAGCGGAGTGATTATCAGCGCTCCCAGGAAAGCGGATACGGTGATCCACCACAGGTAGTCCGGCAGGCTGTAGGCCGTGCACACCAAGCGGGCGATTCCCCCGCAGGCTGCGCCGCCGAGATACCCGGCGATAGCTCCGTTCTGATTTATCCTTCGCCCCTTGAGTCCATAGATAATCGCCACCACGAATATCGGTGTGTCGAAAATACCTACCAGCGAGAGGAAGAACTCGACCACCGATCCGGCCTGGCGGGCCAGCAGGGCGCAGACAACCATCAGCACGGTCATCAACAGAGTCATGTAGCGCGAGAACTTCAGCCTCTCATCGGGAGTAGGCTCGGTCTTGCGCGCACGCTGCCAGATATCCTTGGCCAGCACGGTGGCCCCGGCATTTAGCTCGGCATCGATAGTCGATAACTGGCTGGCAAGCAGCCCGACAATAAATAGCCCCAGCAGGCCCATCGGGATAGCATTCATGTACAGGTGGGTCATTATCGCGTCCGGGTTCATCGCATCCGCGCCGGGGACGATAATCCTGGCGGCAAGTCCGGCGAAAAAGTGGAACGGGTTGACAGGGGTGAGGATGATACCGGTGATCACCATGCCGCGCACCAGGGTTTTGACGTTCTTGGCGCCGAACGAGCGCTGAATCATGCCCTGGTCGCAGGTGAACGCGTTGATCCCCAGAAAGAGGATGGCGATAATAAATTTGTAGTCGAAATTACCGGATGCGGGGACAAAGTTAAGAAACTCCGGGCTGGACTTGTCGATAATCCCGGGCAGCCAGCCCACCTGCGAGGCCACGTAGCTGTAGCCGATCAGGGTGGCGATCAGGATCAGGATAAACTGGACGGCGTCGGCGAATATCACGCTGATCATCCCGCCCTCGTAGGTGTAAATACCCACGACCACTGTAAAAATCAGCATCCACCAGTAAAAGTTGACCTGCGGCACGATAACCGAACCGGCCAGCGCCCCCAGGTACAACATCGAGCCCAGCTTGCCCGCGCTTTTGATCGAGTACATCACCGCTGTGATCCAGTGCGCCTTTTTACCGTAACGCATGCCCATGAACTCGGGAATCGTGGTCAGGTTAAGACGGCGGAACGCGGGCAGGACAAACAGGCCGGCGAAAGCGAACGCCATGTTGCCTGTCCACTCGTGCCAGATAATGCTGATACCCGAGTGGGCGGCCTGGCCTGCCTCGGAGATGAAATTGTACATCCCCAGGTTGCAGGCGGCCAGCGAGCAGATTACCAGGGTGACAGGCATGGCGCGGTTGGCCAGATAGAAATCATCTGTGCTCGACACGCTGCGAGAGAGCAGTTTGCCCAAGCCAAGCATGAACGCCAGCCAGGCGAAAATGATTACGAGATCGACAGTTCCGAGCATTTAGTCTCCAATTTGCCTTTTATTTTGGTTGCGAACAGAAAGTTGTCTGTTCAGCCCTCGTGATGTTTACCGCGGAAGAAGTCGCGGAAAGCCTTGAGCGCGCCCCACGTGATCAGAACTATCACCACGCTGACGAACACATAGTTGAAAACTTCTACCCAGTGCATTCAACCTCCATTTAACGAGTCATCAGTAAACGCATTCGGCCGCTGCCGCGGAGAATGCTTTCATCAGGTTATCATCGGCTTCAAAAAAATGATCGCTGGGGGCCAGAATATATCCTCCGTCGGCGCCTGCCTGCTCAAAACAGCGCAGTACTTCGGAGCGGGTTTCCTCCGGGGTGCAGCCGGCAAAAAAATGTCCCTGGTCGAACCCGCCGATCATGCAGACTTTCTCTCCGATACGTTTTTTTGCCTCCGCCAGGTCCGTGTCGGCTCCCATGGCGGGGGGAGTAAATGTTTCGAGAGCGTCCGGACCCATGGCTGCGGCCAACTCCAGCAGCGGCATTATTCCGCCGCAGATATGATAGGCTATCCGCTGGCCGGCCTCGTGAGCGGCCTCTATTATCCGGCTGTCATAAGGTGAAACATACTCCTCGAAAAGCTCCGGGCTGATAACCGTGCTGCTGGCTGATCCGCCGCCCAGTTCCAGGATGTCATATGCGGCACCTTCCAGCGAACGGGCGAACTCCAGCTTGCGCCTGAGCAGGATTTCCAGCAGCTCGTGGACCCACTTCGGGTCGTCGAAAGTCTCCATGATCAACTTCTGGGTGCCTGCCAGGCAGCAGGCGTCCTGCCATGTACCCGGCTGACCGAACACGTCGAAACAGCAGATATGGCCCCTGACGATACCGCTCTCGCCAAACCCGGCGGCCAAACTGTTAACTTCGTCCACATCGCATTTGGGCGCGGTGGCGAACTTGGCGATTAATTCGATATCACTCTTGTTCTTGATCAGGTGCTCGGAGACCCAGGCGGTCTTGCCGTCGTCCTGGAGCACCATGGTCAACTCTCCACCAGGAGTGACAAACCTGTAGCGGTCGGTGCGGTAATCAGGGTGAGTGATTGGCTCACGGACCACGCGCCAGTTGTCATGCGCCACGCGGGTACTTTCCAGAAATCCCGGCGGGCCCTGGTCAGGATCGGAATATTCTCCCGCTTCGGTGCAGGGCCTATGAGGGACTGTCCACAGAATCGGGTCCAGGCCGTAACGCTCAAAAAACTCCATCCGGCTCGCGCCGCCTAGATGTTCCTCCAGGTACGAGTCCATCACGTGGTGCGTGGTCACAGGCAGACGGTCAGGCTGGCGGCCCCCCAGGGCCGCCAGTAGCCGCTGACGGGATGTCATCACTGGTTAAGCTCCTGCATGCTGATATTGATTTCCTTTTTGGTCAGAATGTAGCCACCTCTGCGGCTCTGCCAGCGTTCCGGTATCTCGTCAAACGGATCGACAGCCACGAACACCAGTCTGCTGCCAGTCAGCTCACTCACGTCCCACTCCACGCGGGCCACACCGAACTCACCGGGGGCTATCGAGGGGATAATTGTCTCACCGATCAGATTCTCATCCAATTTGCCGCGATCCGGCTGCCCGTCGTAGAAACGCACACGCACGTTACGGGCCTCGCGGGCGCGGGTGATATGGCCGTAAAGGTTCTGGTTGCGCACCAGGGCTGTGATTCCCACCATGTCGCCATCGCGGCTGAAAGTGATAAACGACGGGTCCTTGAGCACCAACTCGGCCTTGCTGTATACCACCAGCGGACGGCTGGTGCTGTTATTGGCCTCGTCGGATTCGGCTATCGTGTTGTCCGGATCAACTACCACGTGGATAGTGTTGCTGATGTAACCTTTGCTCTCAACTCCGCTGCCGATAGAGACCCCGATGCTCGCATCCGGCTGGTACTGGACCGCGCTCCAGCTCGTGCCTGCCTCGACAGTTTCTCCAGGACCGATAGAGGCCACTGTAAAATCCTCGCCGATCTGCCTGCCCTCTTTTGCAGGGTCGCTGTCGAAAAAACGCACTTTCACGTTCTCCGCCACGGAATTTCCGTTGTTGGTCACCAGCGCGGATATCTCAACCTGGTCTTCCTCGGCCGGGTCATCGTGGCTGAGCAGAACGTTAGTGTCCTCCAGCCAGTTGAAAGTCACCTTGCGCTTGTGCCTGCCCCGGCTGTCGTCATGCCAGACCAGCCTGTTCGCTCCGGCCTTGAGCGATGGCAGGATCATCGGGCGGTAAAAAAGGTCGGCGGTAATGGTAATATCGCGCAGGGCCACCTTGGAGGGGTCGCCGCCCCGGGGCATGGAAAACCTGACCAGGCAGCCGTACTTGTTCTCGCTGTACCAGGTTACCCGCTGGGTTTCCTCGGTAGTCAGCTCGATCTTAAATTCCCCGTCACCCTCGCTGTGCCAGATTGGCAGCCAGCTTGCGCCCTCATCGATTGAAAGCTCCACATTCACCGGACTGCCATCGGTTACACCGGCGGCTTTCACGCTCAGGCTCGGGATAAAATAGGGAGTGCGGATACGGTATGTCAGGCTGCCTGCCTGCCCGGCCTTTTGGGGAGTGAACTTGCCGCTTTTTGTGCGGATGCCTTCCAGTTCCAGCGGCTGATCCTTGTACTTGCCGGGATCAAGAGCGCATGTCAGTGTACCGTTGGCGTAGATCAGCGGCTCCAGGGTTATGGCCTCCTGGCCCTCGCGGTGCTCCTTGAGCCATCGCGGCGAAAGATCCTTGCGGCTCCACCATTTACCTCTGTTGTCCCAGGCCAGGTGAAGCGTTTCACCGGCGTGCAGGTTTACCGATTTGTCCCAGACAGGGCAGTGGATATTGAACAGCGCGTCGTTGCCGTAATGCGCCTTGTGCCCGTCGTACCAGTCACTGGCGGCGTTCATGTAGTTGTGCATGATCAGGGGGAATCCCCAGTGATAATTCAAGCGGCCTTCGTAGTCCAGGCCCCGGCGGATCAGGCCATCGTCCTTGTCCAGCTCCACCAGCGATGCCACGGTGCGGTTATCATGGTTGAGGAAATATCCACGCAGGCGGGAATCGTACATGTGCCACTGGTTATCGTAGAAAACGCAGCTGATCGTGTGGCCGCTGGGCATGCCGATAACCGGGTTGAGGAACACCGTGGGGAACCCCACCGACTCCCACATGGCGCTGAGCAGCCGGGCGTAATTGCCACACCAACTGAACCCCCAGATGCTGATATACTCCAACGGGTCGTCGCAGCCCTTGCCGCCGCGGTCATACAGTTTCTGGACGGCGAAATAGAATATCGCCCGCACTTTTTCCTCATCGCTCATGCCGGGGCGGATTATGCTGTTGGACAGGGCTTTTATACTGCTGAAATCCAGGGCTCCCTCAAGAGTCAGGCGCACGTTTTCGGCCGGGCCCTCGATAGTGATTCCAACATTTACCGGCGGTGTCCGCCCGCCCACATTTATCTCGAATTCCGCCGAGCCTGAACGGATTTCCTGGGTGTGGCTCATCGCCCGCGGGGCCACGCTGATGTCGGCGGCGGCGTAAAGAGAACCACTGATGTAAAGAACTGCCGCGGATGCGAGCAGGTATAAAAATCTCCGGGGATTCATCGTTTTCTCCGGCTGAGTTAGTCCTGTTTATTTGCAGCTATCCACGTACGCCACTTGGCGGCGTTGGTTTTGAAACCCTGTCCTGTCAACTGTTCCAGCGCCACCACCATGCCCCAGCGTGCCCAGTCGCGACCCTGTCGGCAGATCGTGTTTTTCGGGTCTTTCAGCGCCAGGAGCAGTGGTTCCAGCGCACGTTTGCTTCCCAGCTCACCGAGGCCCAGGGCGGCCTGCTCGCGGGTAAAGAGGGACGACTCGCTCATCATCGTCACCAGCGGCTCAAAAGCGGCCATGTCATGGCTGGCGGCCAGCGCCCTGGCGGCGGCCACGCGCGCTCTCTCATCGGGGTCGTTAAGACCGGCAACCAGCAGGTTCCTTATTTTCTCCCCGGCGGGCGAGGAGGCCAACTCGCTGGAGCCGCTGACAAGCAGCTCTCCGGCGATCTCGCCCAGGAGCTGGAACGTTACCAGCCGCACACGCCAGAAGCGGTCACCAGTGAGAGCGGCCAACTGATCGGTCACCTCTCGGAGGCCAAGGCTCTGACATGCCTGTACGGCGCGCCAGCGGACAAAGCCCGCCGGGTCATCCAGCGAGGTTATCACGGCAGCCAGGGCGCTCTGATCGTCCGAGCTTCCCAGCGCCTGCACTGCCCGCTCGCGCACGTACTCATCTCTGTCAGCGGTGGCGGGGATCAAGGCCTCCAGGCCCTGACCGTAGTATTCCACAGCGATCCGCCGGACGGCATCGAGGCGTACGGCAGGGTCCGGGGCGGACAGCCGCCCGCGTAACTCGTTAAGTGAATCGCCTGCGAAAGCAAGTGTGCATGGAATGCACGAAACGGCCAGAGCCGTCAGAAATATTTTCTTGAACATTAGTAGCTGCTACCTCCATTTTACGGCATAGACACTCCACCGATTTGCGGCGGATAGAAATAACCCATCGAAGATGCGGTAACTCCCAGGCGGTACTGCCGGTCCTGCATCAGGCAGGTGCGACGGGTGTTGGTGGGGATCGTGGTTGAATAAATCCTGATCTCACCGGGAAGACTGGTGATAATTTCCTCGCGCCAGTCACCGAGGCAGTCGGCGATAGCGATCACGCGGCCCTCGATCTCGGTAAGGGCATCTCCGTTATAATTGCGTATTTTGCCCTCGTAACTGATTTCCTTCTGAGCGTCCCCATCCCACCAGACAGCACGTGGAGAGAGGACGTTCTTGCCGAAAGGTTTGTCGCTCAGGCGTTCACCACTGGCAGCGTAGAGCCAGAACTGGCTGCGGTCGCTCTCTCCGGCGTAGAACTCCATGCCCGGATGAGTGGGGTCGATATCGGCGGCCATGCCCTGGCCGTGCACGTGCTTGGTTTTACCATCGAAACTCCAGATCAGCTCGCCGGTGCGGGCGTCCACCATGCTGACGCCGTTGGATTCCCTGCCCGGTTCAATGCCGTAATAGATTTCCAGCCCCGGGCGGCTGGGGTCCATATCGGCCACATAGCCCACATCGGGGTGGCCCAGACCGGTGGTCCACATCGCCGTGCCGTCGTCATCAAGCGCCGCCGAGCCGATCACCAGTTCATCGCGTCCGTCGCCGTCGATATCGGCGGAGATCAGCCCGTGCTGTCCCTGCCCCTGGTAGCTCTCGTCCTTGCCCGAGGCTTCCCAGTACCAGATTTTTTTCAGGTTGGCATCGAAAGCGCCCGTTTTGATGATGCCGTAGGTCCCGCGCTGCATGATCAGCGAGGGGCGTTTGCCGTCAAGGTAGGCGATTGTGAGGAAATTGCGGGTTACATGGCTCATGGTGTCGAACCCTTTACGGCTGAGCCACGGTATCCGCGCCACGGGTTCGCCCCGAAGCCCGTCGATCTTGACCAGGTATTCCGGCCCGGATACCACGTGCCCATCGATTTCCCGCTGGTCGCCCACACCGGCCTTGGTATAGAGCTCGGCACGGCCGTCACCGTCAAGGTCGTAGACTATATAGGGGGCATACCATGTGCCCATCTCGATAGACCAGCCCATGTCGTAGCGCCAGAGGAATTTTCCCCCGGAGGTGTAGGCCTCCAGCTTGTAGGTGTCGCGGCTTCTTCTCCAGTAGCCGGGTTCACGCCAGGGATCGGTGTTGAAATTCGGCTGCTGGATCACGTAATCATAGGCGCCGTCGGAATCCAGATCAGCGATAGCCACGTGGCGGGCCGTGTAATCACCGTCCAGCAGGATTTGCACGTAGGGGATGCTGAACGGGAATGCACGCAGGAAAATATCTTTTGAAGGCTGGCCCTCTTTGCCACCGGTTACCGTACGAACGTGGTAGTAATAGGGTGTTCCGGGGGCAGCCTTGCTGTCCAGGAAGTTGGTGGAGCTGGTGATCGGTTTATCGTTGGCCTTCTCAAGTTTATCGTTGAAAATATCCCGGCGGTACACGTTGAAACCGATACCGGCAGGATCAGACTTGAGCAGCCGCCAACTGACAAACACCTCGCCACGGTCTTTGGCCAGAGCCACCAGCCCGCGGTCAAGCCGCTCCGCGCCATCCTGCGCAAAAAGGGCGGATATGCCGAGGAGGGTAAAACATGCTGCTGCAACCAGGATTCTCTTAAACATGTAATTTCTCCTATGCTGTCTTAATACTACCACCAGTTCAGGGGCATGTTAGTGATATCAGGATTATCCTCGGCTAAACCTGTGGCCGGGCCATGCTGCACACTGCCGCCGTAGGTGGTAAGGTAGAGCATGCCGGGGTTGTGGATATCCGGAATGGGGCGCTGGCCCCACTTGAAACGGTAGCCTTTGAGCCGCTGCCAGCTTTCGCCCCAGTTTTCCCCACGGAACGCCGCGTTCTGGAACGTATTGATATAAACCGTGCCGTCCTCGTTGGGATCGAGTGCGATGGAATTGACCCGCTTGACATCGTTAAACACCAGTTCCCAGTCCGCGCCGCCATTGCCCGAGCGGTACACTCCGCCGCCCACATCGCCGCCCTCACCGGCCACGGCCCAGCAGCAGAGCAGAATCCTGTCGGGGTCCTGTGGGTCAATCAGCATGTCGTGAGGCGCGTTTTCGCCCTCCGGCAGGGCCATTTTCTTCCAACTGGCCGCGTTGTCATCGCTGCTGTAGAGTTCACCGCCCACCCTGACCCGTTTCCCGCGGTCACCGTCCTCGTAGTCCAGGCCACGGGCCAGGATCAGGTAGAGCATCCCGTCTGCCGCGCGGCGGATTTTCCAGGCGAACAGGTTCTCTCCCAGCCCATTGTTGACTTCTGTCCAGCTCTCCCCGCCATCGATAGACTTATAGACCCCCCGGCCGAACATGGTGGCGTACACCGTACGCGCGTCCTGCGGGCTGTCCGGGTCTATCATCACGTGCGTGCCGACAGAGTTCTCCGGGATACCTTCCATGCTGGCCCGCCAACTGCTGCCGGCATCATCGGTGATCGCCACGCCGCCCAAATTGTTGCCGAAACCACGGGGGCTGTACATCTTATCCCGCGGCAGGTCGTGGGCGTTGCCCCACACGCTCCAGGCCCGTCCCTTTACTGATGGATCGAACTCCATCCAGTAGCAGGTGTTGGTCCAACGGTCCGGCACCCCCTCAAGGGCAAGCTTCCAGCTCTTGCCGCTATCGAAGCTGTGGAACAGTCCGACATCGGTGTAGGAAATGAAAATGTGCTTGGGATCGTAGGGATCGAAATGCACACCGTAGCAGGTGGTTACATTCAGCCCTCTTGTGCTGAATGTACCGTCGGAATTCTTTTTACTGTGGATCTGCCGCCATGTGCGGCCCCCGTCCGTGGTTTTATACGAGCGTCCGTTGTCGGTACCGATACAGATATCAGGGTTCTGCGGGGCTACTCCCAGGGCGATTGGATTGCCGCCCCAGCCCGGACTCCACTGGTCATCAAGCCAGCCCTGGGTGAAATTTTTTGTCAGGTAGCCATCGCTGTTGGCCAGCCACGAGGGCTGCCAGCTGTCACCCGCATTTTCGCTCTTAAACACACCGTAGAGCCAGAGCGAAGTATCCTGCCGGGCCTCGCGGGCGTTACGGATAGAGAGGTAAAGCACCTCTGCCCTGCTCTCACAGGTGGCCATGCTGCGGATCGCCGGCACCGTGCCGTCCGGGATATCGTGAAGCAGGCCGGTGTTGACAGCGGTCCAGCTTCTTGCGCCATCGGAGCTGCGGAACACGCCACCCTTAAGCTTGCCATCGACATATCTCATCGGGGCCAGCACGTAGAGCAACGGCCCGCCAGCGCTCACTCCGCCATCGGCATCGATAATCCTCTGGACGGGCAGACTCAGCGCTTCGGTTTCGCCGCTGTTCTCATCCACAGCCACGCAGCCCGTGTTAGTAAAGACCAGCAGACGGCCGGTGAGGGCTGCCGGGAAAATAGCCAGCACGTTGCGGCCGGGAAGGTCGGCCAGCTTGCGCCAGCTCTTGCCGCCGTCATCGGTTGCAACCAGGAACGCTGTTTTCCGTTCAGTGTCATCGCCTCTGCTCATGAATCCTACCAGCGGGGCCATGCCGAGATAGATTTTTTTGTTGTCCGCCGGATCGACCTCAATCGTTTCGATAGTACCATCGAACGCGCCCTCTACAATCTGGCTGGGCAGCAGGTTTTGTTCCTGGATGGGGCCGTGGTGGATCGCATTCTCCACCAGCGGGTAGATAATCTGCCACGTTTCGCCACTGTCGCCGGAGCGCACCAGCAGGGTGAGGCCCATACCGCGGCCCTCGCTGTAGTTATAGCCGCGCGAGGCGGCATAGATCACGTTGGGGTCCACCGGGTCGAATTCGCAGTCTTCGGGCACCGTCCAGAAATCGAGCAGCCGCCAGTTGGAGCCGTCGCGGGTAATATAGGCCGCGGTCATGTCGCAGTGCATCATCGCCACATCAGCATCGTGGGGGCTGATCGTGGGCAGGAACATCCCGCCGCCACCGCCGGGTCCGATAACTTCCCATTTATCGTCGGGTTGAGTGCCGGCCCGCGGTTGTGCCTGTTGTGGAGCGGAGCAGGAGCCGGCAAAGACGGCTAACGAGAGCAGGGCAACTAGCAGGGTAGATAACTTGGCTGGGTGCGGCACGTGTAACTCCGGGTTAGCGGTTGACGGCATAGGCCGTGTTTGCTCCGACAGTACCAAGGCCGGGGAACCATTTTCTGGCGTTTTCGCGGAATACTTTCTCCAGCACATCACGAGGCAGGGCCAGGCCACGGAACGGGCCGTTAACCTCGGGGACGGTCATCTCCTCAGCGGTGGCGAAATAGCGATAATCGGCGAGATATGTTTTTTCCATTAGCTCCAGCACTTTATCCAGGTCGGCGCCGGGACCGGTACTGGCGATAATGTCCGTGGCGTACAGCACCCGATCCTGGTACTTGATAAAGAAATCCCGGACCTTGCGATGGTCCTGGACCTGGAAATGGCAGACCCGGGCGGACATGTCCACGGCGAAATTAGGGTACATATCGAACCGGCGGGCCAGGGAATCGACACTCCATTCCAGGCTGCCCAGATGTGCGCCCACCACGCGAAGGTTGGGGTGACGGGCCAGCACACTGTCGCGCGCGGCGATGTGCCGCCAGTAATGTGGGATTTCAGGGTGAAGGTAGGCGTGGTACTGGGGGTTCTCCTCAAAATAACCCCGGTCATTGTTCACCGTCATCGAATCGAGCGGAAGCCAGCAGTTGCGCGGTTCGCCGATATGAGCCAGCAGGGTTTTCCCGCTGGCGGCCACGAAGCGGAATACCGGGTCGAACCTCGGGTCGTCGATCATCACGAAAGAGCTGTCGGGGTCCTTGAGCACCATGCCGATCTCTTTCCACACTTTAACGCCAACAGCTCCCCGCTCGAAACCCTGCTGGATTACAGCCAGCGCCCGTTCTTCCCAGTCCGGTACTCCCCAGTTTTCCAGGTTGAACGTGGTGATCCATGCCAACTGGCCGGGGTATTCAGGGGTGAGCCGGACAGCGGAATCGATCATTTTCGAGGACCTTGACCACTGAGTGCCACGGGTGGCGATAGTAAGCCACTTCATATTGTGGCTTTCCAGCAGGCTGAAAAACTTCGCCTCTCCCTGGCCGTCAAGCTCGATAATGTGGGAATGGGCATCGACCTTGGGCATGGCTATCAACTCTTCCACGCTCATCATGTTAGCGGTTTCCGGCTTGTCAGCGGTGCTTTGCGGCGGAGCCTGGCCACCACAGGCGGCAAGGATCAAAGCAGCCGTAAAGCTGATCTTTATAGCGGTGAACGACCTTTTCATAAACCCTCCCAGGTTACTGCAGGGGGAATGATTTTCAGGAACCGTCTGTGATCCCGATACCGGGGAACCCGCACCGGGCGTTTTCGTGGAATATTGTTACCAGCACATCCCGGGGAAGAGTTTATTTTCCCGCACGGGCAGGAATAGTAATTAGCAACCTATATTGATAATAATTATAAAACAGCAAAATAACAAAATAATAGCAATGTTTTAAAAGTCTTAGAACACCGCTCCCCAGCGCAGAGTGTCACGCTCCATCAGGTCTACCGGAAACGAGCCGTCGGGAAGCAGCGGCTGGGCGCATGTCCAGTTGACAGGCCTGCTGACTCCGCCCCTGGTGATAATCTCCGCACTCAATTTGATCTTTGCGCCCCAGGCACTGGTTGGCAGCAGGAACGACGCCTGCCGGACAGAGTTGGCAAAGGGGCGTCCGGCATCCAGGCAGCCGCTCATCTTAAACCCACCGTCCAGGCTTTCCACGCTTAGGCGCAGCACACCGGGCACACCCGCCACACCATCGTTTACAACCCCCACTATCAGTTCCGGCCTGTCCCAGCGCTGGCGTTGCCAGACCCAGCCGGGACGTACGCGCCAGCCCAACCGCTTCTGGAGTGCGCTGACACCATCGGGCCAGCGCTCGTGGTAGCGGGCCAGATTATCGGCCTCGGTCCAGAGCGCCCAGTAGTTTGCCCCCAGGTTCAGCGAGAGCAGCATCGATTTTTCCTTGGCGTTGAGCCCCACCGCATCCACCGGGATTTTGTCGATATCGTGATCGCGCCGCCAGCCCTGCTCCATCACCGCGGCGCACCAGGGGGGACGGTTGGAGATGCGCTCGATCTGCAACGGCTCGTCGTGGATGATGCTGTCACTGCGAAGCCAGCCGTGGTTGCGTACGGTCATGTCCAGCACCTGACGGTTACCGGCAGCGTTGGAATCAGGCTGGGTGTTGACAGCTAACTGGACTTTCTTCCAGGCGTCCAGTTGCAACTGAGTTACCTGGCTGAAAACTTTCTCGCTCACCGGGTAGGGGCTGGCGGGGTTGGGAAAATTATGGGAGTGCCCCTCGCCCCAGAAACCGTACATCATCAGGTCCATGAATTCCACAATCGGGTCGTCGTCAAATCGCTCGGCCAGCAGCTCGTTCAACTCACGGAATGCGCGGATGAACTCCGGGTGGCTGTAGTCCGGCTCGTAGTGGGTCCTGTCCCGGTTCAGGCCCTTGACCATCGGCACCCTCCCTCTGAGAAAATCGGGCATGGCCACCCGCTCCGGCTGGCCGACAGTGTTGGAGAGCTGGATGCGGAAGCAGACCCGCTGGCCGCGCTCCCTGGCCGCATCGAGAGTGAGGTCCCATACCGGATTGAGGTTCAGCTTTCCAGCAGAGCTCTGCACGTCACGCCAGTCGCAGCGGATATAAAGCAGGTCCACAAATGGCAGCGAGGAGAGTTTGTCCACGGATTGTTCAAGTGTTTCCTTACCGGCGCGCGCGGCTCTCGATGGCCCGCCTTCCTCCCAGGTGTAGCCGATCAGCCCGGTGCCGTAGTTGCGCACGTGATGATCACCCGGGGAACTGTAGCCCACAGTGGCCCAGTTGGCCACACCGGGATCGAGACCGAAAGGGCCCTGGTTCAGACGGTCGGGCACAGCGGGGCCGGGGCCGAAATCGTGGCCCTCCCAGAGGTGGATCGGGACATCGGCGGCGGCGGGAGTTGCCGTAAACGGCAGAGCGGCGGCAGCGGCAGCGGCGGTTGTTTTCAGGAAATCTCTTCGTTTTGGCATTTGGTTTATCTTTTTGGGTTGGGTAGGGGTTGAAGTCTGGTAAGTTTTCCAGAGTGTTGAATCAGCGCAGAATTACCATTTTGCCCTTTTTCACAAACTCGCCGACCTGGATTCGGTAAAAATAAAGCCCGGCGGCCACCGGGTTGTTCTGCTCGTCCATGCCGTCCCAGGACACAGTATGAGTGCCCGAGGGCATGGGACGGTCCAGCAGGGTGCGAATCAGCTTGTTGTGAACGTCGAAAAACCTGACATTCACATGTTCACCGTCCGAGGAATCAGGTACCGAGAAAGGGAGCGTAGTGCTTGGGCTGAACGGATTGGGATAGTTTTTTGGCAAAAATGCTTTTGGAAGCGATGAACCGCCCTCAGGTTGCTCCGGTTCCATTGCCGGATCAACCGGTGCGGCGGTTTGGATAACCGCCGCCTGTGCATTGGCGGCAGCAGCCAGTACACTCTGGCCGCTAGAGCAGAAGCCGGTCATCAGGTCTTTGACCAGGGTTACCACATCGGGTAACCCCGGTTCACCGTCACCGTCATAATCTCCCGCCGGGTCGCCGGGATGGCGCATCTGGAACATCATCAGCGCCAGGGCGTCGGCCACGCCCACCCGGCCATCCTCGTTAAAGTCGCAACCCATGCCCTGCGGCTCGGCATCGCCCTGGGTCAGGATTTCCTGGTGCCAGTAGCTCCAATCAGACCACAAACCGCTGTCGCTCTGCTGGCGAACACGGAAGTAATATTTGGTTCCGGAGGCCAGTTTGCTCTCTCCGGCCAGCCTGCCGCTGAACGTTCCGGTAACAGTGGTAACCAACACGCTGTCCCCATCGGTAACGAGGTTGGAACTCCAGACCAGATGGTTACCGTAGCGGTCAAGCGCTAGCTGGGCTTCCCATGCGCCCTGGCTGCCTGAGCCTGCATAGGGAGTCTTGTGAATCTTTGGATTACGGTGGGCAACCACGGGTCCGATCCGCGAGGTGGAGATCACAAAATTATCGTACCAGCGGTTCTGATCCACCGGCGAGTTGCTGTTCCAGTAGGACTCCAGGAACACGGAGTTGATTCCGTAACTGCTGTAGCTGCCGCGCCAGTCAACGTTCAGCCTTTCGGCCTCCAGTTTCCCGTCGATCCAGAGCTGGTTCTCCCCGTCGGAGAGGCCCGGCGTGTTGAGCTTTACCCGTGCCTCCACGCAGACCCACCAGCCGGACTCTTCGGTGCTGGAGATTTTAAACTCGCTGGCGGGGCTGTTACCCATCCAGCGCAGGTTGCTGAAATCGTTGTAGGAGGTGGTGATTACCTGGTTGCCGCCTTTCCAGACGCCGCTGACGGGGTCCTGGACGAGCGGAACTCCGCTGGCCGGGTCGAGTGTGAGAAACTCGCCGCTGCTCCAGACATGGGAGATCATCATCTGGCGCCAGTTACTGGAGATCAGGCTGGTTGCGCGGGACATCTTGGCCGGTCCGCCGCCGGTCCATCCGGCCTGGTGCTTAACATAAATCCGCCAGTAGATTTCCTGGAATTTCTCCCCGGCGCGGGTTAGCGGTGTGTTGGGATTATCGCCGAAAAAGACCTTGCGGTTGCCTGTTCCTTTGGTACCCGCGGCGTAAAAACAACGCATCGCCTTGCCATAATTGCCGAAACGGACAGAGGAATCAAGGGATGGCCCGCCTTCTTCCGAGTATTGTTTTTCGGCATCGAACGTATCGAACCAGATCAAGGAGGGACTGTCCTCATGGGGCTGGTTTGCGGCCATGCGTACACTCTCTATCCGTGGCACGTCCGGCTTGCTGTCCTGGGCCGACCCGTATGCGCAAAGGCAGATCAGGCAGGCCAGCGCCAACGGAATCGCGCGGCGGGCAGGGCTGTAGTTTACAAAGTATTCAGGCATTGATATCCTTTCCGAAAGAGTGTACTGCTGGCAGGGTGCAATGATCCCTAAAGGGGTCTGATAATTGCATGTCAAAACCGTGCCGGAAATCCCCGTCTAATAAGTTGCGTACCGGCAGCAATTTAATACTTGAGGAGAAAGAGTACCTTCTCATTTCCGCAAAACAACACTATCAGGGATGAGAATATTAACTACTTGAATTTTATAGCCGTTGGCAGGATATAGAAAGAAAAAAAGCCGCTGGAGGGATTCCTCCAGCGGCTTTTTTTCTTATGCCTTGTTTTTTATCAACGATTACCCGCCGTTTTACCCTGCCAGTGATCGGTGCGGAACGGCGAGGCAGGCAGGTTGACACCGTCTTCGGTAGCATTGTAAAGGTTGGCGTCCGCGGGGAAATCACGCCAGGCGTAGCGTACCGCTACAGGGGCCGCCACCTGTTCGCTCCAGACCACCACCCGCTGTCCCTCGATCATGGTTTTGGCCGGCATGAATTTTTTATCGTCTCCGGCCACCTCGAATCCGCCAAGCTCCTTGTCCCCCAGCGCCACCAGCCCCTTACCGGTATGGGTGAACGAAATTGCAGCTCTGCCGCCCTCGATACTCATCGAATCGAACAGCGGGCCGGAGTACTCGATATTGTCCATGTAGGCAATTGCCCTGGCCGCTCTGGCCAGGCGAATTCCCACGTCCTGTTTGTTACGCGGATGGACATCGCCGGCCTCGCCGATATCGGTGGCCACGGCCATGCCGGTAGCCGGCAGGCTGAGAGCCATGGCCTGGGCCTCCCGGAGTTCGGGCCATACTTCATCACCGGCCTCGTAGCCTGCCAGCTGGACGATCAGGAACGGGAAATCGCCCACGCCGAAACGGCTTCTCCAGTCGTTGATCAAGGTGGGAAGAAGGTCACGGTACTGGTAGGCCCGGTAGGCGTTACTCTCGCCCTGGTACCAGGTGGCCCCCCGGATGGCATACGGGATCAGCGGGTTGATAATACCGTTAAAGAGCACCGTGGGCTGGTTGAAATAAAGCGGCTCGGCCCGGCCCTCGGTTTTAGCCTGTTCCTTTTCTTTCAAAAACTTGGCATACATCTCTCCCAACCAGCTTTCATCCTCGTTATAGCCGGGCCAGTTGGTCATCACTTCGGTTGTGGCGGTGTTGCCCTTCAGCGCCTCGCGGCTGGTCCAGGCTTCAACCACCGTGCCGCCCCACGAGGCGTTGATTATCCCCACCGGCACACCCAGGCGAAGGTTCAGCTCACGGGCGAAAAAGTAGCCCACACCGGTCCAGTCGCCCACGGTTTGGGGCCCGGCAAGCTGCCATCCGCTCTTACGGGCCAGCGTGTCCTGGGGTTGGCCGCCTTTGACACGCGGTACGAGAAAATGACGGATCATCGGGTTGGCCGAGGAGGCGATTTCCTCTTCGGCGTTCTTGCTGGACCTTACCAGCATGGCCATGTTCGACTGGCCGGAGCAGAGCCAGACCTCACCCACCCAGACATCACTCAGACGGATAACATTGCCACCATCGACAACCAGCTCGTAAGGCCCGCCCACTCCAAACGGGCCGATCTCCACTTTCCAGCTCCCATCGTCCGCGGCGACTGTGGCGGCCTGCCGGCTGCCGAAATGTACCTTAACCTGCTGGCCGGGCTCAGCCCAGCCCCATACCGGCAGTTTACGGCCCATCTGCAGCACCATGTGGTCACCGAACAGCCCGGCCAGACTCAGCTCGGCGCGGGCCGGAGCGAACGCCAGCAGGGTGGCAAGAGTAGCGGCCAGCAGCATGGGCTTACTGATCAGCCTTAATAGATTATTCATCCGGCAGTCTCCTTGCAGCGTTTGGGGCAGGCAGCAAAAGGTAAAAATCAATCCACCAGTTCTATTGGGGGCATGGCGTCCCAGTCATCCGTGCGGAATGGAGCCACGGGCAGCCAGGTTTCTCCGTTGAAAGTGCTGAAAAGATTTATATCGTCCAGATAGTCTGTCCACAGATATCGTACCGCCAGCGGAGCGCTCACAGCCGGGCTCCATACCTCAAGGATTCCGCCCTCGATCGATACCTCGGCGGGAACGAACAGCCGGTCCTGACCGGCTACTTCAAAGCCGCGCGGCGGCTCGCTGTCAGCTGTGGTCAGGCCCTCGCCGGTGTTGTTCAGTTGGATCCGGCAGCGGGCGCCCTCTATAGTCATCTTCTCCAGCAGCGGTCCCATGTGCGGCAGTTGCTCCAGATATACCAGCTTACGCGCCGCAATTGCCAGGCGAATACCCACGGCCTGCTTGTTACGGGGATGGATGTCCCAGCGCTCGCCCACGTCGATTGCAACTGCCATGGCGGTGTTGGGCAGGCTCAGGGCACTGGCCTGCGCCTCACGCAACAGGGGCCAACTGGGCAGGGTAGTTTCCCAGCCGGGCAACTGGACCCAGATAAACGGGAATTCACGCCCCCATCTTGCACGCCAGTCTGAGATAAGCGCCTGGAACAGAGGAGTGTACTGCAGGGGACGGGTTGCATTGGACTCTCCCTGGTACCAGAGTGCTCCCCGCATTCCGTAGCCGATAATCGGCGAGATCATCGAGTTGAACAGCACGGAGGGCTGACGGTAGTAGGGTGCTGGTTGTTTGCCCTCAGTCCTGGCTTTTTCGGCTTTTTCCAGCCAGGTCTTGTAACTTCGCCTCCAGCCCTCGGAGTGACGGGAGTACTCGGGCCACTCCTGGATTATCCCGGCCAGCTCTGGGTTGGCGGCCAGCGCCTCTTTGCTCACCCAGGATTCGGCCACGGAGCCGCCCCACGAGCTGTTGATCAGGCCCACCGGCACTCCGCCGAGACGCTTGCTGAGGTCGCGGGCGAAAAAGTAGCCGGCGGCTGTAAACTTCCCCACCGTTTCCGGGCTGGCAGCCTGCCAGAGCAGCCTACCCGATTTATTTCCGGAGTCGTCAGGCAGCAAAATATCCTGCCGGGGTTGCGCCGCGGCGACCAGTGGCAAAACAAACTGGCGGATTTGCGGGAAATCCGCCGAAGCTATCTCCTGCTGGGCGTCAAGGCAGCGATCCACGGTCATCGCCATGTTGGACTGCCCTGAACAGAGCCAGACCTCGCCGCAGAGAATATCGTCGATCACAAGCACCTGTTCGCCACAGGCAACGTGCATCCTGTCGGGTCCGCCTGCATCCAGCGGCCCTATTTCCACCCGCCAGCGGCCTGCGGAATCCGCCACGGTCTCCACGGAAAAATGGCGGAACTTGACCTTAACCTGTGCGCCGGGCTCCGCCTGTCCCCAAACCGGGATAACCTGGCCGAACTGGAGCACCATCTGGTTGGAGAACAGAGCGGGAAGGCTCAACCCGGCGGCCAGGGATGCCTGGGCCGTGGCCAGAGCAAGCGCGATAATACAGAGCTGGAGGATACGCCTGCATTCAGGTGACATTAAACTTCTCCGGTTTACGGTGCTGGTCAATTACCGGTTCCCTGCTGAGGTTGCACAAGAGATGTCAGCCGTTTCTCATGCAGCACCTTGCCGTCCATATCCTTAATAATCACATCGCCGCCGGGCTGCTCACCCTGGTCGAACAGCAGCTGGAAGATGCGTCCCTGATGGGTTATTTCCACTCCCGGCCGCCCATCGGGCGCGGTGAGCCGGTTAAGCTGGGGAGGGTTGTCGTCGCTGCTGATACCAGCGTAAAGCACGTTGAGGAAATTTGTCGTTTTGCTTTCAACGTTGTTTGAACTCTGGATTCGCCAGGAACCCCACTGTTCGCCTTTTTTCTGAGCGTAATGGGTCATCCCGGGCGGATAGTTTTTACCGAATATCCAGAACTCCTTGCCCTCGCCGCCTATTTTCTCCACGTTCGCCTTCTCAGGCATCAGGGTGCGGAGATATAGCTTGCCCTCGCGCTCATCAGCGACCAGCCAATCTCCATCTTTCACCGGTTCATTTACGGTGTGCAGGAGCCAGTATTTTTTATAATCCGGCCTTGTGCTTTCCACCCTGTCGAACACGACAAAGATATCCGGCTGAAGGTGGATATACTGGCGCACGAACTTTTTCAGCTTGTGCTCGCTGTAGCTGGCGGTGGCGTCACCACAAACATAGCTGTAGTACTGGTTGGTCTCGAACGCGATAACATCTCCCGTGTCCCACTTAGTTCCCTCTACCGGCCCGTACTCATTACGTCCGGGGCGCGGCCACTTCTGGCCCCCGTCGTTGCTGAGTAACTTTCCGTCCGGCCCGTTATTCACCTGCTCGTCGCCGCTGTTGGCCACGAAACGCTCCTCGGGGTCGTAGATCAGCATCGAGTTGGAGGCAATCGTGCGCACGGTGTAGTTGGGCCTGTGGTCGCTGCCCCACTCGTAGCGGCCGGAGTTGATCGCCAGCGAGCCGCCGCGGAAGATGGTGAACGCGTTCTCGGCCGGGTGCTGGTGGCCGTAGTAGAAGTCGCCGCAGTCGAACACGCTGTAGCTGGCGCTGCTGTCCCAGCCGCTGCGCAGCACTGTCCAGCCGATACCCTCGAAATGCCGGGCCAGCGGCCATGTACTGTCGGGCCCGGTGGGCTCTATGCCCAGACCGGTGGGATCCCAGACCACTTCCCAGAGGTCCGGCGTGCCGAGGGAGGGCATGTTTTCCAACTGCCACATGCTGATCCCGTCACGGTAACGGGTGGCCAGATACTTGAAATGCCACGGTGAAATGCGGCCCAGCACGCTGCCGGTGTCATCGATCCGGGGCCACTCGCCGTTGGGTTTTATAAGATAGGTCCACCACACGCTGAAATATTTCAGGTAGGGGTTGTCCTCGGTCAGGTCCTCGCCGGTGATCGATTTCCAGCACTCGAAGTCGAAAATGGGGGTGCGAAGGTAGTTGTAGGCCGCATAGGCAGGCCCGCTGTACATCCCGCCGTCATCGGATGCCACCTGGCTTTGCATCTTACGCCACTCGTGAATTTTCTCGTCTGTCCAGGCGAACCACTGGGCCGCCGTGCTGTCATCGATTCCGCTGCCGTGGAGCGTAACCGCGGGCCAGAACACCGGGTCCAGGGTGCCGTAACCACCGCCGCCGTAGGGGGTGAACCAGTTACTCTCCCAGGCGGCCCTGCCGGCTTCAAGTATCTTATTGCCGAACAGGGTGCGCTGCTGATCGCTAAGGCCGTTGTAGAGCCAGTCCCAGGCAAAACAGCAGTAGCGGCGGAACTCCACTGTTTCCCAGTTGCCGCCTCCCGGCTTGCGCTCTATTGTTATATAGCGCTCCAGGGCGTTGGCCAGCATTTTTGCACCGGCCACTGCGTAACGTTTTTCCTGTGTCATGAGGTAAAGAAATCCACATTTCTCGGCCAGCCTTGCCTGCAGACGAACCGCCAGAGAGTCGGTGTCCCCGGCATCCAGGACGGAGTCCACGTAGGTTTTTAGCCTGCCGAATACTTCCGCGCTGCGTCCGCCGCAGTTCTCCCGGACCTGGGCCAGGAAATCTCCGCTGAGGATCAGGCGTGGATGGCCGGTATTGAGTTCCGGCGCTTTTTCTTGCGTGGGTGGCGTACAGCCGGGTTGAAACGCGGCCACTAAGACAACCAGTATTGACAGTTTGATCGCGGATGTGAGTCCCACGGCAACTCCCGGTATAATATTGATAAAAATAGTGATATGGAGGTTAACCATGACAGGCCAACGTTTCCAACATATACGAGATCGGTCGCATTCGCCAGATTAAGTTTCCACCCGGTCTTGAAAGAAAAGAAATTGACCACGGGGCGTGGAGAGAATATAGTAAGAGACCGCCGGATGGCTGAAGATAATTGCTGTCAGCCGGAAATGATCAGCCTCATCACCTTTATGCGCGAGGTTCCAAGATGAAACGCTGCCTTTATGTTCTCACACTCGTACTGCTTTCGTTCACTGCGCTTTCCGCCGCTGATTACAAGCTCAGCGAGCACCCGCGGATGTTTGTCAATCCCCAGGGCCTGTCCGCGCTGGCCGCCAAAGCCACCGGGCCGTTGGCCGATGAGTATGCCGCTGTCAAAAAGCTGGCCGACAAGGCAGTGGCCGAGGGAGTCGTCGCTCCCGAGGGACGGCACCGTCCACCGTTGGACCTGGTGAGCGCCGGCCTCTGCTACCTGATTGAGCGTGAACTGGGCAACGATGCCAAAAAATACGCAAAGGCGGTGAAGAGTTACTGGGGTAACGGGGATGTGCTGGACATGGATGGCGATGGCTATTTCGGGTATCATGGCTTGGTGTACGACTGGATATTCGATGCGCTTACCCCGTCCGAGAGAAAAAAATACGGCAACCGTCTGGGCAACTGGCTGCGTTACTACACCGACAAAGCTGAAATAACCTTGCAGAACGGCCACTGGTGGTACAACCAGACCTGGGGACCGGCGCATCTTAATACGCCCAACACCCGCGATGGGATAACACCCAAGCTGTTTGTGGCGCTGGGCCTGGCCGGAGCGGGTACGGTCCACGAGGTTGACGCTACCAGCTACCTGAACTCCTGGGCCACTCGTGTGCCCGAAGAGTGTATCCCGGCGTTCGAGGAGATGGGCGCGGTCTGGAGTGAGAGCATGGGTCACGGCGGGTACGGCCCGCTGGTCGTTATCCCCTGGGCGTTCGAGGCCTGGCGTACTGCCACCGGGCAGGACCTGTTTTCCTGGAGCACACCGTCAAGCTACCTGGGCGGGATGACCCGCTGGGCGGCGTACCTCACAGTACCGTTCGCCGATCACACGGCCTGGATCGATGACAACACGGCAAGGAATTTGTCCAATTTCGCACGGGTGGCCCCGATTCTGGGCGCGCGGTTCGGCGATCCGGTGGCCAACTGGATCAGCGACAAGAGCGCCGAGCAGGGCTGGCGGAGTGTGCCCTGGAACAGGCTGCTTTCCTACGACCCGTCCGTGAAAGCTGCCTCGCCGGGCGAGATGGACTACCCGCTGGCGGAGTTCTACCCCGGTGCGGGTCACGTTTACATGCGGGGAGCGTGGAACGATCCGGACGCCACCTGGGCTTTTTTCGGAGCAGGTCCGAAGTTTGCCGGGCACAGCCGCGATGACGAGGGGCATTTCCTGATCAGCAAGAAAGGCTGGCTGGGGCTGAGGGCTTCCGGGCCCGGCCACAACGACTGGGATTACTATGCCGGTGGATCGCTGGCGTTCAACACTTTGACAATCTACGACGCTGACGAGCAGTTCCGTCGCACAAAGCCGGGGCGGGACGGTGTGAAGAACGAGAACGATGGCGGGATGACCCGCTATGTCTACAGCGCCCACACCCGTGATGACCGTGCGGAGATGCGCGCCTACCACGACGAGCCGGGGTTGTTTACCTACGCGGGCGCGGACCTCAGCACTGGATTTAACAGAGATAAAGCGCAAGAGGTTACCCGCCAGTTTCTGTATCTCAGGTCTCCCAAAGAGTTTATCGTGGTGTTCGACAGGGTTGAGGCCACCGGAGATAAGTATCCCAAGCACTGGTTCCTTCATATGCCGGGAGAGCCATCGGTGAGCGGAGAGCAGCAGGTACTCACAGAGGGCCACGTGTTCAGCTACAGCGGCGATAATATGGTTTCCAGCTGGCTGTCCGATCCTGCCGGCGAGAAAGATGTTGTGAGCCAGGGCCAGGCGCGGGCGTTCCTGACCACCCTGTTGCCAAAGGGCGCATCGATAGTGAAACGGGGTGGCGAGGGCCACGAACTATGGGGCCATCCCAATGAGCCCACTGCCCAGTACAACCACAGTGGCCGTCGCCACGGCTCCCCGCCCCACGTGGCCTGGCGCCTTGAAGTAGAGGCTCCGCTTGGCAATACGCGCGACTATTTTCTCAATGTGTTCGAGATCGGTAGCAACGGTGCTGGTCAAGCAGTGCCGGTGCAGCTTGTGGAGAGCAAGGGCTGGTATGGAGTTTCTTTTACGGTCGAGGGTACTTTGGTAGAGATTTCTTTTCCCGCCAGGGGGCCGCTCTATGCCAGCGTAAAAGTGGGCGAGCGGGAAGTGCTGGTAAAACCGTGGCGCAAGTAAATCGGGGATGTGCGGATGAAACAGGTTAACGAACCACTGAGTGTGCTGCAAGGCCTGCCCGGTGGAATGCCGGGCACCGGAGCCGACTTTACCCATGTGCTGGGTGAGTATGACTGCGGCAACCTGGATCACGAGTTCAGCGCCAGGCTGATCAGGTTCAAGGACCTCAAGGGCAATTTTGGCAGGGAGCCGGATGGCCGCAGGCATTATCAGGGATTTTTTGCAGGTTTGCTGGCAAATTTATTTTTGAGCAGCCCCAGGCTTTCTGAATACCGGTTGCTTGTGCCCGTACCGCCCAAGCGCGGCCAGGACCCTGCCGGGTACCATCTGTTCGACCTGGCTGCCGAGCTTGAGGCCGAGTGTGAGCGGCTGGGAAAAGGGGACAGGCTGCAAATTGATTTCGACGCCCTGAAATTTACAGGCGAGGTGCCGCCGGTAAAAAGTATCCGCCTTCCCGACCGGCCCTGCGCCCTGGACAGCCGGATAGCCTGCACGGCTGATCTTGCGGGGCATAGCGTGGTTTTGCTCGATGATATAATCGCCTCCGGGGCCACTGCCGCCGAGTGTGTGAGGGCACTGCGCAAGGCGGGAGCTGTGCGGGTGGCGCTGGTTGCGCTGGCCCGTCGTGTGAAATGACGTGACCTCTGAAAAGAAGAGATGCAATATGTTTTACAATATAAAGTTCACAGTCCGCGGAGGATAAGCTGAATGAAGCGAGTAGCGTTATGTCTAATGATTGCAGTGGTATGCGTGGTTATGGGGACTTCAAATGCACGGGCCGAGTCAAAGTCCGAACTCTGGCGGCAGGGGATCAGCCTGATCCCATACCCGCAGCAGGTGGAGCTTGGCGGGGATGATTTCGTGTTTGGCGGAGCGGTTAGTATCGTGCTGGACAACAACGCCTCGTCAGCCGATAAGTTCGCTGCGGCGGAACTGGCCACCAGTTTGCAGGAACTCTACGGGATAAAGGCCAATGTTGGCGGCGGCGAATCGGGGAGCGCTATCGTGCTGACCGGCAAGGGCGCACCCCAAAAGGGTGACGGCCAGGGATATGTTATCGCCGTGGAGCCCCGGAGAATAACCGTCAGCGGCAAGGGAGCGGGTCTGTTCTACGGCACCCGGAGTCTGGTGCAGCTTGTGCAGAAAGGCCGCGAGGGATACATGGTGCGTGGGATGAAGATCACGGACTGGCCGGATATCAAATACCGCGCGGCCCACTACGACACCAAGCACCATCAGGATAAGGCAGGGTATGTCCGTCAGTTTATCCGTGAGCTGGCCGAATACAAGATTAACGTGTTCCTCTGGGAGTGGGAGGACAAGTTCGCCTACGAGAGCCATCCGGAAATAGGTGCGCCCGGAGCGTTCACCCCCGATGAGATGCGTGAGTTCACGCGTTACGCCCAGCAGTACCATGTGCAGATTGTCCCGTTGGTTCAGGGGCTGGGCCACGTAAGTTTTACGCTCAAGTGGCCGCAGTACAAGCACCTCAGGGAGATAGAGGCCTCAAACTGGGAGTACTGCCCGCTCAAGGACGGTTCCTACGAACTGTTGTTCGACCTCTGGGACGAGGCGATTGCCGCCACGCCGGGTTCGGAGTTTATGCACCTGGGCACGGATGAGACATACGAACTGGGTCAGGGCGTGGAGTGTGGCTGCCGGGCCAAGGCAAAGGAAATTGGCCGTTACGGGCTGATGCAGATTTTTCTCAAGAGAAGTTTCGAGCATATAAGCAAGAGCGGCCGCAGAGTAATCAGTTGGGGCGGCGAGTACCGTCCGGGTGAGAAGATCAAGCCGCCCAAGGGCCTGATTGTCTCGGAGTTCACCGAAGACCTCGATATCGCCAGGGCCTCTCGTGATGCTGGTTACCCGGCCTGGGTCTACGACCCCAACCCGGGAATCGAGCACCTGTTCCTGCCCTATTTTTACAGGATCAGAAGGGGCGAGAAAACTATCGGAGCGCTGGAAAACTCCTACCGCCGTCTGAGCGTGGCAGCAAAAAGTGGACTCTACGAGGGTATGGTCAACACGAGCTGGGATGACAGCGGGTTGCACAATCAGATGTGGATGATGAGCTGGGTCAACAGCGCCGAGTTCTCGTGGAGTGGCGCTGCGCCCTCGCTCGATGAGTTTATCGATAAGTATTTTGTCAGCTATTACGGTTCCGAGGTCCGCGACATGCGCGAGCTGTTTACGCTGTTCAACGACGGGGGCTACTACTACATGGACACGTTTGAGCGCAATGTGTGGCACCACGGTGATATCGGCAAAACTCACCTTCCGGACCTTCCCCGTGGCGATGCGGTGGAGTACGACCCGTTCTGGAATAACGAGTATGCCGAGATGATCTCCCGCAGCCGGAAGCAGGAGGCCGCCATGGAACGCGCCAGCCTGATCTGCCGCTCAAATCTGGAACGCGGGGTGCGTCATGGAGACGATTTCGAAATCTTCCTGACCATGACCGACCTTCTTTCCCACACGGCCCGCACCTACCTGGCGCTGGCGAAACTGGAGAATGTGATTACCGAGGCGCACCGGGCGCATTTTGTCAGTAACGCGAATGTGGTAAGTAAACTGGAGGCAGCGGCGGGGATTATAGAGGACAACCTGGCCGAGCGTAAGAATATGTATGATAATCTGGTAACTGTCTGGGAGAAGGCGAGACTGCCCAAGGGAATGGATACGCCGGACAAGAAGTTCTTTTTTCAACAGGACCGCGCACGTCATTTTGCGTTCCGACAGGCGGACATGAGTTACCTGATCTGCGATGAGCAGTTGCTGGGCCTGGAGGATTACCTGCTTGAGCTGAAAAACTACACGGACTGGTACAGGAATACCTACAGCCAGTTCCTGAAATAATATAGAAGGGATTGGGCATATGAGCCTGCTGAAAGTACTGGTACCGATGCTCGTGCTGCTGGCGAGTGTAATGGCCCTGGCCTGCACCGGCGGGGCCGGTGAGCGAGACAGGGCTGTCGATTCGAAATCGGGATGGTTGGCTGGAGGCGGAAGGGGCGATGATAAATTGTTCGGGCGGATCAAGGCTGCGGTCGACTCGGTACGGATGATCGATACCCACGAGCACCAGGTGAGCGAAAAGTACTGGCTGGAGACAGAGTACAGCCTGTTCAGCTGGTTCATCCAGCCCTGGTTCCCCCAGTATGCGGGGGGTGATATGCTCAGCGCGGGAATGCCCTCGCAGGACCTTGAAAAACTTCGGGATCCCTCCGTGCCGATGCAGGAGCGTTGGGAGCTGGTTTCCCCGTGGTGGCCGTTTGCCCGTACCACCGGGTTTGGCCAGAGCGTGCGGCTGGCCGCGCGGGATATCTACGGTGTGAGCGAGATCAACGACTCCACCTGGGCCGAGCTTAACAAGCGGATTATGGCCAGCCACAAGCCGGGCCATTACCGCAGGGTGTTGCACGAGATGGCCGGGATTGACGTGATCATCCTGGACCAGAACGTGCGGGCCGACCCCTATGTTCACAGCGATTTCGTCAAACCCGAGGTCCGTCCGCGGGTGGCGCTGGTCAAGCGGTTCGATGATACGTTTATCCGTCTTACTCCCGACTCGCTGGGGATGATCGAACGGGACTGGGGCCAGCGGGTGGATGACCTGGACGAGCTGCTTGCCGCGCTGGAGGGGCAGTACGACTGGATGGAAAATAGCGGAGTGTACGTTGGCGTAAAGTGCGCAATGGCCTACGACCGGATTATCCGCTATGAGGACGTGCCACGCGCAGAGGCAGAGAGGATTTTTTATCGGATTCGCGGCGGTGAAAGCGTTGGCGCGGGAGAACGTCGCCCATTAGAGGATTTCATGCTCAACCAGGTGGTGCGCCGCACAGGCGAGCGTGGGCTGGTGATGCAGGTTCATGCCGGTATCCTGGCCGGTGGCGATGCCGATGTATCCCGTACCAACGTAACCAATATGACCAGCCTGTTCGCCCGTCACCCCGGGACCAGATTCGCCGTGTTCCACGGCAGTTTTCCCTACATGGGCGAGCTGGCGTCGATTGCCAAGAATTTTCCCAATGTCTATGTGGACAACTGCTGGATGCCGATAATATCTCCCAGCCAGACAAAAGAATGGATGCACTCCTGGATCGAAACCGTGCCGCTCAACAAGCTGATGGGCTTCGGGGGCGACTACAATTTCCCCGATGGCAGCTACGGCCATAGCCTGGTGGCGCGTGATATCCTGGCCCAGGTGCTGACAGAAAAGGTGCGCGAGGGTTATTTTACGGAGCAGGAGGCGTCATGGGCAGCCGGTCGTATCCTGCGTCAGAACGCTGTCGATCTGTTTGGCCTGGAGCGCTTTCTGGACTGACAGGGGTACATTGCAACAAATGAGGGACCCATGGATAGCGGGCAGATCAGGTTCAAGTGTGTCGATTGCGGTTGGTTGGGCACGGGCAGGGAAGCGATGCAGCCGGAAGACTCTATCCGCGAGGACTGGGAGAAAGTATGGAGTTTCCGCAAAGGACTCAAGGACGAATTCGGCACCGGCTTTTATCTGGGTACAATGAAGTGGGAAGATGAACTGGCCGACGACCTGGTGTGCCCCAAGTGCGCCGGGGAAGCGAGCAGGGCGGAAGAGGAGTGAACCTCGGCTGAATGCATCTGTTCTAGTGCGTTTCTCAAATGGAATGTCCGCTTGATTGTCCTTCGAAGGGCCGTTCTTTTCTGTGTAGGGGCGAGGCATGCCTCGCCCGCGGAGTATACAGCAGACCCGCGGGTTAACGGGCGACACATGTGTCGCCCCTACGATTTCTTACGAACAACGGAAGTTCTCAGTCCCATTCTCAGCATATTCTTTCACCTTCGTGCCCGGTGTCCATGATCCTCGGTGCACGAGGCATGAAGATGCCACGGTTTTGCCGATAAAAATTACCAGGCCCCCGAGTCCATGTCGTGGAACAGTTTGGTGGCGTTGAGATAGTAAATCTTGCGCAGAACCTCATCGGGAAGGTTCAGGCCGTAGTTCATCCACCAGGCGGCGTTGGGCACCCGGAAAAACTCGTCCTCGGTCTCCAGCAGACGGAACCAGCCGCGGTACATCTCCTCGCTGGGGCCAAGGTCCGTGCCGAACATGATTCTGTCCTGGTAGCGGATGAAAAAGCGCCGGGCGGTAAACGGCTGACGGCCGATATCCCAGGCGCGGGCGGAGATATCGATGTAGAAGTTGGGGTAAAGGTCAAGCAGGCGGCCCAGTTCGCCTAAGTCATGGCTCAGGTTGCCCACGTGGCAGCCGACAAAGATCGTGTTGGGATGTTTGGCTATCGCCCGGTTACGGGTGGCCTGGATTTCGGTACGGGGCATGATACCCTCCTTACCGATCTTTTCGAATACATTCCAGGTGGCGCCAGCTGTACCCAGTTCGCTGTTGGCGGTCAACGGATAGTAGCAGTCCTCCATGTCACCGACATGAATCGAGACCGGCATGCCCAGCTCTCCCGCGGTTTCCAGAGCCAGGTCCCAGCGGGGATCGTCGAGATTGAGCCCTTTTACTCCGTTTTTCCTGTCGCCGCCGAAACCCCAGCCCATGTCCTTATACTCACCCAACCCGCGTGCACCCATCTTAAACGCCTCGCGCACCGACTCCGCGGCCCGTTTCGGGTAGTCGCGGGCATCGATATCGCTGTCATCGATCCGCGCCCAGATCTGGAAATGCTCCGGGTACTTGCCCAGATAGTCTTCGATCATTTTCTCAAGACGCTCGCCGTAGCCGCCGGAGAGCACAATCACTTTGCGCACGTTGGAGGCCTTCATCATCTTCACCCACTCGTGGATGTCCTCGCCCTGAAGATAGCTGTGGCTGTGCGAGTCGATAACAGGGTAGCGTGCCCTGAGTACCGTGTGGGCCGGTACTTGCAGGCGGCTTTCCGGATGGAAGTTTTTCACTTTCAGGGTGTCGAATATGCCCATGGTTCTTGGCTCTCTTCGCTGGGCAGGGGCGGTCTGGAACAGGGCCAGCAGGGATGCTGCGAGCAAAACCAACGTAATTCTATTCATCGATGCCTCCGGGAGTTGTGACGGTGGGTACGCTGATATTTACGGACCCGACAGTTAATGTAACCTATGGCTGCTGTATATTCTGCTCATCGGTTTCCTTCAATTGATTACAACTTCATCTCCCGCCTGGCCCGCTCCAGCAGGCCAGCCAGATCACCCTCGTGGAACAGCACCAGCCCCTGTACGCGCACGGTTTCTCCCGGCGGGCAGTCGGGCAGAAGGGGGTCGGAGTGGATGCAGGGGATCGCCGGGTTGGCGAACACGATCCGTGCTGGATTCCAGATCGTGGCGACCCAGAGCCGGGGCTTGTCCAGGTGACGAGTCGTGATCAGCGGCAGCGAGGCCCGTTCGGCCACAATCCGGCCCGGCCCTCTACCAGGGCGGAACCAGCCCATGTCGTCGAAAGTCAGATTGTCCGGACCACCTTCCACATTGAGCGCCCAGGCCACCTGCTGAAGCGGCATCTTGCCCTCGTAACTGGTACCCAGCTTGATATTCTTCGGCTGGCCGTCAATCCAGACATAGACCGTCCGATAGGTCGGGAAGTAAAAACCGGTCATTTTGTCGGCCCGCATACAGACCAGGGCGCGGATATCCGATATGGCGGAGTCCGATTTATTCTCGATCACCATCTCCAGCCGCACGGCCATCGAATCCACCGCAGCCAGTGAACGATAACTGACACCGGGACGCGGCGAATGCTCGAACACCGCTTCGCTGGAGTCCGCGTTGTAACACCAGGGTGTGGATATCGGGTCCTGGCTCATGTGACCCACGTTCGGCAGGCCCTCTCCCCAGCAATGTTCCGGGAAATTGATCGAAAGATACTGGGTGCTTTCCCAGGGAGAATGGACACGGAGCAGGTGGGTGCCGCTGATCTGCTCGCCTTCGTAAGCGCCCAGCCGGAGGGCCGGGCCGGTCTTTGCAGTGTCTGTTTCGACACTGGTGCAGCCTGCGGTTGCTACAGCCAGAATGGCCAGCTTGTAAAAAAAACCGCGCATAAAAAGTTCCTTTCCAGATCTATTGTCGGAAGAAAAGAGTACTCAGCAGATTATTGCCCCGTGTTTTTTCAGGATTGACAACTAAATAGCTACCCGCTACCATTGACTGGTAATCATGTCCCGCCCGCATTGCATGTCCCACGCAAGCCGGAGCACAGCAATGATTTGCAGTAGCAGATTGTTGGTATCAGTTACAGTAGCAGCAATAGCTGCTCTGTTAGCGACGCTGACATTTTTCAGCCTGCGGAGTGATACTGTCACTGTCCGGCCCCGGGAGAGCGATCAGTTGCTGGTCAACCCCGGAATGGGCTTCACTACATTTTACAGCTTCAATGGCGATTCGATCAACATAAATCATCCCGAATGCTCGATTGCTTATTTTCGTTTCTACTGGGACGACCTTGAGCCCCGGGACGGTGAACCGGCTTTCGCCATGCTGGACAGCCTGCTGGCGCTTGCCCGCGAACGAGGCCAGAAACTGGCTTTGCGCGTAATGTGTCAGAACGGTCACGAGATGGCCGACAAGCGCGGGAACGACTATCACGAGGTTCCCGCCTGGTACCGGGAAATTGCATCCGGCTTTCTTTATCCGGACAGCATCCACTGGCAGCCGGATTACGACGATCCCCTGTTCCTGGAGAAACACGGGCGCTTGATCAGGATGCTGGGTGGCCGCTACGATGGCCACCCGGACCTCGATCATGTCGATATCGGCTCCGTGGGCCACTGGGGCGAATGGCACTCCACTGTGGGGCCGTTGCCCTCGGAGGCCAGTTGGCGCGCACTGATCGACATCTACCTTGAAAGTTTCAGCCGGACACCGCTGGTGATGAATATCGACGGGGACCAGGCGCTGGCTTACGCTGTCGCGCACGGCGCCGGCTGGCGCGCCGACTGTCTGGGCGACATGCGATCCACCGAACCGGACAGAACCTGGGACCACATGTCCGTGGCCTATCCTCAGGCGCTAGAGCAACACAAGCTCGCTGAAGTCTGGCGCAACGCTCCGGTAATTTTCGAGACCTGCTGGAACATGGGGCACTGGCAGCAGCAGGGCTGGGATGAGAACTGGATTCTCTCCAAGGCGCTGGAGTGGCATATCTCCGTGCTCAATAATAAAAGCTTCGGCATTCCCGAACAATATTGGCCCGTGGTGCGTGAACTCCAGCTTAAAATGGGCTACCGGTTCGTTCTTACCAGGCTGACCCACCAGCGAAAAGCAGCAGCGGGGGAAACTGTTGCACTTGAAATGGACTGGATCAACCGGGGAGTGGCTCCCTGCTATCTCAGCCATCCGCTGGCGTTTGAACTGGTGCCCGCTTCCGCTGGCGGTTCAGTGCGACAGGTGCTGACAGATATCGATATCACCCGCTGGCTTCCCGGCAGAAGGGTAGTCTACAGTGAAATTACCCTGCCGGATGATCTGCCGCCAGGCAAATACAACATTCGGATGGCCCTGCTGCACCCTGTGCGGCTGGAGCCTGCAATCCGTCTGGCTATTGAAACCGATGAGGATAATGGTTGGTATGAGTTGAGCCGGATTACTGTGGAATAAAGACCTTCACGCTGCCGGGACTGAGTGACACCCGCCGGGCAAACAACAGGAGCTTGGGATGAAGATTATGCTGAAGTTATTGGTGATGGCTTTGCTGGTTTGTTCGGCGCCACTGGCCGCTCAGCAGGTCAATGTTGAAACAGCCTCGCTGGACAAGGAGATGATTCACCGTTTTCTGGTTCAGGAGGCCCAGCGGGTTACAGAGTACGCCAAAAGCCGGGTAGCCAGTAAAGAGATGATCGAGGCGAACCGTGATGAACTTTACCGCCAGTACATGTACATGATCGGCCTGGACCCGCTTCCGCCGCGCACGCCCCTGCATGTTACCCATGTGCGCACCGTGGAACGCGACAGCTACACGGTGGAGGTGCTGCACTTCCAGAGCCTGCCGGGATACTATGTTACGGCTAATGTATATGTGCCCAAAAAGGGCAAAAAACCGTTCCCGGCGGTGATCTGGGGACCGGGGCACAGTACGCATATCTATGGCGCGAAGGCCCTGCGCCAGAACTACGCGATCCCCTGGGTGCGCAACGGCTATGTCTGCATGGTGGTGGACCCGGTGCAGGTGGCCGAGGTGTTCGGCGTCCATCGCGGCACCACCTCGCACAGGCTCTACGGCTGGCATGCGCGGGGATACACACCAATCGGAATAGAGGTCTGGAACGCCATGCGGGCGGTGGATTACCTGCTGACCCGGCCCGATGTGGATGGAGACAAGCTGACAGTTAACGGAGTCTCCGGCGGCGGACATCTGAGCTGGATGGCCGGGGCCGCGGACAACCGCTTTACAGTGGTCCAGCCGGTGGCGGGCACTGCCGATGTGCTGGCTCACGCCGAGCTCAACCTTCAGGGTATGCACTGCGACTGCGCCTATTTTCTCAACACCTACCGTCACGACTGGCCCACCCTGGCCGCCCTGATTGCCCCGCGCGCTCTGCTGATGCACAACTCCACGGGCGACGCCTACTACCCTCCCGAGGGCTACGACCGTGTGCTGAGCCGGGCCAAGGAGATTTTCGGCTGGTTCGGGATGGCACAAAAAACGGACATGTTCGAAGTGGAGGGCCGTCACGGCTACACCCAGCCCCAACGTGAGAAAGCCGTGGAGTGGAGCGACCGCTGGCTGAAAGGAAAGACGACTGAAATCCACGAACGGCCGTTCAAGGAAATCGAATATGAGCAACTGGCCGCCCTGGGCGGCAAGTACGGCGAACATCCGCCCAATATCAACGCCCGTGTCCATGAGGTGCTGATCCCGGTGGCCGAGCCTCGGGAATTCGACAATCTGCTGGACTGGAAAGTTCAGCGCGCCCGGGTGCTGAAAAACCTGCGCGAGATAGTTTTCCGCAACATGCCGCAGAGTTTCGATGGTTCCCGTAACGCCTCCGGCCAGCGCGGACGTTTCCTGCTGGAAACAGAACCGGGCGTGCAAGTGGGCATGGTCTGCGACTTGCCTGACTCGGTGGGAAAGAAAAGTCCGGCCAAGCTCTACGTGGCTGGCAACGGTGACAATAGCGGCGTGGGCTGGCAGTTCAACGGCGACTACCCGTTCTCGCAATGGCGCCACGCGTCGAACATAATCTTTCCCCGCGGCACGGGACGCGAACCCTGGGACATCAGAATGAACCGCACTGTGCAGAGAACTGCGGTGGTGCTGGGCCGTACGCTTGACGATATGCGGCTGGCCGATGTGCTGGCGGCTGTGGACTATATCGCCCGCGACCCCAATCACGACGGCTCTCCGATCACGGTAACCGGCAGCGGACGGATGGGCATTATTGCCGCCTACGCCGCCCTGCTGGATGAGCGGATTGGCCGGGTGATCCTGCACAACCCGCCGCTGAGCCATGACCAGGCCCCGTCGTTCCTGGGCGTTATGCGCTATGTGGATATCCCGGAAGCGCTGGCGATGCTGGCTCCCCGCGAGTTGGTGTTTCTGAGCGGCGAGATCGAGTATTTTGATTTTACCAAATCGATTTATAAGCTTCATGGCGCTCAGGAAAAATTCCGGCGCTGCTACACCGTGGCCCAGGCCCTTAACCGTCAACCGTAACGGAGAACTCCGATGCGCATCCAGACCGCTGTATTATTGATGCTGGTTCTTTCGTTAGTGGCCTGTGCCCAACAGCCGGTCCCCGTGAATAGTGAAGTGGATCAGGCAGAACAAATCCCGGCAAAATTACTGTTTGCCGAGGATTTCGAGGACGATGATTTTGCCGGGCGTGGCTGGTATGACAACACACGGATTGAAACCAGCGCCGAGGTTGCCAAAAACGGTAAAAATAGTTGCATCTGGCACTGGGAGCAGGACGCGGTTCTTCCCGGCGGTAAAGGTGGCCGGGTTTTGATCGAGCCGACTCCCAGCGTAACACTCAGCTACTGGATCAAGCACAGTGATAACTGGCAGTGGACAGGCCGCGGCTACCATCCCCACGAGTTTCTGTTCATGACCACCGAGGACCCGCCGCACCTCGGCCCGGCCACGAGCCACCTTACGCTCTACGTGGAAGCTATCGACGGCAAGCCCGCAATGGGGATGCAGGACAGCCAGAATATTGATCCTGACAGAATCGGCGAGGACCTGACCCAAATTACTGAAAACAGGGCCGTGGCCGGTGGCAACGGCGACCCGGACGGCCACGGCGGCGGTCATTACATGGCGGGTACGGTCCACCGCAACGGCAGGCACTGGCAGCCGGAGGAAGAGTATTTTACCGATCAGCCCGGCGCTCGCTACCAGGGCGACTGGCATCATGTGAAAGCCCGTTTCGTGCTTAACTCCATAGCCGATGGCAAGGGAGTGGCCGACGGGGTTGTGCAGTACTGGCAGGACGGCGAGCTGATTATCGACCACCATGACGTTATGTTCCGCACCGGCGCCCATCCGGAAATGCTGATCAACCAGTTCCAGATGCTGCCCTATATCGGTCCCGGAGCCAGGGCTGACCAGAGTGCCTGGATCGATGATATCCGGATCACGCGCTGAATAATGCAATGCTTTTACCGCTGAAGGGCGGCTCTGCATATCCGCCTGGATAATTGACCGTAATTTTAACGTGGAGTGTAAGTTACATGTCTAAATCCATCGGTCTTAACTTTGCCCTGACAGCGATATGTTTAGTTGCCGCCGCCTCTTTCGCCATGGACAAAACAGTCCCCGGCGAAATTACCACACCGTATCCCACGATTACAAACCTGGCGGTGGAATGGTTTATTACCGGTGATGACGACCTGGACGGCCGGGTGCGCCTCAGGTACCGCATGGCCGGGCAGACAGACTGGACCGAGGGCATGCCCCTGCGACGGATTCCCGCCGGCAAGGGCCGCACCACTCAACGTCCGTTCTACTGGGAGAACCGTCACTCCGGCAGCCTGTTCGATCTCAAGCCTGATACCGAGTACGAGATCAAGCTCGAACTCAAGGACCCCGACGGCGGCAGGGCAGAGCGCACGGTAACTGTCAGCACTCGCGCGGTGCCGCGCCCCGCGCCAGATGGCCGGGTGATCCGGGTAAACGCGCGCGATTTCTCCGACTCTTTGCTGACTGCCATGCCGGGGGATATTTTCGAGCTGGCGCCCGGCTATTATAAAGATGTAACTGTGCGCCGCAGCGGCAAACCGGGCCGTCCGATTGTGATCCGTTCCGACCGCTCCCACGAGATTATCAACTCCACATTCGACAGTTTCTCGTTCGGCGGCCAGCGGCATGTGATCCTCGACGGGGTTTCTGTTAACGGTAATGTCGATCTGATGCGCGCGGCAAATTGCGCAGTGCGCCACTGCACTATCAACGCCAAGTACGCGATAACGGCCACCAGACCTCCGGGATGCAGGAACTGCTATATCGCAGATAACACAGTCTCTTACATTATGCCCTGGACGAGTATGGGCATGGGCGCCGGGATGAGCACCGGCGGAGCGGGCAACGTGGGCGAGGGAATCCAGCTCACCGGCCCCGGCAACGTGATCTGCTTCAACCGGGTCAGGGGTTTCCGCGACTGTATCAGTTTCATGGAGGACCTCGGCGCCTTCCAGCAAGTCTGTATCGACGTCTACAACAACGACGTGATGGTGGGCCCTGATGACGGGATCGAGGCCGATTTCTCCCAGGGCAACTGCCGGATCATGCGCAACAGGATCACCAACTGTTTCATGGGTCTCAGCAGCCAGCCCGGCCTGGGCGGGCCCACCTATTTCATCCGCAACGTGATGTACAACATTATCGATTGCCCCTACAAGCTTTCGCGCAATACCAAGGGAGATGTGGTCCTGCATAATACGGTGGTCAAGGTGGGCGACGGGTTCCGGGTTGTGCATAATCCCACCCGCGCAATGTTTCGCAACAACCTGATGATCGGCGGGCCGGGCGGTGGAAAGTTTGGCAAGTACGGCAGCGGCGAGGGCTGGGCGGTATGGTTCCCCAGAACAGGGGCAGAGTGCGATATGGATTACGACGGTGTGGGGCTGCACGGTATGGAATTCAGGGCCAATGTGGGCGGCAGTGAATTCGACGATTTCGACGAGTTCCGCAAGGGTACCTCCGAAAAGCACGCCGTGCTGGTGGATATGAGTGTGTTCGATGGCGATATTGCCTTTCCCGATCCGCCCGTACCCGAACGTGAGCCGGTGAACCTGCTGCTCAAATCCGGCTCGGCGGCTGTCGATGCCGGCGTGATAATCCCCGGAGTAAATAGTAATTTCGGTGGCAAGGCCCCGGACCTGGGAGCGATTGAACTGGGTGAGCAGCCTCCCCACTATGGTCCGCGCCCCCGCGGAAAGGACGAGCAGACCGAGTGGAAAGTAAATTAAAGAATTGGCCCAATGGATGGAGGAATGAGTGAAGCGTTCGAAACAAGTAAGTGCCGGTTTGAAGATTCTTTGCGGAGTATTACTGTTGTTTACAATGACCTCAAGCGGCGTTATGGCACAGCAGGATAATTTGCACCAGAATCTGCTGGTGCTTGATTCGCATATCGATATTCCAGTTGATTACGCCACCAGCAACAGTAATGATCCCGGAGCATACGACGCGCTGCTGCTGGTCAATCTCGACGCTGCCGGGCGCGGAGGTTACGGCTGCGTGTTTCTGGTTGCCTACACACCACAGGGCGCGCTGGACAGCGAGTCAACCGCCAGGGCCAGGCTCCAGTTCGCCGACAACCGTCTTGATGGTATCGAGCGAATGTGCGCCAAGTACTCGAACAGGGTTGCCCCGGCCCGCTCGGTTGACGATGTTGAGCGCCTCCGGACCGAGGGTCGGCTCGCTGTGGCAATCGGCATGGAAAACGCCTACCCGATCGGCGAGGACCTTTCCTTGCTGAGTCACTATTACGAGCGTGGTGTGCGCTATATCACCCTGACCCACAACGGCCATAACCGGATCGCGGATTCCTGCAACCCACCGAACAGGCCCTACCCCAAGGGCGAGAACCTTGACCCGGATGCGCTCCGTCTGCTTAACGATCTGTACATGGCCGAGGCCGGCGCTGCCGACCCGCCGCCGCCTCTTCACGGAGGCCTGAGCCAGTTCGGACTGCAAGTGGTGGCCGAGATGAACCGTCTGGGGATCATGGTCGATATCTCGCACACTTCCCCCGCCACGGTAGAGGATGTGCTGGAGAGCAGCGCCGCGCCGATTATTGCCTCGCACTCGTGCTGCCGCGCCCTGTGCGAGAATCCACGCAACCTAACAGACAAGCAGATTAAGGCAATCGCCGCCCTTGGCGGCGTTGTGCAGATTACCGCCGTGTCGGAATTTGTCAGTTTTCCCAACGGCAGGCGTGATTCACAGAAAGCGCTTCTGGCCGATGTGGGTGCGCTGGAAGCCGGTTACATCGTCATGCTGGCGCTGTTCGAGAATGACCGTCACGCCTACGACAAGGTTTCCTCTCGTTATCTGGCGGCT